>Ga0335080_10004759_pt1 | contig 13845 bp, 10 predicted proteins | sample Lox_Sample_34_FD_206720 | JGI IMG/M metagenome (GOLD analysis project Ga0335080, IMG submission 206720) | Soil microbial communities from Loxahatchee National Wildlife Refuge, Florida, United States - Lox_Sample_3.4 | ecosystem: Environmental > Terrestrial > Soil > Wetlands | place: USA... | reverse complement strand
CCGACCCAAACGCGGTGCAACAGCGGATTGACGAAATCAAAAAGTTAGAGGCGGCGCAATCATCTTCCACCAACCGCCAGCCGCATTGAGGGCTCCGGTGGTTGAGATTGCGCTTTGTTTTTCGTGCGCCGCTCTGGTTTAATCGCCCCATGAAAGCCCGTCATGCGCAAGTCATTCGTAACACAAAGGAAACCCGGATTGAGGTCCGCCTGAACATTGACGGCCGCGGCAAATCCCTGATCAAAACCGGCATTCCGTTCTTCGACCACATGCTGACGCTATTCGCCAAACATGCAACGGTAAACCTGCTGCTGCGGTGTAAAGGCGACCTCGAGGTGGATGCGCATCACACGGTCGAGGATTGCGGCATCGCGCTCGGTCAGGCGTTCACGCTCGCGCTCGGCGACAAAAAAGGCATCCGCCGCTACGGGTGGTTTGCACCACGGCCACCGGGGAAGAAAGCGGCCGCACCACAAGCGGTGGCCCGCGCGGCTCGCGCCGAAGCTTATGTGCCCATGGACGAATGTCTTGCGCGGTGCGTCATTGATTTTGGCGGCCGGCCGCATCTGGTCTGGCGCGGATTGAACCGGTATTCCCAGAAACGCCTTGCCCGGTCCGAAAAATTCCAGGACATGTCGAGCGCGTTCCGGTTCGGGCTGGCGCGCGAATTTTTCCAGAGCTTTGCCAACGAAGCCCGGTGCAACCTGCATCTGGAACTGCTCTACGGCGACGAACCGCATCACATCGTCGAGGCGCTGTTCAAGGCGTTTGCCCGCGCCACAGACGCGGCGTGCCAGCGCGACCCACGCATCACCGGCCAGTTGCCAAGCACCAAGGGGAAACTTTGATCGGCCGCCTTTGTTGGAACGGATGGCGGGATCGTAAACGGCGGGAGAATATGCTGGACGGCAGTTTCACTCCAACCTACGGTCGTTTTATGAAAACGGATAGACTACAGAACAAGCCGTCCATTATCTGTTAGGCGCACTTGACGTTATGAAGATTTTGGTCGCAATAGCGCTGGCGATAGTGCTTTTCTTTGGGCTTTTGTATGTTTTAGCGACCGCTGACAACCGAGGCAAATTTATTAATACGGAGTCTGCTCTCATAGAGGCTCACATTGAGCTACAGCTGTGTGGAGCATTCACTAATCACTTCCGATACAAAAAAACATATGATATGTATCCCTACACGAATCGGTTCACTATTGATGGCACAAGCTATCAATGTGAGTATGCTGCCAAGCGCGCGGAGTTCAAAGACCGAGGCTTTCTTACAATTACGACCAATCAGATATTTGTCTGGGTTGACAAGGAACGGGGAGTAATACCATTAATCAGGCCACGGATTTTCCCGCCGGGATTCTGACGGATGTTTACCCGTGCGCCTAATACGAGGATAGGCTGCAAAACTTCCAAGCCTTCGCGCGAAATAAAACCGCCCCGCAGTTTCCCGCGGGGCGGTTTTCCAATTCCGGTAGGGCGGCGCTGCTGCGCCGCCTTTTTATTTTGGGCAGCGCGGCAGCGCGGCCCTACCATTAAGAATCGGTGTCAGGAACCAACGCTCGCCAGTTCCTCGTTGTTTTCCACGTTCACAATCTTGAACTGTTCGGCGTGCATGCCGGTGTCGGCGCGGAAGGACAGCTTGCCGAAGTAGCGTTTCTCCATCTCGATGAGATGTTTTTCGTCTTCAGTGCGGAGCCGATCCAGCACCGTCGGATGCACCACGATGCGCAGTTGGAAATCCGACTCATCACGCTCGCGCTTCTTCAAAATCTCCTGCAGCTTGCGTTGGATTTCCACGCTCATAGTCACAACGCTCTTCACCTTGCCGCGGCCCTTGCAATACGGGCAATCGTCATACACCGCCGACCGCACGCTTTCGGTGTGGCGCTGGCGCGTCATTTCCATCAGGCCGAGCTGCGAGATGGGCAGGATGTGGGTTTTGGCCTTGTCGCGGCGCAGACCTTCCTTGACGCGCTGATACACCGACTGCTGGTCGCGGCGCGACTTCATGTCAATGAAATCGAGCACGATGAGTCCGCCCATGTTGCGCAGCCGGAGCTGGCGGCAGATTTCCTCGGCCGCTTCGAGGTTCACCTTGAGGATGGTGGCTTCCTGGTCGCGGCTGCCCTTGTGCCGGCCGGTGTTCACGTCAATGGCCACCAGCGCCTCGGTTTCGTCAATGACGATGTAGCCGCCGCTCTTCAAATGCACCTGGCGCGAGAAGGCGTTCTCCAGTTGTTTGCTGATATTGAACCGGTCAAATATCGGCTGGGCGTCGGAGTACACGATGACCTTCCGGGCAGCGCGCGCGGAAATTTTGGAAATCATGTCGCGCATCCGGTCGTGGGCCTTTTGATTGTCCACCACGATGCGCTCAACGTCCTCGGTGAGGAAGTCGCGCACGGTGCGTTCGATCAGGTCCGGTTCCTGGAAGACACATGTCGCCGGCGGCTGGTTCTTCATGCGCTCCTGCACGCCGTGCCATTCCTCGAGCAACAACGCGAGGTCGCGGACGAAATATCGTTTCTGCTGGCCTTCGCCGGCAGTGCGCATGATGACGCCCATGCCGTCGGGGATGGCCAGTTCGCGCAGGATTTTTTTCAGCCGCTTGCGCTCCTCCTGGTTTTCTATCTTGCGCGAAATGCCGCTTTGATCCGCATTCGGCAGCAGCACGAGATAACGTCCCGGCAAAACCAGGTTGGTGGTGATGCGCGGGCCTTTCGTGCCAATCGGGCCTTTCGTGACTTGCACGATGATTTCACTGCCCGGCGGATAAAGCCGCGGGATGTCCTTCTGCGTAATCTTGGGCCGGGCCGGCCGACGGTCCCGCCCGGAGGGGCGTTCGACGATTTCCACCCCGCTGTCGAACTGGTTCGGCACGATGTCCCAATAATGCAGGAACGCATTTTTCTCGAAGCCGATGTCCACGAACGCGGCCTTGAGGCCGTCTTCGAGGTTGCGCACCTTGCCCTTGAAAATGCTGCCGACGAGGCGTTCTTCCGTTGTGCGTTCGATGTTGAATTCCTCCAACCGGCCGTCTTCCGTCACCGCGACGCGGGTTTCCAGCGTTTCGGCATTGATGATGACTTCCTTGCAGACGGTTTTTTCCTTGCGGATCAACCGCTGGACTTTTTTGACGAGATTGGTCGCGGCGGTTTTGATGGTGTCCAGAATGCCTTTGGGTTGTTCCGATATGGGCACCGGCATGAAGGGTTTTTCCTCCTGCGGGGCCGCCGTATCGATTTTTACCTCGCGGGATTCTTTTTTATCCGCGCCGGTATCCGGCGTCAGGTTCTCCGGCACTCCCTGAGGCGGCAGGCCGGCGGCGATGTTTTCGGCGCGCTCGATTTCGTGGGTATGCCGTTTCTCGAATACGTGCTCCGCCCCCCCCTGCTCCGTCACCGCGTCGGCACGGGCCTGGACGGCCTCGCGGTCGGGTTTTTGCTGGGCCTGGCCGAAGCCGCCTTTGGGGCGGAAACGCATGCCGCGGCGACGCCGCGAAAAATTGTTATTGCTCATAGTCAGTATCCTTTTCGATGGATGTATATGTTTTGCATCAAGCCCAGTGCGATCAACGAGCAGAGCACTGAAGACCCGCCGTAGGAAAGCAGCGGCAGTGGGACGCCCGTCACGGGCATGATGCGGATGTTCATGCCGATATTGATGAAAACGTGGCTGAAGATGAGCGTCACGACGCCCACCGCCACGAGTTTGCCCAGGCGGTCGCGCGCCTGGCCGGCGATTCTCAATCCGGTGAAGAGAACCACCGCATACAGCGCGATGACCATCACGCTGCCGACGAATCCTTCCTCCTCGGCGATCACGGAGAAAATGAAATCGTTGTGCGCCACGGCTCGCGGCAGATACCCGAGGGCATTCTGGGTGCCCTGCCGCCAGCCTTTGCCCGCCAGCCCACCGGAGCCGACGGATATCAGCGCCTGCCGGACATTGTATTCATCATCCAGTTGTTGTTGTCGCAGGCGTTGCAACTCCGCCGATGTGGCGTTCGGCGAAGCGAAACGGGTGTAATCCCGTCCAAAATAAACCAGCAGTCGGTCGCGTTGATAGGGCTGCACCGGAATCTGCCACCAGCCCGGCGGTAAAAAGACCACATCCACCAGGAACAGCGCGGCGAGCAAACCCACCACGCCAATCAATTGCAGCAGATACTCTTTGGGCGTGCCGGCAACAAACATCATCACCAGACCCGTTGGCAATAATACGAGTGCCGAGCCCAAATCCGGTTCCTTCAAAATCAGCGCGGCCGGCAGCATCATGAGTCCAATGCCCTTCCAGAAATTATTCAATTGTCGCAATTCATCCTCCGGCCGGCTCAGGAAGTGTGCCAATGCCAGAATGAACGCCATCTTGGCAAATTCGCTCGGCTGAAACTGGAAAAAACCCAGGTCAATCCAGCGGCGCGCGCCGAAGCGCATCGAGCCGACATGGGGAATCAGCACAGCGATCAGGCAAAAAATGGTCGCCCAATACACCACCAGCGACCAGCGCGCCAGCGGGTGATAATCCAGCAGACAAACCGCCGCGCCCGCACCGAGGCCGAGCGCATACCAGATGATTTGGTGGAACCAGGTCTGGCTGTACCACGGCTTGAGCATCTCGGCCGCGTTCGCCATCGTCGCGCTGTAAACGAACATCGTGCCGATCAGCATCAGTCCGCACAGCACGGCCAGTTGCAGCCGGTCAATCTTTACGTGCGGTTCGTTGATGGGGTTGCTGATCATTTTAATTGGCCGTGCCCCGATGCGGTGTTGCCGCCAGGGCTGGTGCGTCCGGTTTTTCTTTCTGCAAAATTGCCTCGTAAACGTCGTGCGCAATCGGCGCGCAGGTCGGGCCGCCATAAGTGCCGCTTTCGACCATGACCACAACGGCGTAGCGCGAATTTTCATACGGCGCAAACGAGGCAAACCAGGTGGTGCGGTCAATCTCCTGGTTCCGCGCGTTCATGACCTGCGCTGTGCCGGTCTTCCCGCAAATTTGCAGACCGGGTACTTGGGCGGGCTGCCCGGTGCCTTCTACGGTTTCCGCCAGCATCGCGTCGCGCAGAATTTTCAGACTGCGCGGGTGCAGCCCCAGGGTGTCCCGCACGATGCCCGATGGGAAAATCGTTGGCAGCTCACCCGAAGCCGGGTCCTGGGGCTCGATACGCTCAACGAGCCGCGGCTCAAGCACCTTGCCGCCGTTGGCGATGGCCGCATACGCAACGGCCATTTGCATCGGCGTCACGGCCATTTCCCCCTGCCCGATACAAATGTTTGCCGAGTCGCCGTCACGCCAGTCAGGGCTTCTCACCTGCTTCAACGTCGGGAAAATACCCTTCGTCTCTTGCCGCGTGGGCAAGCCGGTGCGTTCGCCAAAATGAAATTTCTCGGCCATGCGAACGATATTCTCAATCCCCGCGCGCAGGCCGACGGTGATGAAATAGGTATTACAGGAGAAAATGATGGCGCCCCGGAGATTGTATTGGCCCGGCGGGGCCAAATCCGTGATGTGCCGCCGCCCGACATAGACATAACCCGGATTGTCCACTATCGCGTTCGGATCCAGGCCGGCTTCGAGGGCGGCGAGGCCGATGATGGGTTTGAAAATCGAGCCGGGCGCATAATTTTCCTGCGTCGCGCGGTTGATTCCCGGTCGCAATTTCGGGTCGCTCAAAAACGCCGGAGCATTGGAGGCATAATCCGGGTTGAGGGGCGGTGATGAAACCAGGGCCAGTATGTCACCCGTGCGCACGTCCATGACGATTATCGCCGCGCGCGAATTCGCGCCCCGATGCGCCACGAGCGAACGTTCCGCCGCCTGTTGAATATCGAGGTCTATCGTCAATACGACGTTGTGCCCTGGTTCCGGTCGGCTCCACACATTTTCGGTCTGGCGATAGCCGAGATTGTTCACCAGCACGGCCGCCGCGCCTGCGCGCCCGCGCAACTGCGCATCGAATCCCGCCTCAATCCCGACCTGCCCCCGATAATCCGGCAGCCGATATGAGAAAAAGGCGTCCTCACCCTCGGACGAACTGTCATCGCGCTGTACATAACCGAGCAGATGCGCCGCCGTCGTGCCATACGGATAGGAGCGGACAGGCTGCAGGTCCACGTCCACGCCCAAACCGCCGGGGTATTGCTCCTCGAAACGCGCGATTTGCGTTTCGTTGAGATTGGGCAGCAGCGGATACGGCAGCGCCAGCCGCGTATCGTAGTGGCGTTTGAACGTCACCGGATCAAGCGTCAGCGGCTGGCCGAGCCGCTGGCCGACCTGTTCCACCACGTTGTCCGCCACCCGAAAACGCGCTTCTTCGCGAAGCTGTTTCAATTGATCGATTGAGAGCGAGAATCCCTTGCGTTCCGCCTTGGTCAGCGAACGACCGAGCTTTTTCTCCTGCGCGGCGATGCGCTGTTTCTGGCCGGTATGCTCCTGGGTGATGGCTGCGCTGTACGCAGCGTCAAATTGCCGGTGCAAGTCATCAAGGTAAAGGCTGAGACTGTATCGCGGACGGTTTTCAGCCAGCACCCGGCCGTCGCAGTCGAGTATTTTCCCGCGCACGGCGGGGATGCGGACGGTGCGAAAGGACTGTGTTTCCAAATGGCTTTCATATTTGCGCGCGGAAACGACCTGCACCCACCAGAGGCCCGCCAGCAGAATAAAAAGGCCGCCGGCCAGCGCCACCGCCAGGAGGCGGAGCTGCGGATCGTTTTTTTTCAATTCGTCAAAAATCAGCATGGAACCAAAATCGGGCAATGGATTGATGGAATACTGGATGGCAAACCGGGTGTTTTTCCCCCAACACTCCAACACCCCAACACTCCGTTCATGTTCATGTTCATAATCTCCCCCTCCGGATTTCGCGGTCGGGACGGAAACCCGGGTCATTCCTCGGTTGATACCCGAGCGATCGGTTGCACCAGTCGAACAGCGCGAAGACAAACGGTGTCACGGCTGCGCCGCCCGCGGTCATTACCAGCCATTGCCAGACCGAGCCCCATCCCAGCAACGGTTGTTTTCCGGCGGTCAACAAAAGCAAAATGGACAGCCCCGGCACGACGGCGCTGGCCGTGGTACCAAGGACGAGTTGGGCGAACGACAGCTCGCGCAAAATCAAATCGCGCCTCATATAAATCACGAATCCGACGGCATAGAGGGGGAGAATGCTGGTCCCCAGCGGATTGGCCGACAACGAGTCAAACCACAATCCACCCAGCACGGCCAGCAAAGAGACGGTGGCGAGGTCCGCGTTCAAGGCCGCATAGACCATCAGCACCGGGAGCAAATCCACCTGCGCGCCCAGCCAATGGCGCAGGGCGGGAATCGCTGCTTCGCCAAATACCGCTAGAAATGCAGCAACCAGAATCAGAATGGTCCGGACCAGGTTCATCGTTTTGCTATTAAGTCCAATGCCCCGTGCCCAAAGCCCAAAGTCAGGAGCTGCGCGCGCCGGGACGCTGGCAACTCAACTTTGGACCTTAGACATTGGACCTTGGATTTTTTCATGGAAACAGTACCCAGACCTGGTCGAGAGCACCGAGATTTGCCGAAAGTTTCACGCGCGCCTCGGTGTAAAGGCCGAATTCAACGGGGCGCGAGTCCACCACCTGCCCGATGGTAATGCCCCGGGGAAAGACGCCGCCCAGGCCACTGGTAACGACATTCTGGCCGGGCTTCAAAGTGGCGCTCCCCGAAAGATAGGTTAAATCCACGAGCGATGTGTCCAGCGGCCCGCTTGCACTGATGATGCCGATGTCGTGTGCCGGATTCTCCACGAGCGCGGAGACGCGGCAATTCGGGTCGCCAATCAAAACAACCTGTGAGCGCGTGAGACCGACAGCTGAGATTCGGCCGACCAAACCTTCGGCGGTGAGCACGGGCAAATTTTCCCGGAGTCCGTCACGGCTGCCGAGGCCGATCTGCAGGGTCCGCCACCAATTGGCCGGATCCCGCATGACGACATTGGCGAGTTTGAGTTTCCACGGGACCTGCTGCTGCCAGCCGAGCAGCGAACGGAGCTGGTCGTTCTCACGCGCGATGGCAGCGGTTTGGATGGCTTGAGCCCTGAATTGCTCATTTTCCTGCCGCAGCCGCTCAATCTGACGGAACAATTCGCGCCGCGGCAGGACGGTGTCGGCCAGATCGGCGGGGAGTTGCTGAGCGGTGTTGGCCAGCCCGAACAGCGGCAGAAACAAACTCCCGATGGTAAGTTTGAGACGGCCAGTCACGCGCGGCGGCAGGCTGAGAATCAGCAGTGCCAGCAGCGTCACCGCGCCGAGCGCGAGATAATTTTTCTTTCTAAACATCCTGCAACTCCCGACCAACGTGTCGGGCGCGCAGGTGAACGGGCGGGCCTTTGGCCGCGCCGGGGCGGAAAATCAATATTTGGCGTTGGTCGCGACGCGCTTGAGGAATTCGATTTCCTGCAAGACGCGGCCGGTGCCCTCGGCAACGGCGCTCATGGGATCATCCGCCAGATGGACCGGCAGGCCGGTTTCCTCAGCCACCAACCGGTCAATGCCGCGCAACAGCGAGCCGCCGCCGGCCATGACCAGGCCCCGATCCACCAGGTCGGAGGCGAGTTCGGGCGGACAGCGTTCCAGTGTGAGGCGGACGGACTCCAAAATGCTCGACAGCGGTTCTTGCAACGCTTCGCGAATTTCCTCGGAACGGATGGTTAAGGTTTTGGGCAGACCGGACCCCAGGTCACGGCCTTTGACATCCATGGTCAATTCCTGTTCCAGCGGAAACGCGGAGCCGATGCGGATCTTGATTTCTTCCGCGGTGCGTTCACCTATCAACATATTATAGGCGCGTTTCATGTGCGCAGTGATCGTTTCGTCAAATTCGTCTCCGCCCACCCGCAGGCTGCGGCAGAAGACGATGCCGGCGAGGGAGATGATTGCGATTTCACAAGTCCCGCCGCCGATGTCCACGATCATGTTGCCCGCCGGCTCATGCACCGGCAAACCGACACCAATGGCCGAGGCCATCGGCTGCTCAATCAAATACACCTCCCGCGCGCCGGCGTGGGTGGCGGAATCCTTGACGGCCCGTTTTTCGACTTCCGTGATGCCCGAAGGCACTGCGACCACTACTCGTGGCGCAATCAATTTGCGATGGTGAACCTTTTGGATGAAGTGGCGGAGCATGGCCTCGGTGATTTCGAAGTCGGCAATGACGCCGTCTTTCATGGGCCGGATGGCCACGATGTTGCCGGGCGTGCGGCCCAGCATCCGTTTGGCCTCGGCACCGACGGCCAGCACGTTGGTCGTGCCCGCCTGAATGGCTACAACCGAAGGTTCGCGCAGGACGATTCCGCGGTCCCGCACATAGACGAGGGAGTTGGCTGTGCCCAGGTCTATTCCAATATCGTTGGAAAACAGGCTTTTGAATTGCGCTAACATGAATTTGCCTAACGACGCACAGTTAATCCATTACGCCCCCAAAGGTCAAGCAGCGATTAATGAATACGATTTTAACTGTTTCGAGGCGTTTTAAGCTGGAAATCAATTGCGGCCTGCCGGGCCGTAATCTCCAATCGCGTCGCCAGATCAACCCGACTTCCCTCCCAAAAAAATCTTCGGAGTTTATCGCGGCATCCTTCGCTTTGCGCCGCGCTGCAAACGAAGGCTGGTGCCAGCGACTGGAATCGAACCAGTGACCTCGGGCTTATGAGTCCCACGCTCTAACCAACTGAGCTACGCTGGCAACCGAGACCGGCAGTACATTCTGCGCACAAAATCCACGCTGTCAAATCTGAACCGCTCCCGAAGACCGGTCGGCCATGAGATTGTAAATCCTGGACCACCGCCCATCAGAATCCTGATTGATGAACCGGCATCCCGCATTATGTTTCCAGAAAAAACCGCGTTCGCCAACGGAAGTGCATTGTCGTCGTTCCTGACGCTGCCCGGCGATGTGATTATTCACCGCGACCGGTCTGAAAACGTCGAGACCATCACGCGCATGCTCAAGCGCGACAGTTACAACAAGATGTTCCTCTGCGGCGGACAAGCCATGATCGACAACCTGAACCCGTTCCGGGTCGCTAACGGCTTCGACCAGATCATGGTCGTAAAAGATTTTCCCAATCCGGCCTCCGCGGCCGTCTGGGGCGTGAGAGACGAGGATTTGTTCGCGGGTGCTATCCGGCAAATCCGCACCGCGAGCCAGACCAACAAACCGTTCTTTGCTCCCTCCTGACCGCGTCGAATCACAAGCCTTACACATACCCCCCGGGGCATTTCCAAAAATCCGAATGGCACCCGCGACAACGTTGTCAAATACACCGACTGGCTCCTCGGCTAATTTTTCAAGGCCGCGAAACAGGAGGCGTTTTGTTCGAACCGCCGGTTTGAACCCGTTATGGCGTGGATACCAATTGGACCCATTGGGTTCCCGTGCGGTACTCAAGCCCACCGGAAGTTCTGACCATAGCATAGAAAGGATGCAACCCAGCCCATAAATTTGTTCCCGCCACCTCGAACGTCGCGGCGGTTTGATTTGTGACTGCACCCAACGCGCCACCGGTGCTGAACAAGGTAATCAGGCTTATATTGTTGGTGTTGGCAGCCACTTGAATGTGGTAAGTGCCTTGTACCTGGGCTGGATTGGTCAGATCGAGCAGGGTCAAGGTCGCGCTCAAGGAACTGTTCTGGATCCGGACAGGCACGGTCACCTGGGTTTCCGTTCGCACGTCACTGCCTTCGTAGGCCACGGCAGTTAAACTGTGATAACCGTCAACCAGGGTCGTCGTATCCAGGGGAAAGTTCAGGGCCAGGCTGGAGGCGCCGGCCGTAACGTAAAGGTGGTTTCGGGGCTGAAGGTCAGACAGGTTTTGAGTGAGAGTTGTGTTTCCCGCGGGTGTGATTGAGGGTACAGAGGACGACACCGTGGGGATGACCTGTATTGCGGCAGCCTGGCAGCCGGGACTCCGGGCATACAGATTGAAGAGGGTGTTGTTGATTTTGTTGCCGTATGGACTCACAAGATAATCCCCAGCCACAACCCCGTCGCTGCCCTGCAAGGCGGAATTCGTGTTAATCGCTGCGACCAATTGTCCGACCAGCGTGGCGGGATTGCCATGAGACAGATTGGTGACGGCCACGACCACAGTCTGGCCGTTGGTCTTGGTAATGCTGAACTTGATCCAGGAATTGATGGAGACCAAATTTGTTAAGCTTAACTGCGAGTATCCCTGAATGCCCTGCGCACTCGAGGCCAAGAACTCAAGTCGGCTGGCGGTCAGAAAAGTCGTCAGGCTGCCGGCGCTGCCAATCGCACTTGCAGCGGTGGTTTGGATTTCGCCGAGGGCGAAATTGGTTGTCAACGTCGTCACCTGGCCTTGGTTGGTGGAGACTGCAACCGTATAAGGCCGTGTGGCATTGCTGACCTGGACCAGGGTGAAGTTTGTCGCCACGTTCAGCACCGCGAAGCCGGGCGGAGGAGGAGGCACGAGCCAGGCCCGGTAAAACCGGCCCGAATTCGTGGCGTAAACATCAACAAAATCCATCGCCCCGCCGAGCTGATTGGTGAAGACGGATACCCAATTAATCAGATTGGTGGATATTTGAACAGCCCAAGGCTGCCCGGGCGTGCTGTCCACATGCATCTGGAAGGTGCCCGGCCCGGCGTTCGTCGGCGCAGACAATCGGGGAGGTTGATCCGGCACCGGCCAAGTCATGCGATAAAAGCGCATGGGATAGTTCGTAGAGTCATAATCGGTAAAATTCAACAGTCCCGGCACGTTATTCGTGCAGATGGGTTGCCAGTTCATGAGATTGGTTGAAGCCAGGGTGACGTAGGGCAACGTGCTGGGAATGGCCACCTCCATTCGAAAGGCTCCATTTTTATCAGGCGAACCGGGCGTCATCTGTGGGGGAAAAGAATCCGGCAGGTAATTGACGCTATAGGAGAGACCCGGGGTATTCGTAGGGGTGCTGTCGGGAACGTAGAAAAGAGCAGTCAGGGGATTGGTGGCGATGGATTGCAGCTCGATGCGATCGCCATAAACCAGGGCCTTCACCAGGGTGGCGTTGGTCACAGCATTGATCAGTGAGGCCAGACCGGCGGTCACCGTTCCCAAGGTGGCATTCGTGGGAACAGTGTAAATGATCGGATATCCGTTCAGGGTGACAGTCAACTGATTGCCGGGGCACGGAGCCAGGTTGGTCAGGGTGCTGAAATACATACCATCCACGAACAGATCAACTTGTTGCAGGGGTCGGGTCCCGGACTGGGTGTGGAAACTCACGGAAAGGTTGGTGGTGCCGCTCAACACGGCGTTGGTAAGGTTGGCGCCCCATCGTCCAGAACCGGGTCGGGCGAAGGGCGCTGCCAGCGGCTCGGCCACCATGAGACCGGGATACGGGTCGTTGACGCTTTGATCATAGCTCTCGGCCAGGCTGAAGCCGCGGGCCTGGTAAAAGTAAACCTGGGGATTGGGAAAAAACACCGGATCGTTGCCCGCCTCCACCACCGTGCCATAACTGCCCGTCGCCCCGCCATTGATAAAGGCCAGCAGGTTGGTCTGGTCGTTGCTCCCGAAAATGACGCCACCGAAGGAAGTCAGACTGTCCGCGACGGCACCGGGAACAAACATGCCTTGCGGAACGCTGAATTGCGCCAAACCCGTTTGATAACCCAGACAACCGTTTGGCCACGCCACCGAATCGCTGTTGGTGCGCAAAATCGAGGAACCCCCCAGAAGGTTCACGTTGAAAATGGCGTTGTCGAACCCATTGGGGTATGCGTATCGAACGTTGCGCGAAGTGTCCGAACTCTTTGCCAGGACCACCGGTTGTTGGGGAAAAGTCCCATCGCTGGCAACGCCTTGATCCACCAACTGCTTCGCCTGGACCAGCGAATCACCCGTGACCATCGTGGCCAGGAAGGAATAGCCGGGGGTGCCGACCGGGGGCGCCTGGCGGAAGACCGCCTCGCTGGCCGCGTAGCTGTTGGTGAAGCCCAACGGATCGCTCCCGTCACCCTGCCGGGGACCATAGAACAAAGCCGAGGTGGTGCTGTTGATCTTGGATCCAAAGCTGGTCTGGAACGGAATATCCATCGAGAGGACAACGTAATCAATCTGATTGGTCAACTGGCGGGTGGCCAGCATATTCAGGAGGGGCACCACCAGATTGGTTTGAAAATCATTGCTGATCCAAAGAGTATTGCCACCCGACCAATGGATGGATAAAACGTTCTGCGGCGGCACCTGGCGCTGTTGGCAGTAGTAATTACCCAACTCGCAAGAGTTGGAACTGGTCTGGTTGACGACGACGACCGTGTTCAGTCCGCTGCCGCCAGCGTGCAGCTTGCAGACCAAGGCACAGCCCGCCAAAAACATCGCCAAAACTCCACGCTGAAAACTGCCGTCCATAAAATAGAACACATAGGACGGACCGTACGCTCCCCCCGCCTAGCGCAAGGTCTTGATATCACCGAATTTCGTTCAGCGCAACAATAGAAAAGGGCCAGTCATGTACCAGCCCTTTAATTTCTGTTTTTAAAGCTAAATACCGGCCATCAGATTCACTGCCGACGCCGCGCGAGTCCCAATGCCCCGATTCCCAGAGCGATGAGAGCCATGGCGGACGGTTCCGGAACCGCCATGACTTTTAAGCCTTTGTCTTTGCTTATGTCTTCCTCGTCGCCCGGGTTTAGGGTTGCGTCCCATTGGAATGCCCACGAGACATTGCCGGTAACCGACGAGGTATGGTCATTAAGGTTGAAATTAAGGTTGGCCGGGTTGTTGAGTTCGTTCAGCGTTGTTGGAACCAACGCCGTTTCGCCGTGACTTGCGTTCGGGTTAAGAATCACTTCGGCAATGCCGGTC
>Ga0335080_10004758_pt1 | contig 13845 bp, 20 predicted proteins | sample Lox_Sample_34_FD_206720 | JGI IMG/M metagenome (GOLD analysis project Ga0335080, IMG submission 206720) | Soil microbial communities from Loxahatchee National Wildlife Refuge, Florida, United States - Lox_Sample_3.4 | ecosystem: Environmental > Terrestrial > Soil > Wetlands | place: USA... | reverse complement strand
CATCGGGCATGACAGAAATCTCTGTTCAACCTTCCCTTGTCGAAAGTACTGCTCAAGAAAAGGACGCTCAAACCACGTCGAGCTTTGTGAATCCTACTACACAAGAGAGTGTATACAAAACCATCACCAAACGTCTGAGCCTATTGGAAGCTAATGCCACACTCTCTCTGCGATACATTGAAGAGCAATCTCAACTTTTGCGCGATGTTTTTAGTAAAATGGAGCGACGGCATTCACAAAAGATAGACTCGTTCTTAGCCGAATTGAACTCAACACTTGCTGGAAGGCTCTCGTTCTTTGTAAGCCGATGTTCTCGCGGAGGGCTAATCTCTCTAGAGCCAACAGTACGAACAACTATGGCAATCCACTGTCGTTGAGCTCGAAAGCCAACGGGACGCTTCACGCGCTGAGCTTGTAGCAATGAGCGCGAGAGTGAGTCTCCTGGCTGATGAGGTATTTTCTTAATCTATGGCCACTCTCTGACAGCCCAGATGATATTCCAGAAGCGAATGAGCATTGCCCACTCAGTCATGTTGCTAGTAACTTTGCTCTTTGTCCTTACAACACGAGGGGTCACTATCGACTTCAGCCAAGCTGCCAGAACTGCAGCACATGGGAACTTTTCAACGCCAATGGCCTCCATCAAGCGCAGCCACGCTAGATCAAATTCCGAAACCACTCCTATCTCCGCAGAGTATATGCTCACCCCTACTACTCTGTTGAACGCTACTGGCCGAAGTCGTAGGGCCTTGGTTATTCAACAGGCCCGCAGTGCGCCCGCTTCGCCAGCAGGTACCTTACGAGGATGGGGTACTCCGCAAAATCGTCACCGCGCAGCCTCCAAGAACAGCGCAACGTCAGATTCTGCCGAACTAGAGGGATCGCAGGTGGATGTGTATTCGGATGATGAGCTGTCTGAAGACGCTAGATATGTGTCAATGAGTGGGAACGAGACGGATACTCTCGACTACCCTACGCCTTCTAGCGTAGCCGATTAGGACATGTTGAAAGATACAAGCGGTTCCATCAATGGGAAGCAGAGTCAGTAAATAATCCAAGATCCTCAGTAATCTAGACTATGATATACCACTGCTTGAGCTATACTCTACTTCCTCATCGCTCATCACTTCCACTATTTTGAAATTCGATTTCCCATGCCGAAGAACCATCACCTTGTCATCCAGCAAAAGATCGCGGCTAACCAGTATATTGATGTCTTTCTGCTGCGCACCATTCACATAGACACCCCCATTCTGGACCGCTCGAATTCCCTCACCTGAATATCAGTTGGAGGTAAAGGGGATCGCAGACTGTAAGACTTAACAACGCCTATTGACTTGAGGAGTCGCGAAAGGGGCATTCCTGTGATAGAAGCACTAGGTAAACGCTTTAACATGGCATCATCCCCTCGAAACGCCTGTAAGATCAAGTCTGACCGAAAGTTAGGAAGACTGGAATTTGGATTATTCGCTAATCGGGGCCCAGGATATAGCGCGGCCGTCTGGAAAATGCACTTCTGAGCAACCCCAGCACCATGCACCAACATGATGACTTCCTCGGCAAGTACCCGCTGCGCAACTCGTCTTTCAGGGGCTTTGATGTGTTCGGCGACTATCTCGGCTATGCGTTCAAGAGGCAACAGTGTAAATATTTTTAGATATTGTTCGGCATGGTCATCCATAGTGCGCAAGAAAAACTAATACAAAGCTGATTAGCGTGATGAATTATCATAAGGAAGGGAAAGCTCACTTGGTAGAGGTCGAAAGGATGCGTATAGTTAGGATCGAGGAAAAGAGCATTCCCCGCAGATTTTCCAAGCTTTTCGCCAGACGGTGAAAGCAATAACGGTACAGTCAAACCAAATGCCTCGGCTAGAGATCAGCGGGAAAGCGCAACTAAAGTTACGTTTAGGGTCGACTTTGCTCGTCTCCGATTTCTGACACAGCTCAATACCAGCGGTGATATTCCCCCATTGATCTGAGCCGCCGACCTGCGTAAAGTTAGTCTGTGGCTTACGAGATCTTACCTGTAATTGGCATTTCTTCGAATTATAGAGCCGCAGAAAATCGTAAGCTTGCAAAGATTGATAAAGAAAGCTTGCGGCGTCGATTCCTTCCGGTGATTGCAATCGCACCTTCACACTAAAGAACTGTTAAGCGCGTGGCACACCATATTGTTACCTCTCTCTGGCCAGCATTGGCCCTAATCGCATCAATCTCGCGACATCCGTAAGGAAATCAGAAAACTTAAAATCCTTCCACCAAGACTCGTTATTTAGAATGTCGACTCTTCCAAATGAATTCTCCTTGTACCCACGTGATGATGCATACTTTCTCCCATTCTGAAAAAGAGCTTGTACTTGATGTGTGATCTTGGAGATGTTTGCAGCCGCCACATCTGGTGCTAAGGTTTCCCTGTCAGATAATCGACCAGACGGGTCGCCAATCCTACAAGTAAACCCTCCGACCTATGCACCGTTAGTCCTTTTGGCGAAGCTTGTTGATGAACCAGCGGAATTATATTATGACCTTGAGCGTAGAGATGGAACAATGGCATCAAAGTCATCAGATTGCCCAAATGTAACGAATCGGCAGTAGGGTCCACTCCACAGTAAGCGGTGATCCGTCCAGACTCTAGAGCTTTCTCAAGACCGGTCTCACTGGGTAAAAATTAGTTATTGTGATAGGTTTAAGGCTTCTCAAACTTTGTTATATTGCTAATCAGCCCTCGAGTGCGCAATTCATCAATGAGGGAAGTTTTTGATGTCGTCGAGGCCAGCGACAGATTCTCATTTACTTTTGTGCTATAATACGTGACCCGATAGCAAGATTGAGGATAGTTCCGGCATGGTTTCGTTTTGAAGACAGTCCGCAGAGTCCATCTACGTACGTGCATCAAAACAGTCTTCAATAATTAAGTCAGAAAACCGATGGGAAGAAGTGTAATCATCTCGTCGATCCCGTTCGCAACAGGAATCTAAATTTTGCTCAGAAATTTACGAGCCGACTAAAAACCCGTTCTTTTTCGGCTTTGGAGCTTCCGGACCACTTTCATGCTCAAGTGGGAGAAGGCAAACAAACCGTCAAAAATTCGGCCTGCCTTGGTCAAGCACAAATATTTTACAAGACACGACTTTAATTATTTCTCCTTTTCCAGAGACGAACTCCCTATTTCCCCTAATCGATGATTTATTTATTTCACTCTTTCTCTGTGATGATACGTCAGTAATAGCTTTACATATATCAGCATGGCCTTCAAATTCACTTGGCCTACTTTCTCTCAGTCCTTCTATGACACGGCAAGCAACCTTCTCACCTCGGCTCTATCAAAGGCGCCGATGCCTCCAATAATCACAGACAATATTGTTGTCAAAGAGTTCAACCTGGGAACTGCTGCTCCAGAGTTGGAAATGCTCGAAATCGGCGAGCTAGGAGAAGATAAATTTCGTGGAGTATTCAAACTGAAATATTCCGGGGACGCATATATCGTGTTGCAAACTAGAGTCCAGGTAAGCCAAATTTCACAAGTCTTCAGTATTCTGACATCAATTTAAAATAGGCCAACCCACTCCACACAAGAAGCCGTCTGACGCCGTCATTTACGTCAAGAGGGATCCTCGCAGCCGACGCACCGCTCACGGTTCCAATGTTTCTCCGTTTATCCTCATTTCAGTTGTCGGGGATCATTATTCTAGTCTTCTCAAAACAGAAAGGCTTAACCTTGGTGTTCCGAAATGACCCTGTCGATTCCGTGAAAGTATCCAGTACTTTTGATTCAATTCCGGCTATTCAAAGATTCCTACAAGCGGAAATTGAACGTTTACTCCGCGACTTGATGCGAGAAGAAGTGCCGGCTATCATTCACAAATTAAGCCTAGATTGGGCTATGCGTAATCAAGCTGATGAATGCCTTTCGCCTGCTTACCAACACCGAGACTAATGCTCCCTTGCAACTGCAAAGCTACCTCTATCCTATTGATATCGACTCGAATGATCCTTTGAGGCCGATATTTTCCGCAGAAAATATTCATCGACTACGAGAATTATCCCTTGCCCAACACACTCTATCGCCTTTTACTCCCTCTATACCACAGTCAGTCTTTCGTTCATCTACAAGTCTGATAGCGTCTTCCAGATATGGCGCGTTTAGACGCCGCGACACTTCAGCAACTAAGCTCAGCGAGGCATCGGAGCCCGTCTATTCTCATGCTTTCATTACTTCGCCCACAGAGTCTATTCACTCGGCCCAATCAAACGATCCAAACCACAGACCCACTCTTTACAATCGCCGTCAACGGTCGTCTTATCTTCGACGATCCCATCCGCCAAAACGAAAAGTTGTTCGGTTGCGGCCCTCGAATTCTCATAACATGGGCGACAGCGTCTCTTTAGGGAGCAGTGTCAGTGAACAGGGCGACTATTTTTCAGAGCCTGGAGGGTATCTCGTCCCGGGCCATACTATACCCGAATTAGGCAGCAAAGGTAAAAAGGAGCACTACGAAAAGCCTTGGTTGTCCAACTCCTTTTCTCAGTCTTGGAACGATTTACCTGACGAGAAGAAAAAGTTGGGAGATCAAGTTTGGTCTGGTCCGAAGCTTTAGTCTCCGTAGTAGAGGAGCCGGTTATGAAGATGTGACATAGAGAGGTCTTCAGGAGTTTGGATAATTTTCTGGTATTAAGTAGTGGATGTCCTTTCGAGATCCTTAGTATGGCTTGCTCGCCTCTCTCCATTTATGGTAAATTGTAAATAAAACTATACCTAGACGCATCTGAGCGGTGTCGTGAAGACCGGACGGATCGCTGTCCTATCCTGTCGTTGTTCAACGTTGATCAATCGATCGCTTCACCCCTTACCAGAAAGTCCGAAATTTACCTCAAGGTTAATTATCAGCCCTGTTGTCTGCGTTACAGCGATGGTTGTAGATACGAAATACTATGATATCTTGCAGATTGAAGCAGACGCTGATGAACTGACTATAAAAAAGGTTTAATCACTTCCATATACCCTCATCTAACCGTGCTTTAGGCGTACCGGCGCCTCGCGATACTTGTATCATCCCATTTTCTTTTAAAAGTTGCTCACCGCATTATAGCACCATCCCGATAAAAATCCACAGCCGGCTGGCTCTCCGGAGGCAGAAGCGGTGACAAAGAAGTTTCAAGAGGTATTCTTATTTCCAAGCGAGTGAACTCATTAGCAAGATTGGAGAAGCGTACCAAGTTCTTAGCGACCCGGTCCTTCGATCTAAATATGATCGGCTCGGCTTAGATGCTGCACAACCTGCAGCTGGATTCGGTATGTCTCGTACTCTTTAAAGTACAAGCTAAATTGTCTATGAAGAGGATCCAACGGAGATGTTCACTATGATCTTTGGTGGCGACGCCTTTATGGATTGGTACGCCAACTCACCTTTAGGACATAGACTGATGCTCTCGTTAGGATTGGCGAACTTTCCTTAATGAAAAACATGCTCGAGACTATGGACGTCCTCGGTTTGGACCCTGAAGCCGAAGTTGGCGCAGAACACCAGCGCTCAGATCCGCCAACAAATGCGACTTCATCGTCATACGCTGGAGTGTCTTCGTCCACTTCGCCACGCAAGGGATACCAAGCTATAACGGCCGGTCCTCAAGAGGTTTCAGAGCTGACATCCTCGAACAAACCGACTAAGAAGGGAAAGGGTTTAACGCCGGAGCAAAAACAGAAGCTGGCATTGATGCAACAAGAGCAAGAGAAAGTGCGCAAGGAAAGAGTGGCGGCATTATCTCAAAAACTTCTGGAGAAAATCAGTGTATGGACTGAAACAGATCGTTCCAGCAATGTTACTGAGGCTTTCAAAACCAAAATGCAAGTATTTCTACTGTCTGCAATCAAATCTAATCGCCAGTACGAAGCAGAGATCATGAAACTAGAGTCTTTTGGAGTTGACTTACTTCATACGATAGGGTTAATCTACACTCAGAAAGCTACTACATTTCTCAAATCTAAAAAGTTTCTGGGCTTGGGAGGGGTCTGGTTTCGTACAAAGGAAAAGGGAACTTTGGTTAAAAGCGCTTGGGGCACGGTTTCAAGTGCCGTTGATGCAGGCTTGGCAGGTAAAACGCCGAAATTTAAATATGAGATCCGCTAATTCAAAAGCTGACAAAGTGAATCGCATCGAAAATGAAGGAAAGCACACTGAAGAGGAGCTTGTAGAACTTATGATGGAGCTATCAGGTGACATAAAACCCTTTTTTTAACTAATCTGAAGGCAAAATGCTGATGGTGGGTTGGAAGGCGACGAGACTGGAAGTCATACAGGTTACACGGTAAATGCTGCTGAGCGTCTGTACTGAAGACAGGGATGTATGTGATACATTGTTGCTTGATAAAAAGGTCCCAGACGTAAAGCGACAGGCACGAGCAGAGGCTATCCTAATGATCGGACGGATATTTCGGGCCACCAAAAGAGATGCAGGTCAGGCGGATAATGACGAATATGTCTTCGAACAGTTGTTGGCCTCATCCCAGAAAAAGAAGGAAAGGAAAGGTAACAGCGGCGCCAGCGATGAGAAGAAGCCAAAGAAGAATGCGTAAATTTAATCAACCGTTCACAGAGGTATATTGGGTAACTTATTAGCTAGGGTGGAACTAATTCACGGAATGGATCGATATTGAGTCTGGGAATCTAAGAGAGTTCCATAGGGAATCCATTATCCCCAATCTACCAAGTATTGGTTTTTTTGTTCTTGGATTCCATGTTGCCTGCAAATAAGGAACCCATTTGTCCTATCGATATGAGTTTCTTGACAGAGACGTGCTTCATTTCCAAAAAAGGTCAAGCTCTAGGTTCGGTTTCTCTCCTTTTCTTTCCGTCGGAAATAACTCAACCGCTTTCACTAATTCATCCCGACCGATAAGTCCTGGTAGAAGCGTGTGCTGAGAGTCATGTTCCCATTTGCCTGGGGTGGATTTCTTATCTCCCAGTCGCGGGATCCGGTGGCGAAGATATCTCACCGACCAAAGCATCAGTTTTGTAGTACTTTGTACATAGCGAACACCTGGATAGCCAACTGCTCAGGAGGTCAGAAAATGTAGCATAGAGTCAGGGACAAAATACACTATGCACTTAATTGTATCATTAATGGGGCCCATTTCCATCAGATTTGCGAGACCCCAACCCACATAGCTGACGCAAGGTTGGCTCCAAACTCAGCAAGTATGAAGAGAAATTATCGGTCCAGGCTTTGAAAATGAACTTCTCCGCAGTTGGAACCACCTGAAGAATTCTTAGGCTCTCATTAGCTTCCCTTGTAGCTGAAGTGGTTAGACATCGCGGATGCCCGCCCGCAAGTCAAATTGGGCATCTCACGCTTATTTACTTAAATACATATCACGAGAAATGATGAACCAATCGCGGATCCTATTTTCCCATCAATCCATCGCAGGGTTCCGGCAGCAGGCTCCGTCCAACTTTCTTCCAACCGTCAGTGGATGGACAAGGAAAGTATTGAGGTCGAGGATTTATTTGAAGATAGCTTGACAACTATATTTGGAGATGTCACCGTATCCCATGGAGAACCTGGAGCTCAGGTTTGCTACAAAACGGAAAATCAGGGGTAAAGAACCCCCAACTACGATGATAACGATCGTCTTGCAATGCTAACCATTCCTGCATAGTCTAGTCAAAGTTCATGTGGCCGATGTTCCTACATACGAGGATCGCGGTACGTATTACTAAAACGTTGTTCGAGCGTGTTGACTTCCTGTAGTTAAACTATTTGCTCATTTTGTGTGGAACGCTTCTATTCTTGCTGCAGACCTCATTTCTAGCGGTGAATTCGATGTACATGAAGCCAGCGTTTTAGAGCTCGGCGCAGGGGCTGGGCTTGCGGGCATTGTTGCTGCATTGAATGGCGCAACTGTGGTTCTGCTATCTGATTATAACTCGCCTCGTATTCTACAGAATTTACTTCGTAACGCCGACGCAAATTTACCTCCTGCAATACGGAATAAAGTCAGCGTGACTGGACACGTTTGGGGCGAGAGTGTTGCTTCAATTTCACGGTAAGATAGTAGATTCTCTTTACTAACCTAGGTATCAAAAGCATTTCAATAAGATCATCGCTGCAGATTGCTTTTGGATCCCTGAACAACACTCCCCATTAACACAAAGCATGGCTGCCCTTCTTGAACTTTCCGCCGCAGCACGAATCCTGATAGTTGCCGGTTTGCATACGGGACGATCAGTAATATCACACTTTTTTCATGTAGCCGAAGAGAGAAACTTGACCGCAGATGACGAAGGAATCCAAGAGCGCAATGTTATCGACGGCTCGATGCGGCTTTGGAGCCCAGAAAAAAGCGACGAAGATATCGTGGAACGGAAGAAATGGTTGATTGTTGCAAAATTGAAATGGAGAGCATTGGTATGATATCTCGAATAATAAAAGACAGGAAATTACTCGAACACCTTCTTGAGCACTTCTTCATGGGTTCGCGTTCCTCGAGTTGCATTTTCTATCACGGAGTTTTGAGAAAAATTTCGACGGATTGTGGGATCATCCCCGCGGGTAGTTTCGCGGCCGCGCCCCTGCCTTTTCCGCTGCATACTTTCAATCATCTTATTTCGTTCCGCATTTCTGATAAAGGCCAGGTTTTCTCTTTTCTCTTGAGCAATTTCATTCCGGAGCTTCTCGGCTCGCGAGGCATTTTGATAAGCTAAAGTCGTTAGAATGGAAGCCTCAAAGAAGCGGTTACCGATTTGCTGCGTCAGATGATTCCATTTGAACTTTGGTAGATATTTCAAGCACCAAAGGTCATCATATAGAAAATCTCCTTTTTGTGCTCCTATGCGTTGTGCGTTCAACATCGTAGCTACCTTCTTCGCCACTCTCTTATCCTCAAATTCGATCCAACCCTCGGTGTACTGCTTTTTCTTTGACCCCCCTGATTTGACTCTGCGATTATATACAGCTGGCGATTCTGGCGCAAGAAAAATTCGGAGAATGGGGCAACCGTATGGACTAAGAAGCTGCCGTACTTTTGTCGGAGATAGTCGCGGAGGTATTCTCGATAAGTATATGATCCCAGTTTTTGCAATCGCTTCCTGGGATTTGGAAACTTTGTCATATGGAAGGACGTTCAGGTGTTTCGACTTCGTCGACTTGGACTCGGGCAAGACAGTTTTAGTTTCACCATCAGGGGAAGTATTCACCTCCATATCCAAACCGTTCGACGAAGTTATTTGCAACTCTTCTTCGCCACATTCTGGACTCAAACGTCGTTTCTTATGGACATGCCCTTCAGTCATAATCACACCTCGCTTGAGGGGTGAGGGCATTAAAACTTTTGCAGAAAGAATTGTGAAGTATGAATTTACAAAAAATGATAAACGATGTAAATAAATAAATAATGTAAAAATATCATAATTTATAAATTACTGCACTGTTCATTATCGCCCCTGAACAATAAAGTTAGCTACTAAATTAGTACTACTAAATTTACTTAAGTAAATTTACATGAATCCAGCCACACCAACAAAGGCGCACACTCGCAGAAGAACTGTATAGAAATAAAGCTAGCGGATACCACCCACACACACACACACACAACCCCTTTATTCATCGCCTAGCTATCCACATCCTGCAGACGGGATCCCTCATCGCCAGTCGTTCTGTCTTCAATGGGACGCCGGCGTCATTCTCCTCCAAATTATCCTCAACTGGTCACATTCCTCAATAAACTCAGTCTAAATCCCCTACATCCCGTCAATACTCAATTCTTGTCAGCAGAAATAATCGATGACCCAGAAATGAGCATTGCAAGTTTTGAAGGCCCCCCTGACGAGGGATTCCACGAAGAATGGCCGCCCTTTCGTCCCTCTGATCTAATGGAATTTATGACCTTCGAACAGTGTACTAGTAAGAAATCTTCAGACAAACCACTTTACTAATACCCTAGCTTTCATAAAGGAATGGCTATCACATCTCCCTACCTCTTCCGTTGCAGATATAGCAAAACACATCTCTCCTCGCCTTCATAAGGATTTTATCCGAGTATCTTCCTTCCCTCCCAGTATTCAGAGCTGACTGCATTTGTAGGACTTGCCACATGAGCTCAAATACGAGGTTTTGTCGTATCTCGATGTCACCGATTTGTTGAGAGCTCGGGCGGTTTCCCTCAGCTGGTTGCAAATTTGCGATTATCCCTTATTGTGGAAAATACTTTATATCAAGGAAGGATGGACAGTTGTTGATCAGCTTATGCAGGACTTCGAAAACCGTCTGCAGCGCATGCAGTTGAGATTCGATTATTTCTTCAGTCGAATACAGTCGACTTCTGATATCGACTCAGTTTCTAAATCGAGCTTGATCGGCGAGTTCACTCATAACGTGCAATCATCATCCTCCGTCGACCTATTTAGTCTTTACGCTGACTTCTTCGAACTATTACATTATCCGGACACGAAGACTTCGAGCTATGGCCGCTTAAAGCAACTCGAATCTTCATTTCACGCGATCGCTCGGGTTGAGGTGGGCGAGTTATTCTATAAAACCACGATGTTCTATCCCAGTAGCAACGGCTCAATCGTAATTCACGTCAATTGGCGTTATCTCTATATCAATCGTCAACTTCTCGAGAGCAACTGGAGAGGGGGTTGTTATCAAGCCGAGCTGATTGACGGAGCCCCGGATGTGTCTCAGCCAAATCAGAGAGAGGGCATTTATTGCGTCTATTTCGACCGCGTATACCTTGCAGCTGGCTCTCGTGACCATATCATCAGGCTGTGGAATGTCGAAACGATGCAATATCGAAAAAGTCTCCATGCACACGAAGCCTCTGTGCTTTGCCTCCAGCTCGACTCGGACAGGAATATGTTGGTGTCAGGTTCGAGTGATTCAACGATCAAGGTATGGGATATCCAAAAGGGTGAGGTCGTCCAAACGCTGCGAGGTCACGAAGAGAGCGTCCTTGGGCTTCATTTTGATGATACGTACATCGTATCTTGTTCCAGAGATTCCACCGCCCGTATTTGGGTGCGGTCTAATGCAACCGATTCTAAAAGTCCGGTTGTTGGATCAACCGACTATGACTCGGAGAATCGACAACCGAAATACACTTTGTTGCACATACTGCGAGGACACCGTGCTGCTGTGAATTCCGTCCACATAAAGGCTACTATTATTGCAACAGCTTCAGGTGACCGGACCGTCAGGCTTTGGGATCTGGCAAGTGGCGCCCCCATTCGCACCATAGGCGCGCATGCACGGGGCATTGCTTGTGTTAACATCACAGGCGATTACGTTGTAACCGGCAGCAGTGATCATGTGATAAAAATATTCGAGATTACGAGCGGCGAGGAGGTGCGAACACTAAGGGGCCATACAGGACTGGTCCGAACGATACAAACGGACAATACAAAAATCATTAGCGGAAGTTATGACCAGTCAATACGCATTTGGGATCTGAAGACCGGAGATATGTTGCAAGAACTGGGAAGATGTCACGATTCAAAGTCTGTTCTCTTCATTTTCATCTAACATCAGAATCTTCCGCGTCCATAGGGATCAACGGCGAATCATTTCGTGTTGTGGCAATGCAAAAATCGTTGTCTGGGATTTTTCAAAAAGACCTCATGATGGCACAACCCACGAAGGGAACCAATCGCGGAGCATCGACGCGACGTTCTTTTAAATGTTGGAGTAGCGTAACTATTTTTGAGTCTCAATGTGTTGTTCCAGTTGTTCAGGATACTGGCGGATTTACGGCATATTTCAATATTGCATAGCAGGATTTTTAGAGTCAAAATAGTTGTGATCTGCCTTTGCTTTTCTTTGGGGTGCTTGATGCTCCAAACCTTACCACGTTCGAACAAAACCGAGCTTTCAATAGCCTTTACGAGAGGTCAACTGTGATTAGTCGGGATCGAAAGATGACTTCGGTTGTTCTCGGTCGGCATATCGACGTTCATCATCAGTTTTACCGTGCCCTTGTCAAAATCGAGTCGAATGTGCGATCAGCCTTGGGGACCTTTCCACTGAATTGTGGACGATATCATTGGACTCATTTATTGCTATCGCTCTCGAGGCCAAAGTTGGTATGGGCCTGGTAGCTTCCTCTATTTATTAAATATGGAGAATTCGGCTGAAAACAATTGCGATGATTGGAGAATCGACATCTCAACTTCCTAAAACAGTTCCTTCCTTACGAGTTGTAGGGGTTATTGGGAATTTGGGATTATATTTAACTGCATCTATGAGACTTTTTCGTGATTTTTGAGAATACAGGCTTTAAATAAACACAAGGTTGGGCTTCTCCCCGACGGACAGTTGGACAAGAACTGCAGGACCGGCCCGACAGATCTTTTGCCTGGACGGAATACGTCTTGACCGTTCCGCATCACGTGCTCTTAGAAAAAAGTTCCTATCCGGACTCTCCGCCTGCAGCACACCATCCATCATACCACCGGCCCTGCGGACAGTTCTCTTTAATCGTATAATAAAGGTTTGGAGCCGTCTAAAACATCACTCTTGGGTTTGGAACGGATTGGAAATAATGAATAGTGGGGATGAAATCTCCGAAGGTCCTTTATTCAATTCAATTGAAGAAGCGATTGCAGCGTTCAGTGGTCCCTCGAAACGATTTAATCTAATCTATAGAGAATGGAGAGTTTGTTGTAGTTCTAGATGATGAATCGAGGGAAAACGAGGGAGACTTGGTGCTCCCTGCGCAGTTCGCTACAACTGAGAAATTTGCCTTTCTGGTGCGCTACTCCAGGTAACTTCACATGAATTCCAAATCCAATCGATGCTAGTGGTTTGGTGTGTATGCCTATGGTGGGCGAACGTCTGGATGAGCTAGATATTCCTCTTATGGTCCCTAAAAATACGGAACCTCATCGGACCGCTTTTACGGTGTCTGTGGATTACGCGCAGGGTAACAACTCAGTCTGAATTACCGCTCATTCACCTAGGCACTACGACTGGGATTTCTGCTCATGATAGAGCTCTAACAGCCCGCAAGCTGTCTGACCCAGGTGAACATGACGGGTCCGCTTTTACGCGTCCAGGTCACATATTTCCTCTACGATATCATGAGGGCGGCGTATTACAACGTGCTGGCCACACGGAAGCCTCTATAGGTATCGCCCGTGTTTGAGATTATTGTAATTTCGCTAGATCTTTGTCGCCTCGCTGGTCTTCAACCGGCCGCTATAATATGTGAACTAGTTAGAGATGATGATGGTCTGATGGCGAGACGCGATGAATGTGCAAGATTTGCAAAGAAGCATGGCCTCAAATTGATCACCATTGCGCGGTTGGTAGAATATCTCAAAAGTCGACATTAATAAATGGAGAAAGACCAAATATATATTTGTATCAATGATTCATTTCTAGCTGTAACCAGTATGCAGACACGTCAATACTTTCCCCCTCCGGTCCTGGATATGCTCCAGAAAACCGAACTCTTAACAACCGGCTTAGCATCATCGTATCGTGCCGAGTCGCCCACTAATATTAGCGTTGAAGGGGGAACAATTCAAACAGGTGAAAATTGACTGTCGACCTCTGAGCCGATGGCTTTCTCTATTAATTAGTAAACCGCAATAGAATCGCCAAAGGAAGTCTACATAAGTTCGCATGCAGTTTGTAAGACTGTCAACGAAAGCCCGGCATTCAGAGGCATCAGGATTCCCATCGCTGCTATTACTCCAGCAATTCAAAACAGCAGATAGCTCAAGAGCACACGGCCCTACCCCTTGATCGGGCTTCCGCGTGTGAACATATAGACGGTTCAACTTCCCGAGGCGGACGACCTTCTTTTTCATGAAATGGTGAAATTTTGAAGTATTTTGCATCCAGG
>Ga0335080_10004756_pt1 | contig 13847 bp, 10 predicted proteins | sample Lox_Sample_34_FD_206720 | JGI IMG/M metagenome (GOLD analysis project Ga0335080, IMG submission 206720) | Soil microbial communities from Loxahatchee National Wildlife Refuge, Florida, United States - Lox_Sample_3.4 | ecosystem: Environmental > Terrestrial > Soil > Wetlands | place: USA... | reverse complement strand
TTGCTCGGCGCCGTGATCGCCAAGCTGTTCCGCGACCGCCAGCTCGAGGTCGCCGCGGAAGTGGTGGACTACCTGCTGCCCCGCATGGAACGATCGCTGGCCGCCGCGCAGGATCTGGTGGCGGCGCTCGATCGCGCGGCGCTGGCGGGCCGGCGCCCGATCACGGTGGCGCTCGCGCGCACGGTGCTGGCCGACACGGAGTAGGGAGGACGCGGGATGGATTACGGCATTCGCGGCAAGCGCGCGATCGTGTGCGCCGCCAGCAAGGGCCTCGGCAAGGGCTGCGCCATGGCGCTGGCGCGCGAGGGCGTCGATCTCGTCATCACGGCGCGCACCGCCGACGTGCTCGAGCAGACCGCGCGCGAGATCCGCGATGCCACGGGCGCCAAGGTGACGGCGGTGCCGGGCGACATCACCACCGAGGCCGGGCGCGCCGCCGCGCTCGCCGCCTGCCCGAACCCCGACATCCTGGTCAACAACGCCGGCGGCCCGCCGCCCGGCGATTTCCGCGAGTGGGACCGCGAGGCCTGGATCAAGGCGCTGGACGCCAACATGCTGACCCCGATCGCGCTCATCAAGGCGACCATCGACGGCATGATCGGGCGCAAGTTCGGCCGCATCGTCAACATCACCTCGGCCTCGGTGCGCTCGCCGATCCCGATCCTCGGCCTGTCGAACGGCGCGCGCGCCGGCTTGACGGGGTTCGTCGCCGGGCTGGCGCGCCAGGTCGCGCAGCACAACGTGACGATCAACAACCTGCTGCCCGGACCGTTCGACACCGACCGGCTGCGCGGCACCAACGCGAGCCAGGCCAAGAAGCTCGGCACCACCCCCGAGGCGGTCGCCGCCGAGCGCATGAAGAGCGTCCCGGCCGGCCGATTCGGCACCCCCGAGGAGTTCGGCGCCGCTTGCGCGTTCCTGTGCTCGGCGTCGGCCGGCTTCATCGTCGGCCACAACTTGTTGATGGATGGCGGCCAGTTCAACACGTCCACTTAGCCGCGTTCGCCAAACGTTCTGGCCCGAAGGGCGGGTCCGGCGGCCCCGCGCCTGACAAGCCCGCGGCCGCATGCTATAGCCGAGACCAGCCGCGCGGTGGTGAAACGCCAGCCCGGCCGGAGCCGTAGTCTCAGCATGTCGCCCGCGCAGTTGGCCGAAATCGTCAGCGTCAACCGGTCGTCGCCGCAGCGCTTCATCAACCGCGAGCTGTCGTGGCTCGCCTTCAACAACCGCGTGCTCGAGGAGGCCGCCAACGCGCGCCATCCGGTGCTCGAGCGCCTGCGCTTCCTGTCGATCTCGGATTCCAACCTGGACGAGTTCTTCATGGTCCGCGTGGCCGGCCTGAAGGCCCAGATCGCCGCCGGCGTGAACGCGCCGAGCCAGGACGGGCTGACGCCCGCCCAGCAGCTCGACGGCGTGCGGGCGCTGGCACGCGAGCTGGTCGAGCTTCAGGAGGTCAGCTGGCGCACCTTGCGCGCCGAGCTCGCCGGTGCCGGCGTCACCCTGGTGGACGCCAGGGATGCCACGCCCGACGAGCGCGCCTGGCTGTCGAGCTATTTCCTCGAGCAGGTGTTCCCGGTCGTCACGCCGCTGGCGATCGATCCTGCCCATCCGTTCCCCTTCATCCCCAACGGCGGCTTCGCCCTCGTGCTGCAGCTGACGCGGCCGAGCGACGGCAAGCAGCTGCGCGCGCTGCTGCCGCTGCCCAGCCAGATCGCCCGCTTCATCCGGCTGCCCGGCGAGGCCGTGCGCTTCATGCTGATCGAGGAGATGATCGGGTTGTTCCTCGACCGGCTGTTTCCCGGCTTCGAGGTGCTCGGCGCCGGCCAGTTCCGCATCAACCGCGACAGCGAGATCGAGATCGCCGAGGAGGCCGAGGATCTCGTGATGCTGTTCGAGTCGGCGCTCAAGCGCCGGCGGCGCGGCACCGTGATCCGCCTGATCGTCAACGCCGACATGCCCGAGGACCTGCGCGACTTCGTGCACGACGAGCTCCAGGTGGCGGCCGACGACGTCTATCCGGTATCCGGCATCATCGGGCTGGCCGACGCCCAGGAGATGATCACCGACGATCGTCCCGAACTGAAGTTCGAGCCCTACAACGCGCGCTTCCCCGAGCGCATCCGCGACTTCGGCGGCGATTGCTTCGCGGCGATCCGCCAGAAGGACATCGTCGTCCACCACCCGTTCGAGAGCTTCGACGTGGTGGTTCAGTTCCTGCGCCAGGCGGCGCGCGATCCGGCCGTCATCGCGATCAAGCAGACGCTCTATCGCACCTCGGACGACAGCCCGATCGTGCGTGCCCTGATCGAGGCCGCCGAGGCCGGCAAGTCGGTCACCGCGCTGGTCGAGCTCAAGGCGCGCTTCGATGAGGAGGCGAATATCCGCTGGGCGCGCGACCTCGAGCGCGCGGGCGCCCAGGTGGTCTACGGCTTCATCGATCTCAAGACCCACGCCAAGGTGTCCTTGGTGGTGCGCCGCGAATCGGCCGGGCTGCGCTCCTACGTGCATTACGGCACCGGCAACTACCATCCGGTGACCGCCAAGATCTATACCGACCTGTCGTTCTTCACGACCGATCCGGCGCTGTGCCGGGATGCCGCGCGGCTGTTCAACTTCATGACCGGCTACGCCAATCCCGAGACGCTCGAGAAGATCGCGGCGGCGCCGCTGTCGCTCCGGCCGACCCTGCTGCGCCACATCGAGGCCGAGATCGCGCACGCCCAGGCCGGTCGCCCGGCGGGCATCTGGGCCAAGATGAACGCGCTGGTCGATGCCGAAATCATCGATGCGCTCTATCGCGCGAGCCAGGCCGGCGTGTCGATCGACCTGGTGGTGCGCGGCATCTGCTGCCTGCGGCCGGGCGTGCCCGGCCTGTCGGAGAACATCCGGGTCAAATCGATCGTCGGCCGCTTCCTCGAGCACTCGCGCATCGTGTGCTTCGGCAACGGCCACAAGCTGCCGTCGCGCCAGGCCCAGGTGTTCGTGTCGTCGGCCGACTGGATGCCGCGCAATCTCGACTGGCGCGTCGAGACGCTGGTTCCGATCGAGAACCCGACGGTGCACCAGCAGGTGCTCGAGCAGATCATGGCGACCAACCTGAAGGACGAGGCGCAGAGCTGGATCCTGCAGCCGGACGGCCGCTACGTGCGCGACCCGGCGACGCGCGACGGTTTCAGCGCGCACCGCTTCTTCATGACCAACCCGAGCCTGTCGGGCCGGGGCAGCGCCCTCAAGAAGGCCCCGATCCCGCGTGCGCGCCAGGCCGGCTAAGTCGCGGCGCGGCAAGGCGGGCGCGGCGGGTCGCCGCGCGGTCATCGATATCGGCTCCAACTCGATCCGCCTGGTGGTCTACCACGATGGCGGCCGGGCGCCCCTGCAGCTGTTCAACGAAAAGGTGCTGTGCGGGCTCGGGCGCGGCCTTCAGGCGAGCGGCCAGCTCGCGCCCGAGGGCGTCGGCATGGCGCTCGCCAACCTGGCCCGCTTCAAGTCGCTGATCAGCGCGATGGAGGTTCGCCACGTCGAGTGCGTGGCGACCGCGGCGGTGCGCGACGCCAAGAACGGCGCCGCCTTCGTCGCCGACATCACGCGCCGCACCGGCTTCAAGGTGCGCGTGCTGAGCGGCGCCGACGAGGCCCGCCTGTCGGCGCTCGGGGTGATCTCGGGGATTCCCGACGCCTTCGGCGTGATGGGCGATCTGGGCGGCGGCAGCCTCGAGCTGGTCGAGGTCGCCGACGGTCGGCTCGGCCGTCACGTCACCCTGCCGCTGGGTCCGCTGCGCCTGATGGACCAGGCCGAGGGCAACCTGCGGCGCGGCCGCGCCATCGTCGAGAGTGCGCTCGCCGGCCTGACCTGGCTGCGTCATCTGCGCGGGCGCAGTTTCTACGCGGTCGGCGGCAACTGGCGCCAGCTCGCGCGCATCCTGATGGACCACCAGAACTATCCCCTGCACATCATCCACCAGTACCGCGTGACCGCGGCGGATACCGCGTTGTTCCTCGAGCGCTTCGAGAAGCTCGGCCGCGACGACCTCAAGAAGCTGCCCTTCAAGTCGCGTCGCCGCGGCGACACGCTGCCGTGGGCCGCCCTGGTGATGAACCGTCTGTTCGAGATCGCGCCGCCGAAGCATCTGGTGTTCTCGGCGTTCGGGTTGCGCGAGGGCTGCCTGTTCGATCGCTTGCCGGCGCGCGAGCGCGCGCGCGACCCCTTGATCGCCGGCGCCCTGGCGACCGCGCAAGGCGGACGATTTGCGGCCGCCGCCGAAGAATTGCTCGGCTTCATCGGGCCGCTGATCAACACCGCGCGCGCGCCGGCGCGTCCGCCGGCGCGCCTGCTGCACGCCGCCTGTCTGTTGTCCGACATCGCCTGGACGGACCATCCCGACTATCGCGCCGAGCACGGCTTCCACCGCGTGCTGACCCTGCCGCTGGTCGGCATCGATCATTCCGGCCGCGCCTTCCTGGCGACCGCGATCGCGGCGCGCCACGGTGCCGGCATCGACGCCGAGTTCCTGGCGCCTGCGCGCGCGCTTCTCGAACCGGCGGCGCTGCGCGCCGCCCACGTCGTGGGGTTGGCGCTCCGGCTCGGCTTCACGCTGTCGGGCGGCGCGCCGGGCGTGCTGGTCGAGTGCGGCCTCAAGCTGCACGACGACGCGGTCGTCCTGACCCTGCCGGCGAGCGGCTCGGTGGTGATCGGCGATGCCGTGCTGCGCCGGCTCGACACGCTGGCGCGCGGCCTCGGCTTCGCGCCCCAGATCGTGTGCGACGAGGCGGTCGCCGCCGCCGAATGATCCGGCTTGCCCGGATCGCGCCGTCTAGACCTGGTCCGGCTCGAGCGGCACCACCTTGATGGCGTCGCGCGCGGCGGCCAGCGCCAAGCGGCCCTGCTTGAGCGCGAGCGCGTCGGCGCCGAACACGTCGCGTCGCCAGCCGTGCAGCGCCGCCACCGGCGCGCTGTCGGAGCACGCGATCGCCTCGAGGTCGGCGGTCGTCGCCACCAGCTTCTGGGCGACGTGGTGGGCCTCGCATTTGAGCTTCAGGAGCACCTTCAGGAGGTCGATCAGCGGGCCGCGGCCGGGCGGCACCTCGGGTCGCTCGGCGAGCTTCGGGGCGTCCTCGGGCGGGGCGGCGAGCCCGCGCGCCACCGCGGCCAGCAGCGCCTCGCCGACCACCCCTTCGGCGGTGCCCTTGCTCAGCCCCCGGCTGCGCGCGAGCTCGGCGACCGTCTTGGGCGTCTGGGCGGCGATCTCGAGCAGCGCCTCGTCGCGCACGAGGCGATTGCGCGGCAGGTTTCGGCGCTGCGCCTCGGTCTCGCGCCACGCGGCCAGGGCTTTGAGGACGTTGAGAAATTTCGGGCTGCCGCTGCGCGGCTTGAGGCGCATCCAGGCGCTCTCGGGGTCGAGCCGATAGGTCGCCGGGTCGGTCAGGACCGCCATCTCCTCGTCGACCCAGCGCTCGCGGCCGGTGCTCTGCAGGCGCTTGGACAGCTTCAGGTAGACCACCCGCAGATGGGTGACGTCGGCCAACGCATACGTGATCTGGCGCTCGCTGAGCGGCCGCTTGGACCAGTCGGTGAAGCGCGACGATTTGTCGATGCGCGCCCCCGCCAGCCGCGCCGCCAGCGTCTCGTAGCTGACCGCGTCGCCGAAGCCGCACACCATCGCGGCGACCTGGCTGTCGAAGATCGGCGTCGGCAGCCGGCCGCCGGTCAGCAGCGCGAAGATCTCGAGATCCTGGCGCGCCGCATGAAACACCTTGAGGACCCGCGGGTCGGCGAGCAGCGTCAGCAGCGGCGCCAGGTCGATGCCGTCGGCCATCGGATCGATCGCGGCGGCCTCCTCGCTGCCGGCGATCTGGACCAGGCACAGGTCGGGCCAGTAGGTCCGATCGCGCATGAACTCGGTGTCGACGGTGACGAAGCTCTCTGCGCTCATCCGGTCGCAGAACGCGGCGAGCGTCGCGGAGTCGGTGATGACGGTCATCGGCCCGCTATACACGCTTTCCCGGGGCGCCGAAAGCGCCCGGAGGGTGCCGCGCGGCAGCCCCCGGTCGCTTGACAAACCGAGGCGATCCGTGCGCTTTTGCGCGTCCTTCGGACATGCCGGAACGGAGTCGAGGCGAGCCACCGCCATGCACACCTATCGCAGCCATACCTGCGGGGAACTGACCCTGCAGGACGCCGGGCAGCCGGCCCGGCTGTCGGGCTGGATCCACCGCAAGCGCGACCACGGCAACCTGCTGTTCGTCGACCTGCGCGACCACTACGGCATCACGCAATGCGTGATCGACACCTCGAACCCGAACTTCCCGGTGCTCGAGGGCGCGCGGCTCGAGAGCGTGATCACGTGCACCGGCAAGGTGGTCGAGCGCAGCCCCGATACCGTCAACGACAAGCTGCCGACCGGCCGGGTCGAGCTGCAGGTCGAGAGCTGCATCGTGCAGTCCGAGGCCGACCTGTTGCCGATCCAGGTCAACAGCGACGCCGAGTTCCCCGAGGACATGCGGCTGCGCTACCGCTTCCTCGATCTTCGGCGCGAACGCTTGCATGCCAGCATCGTGCTGCGCTCGCGCGTGATCGCCTCGATCCGCCGGCGCATGATCGAGCAGGGCTTCACCGAGTTCCAGACCCCGATCCTGACCTCGAGCTCGCCCGAGGGCGCGCGCGACTACCTGGTGCCGAGCCGCGTGCATCCCGGCAAGTTCTACGCGCTGCCGCAGGCGCCGCAGCAGTTCAAGCAGCTCCTGATGGTCGCCGGGTTCGATCGCTATTTCCAGATCGCCCCGTGCTTCCGCGACGAGGATGCGCGCGCCGACCGCTCGCCGGGCGAATTTTATCAGCTCGATTTCGAGATGTCGTTCGTCACCCAGGAGGACGTGTTCGCCGCCATCGAGCCGGTGCTGCACGGCGTGTTCGAGGAGTTCGCGGACGGCCGCACGGTATCGCCGCTGCCGTTCCGCCGCATCCCCTACGCCGAGGCGCTGGCGAAGTACGGCTCCGACAAGCCCGACCTGCGCAACCCGATCGAGATGGCCGACGCCACCGAGAGCTTCCGCGGCTCCGGGTTCAAGATCTTCGCCGGCCAGATCGACGCCAACCCGGACGTGCGCGTGTGGGCGATCCCGGCGCCGACCGGCGGCAATCGCGCATTCTGCGACCGCATGAATTCATGGGCGCAGGGCGAGGGCCAGCCCGGGCTCGGCTACATCTTCTTCCGCGAGACCGACGGCAAGCTCGAGGGCGCCGGCCCGATCGCGCGCAATCTCGGGCCCGAGCGCACCGAGGCGATGCGCGTGAGGCTCGGCCTCAAGGACAACGACGCCGTGTTCTTCGCGTGCGGCGTACCGAAGACGTTCGCGGGGTTCGCCGGAGCGGCGCGCCTGCGCATCGGCCGCGAGCTCGGCCTGACGCGCGAGGGCGTGTTCGAGTTCTGCTGGATCACCGATTTCCCGATGTACGAGCTGAACGAGGACACCAAGAAGATCGAGTTCAGCCACAACCCGTTCTCGATGCCGCAGGGCGGGCTCGAGGCGCTGACGACCAAGGACCCGTTGACCATCAACGCCTTCCAGTACGACATCGTGTGCAACGGCGTCGAGCTGTCGTCGGGCGCGATCCGCAATCATCGGCCCGACATCATGTACAAGGCGTTCGAGATCGCCGGCTATTCGCGCGAGGATGTCGAGACGCGGTTCGGCGGCATGCTGAACGCCTTCAAGTTCGGCGCGCCGCCGCATGGCGGCTCGGCGCCCGGCATCGACCGCATCGTGCAGCTGCTGGCCGACCAGCCGAACATTCGCGAGGTCATCGCGTTTCCCATGAACCAGCGCGCCGAGGACCTGCTCATGCAGGCGCCCTCGGCGGTCGAGCCGGCGCGCCTCAAGGAGCTGCACATCCGGCTGGACCTGCCGCCGGCCCGCAAGCCGGGCGGCGGCTGAGCCGGTCGGCCGGCGCGGTCGTGGCGTGCCCGGGCGGCGCTGTGATCCGGTTCACCTGCCCGGCAGCGGAAGCGTGGTATTGTCGGGCGCCGGCGTCGGTTTCATGACGGCGACCGCAACCGAGTGGTGGAGATCATGATGGGGCGATGGCTGAGATGTGGCGCCGCGGCGGTCGCGCTGGCGGTCGGCCTGCCCTGGTCGGCCGTCGCGGTCGACATCGAGCCGCACCGGGCGGTCTACAAGATGACCCTGGAGCGCGCCCAGAGCGCCAGCGGCGTGATCGGGGCGGGCGGCACCATGCTCTACCAGTGGGCGGATTCGTGCGACGGCTGGACCATCGAGCAGCGCTACAAGCTGCGCATGCAGTACAGCGAGCAGGACGACGCCGAGCTGTCGATCAGCTTCGTCACCTGGGAGTCCAAGGACGGCAAGCGCTACCGCTTCAACGTGCGCAAGCTGAAGGACGGCGACACCACCGAGGAGCTGCGCGGCGATGCGCGCCTGGGCGAGGGCGGCAAGCCCGGCGAGGCCAAGTTCGTGCGCCCCGAGACGACCACCATCGAGCTGCCGGCGGGCACCCTGTTCCCGACCGCGCACACGCTCGCGCTGATCGATGCCGCGAGCGCTGGTGCGACCTTCCTGTCCAAGCAGGTGTTCGACGGCGGCACCGTCGAGGGCCCGTTCGAGGTGACCGGCGGCATCGGCACCGAGCATCCCGCGCAGGCGAGCGCCGACAATCCGCTGCTGCGCCGACGCTGGTGGCCGATCCGGCTCGCCTTCTTCCCGGCCGACAGCCAGAGCCCGCAGCCCGACTACGAGCTCGGCATGGACCTGCAGGACAACGGCATCGCGCGCGAGCTGATCCTCGACTACGGCAACTTCGTCGTGCGCGCCAAGCTCGAGTCGATCGAGCCGATGCCCAAGCCGCACTGCTAGGTAGTTCATCCCTGCCCCGCGAGTACGGGGGAGGGAAAACTGGTGCTGAGCGTCAGTCGTCGTCGGGATCCTCGGGGTCGATCAGGCGGCGGGTGGCGCCGCCCGACGGCGTGATGCCGAGACCGCGGCCCTTCATGATGGCGTCGGGACCGAGCCGCTCGCGCAGCGCGTCGATCGCGCGCTCGACCTTGGCCGGCTTGCCGCGCGTCGCGTCGAACAGATCGGCCGGGTCGGCATCGGCCGCCGCCACCAGCCCCTCGCCGCCGACGCCGATCAGCCGGTAGGCGGTGCCGTCGGTCTCGCGCGCCAGGAGATGGCGCGCGGTGCGCCACATCAAATCGGCCAGCTGGGTCGGCGCCGGCAGGGTGATGCGCCGCGTCAGGATCTCGAAGCGCGCGGTCTTCAGCTTGAGGGTGACGACCGTCGCGGCGAGCTCGGCGCGCTTGAGCCGGCGCGCGACCGCCTCGGCGAGCGGCCACAGCTCGCGCTCGAGATCGGCCTGGGCGCTGAGGTCCGCCGAGAAGGTGGTCTCGGCCGAGATGCTCTTGGTCGGCCGCACCGGCTCGACGCTGCGCGCGTCCTCTCCGTGCGCAAAGTGCGCGAGGCGCCGGCCGATCGTCCCGAAATGCCGCACCAGGGTCGCCTCGTCGAGGCCCTGCAGGTCGCCGATGGTCGCGATGCCGCGCTGGGCGAGCTTCGCCTTCAGGGCGGCGCCGACCCCCCAGATCAGGCTGACCGGCTTGGGCGCCAGGAACGCCTTGGCCTCGGCGCGGCCGATCACCGCGAAGCCGCGCGGCTTGTCGAGGTCGGAGGCGACCTTGGCGAGGAACTTGTTGTAGCTGAGCCCGATCGACACCGTGATGCCGATCTCCTGCTCGATGCGGCGCGCCAGCCGGCTCAAGGTGACCGCCGGGCTGGCCTGGTGCGCGCGCTCGGTGCCGGTGAGATCGAGGAACGCCTCGTCGATCGAGATCGGCTCGACCAGCGGCGTCGCCTCGCGCATCAGGGCGCGGACTTCGCGGCCCACCGCGCTGTACTTGGCCATGTCGGGCGGCACCACCACGCCGTCCGGGCACAGCCGCCGCGCCTTGTACATCGGCATGGCGGAATGCACCCCGAACGAGCGCGCGATGTAGCAGCAGGCGGCGACCACGCCGCGCTTGCCGCCGCCGACCATCACGGGCCGGTCGACCAGCTCGGGGCGGTCGCGCTTCTCGACCGTGGCATAGAAGGCGTCGCAATCGAGGTGGGCGATCGCCAGCTCGTGCAGCTCGGGGTGGCGCAGCCGGCGCGGCGAGGCGCAGTCCCGGCACCGGCCGGCCCGGTTGGGCGGGCCGATGCTGCCGCAATCGCGGCACAGCCCGGGTTGCTGTGCTGTCACGGCTCAATCCTTGCCGAACGAAGCTTCTAAGCGTCGTAATTTTACTCTAGTATCCTACCGTAATCCCCGGTACGGGCCGAAATATCCGGGCAATCAAGGCCGCCGAGCGGCACCCCGTAGAAGGCGCAAATCGGTATGAAGACCGTTCTGATTGTCGAAGACAACGAGCTCAACATGAAGCTCTTCCATGACCTCCTGGAGGCGCGCGGGTACAACATCCTGCAGACCCGGGAAGGCATGGAGGCCCTGCGTCTGGCCCGCCAGCACCGCCCCGACCTGATCCTGATGGATATCCAGCTGCCCGAGGTCTCCGGCCTCGAGGTGACCAAGTGGATCAAGGAGGACGACGAGCTGCGCTCGATCCCGATCATCGCGGTCACCGCGTTCGCCATGAAGGGCGACGAGGAAAAGATCCGCGAGGGCGGCTGCGAGGCCTACATCGCGAAGCCGATATCGGTGGCGAACTTCCTCGAGACGGTCCAACGGTTCTTAAGCTGAGCCATCATGCCGGGCCGCGTCCTGGTCGTCGACGACATCAGAGCCAACATAACGCTGCTCGAAGCCAAGCTGACCAGCGAGTACTACGACGTCATCACGGCCGAAAGCGGCCACAAGGCGATCGAGCTTGCGCGCAAGGAATCGCCCGACCTGATCCTGCTCGACGTCATGATGCCGGGGCTCGACGGCTTCCGGACCTGCGAGCTCCTGAAGGCCGACCCGGCGACCGCGTATATCCCGGTCATCATGGTGACGGCGCTCAGCGACACCGCCGATCGCGTGCGCGGGCTGCAGGCGGGCGCCGACGACTTCCTGTCGAAACCGGTGCGCGACGTGCCGCTGTTCGCGCGCGTGCGCTCGCTGATCCGCCTCAAGCTCCTGATGGACGTTTATCTGGTGCGCGAGGAGACCTCCAGCCAGCTCGGGCTGGTCGCGCCCCAGCCGCTGCTGACGCAGGAGGATGCGACGCGCGGCCGGCTGCTCGTGATCGACGACAGCGAGATCGACGTCGACAACCTGATACGCACGCTGGAGCCCGATCATCACAACGTCACCCGGCTGACCTCGATCGACCAGGGGATCGCGGTCGCGGCGGCCAACGAGTTCGATCTCCTCATCATCGCGCTGCACCTGGCGCAGGGCGACGTGCTGCGCTTCTGCAGCCAGATCCGCTCCAACGTCGCCGACCGCGTGCGCTCGCTGCCGATCTTGCTGCTCGCGGAGGACGACGATGACGTCGGGCGGGTCGCCAAGGGCCTCGATCTCGGCGTCAACGACTACGTCGTCAAGCCGGTCGATCCGCAGGAGCTGCTGGCGCGCGTGCGCACCCAGATCCGGCGCCGGCGCTACCAGAACCGGCTGCGCGTCAATTACGAGCAGAGCATCGCGCTGGCCTCGACCGATCCGCTGACCGGCGTGCACAACCGGCGCTATCTCGACACCCACCTCGACCAGCTGCTGCAGCGCGCGCGCACCAACAACAAGCCGCTGTCGGTGGCGTTCTGCGACATCGACCATTTCAAGCGGCTGAATGACACGTATGGCCATGCCGCGGGCGACGAGGTCCTGAAGGAATTCACCCGGCGGATGATCCGCAACCTGCGCAGCCTCGACCTGGTGGCGCGCATCGGCGGCGAGGAGTTCGTCGTCGTGATGCCCGACACGCCGCCCGAGCGCGCGCGCCGGATCGGCGAGCGGTTGCGCCAGAAGGTCGAGCAGGAGCCGTTCCAGGTCGCCGGGAACGAGGGCATCGGGGTGACGATCTCGGTCGGCGTCACCACCGTGCGGCCGAGCGACAATTACGGCATCGATCTGGTGAAGCGCGCCGACGAGGCGATGTACCAGGCCAAGCACGCGGGCCGGAACCGCGTCGTGGTCGCCGCCGCGCGGCGGCCGAGCGCGGCCGAGCGCGACGTCACGCCCCCGCAGGGCGCTTGAGGCGCGGCGCCGGAGCGCCGGCTACTTGATCTTGCCTTCCTTGAAGAGCACGTGCTTGCGCGCCACCGGGTCGTACTTCTTGAGCTCGAGCTTGTCGGTGGTCTTGCGCGGATTCTTCTTGGTCACGTAGTAGTAGCCGGTATCGGCGGAGCTGACCAATTTGATCAGCAGGGTGTTCGACTTGGCCATCGCGGCGACTCCAGGGCGCTGACGGGCGGATCGGGCGGGCACCATAGCGACGCCCGCCGGCAAGTCAAGCCGGCGCGCCGGTCTTCGCCATAAGATGCTGACTTATAAGATGAATTTCAGTGCGCGGCGGCGACCGACGAGCCGCGCAGCGAGCGCCCGATCAGGACCGGATCGGCGAGCACGCCGCGCGCCACCTTGAGATCGACGTCGTCGCCCTTGGCGCCGGTGTGCGCCGGGCAGGATGCCGCCAGCGCCAGCTGGTCGCGCTCGTTCGAGGCGTCGACCTTGCGGCGCTCGAACACCGGCGCCGCCGGGTCGATCGCGCCGCGCTGCAGGTCGGCTATCGCGCGGTCGGCGCTCGCGGTCGCGCCGCTGGTGCAGATGTTGGGGACCACGCCGAGACGCTGCAGCGCGTAGCCCGACGGCGCGTAGAGCTTCGCCCAGGTCAGCACCAGTTCGCCGCCGTTGGGCATCTGGACGAGCACCTGGACGGTGCCCTTGCCGTACGAGCTCGAGCCGATCACGATCGCGCGGCCGAGGTCCTGCAAGGCCGCCGCGACGATCTCGGAGCTCGACGCCGAGCCGCCATTCACCAGCACCACGATCGGCAGCCCGCCGAGCACGTCCTGCTTGTTGGCGGCGTCGTAGATCTGCAGGCTGTCGGGGTGCCGGCCGCGTGTCGTCAGGATGCGCCCGGAGGTCAGGAACATGTCGGCGACCGCGACGCCCTGGTCGAGATAGCCGCCCGGATTGTTGCGCAGGTCGAGCACCGCGCCGCGCAGCTTGGGGCCGATCTCGCGCTTGGCGCGCAGCACGGTGTCGCGCAGGGTCTCGGCGGTCTTGCCGTTGAAGCTCGAGATCTGAAAATACGCGATGTCGTCGGCTTCGCGCCGATACGTGATGGTCGGCATGACGACGTCGGCGCGCCGCAGGGTGACGGCGAACGCCGGCTGGCTGGCGCGTGCGATCGTCAGCGTCACCTCGGTGCCCTCGGGGCCGCGCATCATCGAGATGACGGCACGCTCCGTCATGCCGGCGACCGACGTGGCGTCGACCTTGACGATGCGGTCATCCGGCTTCAGGCCGGCGCGCGCCGCCGGCGTGTCGGGGATCACGTTGGCGATGCGCGCGCCCTCGGCATCGACGCGCACCTCGACGCCGACGCAGCCGCAGCCGTCGCGCGCCACGCGATTGTCCTGCGCCGCGCTGGCGCCGGCATAGCGCGAGAACTTGTCGAGATCCTTCAGCGAGCCGTCGAACACGGTCTGGTACAGGCTCTCGACGCTGGCCGCGCGCAGCTTGTCCGATTGCGCCCGCCCGGCCTCCAGCGCGCCCGCCAGCACGGCCGCCCAGCCTTCGGCGTCGTGATCGGCCGGCGCGATGTAGCTCGCCGCCACCTTGGCGCCCTCGGTGATCTTCACGTTGGCGCCGACGCGCTCGGCGCGGAATTCGGGATCGAGCGACGACACCGCCTG
>Ga0335080_10004754_pt1 | contig 13848 bp, 10 predicted proteins | sample Lox_Sample_34_FD_206720 | JGI IMG/M metagenome (GOLD analysis project Ga0335080, IMG submission 206720) | Soil microbial communities from Loxahatchee National Wildlife Refuge, Florida, United States - Lox_Sample_3.4 | ecosystem: Environmental > Terrestrial > Soil > Wetlands | place: USA... | reverse complement strand
CTGCGCAAGGCAGACAAGAATGAGCTCACTGTAGAGGAGGCGAGGGACGAAGCGTTCGCCGACGAATATTATGCGCAGTTGTGTGAAGTCTTTCATCGCCAGGGTCTTTCGCCTTCCTATTCCCTCGACCGCGTACGAAGCCTCATCCGCCACCTGCTGCCTACGGGAAAACTGCTCCTGTTGCGGGTTCGCGACCCGGACGGGCGTTGCATCGCCACCAATCTCTCGCTGGGTGAAAAAACTCGCGGACATGTCTGGGGCGCCGCCAGCTGGCACCAATATCAGATTCTGCGCCCCAACGAATTGATGTTCTGGTACACCTTCCGCTACTGGAAGGCGCGTGGAGTGGAGTTTTTGGACCTGACTGGAAACTCCGATTATAAGGCACGCTATGGAGCGTACCCGATCCAGCTTCCCTGGTTTCATAAATCCCGCTATCCGCTGCTGTCGCATTTGAGGGACTCGGCAAAGCAGTTGGTGCGCCTGAAACACCGGCTCGCGGGCAGGTGGTCCACGGAAGCGGAAACCCCCGCCCATGCCGTTTCCCACGGTTAGGGACCAAAACTTCGTTGGGCTTAAAAGTTGGGATTGTCCTTTCCTATTCCAGGTTGCGTGGCAGCATGAAAGGGGCGACATATGCCAGACGCAATGGGCCGGGGTCCATCAATCGATTTGGGGCGTTCCGAATCCGCTCGCGCCAGCCACGTTGTTGCAGCACCTGGCGGGATTCCTGTATGCCCTTTGTGCGGCACTCGCGAGAACCGGAAGGTTTTCATGGAGAATGGATATGGATTGCGCGGCTGCCGTCGCTGTGAACTGTTTTTCATCGATCCGTACCCCACGGGCGTAGAAAGACACGAGAAGGTTCTTGACTACAGCTACGAGGACGTCGAACTGTTGGACCCGGCCAGCAGCTATGCCGGCCAGAAACTGTACTATGAACGCCACTTTCCGCTGATCGCCGAGGAGTGCCGCGAGGCACGCTCCGTTCTTGACGTCGGCTGTGGAACCGGGAATCTGCTCGAGCGCCTGGCTGTGTTCCCACATCTTCGCCGGGTGGGGATCGAACTGAACCGCAATCGCGCTGCCTTCGCGAGAAGGATTACCGGTTGTGAAATTCATGAGATGCCATTTGAGGAGTTCACCAGTGCAGAAAGATTCGACGTCATCACCATGGTGAATGTCCTCTCCCACATTCCTTCCTTCGACAGCCTGTTCAACGCTACGCGCTCCCTGTTGCAGCCGAATGGAAAGCTGGTGCTGCGGACCAGCGAGATGAGCGGCGATGCCGGAAAATGGAGCCAGCTTTCGTGGGGAATTCCCGATGACCTGCATTTTCTTGGCTTGCGTACCCTGGACTTCGCCTGCCGGAAGTATGGATTCACCGTTTCGCGGCGCATTCGGACCATCTACTCAGACGAACTCTTTCGGACTGAGCGCATGCGCGAGCGGGGACGAAGCGTGCTGCGGAATGCCCTGAAGTTAAGCGTTGCCAAAGTGCCGTACGTGTTGCCGGCGCTCAAGAGAAGTTATGAGACGGTGATAGGCAACAAGCATTACCTTTCCTTCATCGTCCTGACTCCCTCTAGTGTCCATCTGGAGAACAGAGAATTGCAGCCAAACCTGTCATCCTGAGCGCAGTCGGTCGAACGACCCCATGCCAGCGTGCACGAGCAGCGGCCCGAACAGGAATTCGCACGATGCCGATGAGAGAACCCCTTTCCAGGCCGGTGGCGCTGCTCAGTGAATGCGCTCCTTCGACTTGTCGCCTTGCGCTTCGCGCAAGACAACTTCGCTCAGGATGACATCGAGGGTGAGCGAGAGCGCGGCGAGCCGAAATATCCCTACCTTCGCAGCTGCCTCTTTTAGAATCAGCGAAACAACAGAGATATGGCTAAGTGCGACGAAACAATTGAATCAGAAATAACCAGCGAAACGGTGGATTCGCCGCTGGGCCTGCCTGCGCATGGCCACGAGGTCATGCGCATCTTCGGCAAGAACACCATCTGGCTGCTGCTCGACCGCGCCGGCCTGAAGGTGGGAGCCATGCTGGCCGGCCTGGTACTGATCGGCTACCTGGGCCCGGCTAATGTCGGAATCTATACCACCGCCATTGCCGTCGGCGCGCTGCTCAACACCATCCTCGATCTCGGCCTTACGCGCTACGCCGCGCGTACCGTGGCGGCGGCTCCGCAGGAGGCGCCGGCGATCCTTGCGCTCTCCCTCACCACGACCGTTTTGCCGTCTATCGTGGAATTGGCTGCCTTGGCGGTCGCCTATTCCACCGGACACTGGTACGCCGCCTGCCTCTGCCTAGGGTTCGTTTTTACGAATCTTGAAGGCACGTCTTCGCTGTGCACTGGAATTCTTTCTGCCGACCTGCGCTCCCGCTCCGTCCTCCCCGGTTCCATCCTGAGCACGCTGGGCGTGCTGGCGGTGATCGTGGCGGTGGTGCATTTCAAGCTATCGGTTCTGGCGCTGCTAACCGGACTGGCCTTGAAGTCGGTGGTGGTTCTGGTGTTCCGTTTGCATCAGCTGAGAAATTACTGGCCTGCAATCGCATACTTTCGGCCATCGCAGTTCCATCGGCTCGTCAGAAAATCGTGGGCCTATTTTTCTTATTCGCTCACCCAAATGGGATACGAGAAAGTCACGATTGTGATTTTCGGCCTGGTGGCTTCCCACGAACAGGTGGGATTGCTCTCGGCGGCGCTCACTATTGCCTATGTCTTCCCTTCGTTCACCTATGCCGCTTCCGATGCGCTGTTGCCGGTAATGACCAGGCTGTACGAAGCCGGGCGCGTCCCCGACCTCCTCGAACTGCGCCGCCGCCTGATGAATCTCCTGCTCTTTCTGTGCGTGCCCGTAGGCATCGTGCTGGCAGTTTTTGCCCCGCAAATTTGCGCCATCCTGGGCAGCCGGTTCGCCGCCAGCGCTGCCATTCTGCGCATCACCGCCAGCCGTTCGGTGCTCTCGGTTCTCGACAATTTCCTGGGACAGGCCGGGCTGACGGCGGTGTCACGGGTAGCGGAACGGCGAAATTCCCAGGCTATCGGGCTGGCGGTCTGCGCCGTGCTCACGGTGATTTTTGGAATTTACTGGGGCGCAGTCGGGGCAGCTTTAGCCACTCTGATCGCCGATGCCCTCATCCTGCTGCGGTATCTCAAGATCTACGCGCAGGCTGGTCTGCCGGTGGAATCTCCAGCCGGCTGGACGACCCTGCTGGCGGCAGCTGCCATGCTGGCCGCGTGCTTGCTGATGCCGGCCTTCTGGTGGCCGCTGCGGGCTGCGCTCTCCACCATGTGCTTCGTCGCGGTTCTGGCTCTGCTCGCCCCCCGCCGCGTCCGGGAAACCGCCAGCACGTTCCGGCAGTGCTTCATGTGGGCGTAAGCGCTGACCATGGAGGCGCGGGCGTCCTCGCCCGTGCCGACGGCCTGTTGTCCGGCCACATTTTGTCATTCCGAGAAGCGCAGCGACGAGGAATCTGCTTTTGATGTGGAAGGGCACGAGTTTACTCGTGCCGATTGCGGAGGCGATCGAGAGGAGCGCGCCCATGGGGCGCAACAACCGCTTCTCGACAATCGCGCCTCAACGGCGCGTCTCTCGCCGGCGCAGCAGTTTGCGGCCCGAATAAATTCGGGCCCTCCCCTTAACAACAATGGAGGCGCGGGCGTCCTCGCCCGTGCCGAGGCATAAGCACAGTGAGGAGCCAGGTGCCCTAAACATTTTGTCATTCCGAGCCCAGGCGCCGAGAGCGTGCCGAGGAATCTGCTGTTCTGTTGTCGCTTTGTCGAAAAGCAGATTCCTCGTCGCTTCGCTCCTCGGAATGACAAGAACGGTAGGTCACCCCTGAGAAGGCCTGCCGTTCCACGTCTCAGCGGAAAGCGAATGCGCCGCGTTCCCAGCTGCCAAGCGAATTCTGGTCGACCGCCGGATAGGGAAATGCGCTGCCGCTGGGATCGAGAATCATGTTGTAGGGCGAGCCCAGATTTGAACCCGTTCCGATGGCCGGCGAGCCTGACTTCAGCTTGAAATCATTGCTGCTCGCCGGAGCGCTGGAAGAAAACGATGGGTTGGAAGTGTTGGTATGCGATCCGGCGTGTATGTTGGACGAGCGCAGCGTCGGAACCTGGTTGAGCATGTTGTAGTCCTCGCTTACCGTTACCCCGGAGTCGGCCGAGATGCCGACGGCACTCAACTGAATGATATTGTTCTCCACTTGCGCCGAGCCGTTGGTGTAGAGCGCGATTCCTGCGGTCGGGTTCTTGTAGAGGGTATTGTTATCGAACACGTTGTTTTCGGAATTTAGCGTGAACTGAATCCCGTACTGGGTGCAGTTCATCACGATATTGCCGTAGACCTTGCTGTTCACTGCATACCACCCCCCGATGCCATCCCAGGTGTAAGCCCCTCCTTTGATGTAGTTGCGGTACACGGTGGCCGACGCCGTGTAGGGCGGTGTGCCGCGAATCTTGATGCTCTCCCCATCCACCAGGCGGTGATCGCTCGAAAAGATAGCGTTGTCGTGGAAAGAGGCGCCGCTGACCGTGCGCGTGGTGGCGGCGGTTTCGATGCCGCCTCCGCTGCCGGTCATGCTATTTCCGTAGGCTTGCGCGTTGTTCACGTCATTGAACATGATGACCACATAGCCGCCGGTGTCACCGATGACGTTGTTCGAAACCACAGGATTATCGGCGCTGCTGGAGCTTACCAGCACGAAGTCGCGGGAGCCGGTATAGCCGGAGTCCACGGTAAATGTGTTGTTGTTCACCGTGAGATAGGGGCTGGCGGCGGTGGCGTACACTCCCACCCAGGCGTTCTTCAAAGCGGAATTCTGCACGGTGACATGGGCGGCGTTATAAGGCGCCACCAGGCTGGACGTGCTGTTCTTCATAGAAAGGCCGTCGATGGTGATGTAAGAGCGCGAAATGACATCGATGGCGCGCGAGCGGCGGTCGGCTTCCACCGCGTGGCCCGATGGATTGGCGCTTGCCGGCGCCCACAGATAAAGACTTCCGGACGAGTAGTACCAGGTTGAGGCCACAGTCATCGCGCTCAGACTGGAGGCCTTGGTCACTACCGCGCCGTTGTACCAGACGTGCGAAGGCGTCCAGGAAACGGATGCGCGGTAGATGAAGCCCGAGTAACCGCTCCACCCCGATACAAGATCAGCGCCATTGATGAGGGGAGGGCTGCCGCTGCCATAAGCTCCGATGGTGATTGGTTTCCCCGAGGCGCCTGAAGATGGCACGGACATCTGCTCCCGCCAGGTACTGCCCGTCTTGAGCAGAATCTGATCTCCCGCCGAGTAGGAATGCGAACTGACGTGAGCCAGCGTCTTCCAGGGGGCGCTGGTCGAGGTTCCACTATTGGAGTCGCTGCCGGCAGCGGAGTCCACGTAGTAGACGGTGGCGGAGCAAGTGAGCGAGGCAAAAACGGTGATGGCGGCGAGGGTGTGCAAAATTCCCCGAGGCATAAATCTCCAATCTAAATTTTCTGGCTTGCTTGGGCTTGCGCTTGCTAAAGGGCCTGTTTTCAGGTAGATACCTGGTACGGACGCGGTGTTCCGGCGCAGCAAGATACCTGGTTGCGCTAATTCTCACATACAAATGGAGTTAGGAAAAGAACACAGAAGTACATGATTTACCCTACCTTAAGACCCTGAAGCAGCAGGTCTTGTGCCGGGCAGTGCAGGCCGGAATCCTCGCATCTAATTAAAGAAACGTATGAACACTGGAGAGCCCACGAAGATCGCGGGACACCGTGCTTTACTTGCAATCGGTCTGTTGTGCGCTCTTCTTTGCGGCAGCGCGTCCGGCACAACCTACTACGTGAATGCGGCTTCGGGAGACGATTCGGGTTCCGGCACGTCCCAATCACGGCCGTGGAAATCCCTCGGCAAGGCAAGCCACTCGCGATTTGAGCCGGGCGATCAGATTCTGCTGGCACGAGGCCAGGTCTGGCCGGAACAGTTGACCATTCCCTCTTCCGGCACGGAGGCTGCTCCCCTTACGGTTGGCAGTTATGGCACGGGCGCGGCGCCGCTGATCGACGCGCAGAACGTGCGCAATCGAGGGGTCAGCGTTGTAGGCAAGTCGTTCGTGACTCTGAACGACCTGGCAATCCAGAACAGCACGTCATTTTCGATCGAAGTGTTCAACAGCGCCCATATCACGATTACAAATTGCGCGATCCGTAATTCTGCAAGGACTGCCATCAGCGTTACGGGATTGAGTCCCGCTGTGCGGGTCGACGGTTGCCGGTACTCGCAGGACGAGGGCTTCTCCATCAACGGTGGCTTCGTAAATGTGTTCTCGCCGGTGGAAGGGGCAGTGGTGAGCAACAACACCGTCTCCGGTTTCACCGGACGCATGGCAATTTCTTTTTTTGACGTGAATAACGCTGTTGCTTTCGGCAACAAGATCGACGGCGGCGGAATCGGCATTGCCATCAACGCCTGCAGCCGCAATCTGACCGGCGGGCAAATCTACGACAACGTGATCTCCAATATCGCCAGCGGCCCGGGGGATGACGGCGAAGCCATTGAACTCACGGGGCACGTGGGCGCGGCAAATCCACACTGCGACCAGGAGAAGAGCCATCCATTTCCGGTTTTCACGGTGAGCGCCGAGATTTACGGCAACAAGATCTACGGCGGGCCATCGACCTTCGGAGGAATTGATGGCTGGCATGCCATACACTGTCGGTTACATGACAATGAAATTGTGCACATGCGAAAATATGGAATGCAGTGGACCGCCGCTTCGGAAGACAACGAATTTTTTCGCAACACGATCCGCGACAGCGGCGAGGCAGGTATAGCAATTTACGCCGGTTCCGGGACGGGATCGGCGAAAATTCACAACAACGTGATCGAAGGCGCGCCGGTAGGAATTTCCGCCGACTCGGCGGCGCAAGTCGATGAAGACTACAACAGCGTGGTTCGTGTGCGCAGTCCGCGGTCGACGTCAGTCCGGGCCGGCCTGCATACGCAGGATCATTAGGGGCACGCGTTTTGAGCGTTTTTCGTATCACACGGCGTAAATTTCTGGCAGGCTCGGTGCTGGCGGGCGCAACCGGCGCCTACGGCCTGGCAAATTACAGCCGTCATATCGAACCCCACGAGCTCTCGATCGAACGTATCGAGTTGACACTGCCCCGCCTCCCGCCTGCTTTTAACGGCTTCAGGATTGCGATGCTCAGCGATTTTCACTACGGCGCGTATATCGAGCAACTCATCAGGAATGCAGTCGCCGCGGCCAACGAAGCCAGCGTCGATCTGGCCTTTCTAACCGGCGACTTCATCAGCTGGCGGCACGATCGCGGCCCCCGCGCCGCCCATGATGCGGATGCCTGCGCAAGCATCCTTGCGGGGCTGAATGCGCGCCTGGGCAGAATTGGCATCATGGGAAATCATGACTTCGCGCCGCGCGCCCAAGTTGTGAGCGAGCCGCTCGAAGCCCGCGGCATTCGCGTTCTGAGAAATGCCGCGATTCCCATGGAGAGGAACGACTCGCGCCTGTGGATTGCGGGTACCGACGATGTGCTCGAAGGACGACCGGATGTGGCGAAGACCTTGCAGAGCGTGCCCCAGACGGAGCCCACGATTCTTCTGTCGCACGAACCCGATTATGCAGACGAAGTGCTGCGGTACAGCGTCGATCTGCAGCTGTCCGGGCATTCGCATGGAGGACAGGTGCGATTGCCGGTTATCGGCGCACCCATTTTGCCGCAGATGGGAGAAAAATATCCCATGGGCTTGTACAAACTGGGGCGCATGCAACTGTACACAAACCGTGGCTTGGGAATGATCAGTCCACGAATTCGCTTCAATTGCGCACCCGAGCTCACGCTGCTCACCTTGCGTTGCGCCGCGAATGCCGCCTGAAGACGCGGCAGACATTTGCCTATATAGCGATCCGGTTACGGGATAATTTCGCCCGCCCTACAGTGTTGTCCCGATTTCCGTTTTTCCCTTCAGGCTTCAAACTGATTTCAATACCGACGCGAAGCTAGGGCAGGCGCAGCGACCCACCACCGCTCGCCTGCCTTCTCTCTTTTGGAAAGCATTTCACTCAGAACATGCCGGGCAGTGATAACTCCGTTTGCATACAGAAAGCGGGAGGGTTGGGTACAGCGCGCACCGGATAGACCCTGGCTGCAGATAACTCTACTCTCAGGCTGCGATGGCTTGGTCCCGCAGCCGGTTTTGTTCGGCAAACGGAAAGCCCGCCCAGGAGGTTTCCCCGTGGCCGTTGCTGCCGTGCTTAGCTCTCCCGAGGTGCTGGAGGCCGGCAAAGCCGCTCCAGAGTCCAGCCTGGCGCTGGTCGCCCGCGCCAAACAAGGTGACCAGGAAGCTTTCGCCGCCCTGTTCGATCTGCACAAGAAACGGGTCTACTCGCTCTGCCTGCGCATGACCGGCAGCGTAGTCGAGGCCGAAGACCTGGCCCAGGACGCCTTCATCCAGGTATTTCGCAAACTGGAGACCTTCCGCGGCGACGCCACCTTTTCCACCTGGCTGTACCGGGTGGTGGTGAACACGGTGCTGATGAAGCTGCGCCGCCGTCACCTGAAAGAAGTTTCGCTCGACGAGCCGGTGCGGCTGGAATCCTCCAGCGTGCCGCGCGACGTAGGCCGGGACGACGGAGAGCTGGTGGGCACGGTGGACCGCATCGCCCTCAGCCGCGCCATCCAGGAGCTGCCCAAAGGCTGCCGCACCATTTTCCTGCTGCACGAAGTGGAAGGCTACGAGCATCACGAAATCGCCAAGATGCTGCGCTGCTCGGTGGGCAACTCCAAATCGCAGCTCCACAAAGCCCGCCTCAAGATGCGCGACCTGCTCGCCTCCCGCCGCGAACAAGAGGGAGAACCGGCGCCTGCGACCAAGGCGCGCAAGCCGGTCAAGCGGGCCGACATACCTCTCATGATCAGAGGCTCAGAACTTACCGGTGTGTACCAGACACTAGGGCGGGCGGCATAAGACCTAAAAATTGCGCCGGAACTCTTTGGAATTTAAATTTCACCCCCAGCAGAGGGCTGCGCCGCCGGCTATGCCTGCGTCGGCACCATAGCGTGCTTTCAGGATAGGAATCTCCTGGCAGCGGCTGTTTACACAGCACTGCGGCAACCGGTCCTTCATCTCGCCGAAATAAGGATTCAGCATCGTCCCAACCCCACCGCCAATGATGACGACGTCAGGATCCAGCAAATCGACGATGTTTCCAAGCCAATAGGCCAGCAATTGAATTTCTTCATGCACAATGTCTCTGGCGAATGCATCCCCTTCGGCGGAGGCCTGCCATACCATTTCGCTGCTTACCGCACTGACGTCGCCATGAGCCAAATCGCGAAGAATTGATTCACGTGCAGGAGCGGTGGCAAGCTTCAACCTTGCTCGCTCGGCGATGGCCGGACCTGCGGCCAGAGCTTCAATACACCCGAGCTTGCCGCAGCGGCAACGCGGGCCGGTGTAGTCGATGCTGACGTGTCCGCCCTCACCCGCGGCCCCGGTACGTCCGTGGTAAATGCGCCCGTCGAAGACGATCCCGGTGCCGATTCCGGTGCCGATGGTGGCATAAAAGACATTTCGAAAGCCGCGGCCTGCGCCCCACTGCGCTTCCGCCAGCGCCGCGGCGTTCGCATCGTTATCGACTTTAACCGGCAATGAGTACAGTTCAGATACTGTCCTGGCCAAGGGAAAATTCCGCCAGCAGGGGAGGTTGGGTGGGTTGATAACCATTCCCGTTTGAGGATCCAACGGCCCGGGAGCGCAAATGCCGATTCCCTTTACCAGCGGCCGGACGTCGTCGTTCGCTTTGAGCAGGGAATCGACCGCCGCGGTCACGGCAGCTAATCCATCGGCCGCTGTCCCGTTTGAGGACATGGGAGTGCGCACGTGCTTCACGATTTGCCCGCCGCTGTCCACAAGGCCTGCGGCAACCTTGGTGCCGCCAACATCCACACCCACAACCAATCCATCCTGAGGATGAGTTTGAGTCATCTGGTTTTTCCTGGACCTAAGTTCACGCGGTCGCGTCAGGGACTGAAATCTGCTGCCCGGATCGAATCTCTTTCAGGTATCGTTCCACCCCGTTCTGCCAGGTAGGCAGCATAATCCCAAACCGCTCCAAGCTCGTTGGAGACAAAACCGAATAGCTCGGCCTTTTCGCGGGTCGAATCATGGCATCGCTGCGGATCGGGCGAATTACCGTCGCCAGACCTGCATTCGCCAGCAGATGCCGAGCAAACTGAAACCATGTGCAGTCGCCGCGATTCGTGGCGTGCACGATGCCATTTGCGCGCTTACGGCAGAGCTGTACGATTGCCTGGGCCAGGTCCGGAGCATACGTCGGCGAGCCGCGCTGGTCATCGACCACGCTGATTTCCTCGCGCTCCGCCGCCAGCTTAAGGATTGTATCCGGGAAGCATCGCCCTCCACGGCCAAAGAGCCATGATGTTCGCACGATGCAGCATTCGGGCAACAGCTCAGCCAAAGCGGCTTCCGCCTGCGCCTTGGAACGGCCATACACGCTGAGCGGGGCCATATGATCAGTAGTCTCGTACGGCGTGGTCTTGGCGCCATCAAAGACATAATCAGTGCTCAGAAACAGCAGCCGTGAACTGAACTCTTTGGCGGCTTTAGCCACATTGACCGCGCCCCGGAAATTCACCTCAAAGGCCAATTGGCTGTTCTTCTCACACCCATCGACATCAGTGTAGGCCGCTGCGAGCACGATCCAGTCGGGCCGCGAGAGCTTGATAGCCTGTGCAACTTGTCCGGCATTGCGGAGATCAGCATCCTTCGAGCTCAGTCCAGTAATCTCATCGTCCTTCCATTCCTGGACGAGGGCTTTGCCGAGGAGGCCGGTAGCGCCAAAGATCGTAATCCTCATATCGATATTATTGTGCAGCAAGAGGCATTGCGGACGTACATCTCCTTGCGGTGTTCATGGGGTCGGCCCTTGACCCGGCCGAGCAGGATCCGCTCGAGCGATTCTTGGGCCTTTTCAACGATGCGCTGCCTTGAAGGAGAGATTCTTGCCGAAAAACGGAAGCGCCTTGGTTTCAAGCCGCACAGCAATCCGGTTGACGTGATCGCCTTCGTAGGTTTCGTAAGCGTGAGGGATCTCGTACGCATTCAGCAGGCGGTCGAGAGCCTGGGCTGCTTCCATGCTCAGCGGAAAGTCCTTCGAGCCAATATCAAAGGCAATGGCGTGCAGGCGGCGGATATTTTCTATGTATTGATCCACCAGCGACAACGGCGCATTGGCGGCCCATTTGGCCACGACTGCAAGCTGAAATTCTCCCTTCTTCTCCGGCAGATCGAGAAACAGCGGTGGACTTTTCGGGTTAGGCGACCATGCTGCCGCAGAAGCGAACGCCGCCCGCGTGAGGAAATCGGCCTTTGCCAGGTCGCCCGGAACGTGGACCGCTTCCCACTTTTTGATCGTCTCTGCCGAGGGCGGAGTCAGACTTGCGGACAGGCAGCAGGCGCTCATCGAATAGAGGCTGGAAAACACTTCCGGATGTTTCATCCCGATCCGGAAAGTGCCGTAGCCGCCCATGGAATGGCCCGCCAGCCCGCGGCTCATACGGTCCGGGATGGTGCGGAAATGGCTGTCGACATAGGTGACCAGGTCCACGGCTATGAAATCTTCCCAATTGCCCACCGTCGCCGAATTGGAATACATGCTGCCCTGATAAACGGTATAGGCGTTCGGCATCACTACGATCATTTCCGCGGTTCCAGCGGCGAATGCGCGATCAATCACGGCGGGGGCGTCGACAAAGTGGCGCGGATTGCCAAACCAGTTGTTGTCCTTGTCGGTGAAGCCGTGCAACAGGTAGACGACCGGATAGCGTCGATGGCGGTCCTTGGCATAGCTGGGCGGCAGATAGACTGAAACATCGCGATCGGGCGAATCGCCCTCGAGATTTCCTTCCAGAGATTTGCCATGCACTTTTACGCGCTGCAGATATCCGTGAGGGACGGCGCCAGTTTGCGACAAAACCAGGCTGGAGCCGCCAGCCAATAGCAGGAACAATGCCGCCAATGGCCCCCTGAACCACAAGAATCTGTGTTTCATTGGTTGGATCTCCACGTGAAGCAGTAGCAGATGCATTCGCAGATAGTGGAGTTTACCCCCGATAACGGGACGCGGTGGAGCAGAGATGTGTAAGGGAGTGTCTGTCTCACACTGGATGGGCGATGAGTTACTTGCTCACGGGAGCGGCGGACGGTGCGTGGAAGGATTCCGGCCGCACCGGCTTTAACCCCATTTGATTTGCCATCTCTTTTTCTTTTGTCCGCATCGGCTGCAGAGCGCGCAGATAAAACACCAGGTCCCAGGCCTCGTCCGGTTTGACGTTGTCGATATACGCCGGCATCGGTGTTCCGTCCATACCGGTCATGAAGATTCTGTACAAGTCGAGATCGCTGATGCCGCACTTGAAGCGATGTTCTTCGACGAAATTGAAGGGCTTGATGGCCCGTTCCTGATCGTCCGCCAGGGTCGCGGCATCCGGCCCGTCAGACCTTCCTTCCACGCCGTGGCATTTCCAGCACTGCAGTTTCTGGTAGAGATCGCGGCCGGTCCTGATGCGCTCGGCTGTCACTTCCGGCTCGGCGGGAATTGAAATGGGCGTGCCGGGCTTTTCGGTCTGCCAGCGCTCCGAAAAATGCTTGATGAAAGCCACCAGGTCAGCTCGCTGCTGGCGGGTAAGAGTATTCCAGGCCGGCATGTTGGAGGCATCGAGACCGCGTCCGATGGTATCGAACAAATCCTGGTCGGTTGGAAGGGTGCCGGTTGGCGTGGAACGGCATTTGAATTTGGCCAGCGTGAAGTCGCGGGGCTTGGGATCAAGCCATTGCGCGTTCTCGCCTTGTCCGTCGCCTCGTTCTCCGTGGCAGCCGACACAATAGCGGCGATAGGACGCCTTTGCGTTGCGGGCGTGGCCGGTGAGTTTGCCCATGTGGCTTTCCATATCTGCCGGCGGCCGAGTTGCGGCCTCTTGTCCCCAGGCCGTCGCGAGGACAACGATTATGGCTGTGCCGGTCAGCAGAACTTTGCTCAAGACGGAATGTATTGGCATGCGCATTTGTTTCTAGAATGCAAAATCGAATCCCAGGAAAAGGCTGCTGCTTTTCAGGTCAGTGCCACTGACAGGCGAAGTCCCTCTTTGCCGTACCCAGGAATATTCATTGTGAAAAGCGAAGCCCACCCGGCTCGTCATGATGGGATACCAGCGATATCCGAATGTGTATGCGTCGATATCCCCGAGGTTGGAGGGCATGCTGGCGAATGCCTGCTGGGACATGCGCACCCATTCCGAACGCTGCACCAGCACCAGTTGCGGATTCCATACATAGTGGGTCTCCACGAACGCGCCATTCCACGAGGGGCCGCGGGCTCCGCCGGGAAGAGGCGTCCCAGGCGAATTATTCTGGCCAGAGAGACCTTGCCCATATCCCGCGCCAAACCAGGGGCTGTCCCAGCCGTGTTGAGTCACCACCTGGAAATCGACCTTCCCGACGTAAAAAAGCCCGACAAAGCCCTCGCGATGGAAGGGTTTGTTACCGATTCCCGAGCCGCCAATCGGATTCGTGATCAGAACCGGCGCCAGAGGCGTGGTGGTCGCGATCGCTCCCGTATCCGTCGTGGCGGTAGCGTAATTGGTGGCCGCTTCGCCTACCATGGCATAGACACCCAAGCGCTGCACGCCAAGTCGGCCGGTATCGAACGCCTGACTGAAGGTGAAAAATCCGCTGTAGGAATTCGCTCCGGCTGAGAGGTTCACATTTCCATCGTTAGAACTGATCAGCGCGGCGGATAAGCGGGTTCGGTCGTC
>Ga0335080_10004753_pt1 | contig 13848 bp, 9 predicted proteins | sample Lox_Sample_34_FD_206720 | JGI IMG/M metagenome (GOLD analysis project Ga0335080, IMG submission 206720) | Soil microbial communities from Loxahatchee National Wildlife Refuge, Florida, United States - Lox_Sample_3.4 | ecosystem: Environmental > Terrestrial > Soil > Wetlands | place: USA: Florida... | reverse complement strand
ATGCCGACCACGAACTTGGGCGGTTGTTCGATGCGATTTCCAAAAAGTCGCCCGCTGACAAAACACTGATTGCCGTGCTGTCGGATCACGGCGAGGGCCTCGGAGAGCACGGTGAGTTCTCGCATGGTGTATTTCTCTACGACTCGACTCTGCGAATCGCCTTCTTGCTGTCGGGACCCGGGGTTCCGGCCGGAAAGCGAATCACGCCGCAAGCCAGAACCATCGATCTCCTGCCCACCATTCTCGATTTAATGGGAGGCAAAGCTCCTGCCTCCGTGCAAGGCGTGAGCCTGAAGCCTTCCTTCACGGGAAAGGAAGCGGGCGCGACCGCCTCCTACGCAGAAACTCTGTTCCCGAAAATCAACCTTGGCTGGGCGGAGCTGCGGGCCATCCGCACGAATCGTTGGAAGTACATCCTAGCGCCCAAGCCGGAGTTGTACGACCTGTCGCAGGATCCTTCGGAAACGAAGAACGTCATTCAGCGCCACGCCGCCGAAGTTCAGAAGTTCGAAGCGGAATTGAAGGCCATTATCGGGCCGCACGAAATGGAAAAGGTCCAGACCACGACGGTCGACTCGCGGACTCTCAATCAGTTGCGGTCGCTCGGCTACACTGGCGGGTTTTCCCCGCGCACCTTCACTCTGCAGGGCAAGGGTATTGATCCGAAAGATCGCCTTGAGGTTCTGAAAATCATGGAGGAAGCGGATGGGCCGCAGTCACGCCTTCCCATGCCGCGCCGCATCGAGTTGCTGCGCCAGGCGCTCAAGCTGGATCCGACAAATCCCCTTCTCTACTATTCCCTTGGTGGCGACTGTGAGAAGGCCGGGCGGTACGCCGAGGCGATGGACGTTTACAATGCGGCGGTTCGCAACGGCATCGACAGCGGGCGCCTGCATTCGCGCATCGGCGACCTGCTCGTGCGCGGCGGCAAGAAGAGCGAAGCCATTCCGGAATATGAGAAAGCCGCGCGGTTCAATCCAGCGGATCTGGAGAGCCAGGCCAACCTGGCGACAGCTTATCTCGAGACAGGTGACCTGGCCAGTGCGGAGCGGGTCTACAAAGCGATTAACGCGATCGACCCTTCGTATGCAGCCGCGTACAATGGCTTGGGCGTGATTGCCATTCAGCGGCAAGACGGCGCGGCCGCGCGCGGTTACTTCGAGAAAGCCGTTGGACTCGATCCCGACCTGGTGGAGGCGCAACTCAATCTCGGCCTGCTCTACAAAATGGCGGGCGATCGCGAGCGCGCGCGCACGTGCTTCGAGGCGTTCCTGGCGAAAGCATCGCCCGCTCAATATCGGCAAATCATTCCGAAGGTGCGCGAGGAGCTGGTCGCACTGCAGTGAGTGAACATAACCGCTCCCTTTGGTCGCGGCTCAGTATCGGGCGGTTTGACCGAGCCGCGACCAGAGGGAGCGGTATTAAAGCCGATCGAGCACCCGCTCTGCGGCGTTAACGCCACGGTACTGTGCTTCTTCGAAGATGGAGAAGCCGCTCAGATCGGAATTGGCAAACAGCAGGTTGCCGGACCGCTGAGCCAGAAGGCCGCGCTCCTCTGATCCCAGAAATCCAACCACCGGCCGGGCCATGGCGTGGCCCAGTCGCAGAATGTCGATACGCGACACACACCGCCGGATGTCCGGGTGCGCGCGCTCGAGATCGCGGAGAATGCCTTCCAGTAACTCCAATCCTTCTCCAGCAGCAGGCGGCGGTTGTCTGAAGGCGATCCATCGGCCAGCGCCCAGTAGAAGGTCCACACGCTGCGCTCGATGTGCGTGCGCAGGGACTGGTGGGTGGCCACGACGTAGCCGAGCGCCGGCGAATCGTATATGACGTTGTCCCACGCGATTTCGAAGCCGCCTTCGGCGGGAAGGCGGTCGAGCGTGAGGTTCGCCGTGAGCCATGGAGAATAAACAAGGCGCACCGGCGGCACATCTTCGCACACGTACGACGCCAGGAAACTCGGCGCCGCGAAAATTACCTTATCAGCGAGGTAGTCCGCATAGCGGCTGGACACGCGCAGCTTGCGGCCCTCCTGCACAATGCGGTGAACCATGTTTCCGGTTCGTACATAGCGCGCCAGCTTATCCAGCAGCCTCCGCGCAACCCAGCCGTTGCCCTCGGGCCAGGTGAGCGGGCCCTTCTCGTCCGGCTCGCGCGAAGCGAAATAATGGATGCCGGCCCACGCCGACGTTTCCCGCGCCAGCGCGCCGTAGTCATCGCGACAGGCGTAGTTGATGTACCAGTGAAGATACGGCGACGTGAAATGCTCCTGCTTTAGCCAATCGTCCATCGAAAGGCTGTCGAGCGCTGACGGTTTTGCGCCCAGTTCCATCGGTATGGTGAACTGGCCCGTGGCGCGAAACTCGTTCATGCGGGCGGCAAACCGCGCAAACTGTGCGCGATCCTGCGCGGAGGCTTCCGTCAGCGGCTCGATACCCTCCTGCCAGCGGCCGTGTAGATACAAGCGCTCCTGCGGCGAAAAACAGAGGTAGCGTTCTTCCCACACGCCGTCACGCAACACGCCCAGGTCTTCGAAAAGCTCGCGCACCAGCGTGGCCTTTTTGCCCGGCACGGGAACATAGTGCGCCGCCCATGGGTAGGGACTGATTTCGTTCTCGCCCCACCGGGCGTTGCCGCCCGCGCGTTCCTGCATCTCGAGCAGTACGAAATCGCGGAATCCGCGCTTGTCCAGCTGCCATGCGGCGGAGAGGCCGGCGATGCCGCCGCCGACGATCACAATAGGAATCTTGATGGTCTGTTTTGCAGGAGCGAACAGCGCGCGATCGCGCAGCTTGTGGCCCAATTGATGACCGTCGTCGATAAAGCCGCCGCTGATCGGACGATCCGTTTTGGGTGCGAGGCCGACCAGCGCAGCGCTGAGGAATTGCCTTCGGCTGCTGCTCAATGCTCGATCTCGCGCCAGTCGCGCTCGTAATACCGCACCAGCACCTGATCGTTCAACCGGTTGGGTTCGGCGTCCACGGACCGCATGTCGTTTGGAAACTGAAAGAGCGGGGGCACATCGGAGGCTGCCAGGTACCGAAGCCCTCCGGGCAGTCGCGCCGGCGGCTCATAAGGACTCATTCCCGCCAGCACGAAACCCCACTCGCCGAACGACGGCACGTAGACATGATAAGGATACGTTTTGAGTCCCGCCTGCTTGAGGGTCTCGACGATGCACCAATACGATTGCCGCGCAAAAAGCGGCGACGTGCTTTGCACCACGGCCAGTCCCTGCGCGCTCAGGTGCTTGCTGAGCAGCCGGTAAAACGCCGTTGTGTACAGTTTCCCCAGCGAGTAATTGGTTGGATCCGGAAAATCGACCACGACAAAATCGAAGAAATCCGCATTTTGCTGCAGCCAGGGAAATGCATCGGCGTTGATGACATGGACGCGCGCATTCGTGAGCGAGTGCGCATTGAGCGTGGCAAGATACGGATGCGTGGAGAACAACCTGGTCATTTCCGGGTCGAGATCCACCAGCGTAATCGACTCTATGTCCGGATATTTCAGAATCTCGCGCACAGCAAGCCCATCACCGCCGCCCAGCACCAGCACGCGCCGGGCTCCAGGAAGCGACGCCAGGCCGGGGTGCACCAGCGCTTCGTGATAACGGTACTCGTCGCGGGAGCTGAATTGCAGATGCGAACTAAGAAACAACCGCACATCGTCTTTCCATTTGGTGAGCACGATGCGCTGGTAGCGCGTATCGCGCGCGAAGATCACTTCATCCGCGTAAAGATTGGCGTCGGCCGCTTGCGAGATCCTTTCCGCGCCCGCCATGCCTGCGCCCAGCATCACCAAAACCGCCGCGCAGGAAACCCGCAACAGGCCCCGTGCGCCGAGCTGATCTCTGAACAGGTAAGTTGACCAAAGGGCCACGCCGGCGTTGATGATGCCGAATAGCAGCGCCGATCGTACCATCCCCAACTTGGGCACCAGCAAGATTGGAAACAGCAGCGACGCCGCGAGCGCGCCCAGGTAGTCGAACGTCAGCACATGCGCCACCAGCTCACGGAACTCCAGCCGGTTTTTGAGAATGCGCATGAGCAGCGGAATCTCGAGTCCCACCAGAACGCCGATGGCCACCACGATGGCGTAGAGAATCAACCGGAAACCCTGCGTGTAAGCAAACGCCAGAAACAGCGCGGCCGAAGAGAACCCGCCGACAAGACCCACCATCAGCTCGATCGAAATGAAACGCGCCACCAGGCCTCGCGTGATGAATCGTGAGAGATAGCTGCCCACACCCATGGCGAACAGGTAACAGCCGATCACCGTCGAGAACTGAAAGACGCTGTCGCCCAGCAGGTAGCTGGCCAGCGTGCCGGCCACCAGTTCGTAGATCAGCCCGCACGCGGCTATCAGGGCGACAGAAACGAAGAGAACGATGGACACGATTCTAGTGCACCGCGGCCGCGATGATGATGCACATCCCGATCGACATCGCGCCCACCAGTATGGCGAGCGCGGTATTGTGCTCGTGCACGATTTCGTTCCAAAGATGGTATGGCGTCATCTTATCGACGATGACGAAAGCCACGACAAAAATCAGCAGGCCGAGGGCCGCAAAAATCAGCGCGTTCCAGATGTAAGCAGGATGGAAATCGTTCATCTTACTTGCCTCCAAAGTACCGGTAGTAGCCGCCGTAGTGCGATCGGTACGCGCCCGGATTGTCGCGCACCGTCTTGGGGATGTTTCTTACCTCGTTGACCCGGGTGAGGCTCCAGCCCTGATACTGGGCGAAGCTGACAAAAGCCAGCACCAGAGCTCCGTAAATGGCATACATGGGATGTTTCATTGACGCCCCGCAAAATCGCTCTGCGCCCACCGGCGCTGCTCAAAAGAAGCCGCGCGCCACGTGGTCAGAATGGGTGGAATAAGCAGCATCCCGGCAGCCAGCAAGAACAGGCCAAGCGACGGCACGCTGCGCTTGATCTCCAGAGTGTAAAGCATCGACGTCGCATTTTTCGCCATCTCGGGCTCCACGCGCAAGTAATAGCGTCCCGGCGCCACCGAGGGCACGATGGCGCTGTCGTTGGGGCTGCCCTCCGTTTCGCTTCCCGTGTAGTAACTCACCTCGCGACCGAAATCGTAACCCTGCCCCGTCGATTCATTGATGAGAGCCAAATTGAAATAAGCCCAGTTGTTGCGTAGATCCGTGTGAATCGAAATCTCGACGTTCGACGGATGGCCCTTCACATCGAACGAATCCGTCACGAACGACGCCTCCGTGCCGGCTTGCGGCGAAAAGCTGTACTGGCGCTGGAACACGTTTTCCTGTCCGGCGAACAGGTAGAACAGGATGGTCAGAAGGATCATGGCCGAGAGTAGGTTCATGCATGCCCGCCACATGGAACTGGCCTGTCCGGTGAAAGGCGCGGGCTGGTTGGCAAAGATTCCGCGCGCAGGCGGCGGGCTGCCGGGGAAATGGAAAGCCTGCCACACCTGGGCGCCGGTCATATACTCGCCCAGCGACCAGACGGTCTCCTGCTCCGTGCTCTCCGAGGAAAGAATCCTCGGAACCGCGATGAAATCCTTGATGCCGTTCTTCTCGCCGACGTGCACGCGCCACGGAAATTCACCCAGCACGTAAGTCGTCGTGGCGAACTCCGTATCGAACAGGACATACGTGTGGCCCATCAGCCGTGCGCCCTGCTTCTTTCCTACAGGTATCCTGTCCGGGACGGCCGGCACGGTTTTCACATAATTCCAGTGCCCGTTGTAGACGGTCAGATAGCGAAACCCTTTATAGCGGTTGAACAGCAGATACTCGTCCCAGCTCTCCACCATGTCGTCCGCGTCGGTCTCGCGCACCTGAAAGCCGATGACATCAAAATCTGCGCCCTCCCACTTGCCTCGCGCGCCCAGCGGGATGATTGGCTTGATGTCCTGTTTCGCGTTGAACTTTTCAAGCACCTGCAGATTCGGATCTCTCGCATCCAGAATCGACCGGCACTGCGGGCATACCACGGACAACGAGTGTCCGGCGGCGCTCAGAGTCAGAGGCGCGCCGCAGCTCGGGCAGCTCAGGCTGCTCACCGCGGCAGTGGCGCCGGCATCCAAAGCTCGCAGGTTCTTCAAATGCAGTTCGTCGAACTCGACCGATTCGCCCAGAAAAAGCAGCGGCGCGGCATCGCTGTAGTCAATCGTGCCGAAACGTGCGTCGGAGGTTCGCAGATCGGCAAAGAGAACGTCCTTCTTGTCCCAGTACTCGAACGGAAGTTCTCCCGCTACGCCTCGATAATGGGCGCGCGTAACCGACGTGACCTCGTACCGCACCCCGCCCCACACAAATTGGCGCGCACGCGCAACCTCCGGCGGCAATGGTTCGGGCGCTTTTGCCAGGAAAGAAACCGTGTATTCCAACTGCGCATCCGACAGCCAGCCGCTCGTGCCGTCGTTGAACACGATGTGCCACTCGTTCCAGCCGCCGTCCTCGTATTCGTAGAGAATCCGGCCCACCACCTGGAACGCTTTGTTGCGATAGATCCCCTCGGTGCCGATCTGGATAGGCGAAACTTCGCGAGGAAGATCGCCGATCTGGCCGACCTTTTCCAGATTCAGGTCCCGCCGCACCAGAATGGCGCGGCAGTATTCGCAGGTGGTCTGCACGGCGCCCGACCAGCGAAACTGAATCGGCGCGCCGCAGTTGGGGCAGTTAGCCGCGGGTTGACTCATTGCCGGGAGGAAGATACGGCCGGTCGATGCGCCGGACGCTGACCGCTCTCGCCGCGAACTCGCGCTTCAGGCACGCGCTGAAGTCCCATTCCGCGCGCGGCTTGCAGCAGAAGATGTTGAGGCAAAGAGAATGATACTCGGGAAATGTGTGGCAGGCAAGATGCGATTCCGCCAGCAGACATACGCCGGTAATACCGCCCGTCCCTGGAAACTGATGCCACGTCGCTTCAGTGACCGGATGCAGCGTGAGCGCCTTCGTCAATTGATCAAAGAGCGCCCGCAGTTTCTCCAGATTGGCTAACGCCGCTGCGTTGCAGCCGTGCGCTTCGATCACCCACTCAAAGCCGCACATGAGCTATTGCTGGGCGCTCCCGCATTCAGGACAGAATTTGGCCGCGCGTGGCATCGGTTTGCCGCAGTTGATGCAGAATTTCGTGGCGGCTTCGGTTCCCGGCGGTGCCGCCGCGGCCGGCCCCCCAGCCGGTGGAGTCCCCGCCGGCCCGCCCGGCGCAGGTCTCATGGCGTTCATCATGCTCTGCGCCATGGTGAGCCCGGCGCCCAGGCCGACGCCGATGCCCGCTGCGCCGCCGCCCTCGTTGGCCGCAGCAATGGGCATGGATTGCGCCACCTCGAACTGCGTGTAGCGATTCATATCGCCCACCATCGTCATGCCAATGCGCTGGTCGAGCAATTTCTGCAGTTCATCGGGTAACGAAAGGTTTTCCACCACAAAGGAATCAAGCGTGAGCCCAAGATCATTGAACACCGGCTTGAGCGAGTCCGCGATCTTTTGTCCCAGCTCGATCTGGTTGGCCGCCATATCCAGAAACGGCACGTTGCTCTCGCCGAACGTGTCCGCCATGCGCCCGATAATCGTGTTGCGCAACTGCCCTTCCAGATCCGCCACTCGATAAATGTCGCGCGTCCCGCTCACCTTCGGATAAAACGTGCGCGGGTCACTGATGCGGTAAGAGTAGATGCCAAATCCGCGCAGCCGCACCGCGCCAAATTCTTTATCGCGAATCGTCACCGGGTTCGGCGTGCCCCAGTGCTGGTTCACCTGAAGCCGCGTGGAGAAGAAATAAACGTCCGACTTGAATGGCGACTCGAACTTCTTGTCCCAGTTCATCAGGTCCGTCAGCAGCGGCAGGTTCTGCGTGTTCAGCGTATAGAGGCCCGGGCCGAACACATCGGCAATGCGGCCCTCGTTGACGAAAGCCGCCAGCTGCGAATCACGCACCGTCAGCTTGCCGCCGTTCTGAATCTCCATGTCCTGCATCGGATAGCGGTAGGCAAGCACCCCGTCTTCGCTCTCCGTCCACTGGATAACGTCGATGAACTGTTTCGAAAGAAACGAACGAATGCTCATATTGGCGTTCCCAACTCCTGAGAAGTATACGCTAATTTCCACCCGCCGGTTCGATCATCCGCTAACTCTGCGATGGAAAACGGCTTGCACGTGACTCGATCCGGCCCCAGGTTTTACCTCCTGCTGGCTCCGCTTCGCCACGCTGCATAGCGGTTCCACCCCAAATCCGTTGTTACAAGTATTGAATCTGTTTACTGTTCCATTAGCATCGGTTCGGGTTCAATAGCTTCAAAGAGGTTAGCGTGTACACGGACACGCACATTCACTTTGGTTTACAAGGTTCGCCGCGTGACCTACACGGCCACTCAATTCTCTTCGCGAACAACGCTTCTAGGGGGTTCAATATGAATCGCAACGTTACTTTTAAACTGTGGCTATTCGCCGCCGCTCTGCTGGTAGCTGCTGCCGTCCTTCCCGCCCCGCTTTACGCGCAGGCCATCAGCGGTGATCTGGTCGGCATCGTGACCGATGCTACGGGCGCCGCAATCCCCAACGTAACGGTCACCGCGACCAATGACGCCACGGGTGTCAAAACCACAGCCATGACCGACCCTGCCGGCGCTTACCGTCTGGCGAACCTTCCCGTAGGAGTGTATGCGCTGACGGCGTCTCTCACAGGCTTCACCACCACCACAGTGAAGGCCTTGCAAGTGCAACTGAACAACACTGTGACGCAAAACCTGACGCTGGCAGTCGGATCCACTACCACCACCGTCGAGGTCAGCGACGCCGCCGCACCGCTCGATACCACGACCGCTCAGTTGCAAATCAGCTATGCCACGCGTGAGGCTGAGGACCTCCCCGTAGCCAGCTTTTCCCGGAGCGCGGGAATCGCCGGCACCATTCAGTCCGCGGCCATATGGAACCTGACGCTTCTCGGCGCCGGTGTGGCGTCCAACGGGGGGGTCGGACAGGGAACCGGTCCGACGGTTTCCGGCCAGCGCCCAGAGAACAATACGTTCTTCTTGGATGGCGTCAGCGACAACAACCACTACGGCACCGGACCCCTGGCCATCGTGTCGAATGACGCGGTCGCCGAGGTCTCTCTGCTGCAAAACCAGTTCAGCGCGGAGTTCGGCGGTGCCTCGGGCGGTGTGTTCAATGCCATCGTGAAGTCTGGGAGCAACCAGATTCACGGCTCTGTTTACGAATATTTCCAGAACCGGAACCTGAACGCGGATGATGCTCTTTATTGGACGCAGGGGATCAACTCGTTCCCGCGCTACGACAGCAACCGGCTGGGCGCAACCATCGGCGGCCCCATTCTCAAGGACAAGCTTTTCTATTTCGGAAATTTCGAGTACAACCCCATCGGCCAGGCATCAGTCCCAGGCGCGCCCATTTTTGCGCCCACAGCCGCGGGCTACACCGCTCTTGCAGCGAATCCCCAGGTAAGCAGCAACAATCTCGGCGTGATGCAGAAGTACCTGGGAACTGCGCCTGTCGCTAATCAAGACGCGCTCACAGTCGGCAGCACCACGGTTCCAATCGGCAGCGTTTCATTCCTGGGTCCCAATTACGACAACTCCTACAACGCCGTCGTGTCCATCGACTACAACATCAGCGACCGGGATCAGCTTCGCGGCCGCTGGATCTACAACCGCATCACCGGCATTGACAACTTCCCTGTTCTTCCGTCGTTCTTCGTCCCCCAGCCCAACAATACATACGCCTACACGCTTTCGGAATTCCACACCTTCTCCCCGACGATGCAGAACGAGTTTCGCGCCGCCTTTAGCCGGAACTTCAACAAGGTTCCCGTCGCACCGCAGACTTTTCCCGGGATGAAGATTTTCCCGGACATCGACATCGACCCCCTGAACGTGCAGATTGGCGGCGGTTCCACAGAACCCAGCGGCTCGATTCAGAACCTGTTCCAACTGCAGAACAATACAACCAAGGTGATGGGACGCCACACTATCAAGTTCGGATACAACTTTACCGACGTGATCCTGACCAACTACTTCATTCAGCGCGTGCGCGGCGAATACGAATATTCCACGCTCCAACAGTATCTCTACGATCTGACCCCAGACGTCCTCGGCGAGCGCAGCGCCGGCCCCAGTGCCTTCCCCACCGGTTTCCTGGAACACGCGGCGTTTGTGAATGATGATTTCCGCCTCCGGCCCAACCTGACCCTGAATCTCGGGCTTCGCTATGAGTACGTAACCATGCCGATTGCTTCCCGCACGCAGATCTATAGCGCTCCAGCCAACGTCCCTGGCGGCATCACTTTCGGCAAGCCGTCCTTCAGCCCCAATGACTGGTCGCCGCGCGTCGGTTTCGCTTACTCACCCGGCAAGGACAACAAGACGGTCATCCGCGGCGGTTTCAGCCGTTCGTTTGACCTGACCTATGCGAACCTCACTTCCAATGCGGCGCCGCCGTACTTCCAGACCACGCAGGATGTCAATCTGAGCAGCAATACGCCCAACTTTCTGGCGGGCGGGGCTCTGGCCGGTATTTCACCGGGATTGCCGACCGATACACTGACCGCTCGCTCGATCATTGGCTCCTACACGTTCGGCGGGAAGCGCCCCTACGGGCTCACCTGGACCATGGGCGTTCAGCGGCTGCTGGGCAGGAACTACACATTCGAAGCGCGTTATGTGGGGACCAAGGGTGTCCATATGTGGAACCAGACGCGGTTGAATATCTTTCCGCTGGTGAGTCCGTCCAACTACGTTCCGACGTTCTTCAGCATGCCCTCCGCGTCCACTCTGGCCTCGCTGACCAAGACCTTCGGCGATGTCAGTTCGGTCATCGTGCCCGGCGGCACGGCTGACCGTCCCTTTGATCAGCTCGCCTCGCTGGGGTTCCAGAACAACATCGTCACCTACGCGCCTCAGTCGTATTCGTCCTATAACGGACTGGCGCTCCAGCTTACCAAGCGTTACTCCAACGGCCTTTCCTACACCGTGGCCTACACCTGGAGCCACCTCCTCGACGACGCCACGGCGACCAACTTCTCCACCTATCTGACGCCGCGGCGCGCCCAGGATTTCCAGGATCTGCGATCCGAATGGGCCTCCTCCGCGCTCGACCGGCGTCACCGCTTCACCTTTACGCCGATCTACGACTGGAAGCCTTTCCAAAACAGGGGCTGGTTCATGAAGAACCTGGTGGGCAATTGGAACATCTCGGGTACCTACACTTACCAATCGCCGGAATTCGCCACGGTCCAGAGCGGCATTGACTCCAACCTGAACAACGATTCCGCCGGCGACCGCCCCATCATCAATCCCGCCGGGAGCGCCAATGTCGGCACGGGCGTCACCGCCTACAACGCGCAGGGTCAGGCGGTGAGCATGGGCGATCCCACTACGGTTGCCTACGTTGCCAACAACTCGAACGCGCGCTACGTAGTGGCTGGGTTGGGCGCACTCTCCAACGGTGGCCGGAACACGTTCCCGCTGAAGCCCACCAACAATATCGATCTCGCGCTGATGAAGCGGTTCAACCTCACCGAACGGATTCGCTTCGAGGTCGCCGGGCAGTTCTTCAACGTTCTGAACCATGCGCAGTATACCGGCGGTTATTTGAGCGATGTGGCGGGCAGTTCGCAGATCAACAGCCGCAACGATCTCATTCCAAGCAATCCCCTGTTCGGCCGCTTCGACCAGTTCTACAGCAGTAACTCGCGCTTCGGCCAGCTTGTTGCGAGAATCGTGTTCTAAGCGGTTGGTTTACTAAGCCGCGACCGGAGGGAGCGGAAATTGCTCGCACTATTTCCGCGCCACTGTGGCGAGGACCACGCATCCGCCATCGAACGCCGACCTGATTCAGCTTGACGACAAGCGCGTCCGGCTTCTGGTCGCGCCCGTTCTCGGCATCTTCCTCGCCGCCATCAGCGGCCTCTACCGCGGCCTGGATCCGGCGGCGCAGATATTTTGGGTTTCCTCCGGCTGCTTCATTCTGGTTTCCATCATCATCTGGCAAGGGAACCGGTTCCTTTGGGACAAACTGCGCGGTAAACCGGACTGGCTGGAGCACCCCATCAAGCGCCTGTTGCTGCTTGGCGTCACAAGCCTGTCGTACACCACGGTCACCTGCGTGGCTCTGCTCCTCGCCTGGGAGTGGCTGGCCGGTTTTGCCCGGCCGGATTGGCGGCTGATCCGAACCGCTACCATCGAAACCGTGGTGTCGGTGGGCATCATCGTGCACACTTACGAGACGGTTTACCTGATTCGCCAGCGCCGGCATGATCGAGGCGAATACGAAGAGCTCGAGCGTGCCAAGACTCGCGCAGAGTTGGCTGCGCTGGCGGCTCAGCTGGATCCGCACTTTGTTTTCAATTCCCTGAATACCCTGGTCGAATTGACCGAAGAAGATCCGGCGCGCGCTACCGAGTTTACGCTGACCCTCGCGGAGGTGTACCGCTACATCGTGGCCCATCGGCGTTGCGAGTTAGTTCCCGTCGCCGACGAGGTCCTGTTTCTCAAGAAGTACCATTCTCTGCTGTACCTGCGCTTCGGCAAAGGACTGCGTTTGGATCTGCCCGCGCTGTCGCCCAGGCAGCAGCACTATCTCATACCCCCCGCATCGCTCCAGCTTTTGCTCGAAAACGCGGTGAAGCACAACCAGTTCAGTGAGGACAGGCCGTTGCACATGGGAGTGGAAGTCGAGGAGCATGCCATCGTCTTCTGGAACCAGCGCCAGGGGAAAAAGACGCCCATTGGCGCTCAGGCTGGTTTGAAAAACCTCGACGAGCGCAGCAAACTTTCGTCCGGGCGAGGCATCGAGATTCACGACGACGCAGAAAGGTTCGTCGTGGTGGTACCGCTGGTGTAGCTCCCATCTACGACCGTTTAGATCCGATATTCAGCCGTCCAGGTCGGATTGCAACTCATTTGCTGAAAAGATTTCGATTCATAGACAGAAAGGGCTATTATAGATTTCTGTTTGCAAGTGATTTGCATCTGGAGATTGGTCAAGGAGGTGTGTCCTGAGTTGCCGGATTGGACGGATCATTGCCGGACTGCTACTGTTGCTGCCCGGCTCGTGGGCGGGCGAAGGGCCGTTCTTCATTACCTACACGCACCAGATGGAAGAACCGGGGAACCTGGAGGTTGCGACCAAGAGCGTGACCGGCTCTCCGCAAGGCGGCCATTCATTCCTGGGCGCTGCGACTGAATTCGAATACGGCGTGAAAGGCTGGTGGACTACCGAGTTATACGCAGATGGACAGGCGACAAGCGGAGACAGCGCCTTGTTCACCGGGTATCGCTGGGAGAACCGGTTTCGCGTCCTGCCACGCGAGCACTGGATCAATCCGGTGCTTTACGTGGAGTTCGAAAATATCAACGGCGCCGACAAGAGCCTGCTCGAAGTGGTCGGACACGATGGTCTGGAGGATCTCTTGGGCTCAAATTCCGAAGCCCGCCAGGAAAAGGAACGGGAGATCGAGGCAAAGTTGATTTTGAGCAGCTACGTCAAGGGCTGGACGATAGCCGAAAACTTCATTGTCGAGAAGAACGTCCGGCACGAACCTTACGAGTTCGGCTACGCCGTGGGGGTGAGCCGGCCGCTGGCGCTCGCTGCCAGACCGGATCGGTGCAACTTTTGCCGCGAGAATTTTCAATTGGGCGTCGAGCTCTACGGCGGGCTTGGGACGCATGCCGATTTCGGCCTGAAGGATACCTCGCACTACCTGGCGCCCACGCTCGGCTGGGCAATGGCGAATGGCACTGAATTCAGGATCTCGCCCGGTTTCGGATTGACGGACACCAGTGCGCGATTTTTGCTCCGATTCGGCGTGTCCTACGAGATCGCGCAGTTCGGGCGCGCGACTCGC
>Ga0335080_10004751_pt1 | contig 13854 bp, 12 predicted proteins | sample Lox_Sample_34_FD_206720 | JGI IMG/M metagenome (GOLD analysis project Ga0335080, IMG submission 206720) | Soil microbial communities from Loxahatchee National Wildlife Refuge, Florida, United States - Lox_Sample_3.4 | ecosystem: Environmental > Terrestrial > Soil > Wetlands | place: USA... | reverse complement strand
CGTGATTGTCGTCCTTGCCCACCGGCGTATAAGTCACAAACAACCAGCCCGCCAGGATGACCAGGACCGCGGTGATAATCCCCAGGACGTATCCGCTCGGCGCTTTCGAGATCACGAAATACAGAACGGCCCAGGTCACGATCCAGATAAGCAGGAAAAATCCGATCGTGCTCAGGGGGCTGACGCCCATGCGGTCGGCATCGGGGCCGACGTAGATCTGGGCCCAATACCAGAATCCGAAGACCACCGTGAACATGGCGCTCCAGCGGAACAGTTGCAGGGTCGGCATGGTCATGTACTGAAAGACCTTGGGTTTCATGGCGGCGTCCACCTGTTTCATAAACGGGACGTTCACCAGGTTGAAGAAGTAGAGCAAACCTATCCAGGTTATCCCCATCAAAATGTGGAACCAGCGCAGAATGATGGCCAGAGCTTCTGTGCCAGTGTGGGTAGGCATCACCCAGGAAGCAAGCAAAGCGTTCCAAGGATGCATTCGTATCCTCCGCCAAAAGCGAATCGCAAAATTTGCGGGCCCCCGGGCGCCCATCGGAAGCGCAGGCGCGCGGTACTGATTACGGAGTCAGGCAAGCAGGTCCAGAGAATCCCACTGACATGTGGATGATTTATGGGCTTTCTGGTTGCGAGGAATAGTTGCACTTTGAGTGTCCGAATGTCAACCATGGGCATAGGCCGCTGGTTGCTGATGTTCGGCGGCGCTGCCAGAGGCCGAGATACTCGACAGGGCATGGCTTGGCTTGAAAAGTCGGGGGCAAGGCCGTATCGTAGAAACCAAGTACCCCGGATACTGCGCCCCTGCCGGAGTTTCGACGGCTGCCGCGGGATTCCGGAGTGTCCCCCTCGGCGCGGTTTGCCGGACCTGCCCTCCGGCTAAGGTGGCCGGAACAGATGGAGAGTCATGGGCTTCAAAGGAGATCGGCAATGGAAAGCAATAAGCCGGCGCAAAACATCCAGGATTCATTTCTCAACACCGCCCGCAAAGAAAAAGCCAGCATTACGATTTACCTGCTGAGCGGAGTCAAGCTTACGGGACGAATCCGGTCCTTCGACAAGTACTCAGTGGTGCTGGAAAGCAACAATCAGGAGCAACTGATCTTCAAGCATGCTATCTCGACCGTGCTGATGGGGAGAGTTCCGCACACGCACGGGGACCGGCCTGCCTCCATAGGGACGACGGCGGCCGAGCCCGCGGCGGCTGCAAGTGCCGCCCGTACCGAGGGCTAGCCGGACTCGTGGGCGAGAGCCCCGCGGCGTGGGGCGCGCCGTCCGTGGTGGTTTCCTGCGGTTGGTCATTTCTGTGGGAATGTCCGACGAGAGAAATAGTGCCTTGCCTGGCAAAGATTCCAAGCATCCCCGAAACTCCACGACCGGGAAGCCGGTGCCGGCCTTGCGTCGCGAGGCGCCCAAAGAGCGCGCTTTTCTGGTGGGCCTCGATTACCGCGCACGGCCGCGATCGACCGGACGATCGACGGGCAGCAAGACACCCTTGACGGCCGGAGCGCAGGCCGCGCGGGATGGAGCCGGCAATGTGGCGGCAGCATCCAAAAGCCCGCCTGTTCCAGAGTTCAGCGCGGAAGAGTCGCTTGACGAACTGCGCGCCCTGGCCATGAGCGCGGGCGCGGAAATTGCCGGCGAATTCCTGCAGCACCGCGATCGTCCGGATCCGGCAACCCTGATCGGCAAGGGCAAATTGGAAGAGATCGCGGGCGCCGCGGCTTCGGTCTCGGCTGACCTGCTGTTGTTCGATCACGACCTTACCGCCTCCCAGCAGCGCAATATCGAGAAAGTTGTCGACACCCGCGTGATTGACCGCACCCAACTGATCCTGGATATTTTTGCCCGGCATGCCCGGACCCGGGAAGGCCAGTTGCAGGTGGAACTGGCGCAGCTCGAATATATGTTGCCGCGGCTGAGTGGGCGCGGTATTGAGATGTCGCAGCTGGGCGGCGGCATCGGTACGCGGGGCCCCGGCGAAACTCAGCTCGAAACCGACCGGAGAAAGATCTACCGCCGCATCCGGCACGTCAAGGATCAGATCGAAAACGTCCGGCGCATTCGCGCCCAGCAGAGGCAGCGGCGGGAGTCAGTGCCGGTGGCGACGGTAGCCCTGGTGGGATATACGAATGCCGGCAAATCCACGCTGTTCAATGCGCTAACCCGCGCGGAGGTGCTGGCTTCGCCGAAGATGTTTGCCACGCTGGACCCGACGATTCGCGGGGTGGTGCTGCCGTCGAAGCGCCAGGTGCTGCTTTCCGATACGGTGGGTTTCATTCGCAATTTGCCGCACACCCTAGTGTCGGCATTCCGCGCGACCCTCGAAGAAGTGCAGCGTGCGGCGCTGATTTTGCAGGTGTCGGACGCGAGCAGTCCCTTGTCAGCCGAACAGGATGCGCAGGTCGAAAAAGTATTGAAGGAGCTTGAAGCCGACAAGAAACCACGTTTGCGCGTGATGAACAAGATCGACCGCCTCGGGGCTGTCCAAAGGGATGCCCTGCGCGACGACGCGAACACCCTACATATCTCCGCCGCGAAGGGAATCGGCCTAAGCACGTTGCTCGACAGGATCGATCTGCAATTGGAAGAGGACCAAGTCAGCCGGGTGCGCCTGCGCATTCCCCAGAAGGAAGGAAAGACGCTAGCGTTGCTGGAGGCGCGGGCTCGGATTTATTCGCGAGAGTACCGCGATGGCGTGGTGGAACTGGAGGCGCAGGCTCCGGAGTCAGTGGTGCGACGGGTCAAGGAATTTGTGGTGCCCGAATTCGAGTCCATCGAAATTCCCCGAGAGCCTCTTTCAGAGACGATCAAGCGCGAGCGACGCTGATTCGTGCCGGTTGCCCCTTGCGAGGTGCTATAGGATAATCTCGGGCGCACCCGTCGGCACCGCTGAAGCTGATGGCTGAGTGTCGATAGCCGACATTAAAATGGGCCGGCAACCAAGAAGCGGTGACATTCCTTGGCTATCGGCCCACTCGATCCTGAATTGGATCGGAGGTGATACTTCCATGGTAGACCCCCTTTCCCAGATGTCAAGGGATATTCCGGCTTTTGTCAGAAGGACTTGACAAGTCTCGGGAAACTGGTTCCAGGGTGGTCGAATCCGGAGCCAGTTGGACACTCTCCGCGTTGACACTAAGCCTCTAGGATGTTACGTTTAGGGGTTTCATAGCCCTCTTAGGTTCAGTTCTTATCAGCGACAAATGGACGACACGCTCGCACAATTAGGCGGATTACTGCTCGGAGCCGTCCCCACCGTCATTTTCATGGTGTTGCTGTATGGCGCCTACAGGGTGATACTCCACCGGCCCCTAGTGCAGGTTTTGGCCGACCGGCGGAGCCGGACTGAGGGTGCGGTAGAGAAAGCAAGGGCCGACATTGCCGCGGCGGAAGCTCGAACCAGCGAGTATGAACAGCGGGTGCGCGAGGCTCGGGCTGCGGTGTTTAAGGCGCAGGAAGCGCAGCGTCAGCAAGCATTGCAGGCGCGGACGGTGGCGGTCAGTGCGGCGCGGGCCAGAGCGCAGGAGCAGGTGAAGCAGGCGCGTGCGTCGATCAATGTCGACCGCGAGGCGGCACAGGTTGGCCTGCAAGCGCAAGCCGAGACTTTGGCGTCGGCGATTATCCGTACCGTCCTGCGGCCGGCGGCGCCCCAGGCTCCGTCCGGAGGTGGCCGATGATGATCGGAAGGACGCCTCGCCGGGCCGCGATCTTGAGCGTTTTCTGTTTCCTGGGAATCTTCGTCCCGAATGTTCTGGCGGATGACGCCACCGCCAAGCCAGCCGCGGAAAACTCATCCAGCGCGCAGCCGGCACCTCTGAAACTGAATGCCACCGGGGTGGCGCTGGCGAAGGAATCGCGCGAAGCTGCCGGCGAAGAAAAAGACGAGATGGCGGAGTTCAAGGAATCCGCGTCCGTGCGGATGCTGGCGAAGCTTACCGGCGGCGACGTGAAGAAGGCCTACTGGTTGAGCGTGATCATCAACTTTGCGGTGATTGCCGGAATCATCGTGTGGTTCTCTCGGGCAAAATTGCCGGCGCTGTTCCGGGCGCGGACCGAGTCCATCCAGAAAGCTATGTCGGAGGCGCAAAAAGCCGGGGAAGAGGCGCGCGCCCGGTTGGCTCAGGTGGAGGCGCGGCTGGCTAAGCTGGGCGACGAGATTTCTGAAATGAGGGCCGCGGCGGAGAAGGAAACCGCCGCGGAGGAAGCGCGTATCAAGGCGGCGGCCGAGGAGGATGGGCGGCGGATCGTGGAGTCAGCGGAGCAGGAAATCGCGGCGGCGGCGAAGGCGGCGCGCCGGGAATTGACCGCCTATGCGGCCGACCTCGCGGTCACGCTGGCAAAAAAGCAGATTCACGTCGATAGCGCCACCGACCAGAGCCTGGTCCGTAATTTTGCCGGACAGATTTCCGGCAATGGCGGGAAGGAGCGCGGGTAAATGGCCTCGGTCGCCGGCACTTACGCGCGCGCTTTCGCGGATGTCGTGGTCGATAAGCGACTGGACGCCGATAAGGCGCTCGCCGAACTGCACGCGATTAGCGGATTGTTGGGCAGCAGCGACGATCTGCGGCGCGTGTGGGAAACTCCGGGAATTCCCGCCGATCAAAAGCGCAAGGTGCTGGACGCGATTGTCGCGCGCGAGGGCAGTTCGCGACCGGTGCGGAATTTTGTGGCGGTGCTGATCGATCACGGGCGGGTGCATTTCTTCGAGGCGATCGTCGCCCAGTTCGAGCGGGAGATCAATCAGCGTCTGGGATTTGCCGAAGCCCAGATCACCAGCGCCCGCGAACTGAGCGATGGGGAGAAGCAGGAACTGGAAAGTCAGGTTCAGAAGCTGACCGGAAAGAAAGTGCGAGCGCGCTATTCTCGCGACGAGGCGATTCTGGGCGGAGCCATCGTGCAGGTCGGCAGCACCATTTACGACGGGTCGGTGCGCGGGCAGTTGGAGAGGATTAAGGAAGCTATTAGCGCTTAGCCGTCAGCTCCTAGCTTCGGCTCGGGTGAAGTCCGCGGCGGAAACTCCTGTTCGGCTTGCGTTGATACGTGCCAATAGGGATCTTCGACTGCGTGGTCGGTCGCTCTGCTCCCGGCAACTTTGCCCAGGATGACAGGGCGGATCGAAAAATGTATAGGTCCATCGCTTCGCTCAGGATGGCAAGAATTGGTTGTCGTTGGAAGCTAAGAGCTAAAAGCTGAGAACCGACGGCTGAAAGCTGAGAGCTGAATTTTATGGCCCAAATCAAAGCAGACGAGATCACAAAACTGATCCGCGAGCAGATCGAGAATTACGAGTCGAAGATCGCGGTGGACGAAGTGGGAACGGTGATTACGCTAGGCGATGGTATCGCCCGCGTGCACGGCCTCGACAAGGTCATGGCCGGCGAGTTGCTCTCCTTCCCCCACGGCGTGGCCGGCATCGCCATGAACCTAGAAGAAGACCAGGTAGGCGCGGTGCTGCTCGGCGAATACACCGAGATCAAGGAAGGCGATGAGGTCAAGCGTACCGGGCGGATCATCAGCGTTCCTGTGGGCGACGGCATGATTGGCCGCGTGGTGAATTCGCTGGGCCAGCCCATCGACGACAAAGGTCCAATCTCGACCGACAAGTTCATCGCCCTGGAGCGCATTGCGCCGGGTGTCATCGATCGCCAACCAGTCCGCGAGCCGATGGCGACCGGATTGAAGGCCATCGACAGCATGATTCCCATCGGCCGCGGCCAGCGCGAGCTGATCATCGGCGACCGCCAGACCGGCAAGACCGCCGTCGCCATTGATACCATCATCAACAACAAGGGCAACGACCTGATTTGTATTTATTGCGCGATCGGGCAGAAGCGCTCGTCGATTGCCCAGGTGGTGAAGATCCTGTCGGACTATGGGGCGATGGATTACACCATCGTGGTAGCGGCATCGGCCTCGGAGCCGGCTCCCATGCAGTACATCGCGCCCTACGCCGCCTGTGCCATGGGCGAGTATTTCCGCGATACCAAGCGGCACGCGTTGACCATCTACGACGATCTCTCCAAGCACGCGGCCTCGTATCGCGAAATCTCGCTGCTGCTGCGCCGGCCGCCGGGACGGGAAGCTTACCCGGGCGACGTGTTCTATCTCCACTCGCGCTTGCTGGAGCGCGCCGCAAAGTTAAGCGACAAAAATGGCGGCGGATCGCTGACCTCGCTGCCCATCATCGAGACCCAGGCCGGTGACGTTTCCGCGTACATTCCGACCAACGTGATTTCAATCACCGACGGCCAGATTTATCTCGAGACCGATTTGTTTAACCAGGGCGTGCGGCCGGCGGTCAACGTCGGACTGTCGGTAAGCCGTGTGGGCGGCAGCGCGCAGATCAAGGCCATGCGGCAGGTGGCGGGAACCCTGAAGCTGGAACTGGCGCAGTTCCGCGAGCTGGCGGCATTTGCGCAGTTCGGCAGCGACCTCGACAAAGCCACGCAAGCGCAGCTCAATCGCGGCCAGCGACTGGTGGAAATCCTGAAGCAGGGGCAATACTCGCCGTTGCCGTTCTCCAAACAGATTCTGATCATCTTTGCCGGAACCAGTGGCGCGCTGGACGATATGCCGATCGATCAACTGCGTGATTTCGAGCAGGAACTGTACAAGTTCGTCGATACGACGAGCGCTGGCCTGCTCCGCACGATCATGGAAAAGAAGATTCTCGACGACAATCTGAAGGCCGAGATCAGCAAAGTGATTAAAGAGTTCAAGCAGCAGTTTGCGGCGGCCAGGCAGGAAGTAGCGGCAAGGTAGCGCGGCAGAGACGCGGCTTGCCGCATCTTGCCGGCAGCGGAGAGGCTTCGAGCAACCCGGATTTTGGCGGTTTTGCTTAAGGACGGCAGGTTTGCTGCCGCAGGCGAAATGCATAGGTTCTTCGCTTCGCTCAGGATGACAACGCTTCGGTGTTGGTTGAAGACGAACGACGACCAAAGATCAACGGCGATTTAGGTATTGCCTGCTAGAAGCTAGTGGCTAGCAGCTAGAAGCTCAAATGCCCAACGTACTCGACATTCGGCGGCGGATTCGCAGCGTGATTAACACGCGGCAGATTACCAAGGCCATGAAGATGGTCTCGGCGGCAAAACTGCGCCGCGCGCAGGAGCGGGCTTTGGCGGCGCGGCCGTATGCGCAGATGCTGACGAATATTCTGAAATCGCTGGTGTCGCGGGCGGAAATCTATGATCCCGAAACCGGTGAGGCGCGCCATCGTTTGCTGGCACAACGCGAAGAACGCAATATCCTGCTGGTGATTGTGACCGGCGACAAGGGCCTGGCCGGCGCCTTTAACACGAACATCCTGAAAGCCGCGCAGCGTTTTCTGGAGTCCAAGGCGGGAAAGAATGTTGAGATAGAAACCATCGGCCGCAAGGGCCGCGACTTTTTGCGCCGGCGTTATCCCAGTGCCGAGCCGCGGACCGCGGAGACCGGAGCGGTGCGCACCACGATCATCGGCGAGCAGATCGGCGTACTGAACAAAATCGAGTACTCGCTGGCTGCAGGTCTGGCCGAACGGGTGATTGAGCGCTACTGTCGATGCGAAATCGATTCCGTGTACGTGTTGTTCAATGAATTCAAGTCGGTGATTGCGCAGAGACTGATTGTGGAGCAGATTCTGCCTATTGAGCAGATCGGCGAATCTGCGGTCCGGTTGGCCGAAGGCCTGAGTGAAAAAGACCGCGAGCGCGCGCTGGAAGCTGCCAAGGGGGCGGGCGTGGGCCTTCGTCCGGCGGATACCAGCGCGATAGACGCGGCCGCCGCGAAATTCGGCACGGCCCAAGTGGATTACATCTACGAGCAGCCGCCGAAAGACTTGTTCAACGGCCTGCTGCCGAAATACGTGGTGATCCAGATTTTCCGCGCCCTGCTGGAGTCGGTTGCGGCCGAGCACGCCGCCCGCATGACGGCCATGGACGCGGCCACCAGCAACGCCACCGACATGGTCGACAGCCTGACACTGGCCATGAATCGCGCCCGCCAGGCCAAGATCACGAAGGAGATTATCGAGATTGTGAGCGGAGCGGCAGCATCGTAAGACAGCTTTTAGCCATTAGCTCTTAGCTAGTTCTTTCTGGCTAAGAGCCAAGGCCTAAGAGCTAACCGCTAAAAGCCAGTAGCTAAGAGCTGAACTTATGCCAGAAAACATCGGACACGTTATCCAAATTGCGGGGCCTGCGGTGGACGTGCAGTTCGTGGAAGCCAACATGCCTCCCATTTATGAGGCGCTTCAGGTCACCAGCGACGGATTCACCGTGCCGTCGCCGATCAAGGTCATTCTCGAGGTGCAGCAGCATCTCGGCGAAGGACGCGTACGCTGCGTCGCCATGGAGCCAACCGACGGCATGGTGCGGGGGATGAAGGCTATCGATCAGGGCGGACCCATTTCGGTTCCGGTTGGTCGTGGAACCCTGGGCCGCGTGATGAATGTGATCGGCGAGCCAGTCGACCAGCTTGGTGCTATTCAGCACACGGAGAAGCTTCCCATTCACCGGCTGGCGCCGGCATTCGACGAGCAGGCCACCACCGCCGAAATGTTTGAGACCGGCGTGAAGGTCATCGACCTGATTCAGCCCTTCTTGAAGGGCGGGAAGATTGGATTGTTCGGCGGCGCGGGTGTGGGCAAGACGGTCGTCATCATGGAACTGATCAACAACGTCGCCAAGCAGCACGGCGGATTTTCTGTGTTTGGCGGCGTCGGCGAGCGCACCCGCGAAGGCAACGACCTGTGGCTGGAAATGTCGGAGTCGGGCGTGATCAAGCCGGGTGATCCGTCGAAGTCGAAGGCTGCGTTGATCTACGGCCAGATGACCGAGCCTCCCGGGGCCCGTCTGCGGGTTGCGTTGACCGCGCTTACCGTGGCGGAATACTTCCGCGACGTCGAAGGCGCCGACACGTTGCTCTTCATCGACAACATCTTCCGCTTCACCCAGGCGGGATCGGAAGTATCCGCGCTGCTCGGCCGCATGCCCAGCGCCGTCGGCTACCAGCCGAACCTGGCGACCGAGATGGGCGAATTACAGGAGCGCATCACGTCGACCAAGAAGGGATCCGTCACCTCGGTGCAGGCGATTTACGTTCCCGCCGACGACTTGACCGATCCCGCGCCTGCGACGACGTTCGCTCACCTGGACGCGACTACAGTACTTTCCCGCGCGTTGACGGAGATCGGAATTTATCCCGCGGTCGATCCGCTGGCATCCACCTCGCGCATTCTTGATCCGCGCATCGTGGGCCAGGAGCATTACGACGTGGCGCAGCAGGTGAAGAAGACGCTGCAGACTTACAAGGACCTGCAGGACATTATCGCGATTCTGGGTATCGACGAACTGAGCGAAGATCAGAAGCTCACCGTGTCGAGAGCGCGAAAGATTCAGCGCTTCCTGTCGCAGCCGTTCTTCGTGGCCGAGCAGTTCACCGGAACCCCGGGCCGCTACGTGAAAATTGCTGATACCGTGAAGGGCTTCAAAGGAATCGTCGAAGGTAAGTACGACGACATTCCCGAGCAGGCTTTCTACATGCGTGGCACCATCGAAGAGGCGCTGGAAGCGGCGGAGAAGTTGAAAGCTTAAAGCGACCTCAGACCTTGGCAAGGGCCTGGCTGAGGTCCGAGGTCCGAAGCCGGTTTTTAAATGGCAGATACTTTCCAACTCGAAATCGTCACTCCCGAGAAGCTGGTGGTGAAGGACGTGGCGGAGGAGATGCAGATTCCCGGCAAGAACGGGTACCTCGGCATCCTGCCGGGCCACGCGCCACTGATCACCGAGCTGGCGGTCGGGGAGATTACTTACCGCAACGACGGGTCTACAAAGCGGTTAGCGGTGGCGTGGGGATTTGCCGAAGTCCTGCCGGACAAGGTCACGATTCTTGCCGAATGCGCGGAGCGGGCCGACGAAATCGACTTGAAACGGGCGGAAGAGGCCAGGCAGCGCGCCGAAGAGCGGTTGAAAAGCGGCGATCCGAATGTGGATTTCCCGCGGGCGCAGGTGGCGTTGCAGAAAGCGGAAACCCGCATCGAGGTTGCGGAAGGGAAATAGAGTTTCGTGCGGGAGGGCAGGTGCCTCTCCTCCTTCGGCGTCACTCGGGCAGGCCAGCCGGCGAGTCGCCGCCGCTACCATTTAAGGCTTTGCCGGCGCTCGCTCTTTACTACCCACTAAGCTCTATTCACTGGCCACTATCCATAAACGACTATTCATGAGCCACTAACCACTGGTTCTCACCACCGTTTGCCGAAGGCCGATTCGTAGCCGTTGCGATAGCCGTTCGAATACTGCTCCCGGTAGGCGTTCTTGTCCCCGTACTCGTTGCGATAGCCGTGGTCGGCATTGTCGTACTTGCCGCGGGGATTGGGGTTGTAAGGTTTGCCCTTGTAGAGATCTTCGCGGGCGACGCTGGCGCCGTCCTGATAGCCGAAGTTGAGGGCGATGTCGGCAGCACCGCGATACAAGCCGCCGGAAAAGCTCTCATAGGCCGGTCCTCGGTTGCGCCAGCCGCGGTTCACGCTCTGAAATCCGGCCTCGAAACCGTCGCGGTAACCATCGCGATAGCCATCCTGGAAGATGTTTAACGGGCCCATCCATCCCTGATAGCCACGCGTCGCCTGCCGCCAGTCGGGCGTGCGGTAGTCGTAGGGATCGTTTTCGCGGCCTTCGTGGCGGCCCTTGTCGATTCCGTCGCGATAGCCGCTGTTATAACCGTACTGATGGGTTTGGTCATAGCTGCCGCGATCATATCTGTAGTCGTCATCGTCTCGCGCCAGCGCAAAGCCACTCAGCGCCAGCGTCACCGCCACTGCCAATGCTGCCATCCTGATTTGACGCACCATAGGTGCCTCCTGCCGGGGCGCCTCCGATCCTGCCATTGCCTCGTCCCGGTCTCGATACAGGTGGGATGCGGTGAGGTTGCCGCAACGATGCTTGGACCTGTCGACGCGTGATTTAGGTGGGCAAGCTGAAGGGAAGGTGAAGAATTCTGCGAGGCCACCAAAATGGAGCATAGCGAAATTACGGATCGCAGCGGGCAGTGTTAGACTCTTGAGTTTCCTAATCGAGGCTAGAAACGCGGCAATCCGCGTCTTGCGTGCGGCGGCAACGAAGATTGTCGCCTATCGATACGAGTGGGATCGTGGACGCCGCAGACGCGGCGGGCCGCGTCTCTACAGGAGAGCAATTATGGATATCAGGCGGGTGGGCGTGGTGGGGGCGGGAACGATGGGCAACGGCATCGCCCACGTGTTTGCGCGGGGCGGCTATTCCGTTCTGCTGTGTGACGTGGAGCAGCGATTTCTGGACCGCGGTCTGGAGACGATCGGCAAGAACCTCGACCGCGAAGTGTCCAAGAACAAAATTACCGCCGACGACAAAGCGTCCGCACTGAAGCGCATTGAGCCGGTGATTGATCGCGTCAAGCTGGCAGGTTGCGATTTCGTGGTCGAGGCGGCGACGGAGAAATTCGAGATCAAGGCAGAGATTTTTCGCGACTTGGACCGGTTGCTGCGACCGGAGATCATCCTGTCATCAAATACTTCCTCGATATCCATCACCAGGCTGGCGGCGCTGACCAAACGTCCTCAACAAGTCATTGGCATGCATTTTTTCAATCCGGTGCCGGTCATGAAGTTGGTGGAGGTCATTCGCGGTTTGGCGACCTCGCAGGAGACTTTCAACGCAGTGCGCGATTTGGCGGTGAAGCTGGAGAAGACCCCGGTCGAGGTGACCGATGCGCCCGGATTTGTTTCCAACCGGGTGCTCATGCCGCTCTTGAACGAAGCCATGTACGCGGTAATGGAAGGCGTGGCGACGCCCGAAGCGGTGGACGAAGTCTTCAAGCTGGGCATGGCGCACCCGATGGGGCCGTTGACCCTGGCCGACTTCATCGGTCTCGACGTTTGCCTCGACATCATGCGGGTGCTGCTCGACGGTCTGGGCGATCCGAAGTACCGGCCGTGTCCGCTGCTGATCAAAATGGTCGACGCCGGCTGGCTGGGACGGAAGAGCGGGCGTGGATTCTACAGGTATTAATTTACAATCTCGGTTGCCGATGACCAATTGAAAGACGGAATCTACTACATGCTCGCGGTTTTGCTGGGCGGGTTGGCTGGGCTCGTCGACGTCAAAGTCGGCGACTTGCTGTTTACCGCCCTGCTCGTGCTCGCGCCTTGCATGCTGTTTGGCGCATTGCGGCCGCAGCGGCCCTGGCGATGGGTGGCAAGCGTGGGTGTGTGCGTGCCAGTCGCTGATTTGCTGGCTTATCTCATCATGACGCAGAAGCCGGATCGGGCGCAGATCTACGAATCCTTTCTGGTGTTCCTGCCCGGCATTGCGGGCGCGTATGGCGGATCGCTGGGCCGAAAAGTGATCAACGAGCTGCTCAGCGGCAAGTGAGCGCCGTTACCCCAGCGGCATTCTCTGATTCTGTCATCCGGAACGAAGCGCCGGTGCTCGCGAAGCGAGACGGCGCGCTCTGACGGACCTCCGCATTCTGCCATGGCCGCCAGAATGCACGGGTCCTTCGCGACTTTCCCGCTTCTTCGAATCAGGAAAGACGCTCAGGATGACAGCGTGGAGTAGGCGATCCTCCCAACTAATCGCCCTGGTCGCGGGCAAACACCAGCACTGAGTTCGCGGGAATGGTGATGGCCTGTGATGCGGACAACCCGTTCATCGGCGGCCCCTGCGCGTCAATCCCGCCGCCATTGCCCGCCACTTCCGGATTCACCCAGTTCTCAAACACATCGCTGTTGAAGGCTTCGATCCAGTGGCCCTGGGCAGGGAAAGGGATCGTGTAGCCATATTGAGTGGACTCGTTAAGGCTGGCCACGACCACCACATCGCGCCCTACGCCGGGAATCCAGCGCTGGAACGCCAGCACACGGTTGAAGTCGTCCATGAGAACGGTGGCGATGCCTTCGGAGCGCAACGCCGGATGCTTGCGCCGCAGCCAGATCAGCTCGCGCATGAAGTGGTGGAAGTCCACCATGGTGCGGTCGGTGCTGAGGCCGTCCCAGTAAATGAGCAGGCCCGAGTCGTCGTCGGACCACTGCTTGTCTTCGTAGAAGTCCTCACCCATAAAGAGCATGGGGATGCCGGGCGCGGTCAGCAGAATTCCGGTGGCGGTGCGGGAGCGGCTGGTAGCGTACCAGGTGCGCGAATTGCCGCCTCCGGCGAGCGAAGCGATGCGCGGATCGCGGCCACCGTAGACTTCGTCGTGATCTTCGAGGCACTGCACGGCGCGCCAGGCATCCGAGAAGCCGGGAGCGCGGAGCTGATCGACCACCGGCTGCCAGTGGATTTGAGCATCGCGGCCGGCAACAGCTTCGCCCAGTATGCCGCGCAAGGTCCGCCGCAGGCCATCATGCCATTCGGCATTGAATCCGGCGCCGCCATCGCCGCGTGGACGCACTACGGCCGGCTCCGGCCCCCAGTATTCTGCGATGTTGATGGCGGCGGCGTCGGCGGCGTTCACCGTGCTGTTCAGGTCCTGGCAGAAGAGCCATCCGCTCTGCGAGCTTTGATCAATGACTGTGACCTGGTCATAGCGGAAGCCGTCCACGTGATACTCCTGAACGAAGAATCCCGCGTTATCGATCAGGAACTGGCGCACGTCCTGCTTCCAGTAGGCGAAGATGGGGCCGGTGTGCTCCTGATCGGTGAAGTACTGGCTGTCGTTGGGATCGGTGCCGGCGGAGCGGTCGAAAAAGTAGATCGACTCAGGCTGATTCCTGATGTCGCCGGAGACGTGGTTGTAAACCACGTCGAGGATCACGGCGATCCCGCAGGCGTGGCAGACATCGATCATGACCTTGAGTTGGTTGATGGGAATCGCCAGCACCGGGCGAGT
>Ga0335080_10004750_pt1 | contig 13861 bp, 11 predicted proteins | sample Lox_Sample_34_FD_206720 | JGI IMG/M metagenome (GOLD analysis project Ga0335080, IMG submission 206720) | Soil microbial communities from Loxahatchee National Wildlife Refuge, Florida, United States - Lox_Sample_3.4 | ecosystem: Environmental > Terrestrial > Soil > Wetlands | place: USA... | reverse complement strand
GAAGCTGAACCTGCACAGCGGAGCGGAGTTGATCCTTTACGCCATCCGCAAAGGCGTGATTGCGTAGCCTTGTGGGGCAGATTGCCAATCTGCGGCCGACTGGCAGTGGGCCCGTGCGCCAACTGTTAATCTTCGCGCAGCTTAACAACAACCCCTCAGGCCGCCTGATGGTACAGTGCGTCTTCGGAGGAGCGCTCATTCCGCAGCACAGGAAACAGCACTTCGATCAGCGTTCCCTGACCCAACCGGCTCTCCACCAAAATCGCACCCTTCTGCGCCCGTGCGATTCCAGAAGCGGCCGCAAGGCCCAATCCCCGACCCGTGAACTTGGTCGTGAAGAATGGGTCGAACATGCGTTGGATGGTCGCCGCATCCATCCCCGATCCCGTATCTTCGACGGCCACATACACGTATTGGCCGGGGAAAACCTGGCCCACGGCCGGTTCGAGCGCCGGGTTCTCCGACGTAACCTGCATCGCGCCGGTTCGGATGCGCACCTGCCCGCTCTCCTCGCCGATCGCCTCAATCGCGTTGATCACGAGGTTCGTCACGAGCTGTTGAATTTGCGTTGGATCGGCCAGCACCAGCGGGAGCCCCGACTGGAGGTCTAGTCGAAATTTCACACCCGGCGGCGCGGTTGTGCGCGCAAGCTCCACGGCCTCTCGCGCCAGAGCGGACAATTCGCTCCAGGATGCCATTAAGCTGCGCTTTCCCGCATAAGCCAACAGCTGTTGTGTCAGGTGTGCAGCGCGTTCTGACGCCACCATCACGTCTTCCAGCAGCTCCCGAATTTTACTATTGGCCGGTGTTTTGTATATGGCCAGGCTCGCATTGCCAAGAATGCCGGTCAGCAGGTTATTGAAATCGTGCGCCACCCCGCCGGCGAGCACGCCGATGCTCTCCAGCTTCTGCGTCTCGCGCAATTGTTCTTCAGCGCGGCGGCGAGCCGTCACATCTTCGATCACGGCCAGCACATAGACGGGCGTTCCGCTCTCGTCGCGGACCATTGTGGCCGTAACTTCAACCCATATGACGCCCTGGTCTTTTCTTATATAACGCTTCTGTTGGTGGAATGACTTGGCGCGCCCCGAACAGAGCCGGGCGTAGCCGTCACTCGACTCAGCCAGGTCCTCAGGGTGCGTGAGATTCTCAAACGCCAACTGAAGGGCCTCCTCCCGGGGGTATCCGGTAATCGTGCAAAACCTGGGATTCACTTCCGTGAAGCACCCGTCCAGCGTTAACCTGGCAATTCCTACAGGTGCATGTTCCACCATGACGCGAAACTCTTCCTGGGCGCGGGAAGCCGTACGCTCAGCCTCCTTGCGCATGGCTGCTTCGCGTTCATACTGCACCAAGCGCTCACGGGCCGTGCGGGCGTGCGACGCCGACTTTCTCTCGGCGCGACGTTGAAACTCGAATAGAATGCTGGCGGTAATCGAAACGATAAAGTAGAACTCGAAGCCCACCAGGTTCGACTCGCCCGGCAGGTTCGGTGGAGCTCCGATCGGTAAGATGAAGACAAGCGTCGATAGCGCTCCGAGACCGGTCGCAATGAGACCGGGTCCCAGCCCGCCGTACCAGGCCGAACACAGGACAGCGATGTAGAAGGTTACGTACGGGTGATGGTAACCGAACAAGCGCGCCAGCAGAACCCGGACGATCGTCGCAATTACGACGGCGACCACTGCGTAGAAATAGCCCCGAGCCCGTTCTATGATCCTCACGCGAGTGCCTGTTGGTTCAAACCCGTAACATCACGATTTGTGGCGGGTGCGGTGGCCGGCAATCAGAACGTAGACGCCCACCATCACATATCCGAGAGCGAAAACCGGACTGAACAAACCTCCAAAAAGCGCAAAAACGATGTACAGCACGCCCGCCGCAACTAATCCGACTTCCCAATACGCGCGCTTCATGCTCTCCAACCCTCACTTGCTAACGCAACGCCCCCACCTGATAGTTCAGGTTTACCCGCTGGTTCTGGTAATCGTATTTCGCGCTGGTGTTCGCAATCTGCGCCGACGTCAGGTTCAGCTGCGCCTGGCTCAGTTCCACGATCGATCCCAATCCCAGGTCATACCGGCTCTGCGCCAGATCCAAGGCAAGCTGGGCCTGGTCGAGCAACTGCTTGGTGAGCGACATCCGGTCAGCCGCGGTCGTAGCGTTCAGAAAAGCGATCCGTACGTCGCGGACCACGCGGTTGGCCTCGTCCGAGATGTCCTCATTCGCCGCCTTCGCCTTGAGATCCGCTTCAGTCTTGCGGGCTTTGTAGAGCCCGCCGTTGAAGATCGGGATCGTCACGTTCAACCCGATCGCGCCGTACCGGCCCGGAATTGCCGCCTCGCCCGCCGGCGCGAATCCGGCGGTTCCGATCACCCCGACCGAAGGAAAGTAGAGCGCGTGTTCTGCGCTCACAAATCGCTGGGCTGCGCCGTACTGGAGCCGAAGATCCTTCAACTCGGGCCGATCCTGCAGCGCCTGCTGGACGAGCGGGTTGACGGTATCCGGAAGCGGGTCCGGCAGCTGCTCCTCCGCGAGCGTGAAGGCCGTCTCGTTGGGCAGTCCCATTGCATTACCCAATTGCGCTTCTGTCGCTTTCACGTCATTCTGAGCCTGCACCTGAAGCAGTTTCGCGTCGGACAGGTTCACGTTCGCGAAACTCACGTCTAGGGTGGACTTCAACTTACTTTCTGCAAGCGCGGTAACCTGGTCCACTACGAGTTGCCGGGCCGCGACCGTTTGGTCCGCCACCTTCAACACCGCCTGGGCTTTCAGCACCGAAAAATAAGCGGCGCTGGTTGCGAGCAGAATTTGCGCCCGCGCTGTCTCCGTGGCTTGATCCTGCGCATCGGCCTGCAGCTTCGCCATCCCAACCAAGTTGCTGGTCCGCCCGAAATCGGTAATCAACTGGCTGACCAGGAGTCCGGAGCCAACCCGATCGTATACAACCGGGTTGTTCAGGCCGCCGGCCGCGAGCCGGCTTCCGTTGTCCGCCCCCACGCTGGTGAAACTGCCGGCCATATTCGGTTCGAAATTCGCGCGGTACTGCAATGGGACCTGGCGCAGTGCGGCGGCGCTGTACTTGGCCGATGATAGCCGCGGATTGTTCTGCAGGGCCAGTTTCTGCGCCTCATCCAGCGTGAGGTGCGTAATCGGCTGCGCGGATAATTGGCCGGAACAGACCTGCAAGAGCGCGGCGAAACTGATCGCGCAAAGGGAACGCATGAGTCTAATGAGCCCTCCTGGCGGTCTGTCCGCCGTAAATCAAAACATAAGCCGCAGGGACGAGAAACACGGTAAACAATACGGAGAGACTCAACCCGCCCAGAAGCGCGCGAGCCAGAGGCGCATACGCCTCGCTGCCCGCTCCCAGCTTGAGAGCCATTGGCAGCAGGCCGATGATCGTGGCGAGCGATGTCATCAGCACCGGCCGCAATCTCACGCGGCATGCCGTTGCCACTGCATCGCTCACTCCCAAGCCCTCGCTTCGCAGATGCCGCGTGAATTCCACGATCAGGATGCTGTTCGATACCGCGATGCCCACCAGCATCACCACGCCCATGAGCGACATGACATTCAGCGTAGTGTCAGAGAGCCAAAGCGTGAGGATGACCCCTGTGACTCCTGGCGGAACCGCAAGGAGAATAATCAGCGGGTCTACAAACGACTGGAATTGCGCTACCAGAATCAGGTAGAGCAGCACAACCGCCAGGCACAGCCCCAGCTCAAATCGGGAGAACGAAAGCCGCATGCCCTGCACCATTCCCCGGAGCGTGACGTTCAATCCTTCGGGGACTTGCGTCCGTGCGATGATCCCGTCAATCGCATTGGCGATTCTCCCCAAGTCTTCGCCGAGCGGACGTACGAACACATCGGTCGTCCGCCGTAGAGAGTAGTGATCCACCTCTGTGGGCGATTTCATCCGCGTCACGCTGCTGATCACGTCCAGTCGCGTGGGTTCTTGTCCGCCGGGTCCACGCAACGGTATAGCCCGGAGGTCGTTCAGAGTCTTCACCTGGCGCTCGGGATACTGCACTGTGAGCATGTAGTCGTTCCCGGTTCTCGGATCAATCCAGAAACTAGGCGCGATCATACCGTTCGAGGTCAGCGCCGTGATGACGTTGTCCACCACTTCGCGTTGGTCCAGCCCCAATTCGCTGGCACGCATGCGGTCGACATCCAGGCGAAGGGCAGGGTAGTCGATATCCTGCGGAATGTAGGCGTCGGCCACACCCGGAACCCTGCGGATTTGCGACGCCAGCTTCAATGCCGTCGCGTAGGACTTGTCGAGATCGGAGCCGCCCACCTGCACGTCGATCGGCGCCGGCAGTCCAAGGTTGAGGACCGCGTCCACCAGGCCGCCGGATTGGAAATACGTGCTCAGTTCCGGCATTTCCTCGGCAAGCTTGTCCTTCACCCGCCGCATATACTCGTAACTGCCGAGCTTGTGGTCTTCTTTCAAGCTCACCTGGACGAAAGCGGTGTGCATCGCCGAGTTGGGCGTGTAGATGGCTGAGAAGTCCGGTGTGGAACCGATATTCGACAGAATCATACCCAGGTCCTCGGGCGAGACCACTTCGCGAACGATCTGCTCGACTTTCGCAACCTCGTTGTCCGTGACCGCGATCCGCGTCCCACTCGGCGCTTTCATGTTGATGACGAACTGTCCGGCGTCGGTGCGCGGAAAGAACGAGAGACCCAGTTGCGGCAGAATCGTCAACCCCGCTACAAACACGATTGCGAATCCCACAAGCGTAAGCACCGGCCTGCGCAGCGTTAGGCCGACCGCTTTGTCGTACAGCTTCAGAAAGCTTTCGAATCGCTCGTTGAACCACACGTTGAACCGCTCGCCGAACGATCGCTTGCCCAACTTATGGTCCACCTCGACCGGCTGCTCCGACGACGGTGTGCCGTGATGCGAAGGCTTGATGAATCGCGCGCAGAACAGCGGCACCACCGTCATGGCTACTGCGAAGGAGGCGAACAAGGAGAGAACCACGGCCAGCGCCAGCGCCGAGAACAGAAACTTACTGACGCCGTACAGAAATGTGACCGGGAAGAAGACTACGACCGTGGTGAGCGTGGCGGCCAAAACGGGCAGCGCTACTTCACGTCCGCCCTTCTCGGCCGCCACCTCGGGCGATTCTCCCAGTTCCAAATGCCGATAAATGTTCTCGAGCACGACCACCGAGTTGTCGATCAGTCGCGAAAACGCCAGCGCCAACCCGCCCAGCACCATGCTGTTCACCGAACTCCCGCCCAGCGACAGCGCGATGAACGCTGCCAGCGCCGAGAGCGGAATCGAGAAAAACACGGCGACCGTGGCGCGCATGCTCCCCAGAAACACGAGGATCATCACCGACGTGAGCAGCAAGCCCAGGCCGCCCTCGTGCAGCAGAGTCTCGATGGCGGTCTTCACGAAAGCAGACTGGTCGAACACCACCTTGGTCACCAGCTCTTTGGGCACGTCGAACAAATGCCCCAGCTTCTCCCGGATCCCGTCGACCACGGCGATGGTGTTCGTATCGCCGCCCTGCTTCATCACCGGCAGGTAAACCGAGGGCTGCCCATCCACGCGCACCAGGTTCGTCTGAATCTGCTGAGCGTCCTTGGCGTAACCGATGTCCGCCACGCGCACGGGCGACTGTCCCACAGTCTTGATCGGAAGTTGGTCTATATCCTGAATCGTGCTCAGCTGGCTGTTGGTGTAGATGTTGTAATCCAGCATGCCCAGCTGAACGTCGCCCGCCGGAAGAATCAGGTTGGCGTTGTTGATGGACCGCACGACATCCATCAGGCTGAGTTGGTGAGCTTCCAGCTTGTACGGGTCGGTGTACACCATGATCTGGCGATAACGGCCGCCGAACGGCTGCGGCACGCTCGCCCCCGGCACGCTGCCGATCTGGTTACGCACCTGAAACTGCGCGTAATCGCGCAATGACGTCTCGTTCAATCCCTGACCTTTGAAGGTCACCAGACACACCGGAAGGCTGGATGCGTCCGACTTCAGCACCACAGGCGGCAGCGTGCCGGGCGGGAGGCGCCGAAGCTGCGCCATGGCCAGGTTCGAAATCGTCGTGACAGCAGAATCGGGATTCGTTCCAGGTTGGAAGAAGACGCGAATGACACTCACGCCCGGCAGCGAGCGCGACTCAATATGCTCGATTCCGCTGCCCAGGGTGAAGAAACGTTCGAACCGGCTGGTGATATCGTTCTCAATCTGCTCCGGCGGCATTCCGGAATAGAACGTCGCAACCACCACCACGGGAATATTCATGGCCGGGAACATGTCCACCGGCATCTGGCCCAGGCTGGTGACACCCACTACCGCAATGAACAAGCAGATAACAACGATGAAATATGGATTCCTGATCGCAAAACCGGACACTCAACACCTCGACTTATTGCGCTGCCGCCAACGTGGTCACCTTGGGCCGCACTTCCTGCCCGGGCTGCAAACCCGAGCGGCCGCTGAGCACTACCAGGTCGCCGTCATTCAAACCGGACCGCACCTCCACCCGGCTCGACGTCTCGAGGCCCAACTGGATCTTGCGGACTTCCACACGGTTGTTCGGAGTCACAACCATTACGCGGCCCGCTGACTGTGCGTCATGCGATCCGTCGCTATCTATGTCGACAGCCATTACCGGCACGGCCAGCACGGAATTATGGCGCGCCAGAGTGAGGTCCACCTCGGCGTACATGCCGGGAATCAGGATCAGGCTCGGATTCGGAACGTCCACTTCGGTATCCATCGTCCTCGTCGCCAGCGATAACTTATCCGCAAACCGCGCCACTTTGCCCGGAAAACTGCGTTTCAGCGTAGGCACCCGGACGTCCACCTGCTGACCGATGTGAACCGTCGGAACGGCCGATTCCGGCACCGGAAGGATGAGCCGCAGCAGACTGTTCTCGGATAACCGCACGATCGGCCGCGCCTGCGTCTGCGAAGCTGTGCCTGCCTGAATCATGGACCCCGTGTCCGCGTACCGCTGTGTGACCACCCCTGCAAACGGCGCCGTAACACGGGTGTAATCCATCATGGTCTTTACTTTTTGTACTTCGGCCTGATTCACCTTGACCTGCTCGGTAGCCGCGTCCCGCGCCGATTTGGCCGCATTCACCTGCGCTTCGGATACCAGGTCCTTGCTGCGGGCATCGTCGATTTCCTGCTGCGCGATCAAGCCCGGCTTCTTCTCCAATACGCCGGCCAGGCGGGTATACGAGAGATGCGCCAGTTCGTGCGCCGATTGTGCGCGTTGCAATTCGTCGGCCGCCCGCTTCACGTCCGCCTGGCTCCGATCGAAAGCCGCCTGCGCGCGCCTCAGATCGTCGTCCATCTCCGGAATCTCCAGCGTCGCCAGGAGTTGGTTCGTCGCCACCCGGTCGCCGACATCCACCCTGATCTGCTTGATGTAGCCTGCCACCTTGGCCATTACGTCGATTTCCTGAAAAGGCTTGAATTCCGCGGTTAACACCAGACCTCGGGACAGGTCTTCCGGACCAGCTTTCGCCACAGCGACCGTCGGGATTTGCGATGCATCAGAGGTGCTGGCTTCGACTGGTCCGCTCCGCGAGCAGGAGGTCATCAGCAGCGCGCCGGCCCCAGCCAGCAGAACGGGGAGAGTCCATATGACAAGTCTTCGCATTTCGTTCCTCAATGAGTGCTTTGGATCAATTCGAGTAGCTTCTCGGCGGAGAATTCCGCGGATTGGCAAAAATCAATGATGCGCCGCTCCTGTACGCGGATTTCGGCCGCGACGCGTGATAGTTCTTCCGCAATTTCCAGGGGAATCAAAATAGCCCCGTGACAGTCCGCCATCACGAGATCTCCGGAACGGATCTTCAACCCGAAGACCTCAACCGCCTCGCCGTAGTTCACCAGGTGCGTGTACGAGTGCGAAACGGCGGGGTGCCGTGCGAACATCGGAAAACTCATGCGACTCACGCCCGGAATGTCTCGGACCGCGCCATTCGTGATCACCCCTTCACAGCCAAATGCCTTCAGAATCGCTGCGTGCACCTCGCCAATCGCGGATCCCAGCGCATCGGGCTCCAAATCCTGGATGACGGCGACTCGCGGCGGGGGCAACGTATCGATCGCCGACCACCAATCCGTGCGATCGGTATAGGACTCACCCGTCATGGGCGGGTTCGACGATCGCACTCGGCATGTAGCGGCATATCCCAGCAGTTGTTGAGCGCCGGTGGTCAGGCAGCGCAGGCCGGGTCGGGTGAATCCCTCATTTCGGAGCCGCACTCCGCACCGTTCGATCGCATTAGCGATCGTGCAGGTGTCGTACTGGCGCAAACTGGAGAGTACTTCAGCCGGAAGAACACCCGGCCGGTCCAGTGAAGCCGGGGCGGGTGGGTGATTGTTGTGTGTGGATATATCCATGCGCAGAGCGCGAAAAGCGGCGCACTCCTTACCGGGGCAGTCTCCTCCGCCGGGGCAGTGTCCTGATACTCAGATGATAGGGAAGGACCCACGCCAGGCAGAATACCGGGCATGGGGTATTTTTAGGGGATCGCGCCTGTATGACGTCTAACTTGGCTTGCGGAACGAGTGCTCGAAGCTCAGGTAGAGGTACAAACCCTTTTCGCCGGCGCTGGGGCCGACGCCGATTGGCATCGCGATTCCGGGAACGATTTGCAGTCCGCTGCTCAGGTTATGCGCCCATCGAATTCCTGGGCTGAGATAGAGATTCTGATTCCATTCCATAACCCCAGGTCCGACCACCGATTGGAAATGGCCATAGTAGGTTTCAAGCAGTATGTTGATACGCGGGTGCGCCAGATAGACGATACTCTGGCCCGCGTTGTAGCCGATCGTTGATGCGCGGCAGTGGTCCGAGTCTTGGGCGTGGGGAGTCCAGGTTCCACCCGCGTTCCAATGCGTCACTACGCGACGGCTGACTGCGAAGCTGGCCGGGACGCTGACCTGCAGCCCGGATGCGCCCGCGCCGCGCCCTCGCGTGACGTCGCCGGTAGGCAGCATGACGGAGACACGTGGCGCGACAGCCAGACGGGCGTCACCATCGCCGACCAGCTGATAGCGGTAGTTCAGAATCGTATCGCCCCATCCGGCGCCGGTTCCCGCGAACCCGCCGGAGTGAGATGCAACCAGTGTGTAGCTAAGCTGATGTCGCCAATTGTAAGGCGCGGGCCACTCCTGGGTGAAGGTGTAGCTCCAATCTTTGCTGTTCCACATCCGGGAGAATGTGCTGATGTGTTGGACAACGCCCTTTTCCTGGTTATAGGCCTCTTCAATCAGGAAACTATTGTCTTGAATTGGTGAACTTTCTTTTGCTTCATCCGCAGTCTGAGCAGAAACACTTAGGGCGGCAGGTAGGAGTGCACCCAGGGCATAGACTAGAACCGGCGAAAGACGAGAGAGGCGCAAGCTTGAAATCTCCTTGTGGGCCCGAGCGGAGGCGGCGCTCGCCGGAAACGAACTCACGGACTTTGGTCTCAATCAACAGATCGGCGAGAAAACAGATTCTTTGAGGCGCGGTCGGCATTTGGCTCAAACTTAACGTCAAACACGCCGATAAGCATCAACTATTGACTCGTATCGCGCCTCGACGCCGTTCGGGCCCCCCGTGCGCGACCAGGGGCCATCGCGCTTGTTTTCTTTCGCCTATTCGCGCGTCGGCTCGATCCACGAAGCGCCCGAGCGGATTACGTCGGACGCCCTCCCATGTCTGTATCTCGTCGGCCAACTCGAGAACAATCCGCAGGCCCTCCTGTCTCTGACGCTGCAACAGATCACCCGCCGCCGCTTCGTTGAATTCCAGCATCGATGAGGCCCTGAGCTTCGGCTCGGAACGGCGGGCAAACAAGGCCAATACCTGGAGGTTGCCGCTCAGATGGCCGATTTCAACGCAGAAGATGCGGACGACGCTTCCCTATCGGTCCAAGCGGCGGGCTGTCCGGGGGGGTGGGCGGACCGCAACGTTGACCTGCATCGGTCTCGCTCTCCTGGTCGCGAACTGCGTCTCGGCGTTCACCGTTTCAGACAATGACGAGTTAGGTCACGCACTCGTCGAAATGCTTCAGAAGCTGCGCCACACCGTATCCGAGGTTGCGGCGGCCGCCTGCAACGATACCGCCAGGCAAACCCAGAAGATCCCATCCAAAGCCGCTCGCGGAGAAGCCCTGGTCCTCTCAAGGGAACAGCCGGTCGAAGACGAGTGCGCCTTTTCACGCCTGATGAAGGGGAGCCCGGCCGTCCCGCTTTCCGACCGTCATCTCGCCTGCACCAGCCCCAGCAAGCTGGCCAATAGTACCGCGAGCACAATCAGTGTGATCATCACATACATCCAGTCCCGTTCCACCGCAAACGCAAATACCGAAAAGATCACCCGCGCGATTGGCGTCGCGATCAGCAAAAGCAACCCGAGTTGGATGATTGCTGTCGGATCTCCGCCGAATGCGGCTCCGACCGTACCAGCCACACTCAATAGCTTGGTCGGCTGTCCGTGAAAGCCATGGTAGTTGGCCTTCTGCTCACCGGACCGCACGAGGTACAGCACCGCGCCCGTCAGCACCACTGCTACAGCCAATACGACGCCTGCGCGAAGCAGTACGCCGATAATCTTCTCCACCTTGTGTTGGTCCAGGCCCGGAATCAGAACCTCCCCGTGAGGCCGTTGTAAATCATTTCCAAAGCCAGCAGTCCCACCACCACTGCAAACACGAGCCGCAGGACCCGCGGCTGCGCCCCGGCGAGCCTTCTGGCGCCAAACAACGAGCCCGTGGTCACACCCAGCATCACCGGCATGGCCAGCACTGGATCGATGTACCCACGGTGCAAATAGACACCCGCGCTCGCCGCAGCGGTCACGCCGATCATGAAATTACTCGTCGTGGTGGAAACTTTGAACGGGATCCGCATGATCCGGTCCATGGCGATCACCTTGAACGCGCCCGAGCCGATTCCCAACAGGCCTGATATGATTCCGGCGCCCGCCATCATGGCGAACCCGGCCTTCACCCGCTGGACCTCATACGCCTGCTCGCCCTCCGCAGTAGGATAACTGGAACCCATCCGAAGCCGCTGGGCCAGGGGATCAGCCGCCCTCGATCCATCAGTTTCGGGATGCTGCCTGGTGGAGAGGTATGCCGAGTGCAGTAGGACAAGCCCCAGCAGCACCGCCAGGCCGGCGGCCGGCGCACGCGGCGCAAGAAATGCGCCGATGATTGCGCCCACCGTCGTCGCAATCTCCAGAAACATCCCGATGCGGATATTGGAGTATCCCTCCCGCACGTAAGCCGAGGCCGCAGCCGAAGACGTCGCGATCACGGAGACCAGCGAGGCCCCCATCGCGTACCGCAGGTCCACACCGAACAGCAGCGTCAAGACCGGCGTGATGACGACGCCGCCGCCCAGGCCGGTTAGCGCGCCGAGAAATCCAGCCAGCGCCGATACCAGCCAGATCAGCGCGCTCGACTCGACCAGGTTCATCGCCCTAGTTCACCTGAGTCTCTTCCCCCCAGATGTACTTACTGAACCACTCGTAGTTATGCTCCATGACCGCGCGCTGCTGCTTGGGCTTGTTAATCGGGTGCCCGAAACCGCGGTACAGGATCAGCTTCACGGGAACGCCGCGGTCCTTTAGCGCCTGATACAGCTCGAACGCATTTGGCGGAGGCACGCGCTTGTCCTGGTCGCCATGCTGGATCAGGGTCGGGGTCTTGGCCCGGCTGACATACGTGATAGGTGACGTCTTGCGATAGATCTCGGGATCCTCCCAAGGCGTCGCCTTCAGATACTGCCGCGTGAACGGGTGAATATCGGTATTTACATAGTAGGTGGCCCAGTCGGAAATGCCCGCCCCGACTGACACAGCCTTGAACCGATCGCTGTAGGTCGTGATGAACGCAGAGATGTAGCCGCCTTGGCTCCAGCCCATCGCGCCTACTCGGTCCTTATCTACCAGACCCTTGGCGATCAGCGCGTCGACACCCGAGATCACGTCGTCATAATCGCCCAGCCCCAGGTTGCGCACATTCAGTGAACGAAATTTTTCGCCATATCCAGCCGACCCGCGATAGTTGGGCTTCAAAATCAGCGCGCCCTTGGCTGCAAACAGCTCGACCGGGTAGGTCCGATCCGGTGTGCGCATCGTCGTATCCACCCCCGTCGGACCCCCATGGATCACTACCAGCAGCGGATATTTGCGCGACGGATCGTAATCCGCCGGCTTGATGAGAATGCCTTCGATGGGCGTGCCGTCCACCGATTTCCACTGGAACACCTCCCGCGTCGCCAGCGAGAACTGTTTCCACTGCGCGTTCAGATCGGTGAGATATCGCGGTGAGAACTCGTCGGTGCTCGACGTCAGCACCTCGGCGAACCGGTTCGGCGGCGCACCCACCCCAGCCATCATCTTGTGGTCGGCTGTGAAGGAAGCATCCGGGAAATGGAACGCGTCGGGCGAACTGATGCGTCGAATAGCGCGGGTCGCCGGGTCAAGCCGGAAGACGTGCGCGTTGGTCTTCTGCAGCCCCCCGAAGTAAATTCCATCCGGCCCCCAGTCGATCAGGTTCGGATCCTCGTCGAACGCGTCGGTGAGCACCTTGGCCGCGCCGCCGTCAGCCGCGATCACGGCAATTCGGCTGTTCGCGTAGAAATAATACGGCTGGCCATTGGACGTCACGTACGCGATTTGTTTCCCGTCGGGCGACCATCGCGGCCGCGTGTTCGGCCCGCCGCCTTCCAGTAACTTGCGCACGTGCCGGTCGGCCAGCTCGACCACGTAAATCTGCGCTGTGCTCTGCGAACTGAGATCCGGATCGCGCGATGCGCTGAACGCGATCCGCTTGCCGTCCGGCGACCAGGAGAACTCGCTCACGCTGAACTGATCGCCCCTCGTCAGCGGCTCAGGCTTGTCCAGCTTCTTCGGGTCCGCCGGTACTTCCGCGGGAGCTTTCACCAGCCAGAGGTGCCGCATGGTGTAATCGCCGCCAACAATTTCGAACTCGCCGTACTTCTCCTTCCGCTCCTTCTTCGCGGCGGAATCGGAGCCCGAAGTAAACGCTATCGCGGTACCGTCGGGCGACCACGCCATCGACTCTACCCCGTTCTCCTCGGTGGTGAGTTGCGCTGCCTCGCCGCCCGCCGCAGCGATTAAGTAAACCTGCCGCTTGCCATCCCGATCCGATAGAAACGCAATCCGCCGCGAGTCGGGCGACCATCGCGGCGTGTCCGAAGATTTTTTGCCGGCCGTGAGCTGGTACGACTCGCCGGTGGCTGTCTGCGTCACCCAGATCTGCTGGGCGAAATCGTTCTCCTCCCAGCTCGACTGCTGAATGACATATGCCACATAGCGACCGTCGGGCGAGATTTGCGCGCCCCCCACAGTCTTCATACTCAATGACTGCTGAATCGTGGGAATGGCAGGACTGTCCGACCAAACCGGCAAGACGATCGCGAACAAGGCGAGAGCTGGGCGCCGCATGCCGGTATTATAGAAGACTCCACATGCACACCATTCCGACCTGGGACCGCTACTATCTCGATATCTGCAAAGTCGTTGCCGCCCGAAGCAAGGATCCCAACACCCAGATCGGGTGCATTATCGTCGGGCCGAATCACGAAATCCGCTCGACAGGTTACAATTCTTTCCCGCGCGGCATTCGCGACGATGTCCCGGAACGCCTGGTCCGTCCCACCAAGTACCTCTGGATCGAGCACGCCGAGCGCAACGCCATCTGCAACGCAGCCCGCGCCGGTACTGCAACGGAGGGCTGCACGATTTATGTCGAGATTATGCCGTGTATGGATTGCGCGCGAGCGGTCGTGCAAGCCGGCATCACCGAGGTGGTGGTTTCCGCCGACCGGATGTCGCAGTATTCC
>Ga0335080_10004749_pt1 | contig 13861 bp, 9 predicted proteins | sample Lox_Sample_34_FD_206720 | JGI IMG/M metagenome (GOLD analysis project Ga0335080, IMG submission 206720) | Soil microbial communities from Loxahatchee National Wildlife Refuge, Florida, United States - Lox_Sample_3.4 | ecosystem: Environmental > Terrestrial > Soil > Wetlands | place: USA: Florida... | reverse complement strand
CCGTGGGGGCCACTCCGGCGTATTCCTCCGCCCATGCCTGCGCCAGGTTCACCTCGGTATCCGAGCCAGTCTCGCGAATGATGGTCTTGCTCCGCCCGTCGGAACGCGAGCAAGCCGTCGCTGTGCAGAGCAACGCTGCCAACAACGTGCACCCGGCGACCTTCAGTCTGCCATCTTGTCTCATATCCAGGCCTGTGCACCAAACGAATGAACGATAGCATCAATCGCGCACCAAGGCGCGGGGTGAATATACAATAGACCAGTGCATCGCCAACGACATCTTCTTCGCAGGTTAGGCCTCCAGGCCTGCCCGCGCGCGCAGCGCGCCTCCAGCTCACAATGACCTTCTGCCTCGGAATAAACGTAGAACAAGGCCTGGTCGGAATCGCCGATACGCGGGTAGTCGCCGGGAATGAATGCCTGGTAGCAAAGAAGACCGCGACCTACCAGGGTCCGGGCTTTTCCTTTTTCGTGATGAACTCCGGCCTGCGCTCGCTTCGCGACAAGATCCTGCTCTACTTCGAAGAGAGTTTCGCGCGCGACACCGCGGTGCGCGACCGGCTCTACAAAGTCGTGAACCTCTACGCACAGCAGGTGCGGCGCGCCGCGGAGGAGGATCACGAAGCCCTCCAGCGCAGCGAGCTCAAGTTCAACTCGCACGCCCTGATCGGCGGCCAGATGGCCGAAGACTCCACGCACCGGCTGTTCCTCGTCTATCCGGAGGGAAACTGGGTGGAGATCGGACCGGATACGCCGTACCAGATCATTGGCGCCTCCGGGTTCGGCAAGCCGATTCTCGAGCGCTCCCTGAACCGCACCGACTCGATGCTCTACGCCTTCAAGGTGGGGCTCCTTGCCTTTGACGCCACCCGCCTCTGCGCCGCCGACGTGGATTTTCCCATGGACGTGCTCCTGTATTCCCGAGGCAGCTTCGAAATCGTCGAGCAGCGATACGAGCGCGACGACTTGCGCGCAATCTCCGAGTGGTGGCAGGAGCGCATGCGCCGTAGCGTGCAGGACCTGCCATCGGAGTGGATCGAGGCCGCCTTCCCTTCATGCGTTTCTCGATAGTCCACACCACGCGTTACCGCTACGACGCGCCGGTGCACCTGGAGCCGCACACCTTCCGGCTCTGTCCGAGGCAGGACGGTGCGCAACGCGTCCTGAGCTACCAGTTGGAGATTTCGCCAAAACCCGCCGGGCGCGCCGAGGCGCTGGACGAGAACGGCAACGTCATCACCCAGGCGTGGTTCGCCGGAATAACAGATGTGCTCGACGTGCGCAGCGCGTTCGAGGTGGAAACCTTGCGCGAAAACCCGTTCGATTTTCTGCTGGCGCAGCGGGATCGCTGGCTGCCGGGCGCGTCCGGCGCTCAGGTCCCGGAGTCCGTCGCCGCGTTTGCGCGCTCGCTCGCGGAACAGTCGAAGAACCAGACCATCCCGTTCCTCACCGCATTGACGCAGGCCATCTTCCAGAACGTGCGGCAGGTGGTCCGGCGCCACGGCGCGCCTCATCTCCCGGAAAAAACCTTGCTGGAACGGGAAGGAAGTTGCCGCGACCTGGCGGTCCTGTTCTGCGATGCCTGCCGCGCCGCCGGAGTCAACGCGCGCTTCGTCAGCGGCTACGAGCGCGATGCATCGCTCCAGGAGAACGGCGAGATGCACGCCTGGGCCGAGGTGTACCTCCACGGCGGCGGCTGGCGCGGCTACGACCCATCGCGCGGGCTGGCAGTGGCCTCCTCGCACGTCGCGGTGGCGGCAGCCGCCGATCCGGCGGAGGCCGCCCCGCTCAGCGGCGCTTATCGCGGCTCCGCGCATGCCTCGATGGATTTCCAGATCGCCATTCAGGTTGCGTAGTACGCGCCCGCGTCGGCGCTCGGATTGCATTCCCTGCGTTGCCCCAACCCCCGTCTGGGACACAATCCATAGATCCTCATGCCGCTTGCCGCTGGCCCACCGTTCTCCCCGGCGGACAGGCTGTGCTCTTCACGATCACGAGCGCCAACAACTCGCAGGTGGCCATTCTCGACCTGAAGAAGCGCACTTGGCGGACGGTGGTATCGAGCGGGTCCGACGCGCGCTACGTCCCGAGCGGCCATATCGTGTACTACCGCGCGGGTACGCTCTTTGCCGCGCCGTTCGATCTCAAGCGCCAGGAGACACGCCGTTCACGGAGGGCGATGGACAGATCTCTCCCGACGGCCGCTGGCTGGCGTACCAATCCATGGAGTCCGGCTCGCAGGAGATTTACGTGCAGCCGTTTCCGGGACTTGGCGCGAAGATCCGTATTTCCACCCAGACCGGCGGTACGCCGCTGGTCGCGCAACGGGAGGGAGTTGTTCTATTGGTCATTTCTCCCGGTGCAGCAGTTGCTGGCCGTGGTCAACTGGTTCGAAGAGCTCCGCCACCGCGTCCCGGTGAAGCGGTGAACCGCGGCTGGAGCTAGTCCAGGGAAAAGGTCACGTACATGAGCTTGCCTTCGCGCTCGATCTGGAGCGCCACGGGATCCGTGCGGGCGACTCGTTTCAACGCCTGGCGCAGGCCGTCGAGGGTGATGGTCGGCACCGTGTTCACAGAGAGAATCACGTCGCTCGGCAGCAGCGGGATATCGCGGCCGCCGCCGCTGGTCCGCGCCGCCACGATGATGCCGTATTTCTGGCGCAGCTCCGGCATCATGGGCGCGATGCGCTTGTCGATCTCGACGCCCAGAATACCGATCTCCGGGACCAGGTTCTTCTCGGGAGTGGCCAGCGCCAGCACGCCATCGATATCGTGTTTCTCCTCCTGCACCGGAACCTCGAACGTGAGCTTCGCATTCTTGCGCAGCGCTTCGATCTTCACCTTCTCGCCGGAGTCGCGCAGCAGGAAGTAGTAGCTGACCGTAGGCACGTTCTCGGCGGGCTGGCCGTCCACCGTCAGCAGGACGTCCCCGGGCTGCAAGCCGGAAGCTTCCGCGGGCCCGCCGGGAACGGTGTCCGAGACGATAACGCCGAAGTCCTGCGAAAGCCGGAGAGCCGAAGCCATGGCCGGGGTAATGGTCTGAATCGCCATCCCGATCTCCTGGTTGCGCAGGCGGCCGAACTGGCGGAGCTGGCGGAAGGCCACCCGCAGCGTGGCGCTGGGAATGGCGAAACCCAGCCCCTCGTTTCCGCCCGATTGGGAAAGGATGAACGTGTCCATCCCCACCACCTCGCCCTTGATATTGACCAGCGGGCCCCCCGAGTTTCCGGGATTGATCGGAGCGTCGGTCTGAATCGAGATGCGGGGCGAATCCGGGTCGCTCTGGCGCGCGACCGCGGACACGACACCGTGTGTCACGGTGTTGCGCAGTCCTCCGGGGCTTCCGAAGGCGAACACGAGCTCGCCCTGGCGCAGATCGCGATAGGCCGCAAGCGTTAAGGCCGGCAGGCTCTGCCCCTCGATTTTGAGAAGCGCGACGTCGAACTCGCGCGCCGTGCCGACGATTCGCGCTTCGACAATGTTGGTTTTAGTCGAAAGTGCCGTCGCGATCTGGCCCCCGGCGTGGACGGTGGGCAGGATCACCTGAACGCGCTCGGCGCCGCTCACCACGTGCGCGTTGGTCAGGATGTAGCCGTCGGAATCGATGACGAAACCGGATCCGATGGAGCGCTGGTGCGCGATCGTCAATCCGGTGTTGCGCCGGTCGTTTTCCTCCTGGGGTCCGTAGCCGCTAACCAGAATCTGGACCACGCTCGGAGCAACCCGTGCAATCAGCTTGTCTACGGAATCGTTGAACTGCACCAGGGGATCGGTTGAGGGGCTTTGGGCGGCCAGCCTGAGTGTCGTGGCAGCCCACACGGTCGCAGCGAACAAACGGCGTCCTCGCATGGCTGCGACGTCGATGCGGGTGCGCAAGCGCTGGACTTAGATTATTTCTCCAGGTCGGCCACCTTGACGCCCTTGGCCGCGCCGCCGAATTTGAAGGGCAGCGGCTCATATGTGCCCACGAGTTCCACGTTGGAGCGCGGCTCGATGCGGCTCTCCAGCCCGGAGGCCCAGTAGCACGCGTTCACCAGCAGGCGGCGGAAGCCTTCGTTCAACAGGTCTTGAGCCGATCCCATGGTGGTGGTAAAGATGCGCGCGCCCTTGTAGGCTCGCGTCCAGGCCACGGGCATCATCGGATCGTTCTGCGCGCCCGCTACCGGCGGGTCCGACGGTCTCATACCTTCCAGAACCTCGCCCAACACGAGATCCTGCGTACCTTCGGGCAGCGGCAGGCGAACCTTGTACACGTCGGTCGGCACCCAGATGGCATCGCGCGCGATCCCTCGCAGAACCGGGTGCTGCTCCTGCCCCTTCACCGCGATGCCGCGCGTGCTCTGCACGGCGTGCCGGCCGTGGTGGTTGATCCAGGTCTCGCCCAGAACCTGGCGTCCGAACCCGCCGTCCCATTCCTTGCTGTTCCAGGAGTAGCGGCGATAGGTCGGGCTGGTTTTCAGGTCGAACGCGTGCGTGGCCGTACGCACAGCCACGATCGGACGTCCCGACTCGACGTAATCAACGATGTGCTTCATTTGGGCGTCAGGCAGATCGCGGAAGCGCGTGAACAGCACCATCAGGTCGGCCGAATCGAGCGCCTCGAGACCCGGGATGTTGCCGGCCTGGTTGGGGTCGATGGCGCCGTCCTTGGGATCGATGGCAAACAGGACGGTGCAGTCGAACCCGTGGCGCTGAGCGAGAATCCGCGCGAGCTGCGGCAGCGCCTGTTCGGAGCGGTACTCTTCGTCGCCGCTCACCAGGACAATCCGTTTGCCGGAACCCGGGCCCCGGCCGCCGGGGACGGTCAGCCAGTCGGCCGCGGAGGCGCCGCATACCAACGCTGCCATCGCAAGGCACTTGAGGAGGCTCATCACGTTCGCAAATGCAATATACTATAGGCCAAACTGGGTATGCACCGAAGCTGGGGACTTTGCATTCTGGCCGCGTTCTCTTCCGGCCTCGCCGCGGGTGAGCCGAGCTACTATCGCGAAGTCCAGCCCATCTTCCAGAAGAACTGCATCGGTTGCCACCAGCCGGCCATGAAATCTTCGGGTCTCGATCTCACCACCTACGACGGATTCCGCGCCGGCGGTAAGCGCGGCCCCGCCGGAGATATCGTCGTTCGCTACCTCACCGGCGAGATGAAGCCGTCCATGCCGCTCGGAGCGCCGCCTCTATCGAAGGACGACGTCGAGATCGTCCGCGCATGGATCGCCGCCGGCGCACGCGACGATTCGCCCCGCGAGACCTTGTCCAACGGGCTCACGGTCTATCATCAGCCGCCCGTGATCACCGCGCTGCGTTTTTCGCCCGACGGCAAGCTCCTGGCGGTGGGAGGCAACCGCGAAGTCCTGCTGCACGACGCCGCCGGATCGGGACTCATCAAGCGCCTGCCAGGCAAGGCGGAGCGCATTCTGTCCCTGGCGTTCTCCAGCGACGGGTCGCTGCTGGTCGCGGGGGGCGGCACGCCGGCACGCTTCGGCGAGCTCCAGTTCTGGGATCCGGGTGAAGGCAAGCTCGAGCGCTCCATCCTCATTGGCAGCGACACGGTCTTCGGGGCGTCGCTATCGCCCGACGCCAAGAAAGTCGCTGTCGGCTGCTCCGACAACACCGTCCACGTCTTCGATACCGCGGGCGGCCGTGAGCTCTATAAGATCAGCAGCCACGAAAACTGGGTCCTCGGCACCGTCTTCGGCATCGATTCCAAGCGCTTCGTCTCGGTGGGGCGCGACCGCGCCGCGAAACTCGTCGATGCCGAGAAGGGTCAATTCCTCGAAAACGTCAACCAGCTTCGCGGCGAGCTCGCTGCCGTGGCGCGCCATCCCGCCAAGGACATCATCGTCATCGGCGGCGAAGACCGTATTCCGTACATCTACACCATGGACCGGCCGCGCAACATGAAGGTCGGCGAGGAGGCCACACTGGTCCGCAAGCTCGAGGCGCAGGACGGCCCCATCTTCGCGCTCGATTGGTCGCCGGATGGCAAACGCATCGCCGTCGCCGGCGCGGGAGCACACGTCAATCTCTACGATGCGGAATCCGGTGCGAAGCTCGCGGCTTGCGGCGGCCACACCGCCGGCATCTACGCTGTCGCCTTCTCGCCCGATGGCCAGAGACTCGCAACCGGCGGCTTCGACGGACAGGTCCGCCTCTACTCCTCCTCGGATTGCACCTTGCAGAAAGCCATGGTGCCGGTGCCACTGGAATGAAACCCTACCTCATCAGCCTCCTGGCCGCGGCCGTCTGTGCCGCTCAACCGGTCATCACCGATCTCCAGCCGCGCGGCGCTCAGAAGGGCCGTCCTTTCACTCTGAGCGTGATCGGCCGCGATCTCGGCGAAGGCGCACGCATCGAGTCCACGCTCCCCGCCACCTTTACTCCGCTCGGACCGGAGAAGGGGGTGATGGGCGCATCTTTCCTGGTCGAACTCAGCGCCGACCCGGCCGTGGGCGTCTATCCCATCCGCGTCGTCACTCCGCTTGGCATCTCGAACGTCCAGCTCTTCTCCATCGGCGCGTTCCCCGAGTTCACCGAAGACGAATCGCGCCGCGGCGCTCTGCCCAACACCAACGATACGATCGAAACCGCACAGCCCCTGCCCTCGGGACCCCTGACCATGAACGGAAAGCTCGCGGGACCCGAGCGCGACTTCTACCGCCTGAGCGCCAAAGCCGGCGAAAAGCGCGTCATCGAAGTCGAAGCCCGCCGCTGCGGCTCCGCCATCGATCCCGTCATCGAGCTACAGGATTCCGCGGGCAAAGTGCTGGCGCGCAGCGAGGACGCCCCGCTGCTCGGGCTCGACGCGCGGCTGGATTTCACCTTCCCGCGCGACGGCTACTATTACGTCGTCCTGCACGACGCACGCTACTCGACGCAGGCCGCGAACTTCTATCGCCTCAAGATCGGTTCCTACAGCTACCCGCAGGAAGTGTTCCCTCTCGGCGGGCGCCGCGGCGAGACGGTGCAGGTCTCTCTGGGCTCACAAAAAATCACTGCCGACCTGCGCAACGTTCCGAAAGACGCCCGGCAGATCTTCCTCAACCTGCCGGACAGCCCCGCTCTGCCCGTGCCCTTCGCCGTCGGTGACGCCCCCGAAGTGCTTTCGCCTGTGACCACCGCGCTCGCCGTGCCGGTCACCGTCAACGGCCGCCTCGCCCAACCCGGGCAATCCGACCGCTACCAGGTGCAGGTGACGCCCGGCGAGCCGCTCACGTTCCGCATCCAGGCGCGCGAGCTAGGCACCTCGAAGCTCATGGCGGTCATCTCGGTATTCGACGCCAAAGGCACAAAGCTGGCGCAGGCCGGCGACGAACCACTGGCCGAAGATGTCTATAACGTCAACCAGAGCCGCACCGCGGGCGATCCCGAGATTGTCCTGGCGGCCCCGTCCGATGCGCGCACGCTCACCGTCGCGGTGGAAGATCTCGCTCGGCGCGGGGGAGCAGCGTACGGATACCGCCTCCTGGTTCACCAAGGCGCGCAGGATATCCGCGTCATCGTCAACACGCCCTACGTCAATGTGCCTGCCGGGGGCTCGATTGCTGTGCCGGTCGCGGTCGAGCGCCATGGCTACGACGGCGACGTCCACCTTCGCGTCGCGAATGCGCCGGAAGGCCTGCACGTGGAAGGCGGAACCGTGGTCGGCCTGCCTCCGATAACCGAAGCCTACCGGACGCGCAACAGCCCCGGCATCTTGATCCTCACCGCCGATGCCGGCGCGCGCCTCGATGGCGCGCCGCTGGTGGTGGAAGGCGTGGCCGAGCTGCCCGGCGGTTCGCAAATCGTGCGGCGTGCCGATGGACCCGGAATGATGGTTGGCGTCACGGGCGCTACGCAGCAGGGATCGGTTGATCGCCAGAGGCCGGTTACCGCGCCGTGGCTCGGAATGCAGCTCCCCGCAGGAATCACAAAGCCGCCGTCCGCCACGCTCGAAGTCGCCATGCTCGAGCGGAAGCGCATGGAAGAGGGCGATCAAATGACGTTCCGCTGGAAATGGACCCCGCGCGACCCCAACCAGATGTTCCCCAAATCGGTAAACGCGGACCTGGTCGGCGCGGCGGACATTCGCGTCATCGACGCCAAGGCGGATCCGAAGGACCGGACCGCCGGCACATTCATCATCACCACCACCAAGCTCACGCGCCCCGCGAAGTACGACCTTTATATCAGCGGCCGCCTGACGGTGGATGCGCAACAGGAAATCATCGTATCCCGGCCTATTCCGGTCGAGGTCATGGAAGTGGGGTCTGCAAGTGCGAAGACTGATTCTAATCGGTAGTATCGCGGTGGCCGCATTCGGCGCCGAGACGCCCGTCACGTTCCTGCGCGACGTCGCGCCCATCCTCAACAAGGTGGGCTGCACCTCCGGCACCTGCCACGGCGCCGCCAAGGGCAAGAACGGGTTCAAGCTCTCGCTGCGCGGATACGACCCGCAGTTCGACTACGAGGCGCTCCTCTACGACCTCTCCGGCCGCCGCTTCAACCGAGCCGATCCCGGCCGCAGCCTCATGCTCGCCAAGCCGACGCAGGAAGTCGCCCACGGCGGCGGGCAGCGCTTCGAGAAGAACTCCGATTACTACAAGATCATCTACAACTGGATCGCCCAGGGAGTCCCGTTCGGCGATCCCGAAAAGGACTCCGTCACCGATCTCCAGATTGAACCCAAAGAGATCCTGATGCCGCGGCCGGGCGAGGCCGTCACCGCCAAAGTGATCGCAAAATTCAAAGACGGCCAGACCCGCGACGTCACCCGAGAAGCCAACATCGAATCCAACACACCCGACGTCGCCAAAGTGGGCACGTCTGCCGATGTGAAGGGCGAGCGCATCGGCGAGGCCACGCTGCTTATCCGTTACCAGGGCAAATTCGCCGCCGTCCCGGTGACCATCGTCAATCCCAAGCCGGGCTTCGCCTGGAAAGCGCTAGCCGAGTACAACTACATCGACCAGAAGATCGACGCCAAGCTGCAGCGTTTGAAAATTCAGCCATCGCCGGTTGTGGACGACGCAACGTTCCTGCGGCGGGTCTCTCTCGATCTCACCGGCCAGATTCCGACTCCCGATGCGGTTCTCGCCTTCCTCGCCGACCCCGCGCCTTCGCGCCAGAAGCGCTCGAAGATCATCGACCGCCTGATCGCCAGCCCCGCCTACGTGGACCATTGGACCGTGAAATGGGGCGACCTGCTGCAATCCAGCCGCAAATATCTCGGCGACAAAGGCGTCTACGCCTTCCGCGAGTGGATCCACGATTCCATCGCCGCCAACAAACCCTACGACCGGATGGTCCGCGAGCTGCTCACCGCGCGCGGCAGCTCCTACGACGAGCCCGCCGCCAACTTCTTCCGCGTGACCCGCGATGCCAAGCCTACCATGGAGAAGACCACCCAGGTCTTCCTCGGCGTCCGCATGGTATGCGCCCAGTGCCACGATCACCCCTTCGAGCGCTGGACGCAGAATCAGTATTACCAGATGGCGGCCTTCTTCTCGGCCGTGGGCCTGCGCGCGGGCTACGAGGTCGGCGAAGAAATCGTCTTCGATCAGCGCGCCGGCTACGACATGAAGCATCCCAAGGACGGCCACGTGGTCCGGCCGGAATTCCTGATCGCTTCCAATGGACCTGTGGCCGTGCCGGCGGATGACAGCCGCCGCGACGCGCTCGCCCGCTGGATCGTCTCCCGCGACAATCCGTTCTTCGCCAAGGCCATCGCCAACCGCGTCTGGAGCTACTTCTTCGGCAAGGGCATCATCGATCCCGTGGACGATATCCGCGCTTCCAATCCGCCGTCGAATCCCGCCCTGCTCGACGCGCTGACCAAAGATGTGCTCGATCACAACTTCGATCTTCAGTACCTGATGCGCACCATCGCCAATTCGCGCGCCTATCAAACCTCGATCGAGGTCAACGAGTGGAACGCCGGCGACCGCGACAATTTCTCCCACGCATTCCCGCGCCGCCTCTCCGCCGAGCAGTTGATGGACGCCGTCTCCGCCGCTGCCGGCGCGCGCCCCAACTTCCCGGACGTGCCGGAGGATACCGAGGCCGCGCAGCTCGTCGATCCGCATATCGGCAAAGAAGGCTTCCTCGATGTCTTCGGCCGCCCCTTGCGTGAATCGGCGTGCGAGTGCGAGCGCCGCACCGACTTCAGCCTGCCCCAGGCACTCAACCTGGTCAACGGCAGCACCATCTCCGACGCCGTCGCCGACCCGAAGGGACGCGTGGCGGGACTCGTGCTCAGCGGAAAACCCGACGCCGCCATGGTTGACAACCTCTATCTGGCCTCCCTTGGTCGTCCACCGTCGGCCGAGGAGCGCGAGAGGGGCGTGCACTACCTGGCAGGCGGTGCGAGGGCCACGCGGGCCCAGGATCTGCTCTGGGCGCTGCTCAACAGCAAAGGCTTTCTGTACATCCATTGAGAGGGACGAATCATGCTGGTCATTCCCGGACATCGTGCTTACACCTGCGAAGGCCCCACCCGCCGCGAGCTGATGCGGATCGGCTCCATCGGCCTGATGGGACTCAGCCTGCCGCACTTCTTTCGCGCCCAAGCCGCCGAGACCAATAACAAGTACGCCGGCGCGCGCGGCTTCGGCTCCGCGAAAAGCGTGATCATGGTCTTCCTGCAGGGCGGCCCGTCGCACATCGATATCTGGGACCCCAAACCTGACGCGCCCGCCAATATCCGCGGCGAGTTCAAGCCCATCAAAACCAAAATCCCCGGCACGTACTTCAGCGAACACATGCCGATGATGGCCGAGCACATTGACAAGGCCACCCTCATCCGGTCCATGAGCTATACGCCCAACGGCCTGTTCAATCACACCGCCGCCATCTATCAGATGCTGACCGGTTACCCGCCCGACAAGGTGTCGCCCTCGGGCCAGTTGGAGCCGCCCTCGCCCGCCGATTTTCCCACCGCCGGAAGCCAGGTCTCGAAGCTCAAGCCGCCCAAGGATCCGGTGCTGCCCTTCGTCGAGCTGCCGCGCCCGTTGCAGGAATCGGGCATTATCGGAAAAGGCGGATCCGCCGGCTTCCTCGGCAAGGCGTACGATCCCTACCGCATGTACCAGGATCCCGCCAAGCCGATCAAGCTCGAAGATCTGTCGCTCCGCAAGGAAGTCCCGCCGGAGCGGCTGAAGGATCGCTTTGAATTACTGAAGGGCATCAACGGCTCGATGCCCGAGCTCGAGAAAGCGCTCAACGACTATGCGGTCGACGAATACTACGGCAAGGCGTATGAGCTGGTCCTCTCGGGCAAGGCGCGCGACGCGATGGACCTCGAGAAGGAGGCGCCGCCGATGCGCGACCGCTACGGCCAGCACACTTTCGGCCAGAGCCTCTTGATGGCGCGGCGGCTCATCGAAGCCGGCACCAAATTCGTCCAGGTGAACTGGCCTTCGGTGGCCAACGGCGATCCCGAGACCACCGCCTGGGACACCCACGCCGCGAATTTCGCCCCGCTGAAAAACCTGCACTGCCCGAAGCTGGATCGAGGCCTCTCGGCGCTCCTCGAAGACATGGATCAGCGCGGCCTGTTGAAGGAGACGGTGGTCGTTGCCGTCGGCGAGTTCGGCCGCAGCCCGCGTCTCGGCGTCTCCACGTCCGGAAACTCGAACTCCCCAGACGGCCGCGATCACTGGCCCTACTGCTACAGCGCCGTCATTGCGGGCGCCGGAATCGCTCGCGGCCTCCAATACGGCGAGTCGGACGCGACCGCTTCGTCCCCCAAGGAGAAGCCGGTGCACCCCAACGACCTCCTGGCGACGGTCTACTACGCTCTCGGCATCGACCCCGACATGGAGATCCGCAACCACCTCAACCAGCCCCGCGAGCTGGTGAAAGGCAAGCCTCTGGCGGACCTCTGGGTTTGAGCGAACCGAACGGTTCACGCTTGTGAGCACGCCGGTTCACGAACCGCACGATCGACCTCCCATGCCGCAGACTTATCAGGCATTCGCCCCAATGCGCGGATGGCCCCCGCCCTGCATGGCATCCCATCGCTATGGGCGATGCATCCTTGTTGAACGCGACCAACACCGCGCTGGGAATCTCAGTGGCTGCTTGCCTGCTGTACGTCGTACTCGGCTTCGCTTGTGATGTAGCCGTGCGCGCCATACAGAGATGGAAGTTTCGGGCGGAGTTGGACCGCGAATTGCCCGGCTTGTCGGCATCGGGCGACTGGAGCAATCTACAGGCTGATCGACAGCACCCCTCGACTTGATTCCAGGAACGAATGGATGCGAACTGACTCGCGCCGATCTGGGAGAGAGGTTCCAGCCTCCTCTGTTACATTAGGTGGCATGTTGACCCGGAGGTCGCTGGTGACAGGCCTGGCTGCTTCCGTCGCGTCCCGGGCCGCCAACGGCCAGCGTCCCAACTTCATCTTCCTCCTGGCCGACGACCACGCAGGCTACGTCCTCGGCTGCGACGGCAACCGGCAGGCCGAGACGCCGAACCTCGACCGGCTTGCCGCCGAGAGCGTGCGCTTCGCCCGGCACTACTGCAATTCTCCGATGTGCACGCCGTCCCGCCAGTCGCTGTTCACCGGGCAGCTACCTCACGCGGTCGGCGTCACGCTGCTGAGCACGCCGCTGGCGGAAGACAAGCCGACGCTCGCACAACAGTTCCAGCAGGCCGGCTACCGGACGGCGGTCTTCGGCAAGATGCACTTCAACCGTCCGGGCCGCGACGGCCTCTTCGGCCTCGATACCTGCATGACCGAGGACGCGATCACACGCGAGTGGAACCGCGAATCGCCTGCACGTACCGTTCCCCCGGCAATCCCCACTAAGCCGCCGTGGCGGCCGTTCCAGGACCCCGCGCGCATCTGGCTGAACGCCGATAAGCTCCCCTATCCGCGATACGAAAGCGACATGCGCGGCACGTTCATCGCCCGGCAAGCGATTCGCTACCTCCAAGACTGCAAGCGCGACGGCCGTCCCTTCGCGCTGTGGATCAGCTTCCAGGAACCTCACTCGCCATTCGATTTTCCGGTGGACGATCGCGACCGGTTCGATCCCGCGGCTTTTCCGCCGCCTCGACTCGGTCCCGATGATGCGTCGCAGACCCCCGAGGTCTTTCGCGATCTGACGGACGCCGACAAGCGCGGGATCATCGCCGCCTACTACACCTCGGTCCGCTTCCTCGACCGCAATATCGGATCGGTCCTTCATCAGCTGGCCGAGCTCGCACTCGACCGCAATACTCTCCTCATTTATACGGCCGATCACGGATACTTCCTCGGCCAGCACGGGCGCTTCGAAAAGCATCACGGGTACGATCCGGCGCTGCGGGTGCCGCTCCTGATGCGGTGGCCCGGGCGCATTAAGCCGGCTATCGTTCGCGACCTCACCGAGCATGTGGACGTGCCGGCGACCGTCACGGACCTGTTGGAGCTCGCGCCGCTGCCGGCCCAGCATGGCCGGACGCTGCGCCCGCACCTGGAAGGCGGCCGCGTCGCCACCCCGCGCCGCTACATCTTCGCCGAGTATCTCGAAACCGGGCAGGCGTATGTACGAACCTCCCGGCACAAATTCATCTATTGTTCCGGCAAGCGCCTCGATTGGTACCGGCCGGTCGAGCCGGTCGCCGGCCGCTGGCACCGGCTCTACGACTTGAAGCGCGACCCCGACGAGTTTCACGACATCGCCGGACGCTCGCCGGAACTCGTACGGCAGTTCGAAGCTCTCCTTCTGGACCGGTTCCGAAAGACGCACCCCGACTCGGCCGGCGAGCCCGCCGGTTTGGATCCGGAAAGCGCGCTCGATTTCTATCTGCGGCCCCGCGATCTGCCGAATTTACCAATAATCCGTTGACAACTCTTCCATTCCCCGTGTACTATCGCCCAAATACCTTCTGAAGGCGAT
>Ga0335080_10004748_pt1 | contig 13865 bp, 6 predicted proteins | sample Lox_Sample_34_FD_206720 | JGI IMG/M metagenome (GOLD analysis project Ga0335080, IMG submission 206720) | Soil microbial communities from Loxahatchee National Wildlife Refuge, Florida, United States - Lox_Sample_3.4 | ecosystem: Environmental > Terrestrial > Soil > Wetlands | place: USA: Florida... | reverse complement strand
TGACGGAATTCTGGTGGGTCAGCCGCTCTATGCCAGCAATCTCCTGATGGGCGACGGGCTCGTGCACAACGTGGTGTTCGTTGCGACTCAGCACAACACGGTTTATGCCTTCGACGCGGACAGCTATTCGCCACCCATCTGGTCAGTGAGCCTGGGAGATCCAGATCCCATCGGCGACTTCGGCTGCACGGGAACCCACTTTAAGGAGATTGGGGTTACCAGCACGCCGGTGATCGACACCGCGAAAACAACGCTCTACGTCGTGTCCAAGACAATGACGGGCAAAGATGAGCGAGAGTTCGACTTGCATGCGCTCGATTTGAAAACGGGGAGTGAGCTGCTCGGCGGCCCGGTGTCGATAACAGGCTCCAACGGATCGCAACCCTTTTTGGTCCAATATCAGATGCAGCGGCCGGCGCTGCTCCTCCAGAATGGGCTCATTTATATCGGATTTGGCGGAAATGGCTGCGACATCTACACCTATAACGGCTGGCTTTTCGCATACGATTCAATGACCCTGCAGCAACAGGCGGTTTTTGAGGTCTCTCCAAACGGGAAAAAATCATCGCTCTGGCAGGGTGGCGGCGGGCCGGCCGTGGACGAGTTTGGAAATATTTATGTTGTGACTGCGAATGGCACTTACGACGGGCCCAACGGGTTAAACGACTACGGGGACAGCGTTCTGAAATTGGGTTGGAGTGGAAGCTCCTTCGGCCTTATCGATTACTTCACCCCCTACAATCAGGATTACCTCCAGGACAACGATAAAGATCTCGGTTCGGCGGGCCCGTTGATTCTGCCCGACCAGCCTGGTCTCTATCCCCATGAACTGGTGGCGGGAGGAAAAGGCGGAACCTTATACCTGATCAATCGCGATAATCTTGGGCAGTACAACTCCGGATACGATAACGTGATCCAATCCTTCCCGGGGGAGACCACGTTCATGTTAACCGGCGTTCCCACCTACTGGAACGGCAGCGTATACATCGCGGGCGATCACGACTTCATCAAGCAGTACGGCCTGGTCAATGGATATCTTACGACCACGCCGGTTTCCGAGAGCACGGTGCAATTCAGCGGAAAGGGAGTGGCTTCTACCTCGATCAGTTCCAACGGCACTCAGAATGGAATTCTGTGGGCGCTTCAGCACAGCGCCGACACTCTCTTCGCCTTCGATCCGACAAATCTCGCCACCGAGTTCTATAACAGCCGACAAGCCCTGCACGAGCGGGACAAAGTCGCTAACATGGCGCGCTATGTAACTCCTACGATTTCAAACGGAAAGGTTTATATCCCGGAAAGAGACGCACTGAGCGTCTTTGGACTGCTTCCCGTTCTCACCGCGACGAACGGCAACAACCAGACTGGCACGAAGAGAGAGGTTTTACCGGTGCCGCTTGTCCTGACGGCGACCGATGCCTACACAAACGCCCCGCTTCCGGGTATCACGGTCAAGTGCAGTGACGGCAAAGACAATGGTGCGTTCCTGCCCAGTGCAACCCAGATCACCGATGCGTCAGGGACGGTTACTTACAGTTACGAACTTCCCAGCTCCCCTCGGACGGTGACGATTGCTTGTACATCTACGACAACGACCACTGCCACCTTCAACGAAACTTGCGCGCCGGGAGCTCCGGCAGAAATGAAGGCTCTCTCGGGGCAAAGACAAACCGCCCCACCCAACACGATGCTGGCTGTGCCCCTGGCCGTGAAGGTATTAGATTCGAGCAAGATTCCCGTGCCCGGAGTGACGGTAAACTTTACGGACAATGGAGCTGGAGGCTTGCTCAGCCCGGCCACGGGTGTGACTGATTCCCAAGGCACGGTCAGCGTCCAGTACACGACCGGGCCGAATCCCGGCAAGGTGAACATCACTGCTTCATCAGCAGGCCTGCCTTCGATCATTTTTAAAGAGACGGTGCAATAGCGGATTGGCTATGCGTGCGCGTCTTGGCAAGGGCTATTTTCGCGCTGCCTGAGGGGGCCCATCGAAGTCCCGTGCTAGATTTCGGCCTTGGCGGCAATTGGGAATCGCCTTCCGTACCCGAAAGCTTTCGGCGTGATCTTGATCCCGGGGGCGGCTTGCTGCCGCTTGTATTCGCTGCGCGCGACCATTCCGATTACGCGCGTCACGAGTTCCAGGGCGAAATTGTGGGCTTCAGCAATCTGTTCCGCTGACTTCGACTCTTCGATGTATTCCTCCAGAATCGTGTCGAGGACATCGTACGGAGGAAGCGAATCGGAGTCTTTTTGATCGGGGCGCAGCTCGGCCGAAGGTGGCTTCTCGATCGTGGATTTCGGAATGACCGGCTGTCGATGGCGCGAGTTGACATAGGCGGCGAGGCGGTAGACCAGAGTCTTTGGCACATCGGAAATAACGGCCAGGCCTCCAACCATGTCTCCGTAGAGCGTGCAGTAGCCGACGGCGAGCTCGCTCTTGTTTCCGGTCGAGAGCACGAGCGCGTCAAATTTGTTTGACATCGACATGAGAAGCAGGCCGCGCGCACGCGATTGAATATTTTCCTCAGTGACGTCGGGCGAGCGGCCGGCAAAAACCGGAGCGAGCGTCTGGCGCGCGGATTGGTAGATTTCGTTGATGGAGAGCAGTTCGAAGCGGATCCCAAGATTGGCGGCGAGTTCACGCGCGTCAGTGATCGAACCAGGGGAAGAATAGGGTCCGGGCATGCCGACACCGACGATGTTTTCCGCGCCGAGCGCGTCGGCCGCGATGGAGGCGGTGAGCGCGGAATCGATGCCGCCGCTCAGTCCGATAATCGCCCGCCGGAAGCCGCATTTGTGAACATAATCCCGGGTGCCGAGAACGAGCGCTTCGTAGGCACTGGCATCGTCCCCAGGGATCTGTTCGTGTATATCGCCGGAAAGATTCGCCGAGTCGAAAAATATCAGGTCCTCTACGAATGACTTGCCTTGTGCAATGACTCGGCCGTTGGAATCGATCACCAAGCTTGATCCGTCGAATACAAGACTATCGTTGCCACCCACCTGGTTGACCATGGCTACTGGGACTTTTTGATTGATGGCGATGGCAGCGAGCATGCTCCGCCGGAATTCACGTTTGCCCAGCCAGAATGGCGAAGCGGAAATGTTGAGCACGAAGTTTCCGCCGGCGCGGACCAACTCTTCAACCGGATCGACAACATACAGGCGCTTGTTCCAGAAATGCTTGTCGTTCCACGCATCTTCGCAGATCGTGAGCGCCATTTGTTTGCCGCAGAGACTGAACAGTTGCTGGCTACGCGCAGGCGCAAAGTTGCGCATCTCATCGAAGACGTCGTAGGTAGGAAGCAGCATTTTCGACTGGATGAATTCGATGCGCCCGTCGCGAAGAAGTGCAGCCGAGTTCATAACGCTCTTCCCGGATTCGGCTTCGGCCGGGGTGACCATGCCACAGATCACAGCGATCCCTTTCGTGTCCTGGGCGATTTGCTCGACGGTGGTGCGATTGTGCTCGACGAACCATGTGCGCTCGACGAGGTCGCGCGGAGGGTAGCCGCAGACTGCCAGCTCCGGGAAGAGGACAAGGCCGGCGCCGGCGCTCCGGGCCCGGTGGGCAAACTGGGTGATCTTGGCTGCGTTGCCAGCGAAATCCCCGACAGTGGGGTTGATCTGGCCGAGGGCAATCTTCACATCTATAGTCTAAATGTTGCTATTGAGTCACCGAGTCAAGAAAACACTTGAGCGATAGCATTGAGGGTTCAGTCACTCAGTCCCTCAATGAGTCAATAGGATGACGGCAACCAGTTGGGACCGGGGTCGCCGCCCGGAGGCCCAGGGGGACCGGGTGTCGTTTGCGGAGCATAGACAGGCGCGTTCCCCGGCGTCGGCTGCTTGGTGTCAGGCATCTCTTCTCCGGGGCGACGAAGCGTGGGGGCGTTCCCCGGGTGGTCGCTCTTCTTGGCGACAGTCGTCTCATCGGCATCGACTTCCTTCTCGGTGCGTACAATCTTCTGGCCGTCGATCTTCATGGTTTCGACGCGCACCACCTCGTCGCCTACGAAACGCACGAATTCCACGTCTTCCGGCGGCGTGCCGAAGATCCACTCTTCGTAACCGGTATCGCCGTCCTGCTCGCGCACGCGCCTAGGCGGACGGCCCTTCGCATACACCACCATCTGCTGGTTCATGCCCACCAGCACCTGGTGGTGGGTAATCGCTTCCTTGACTCTTGGTGGAACGGTTTCGAGAAAAGCATCGAGCCCGCTTTTGGAATCGAAGTCGAAAACCGGCCGCAATAGTTGCTTAAGTTCGGGTCCGGTCATCTCCGGGACGAACTTGTCGAAGTAGAGCTCGACGTACGAGCCGCGCGGGTTACTGGGCTCGCCGGAACCCGGAGTGACGGTGGCGGATTGCGCGCCTCCAATCTGAATGTGCTGGTACCACTTCCCGTGCTTCACCGGGCCGCCATTAATTTCGAAACGAATGTAGCTTGTCTTGATTGTGACGTCGGTGATGCGAGCCTGGTCTCCGGGTTTGGCGGCTGGCCCCCAGAGCGACATCAACTGCTGGAGATCCGTTCCGCTTGGAGTGAGGATGCCATTCCTCAGCTTGAGTCCGGTCTTGCCCATCGGAAAACTGGTGCGGATGTAGACGATTTCGTCACTGAAGACGTGCAGAATCTGTTGGCGCGTTTTGACGGACATGGGCTGAGCGGCTGGCCCGGCCGCGGGAGTCGGAGCCGGTCCGGAAAAGGCTACAGATGAAGAAATCAGCAGAGTAATAACAACAGAGGATATGCGCCAAAGACCCCGCCAGCCACAGCAAGAACGCAAGGACTGCATAAGGCACCCCAGGCCCACGCGAACATTATAGCCCCGATGGCAAGCCCCAATTGGGCTGCCCAGAGCCCGCGGAAAACTTCGATGCCGCTACGATCGCGAGGAGATGCCCACGGACAATTCCAGTCCCTGGCGGGCAACTTTGAGAGGAAGCATTTGGCCCCCTGCCTGAGAAACAGCTTTGGAAACTGCTTCTTTGGCGCCTTCCTCGACCATCAGCAGAACGCAGCCCCCTCCACCCGCCCCGCAGACTTTGGCGGCGCGTCCGCCATTTCTTTGTGCGGCGGCGATCAGCTTATCGATCAGCGGCGTAGTTATGCCGGGTGCGTTGGTGCGGCGGAGCTTCCACTCCTCACGCAGGAGGCGTGCGATGTCTTCCCAATCGTGACGCAGGAATGCTTGATGCATGTCGCGCGCGATGGCCGCGATTTTCTCGAAGTTGCGGAAGACGCTCTTGTCTCCGTTGATGTGAGCCTTGAAAACCTCCCAGTTATTGATGCCCGATTGTCGCGGCGCTCCGGTGTAGGCGAGCAGGAAACGCACTTCGATTTCTTCCGGCGCGACCGGGACAGCCGCGCGGTGCACCCCCTCGGCGGTGAGATGAATGGCGCTGACACCGCCGTATAGCGCGGGATAGTAGTCCTGGCAGCCCGTGGGTACCCGGATGATCTGAGCTTCGATGTTCTGGGCGATGATGCGCAGTGTTTCGAGATCGAGATCGCGACCGGTAAAGCGAGCAAGCGCCGCACTGGTCGCGATCATGAGGGCGGACGAGCCGGAGATTCCCGCGCCAGCCGGGGACTCCGAGTTGGTCTCAAGACGCAGACCCTGTTCAGGCGCGAAGAAGCGAACGGCGTAGGCGGCCAGCGGATGACTCGGTTTTCGGGCGGTGGTGAGTTCGGCCAGGTCTGCAAAGGATTCCTCGCGTCCCGTGTCGAGCGAACTGAGTTCGATGCGAGTTCCGGAAAGGGGCGTGATGCGGCATGTCGTGAGGATTTGCAACGCGAAGTTGAGCGTGAGCGCTCCGGGATGAAACAGGTACAGGGGCCATAGATCGATCGTGCCACCGGCAAGGTCGGCACGGCATGGCGCCTGAGCGGTAATGGCCGGTCCTGACGTCACAGACGACTTCGGAGCCATGCAAGGTTTTTATCACGGTTGAGGAAGGTTCGTAGTGACGAAACGCACCCGGCCGGGGTTGCGGCCTCCTGCGGCGCCCAACGTGGAGCGACGTAGTGGGGCGCCGGAGCGCACAGCCATGTGTGACGCACATCACGGCCAGTTCGGCAGGCCGTTTCTAATATGAAAATGAAATTCAATTTCATTTAGATCAACCTTATGTCCCGGCCTCATAAATACGAATTCAATGCCGTCCGCAAAGGGAGCAACCAACTTGAAGCACGACAATGGGCTTTTCATACGCACTGATTTCAACCTGGTTCGAAGCGCAATTTTTTTGGTTTTGATAGCTTTCGTCCTACGTTTTCCGGCCTGGGCCAGCGCACCAGCCAGCCTTTCTGGAACCGTCGTTGATCCGAGCGGCGCGGTCGTCCCCGGGGCCAACGTGACTCTCCATAGCTTGGATCGAGGCTCGGAAAACAGCGGCGACCACAATGCCACGAGCGATGATGGCGGCTCCTTTTCCTTTGGGGCACTCCCGGCCAGGCTCTACAGCCTCACAATCACCGCTCAGGGATTTAAGCCTTATACACACGATGGTATTGCAGTGGGAGCTGGCGAGGCTCTGCGATTGGACGTAACCCTGACACTCGCTTCGGAGAGCACGACTGTCGAGGTGTCCGCGGATAACCTCTATGTTGACCTCTCCAGCACGGAAATGGGAGAGAACATCGCCGCAACCAAGATTGCCAGCGTTCCGCTCAATGGCCGCAGCTTCACGGACGCGCTGGCAATTCAACCGGGTGTGGTCCCGGCCAGTTCGGCGCAACCGAATGCAGTCGTCATGTCGGGCTGCACGAGCACTCCGCCTTCAGGAGACTTGAATCCGGGCAACATGTCGGTCGGCGGGCAGCGCGAAACGGCCAATGGCTTCATGGTGAATGGCAGCATGGTGGAGGAAGATTTCAATAACGGAACGGCGGTCGTGCCGAATCTTGATTCGATTCAAGATCTGCGGGTGCTGACCGGCGACTTTGACGCGGAGTATGGCAACTTCAGCGGAGGCCAGGTGCTGCTGGCAACGAAGTCGGGGACCGATCAGATCCACGGGAGTGGATTCGAATTTCTGCGCAACACGGCGCTCGATTCGCGGAACTATTTTGCCACCGAGCGGGCCGAGTTCGACCGCAATCAGTATGGCGGCACTCTCGGAGCTCCTATTCGAAGGGGCCGGGCCTACTTTTTCGTTGACTACCAAGGTACCAACATGACGCAGGGGCAGGAGACGGGAAATATCGTCGTGCCCAGCCTGGCGGACCGTGATGGAAATCTCGCCGATCTGGCCAAACAACTCACCGGCACCGTGAGCACCGGTTATTGGGCGACACAGCTTTCGCAGAAGCTAGGCTACTCCGTTACCGCGGGTGAGCCCTATTCGTCCGTCTTCCCGAACGGAGTGATCCCACAAAGCGCGTGGTCAGCACCGGCGCAGGCATTGTTGCAATACATCCCGAAGCCCAACTCCGGAACCAGCATTTTTTCCAGCTCCTCGGAGAATGAAACGCTCAACGACAACAAGGCGGCTGCGCGTTTCGATCTCAATACCCGTTTCGGCGCTTTGTCCGCCTACTACTTTTTCGATCAGTACGCCATGGACAATCCTTACCCGACCGCTCAGGGCGGTGCCAACGTTCCCGGTTTCAACGCGCTCTCCGACGGCCGCGCGCAACTGATCAGCCTGGGAATGACCAAGGCTTGGGGCTCAACCGTCGTGAACGAAGCCCGCTTCAGCTACATGCGTTTCGGCAACATTATCGGACAGCCCGTCGGGGGCGTCGGACCGTCGCTTGCCTCGCAAGGTTTTGTCGAGGGCGCAGGAACGCTGGGAATTGTTCCATTGAATCCAGCCGTTGAAGGTATCGCGAATGCCGCTTTCAACGATTTCACGATCGGCGTGGACGTGACCGGTGAACGCCAGGTGAACAACAGCTATCAGTGGAGCGACAACTTCTCGAGGGTGATGGGCCGCCACACCCTCAAGCTGGGCGGCAGCTTTCATCTCGACCAGATCAACATCGACTCCAACTCAATCAATAATGGATCGTTTGTTTTCCAGGGAACGGAAACCGGTTCCGACTTCGCCGATTATCTGCTGGGGATCGCCAGCACCTATGAGCAGGGGGATGCGAGCCGATTCTACATTCGCAATAAATACATCGGCGCCTTTGCCCAGGATAGCTGGCGTCTGCGGCCGAATCTGACCTTGAATTACGGAATGCGTTGGGACGTGCTGCCGCCGTGGCACGAGAAATATAACCAGCTTCAGACGTTCGTCCTGGGGCAGCAATCCGAAGTTTATCCGGGCGCGCCGCAAGGCATCGTCTTCCCCGGTGATCGCGGTATTCCGGCGACGCTCGCTCCCACTGACTGGCACAATTTTGTACCGCGCATCGGCATCGCCTATTCCCCGCAGGATGAAGACGGGCTGATTGGAAAACTCTTTGGAGGGGCGGGAAAGAGCAGCATCCGCGCAGGCTTCGGAATTTTCCACACTGCTTACGAGGGCCTGTCGGCCGGAATCATGAGCGCCTGCGCGCCTTACGGATACGACTACGACAGCACAGTCGGACAGCCGCTCTTCAACGAACCATTTGTTTCGGCCACCACCGGCCTGAACAATGGGCAGCCCTTCCCTTCTCCAATTCCGCCCTTCGGAGCCTCTCCGAGCCATCCGAATACCACAGTCGATTGGTCCAAGTACACTCCGATTACCGGCGACCCGGCGTTTTACTATCGCAACACCTCCCCTTACACGGAAAGCTACATGCTCTCGGTGGAGCGCGAGCTCACCACCGCGACGTTCATGAAAGTGAGTTACGTCGGGTCGCAGGCCCATCATTTGCTGGTCCTAACCTCCGCCGACCCCGGGAATGCGGCGCTCTGCCTGAGCGTCAGCCAGGCAAGCCAGGTCAAGCCGGGCACGCCGATCTGCGGCCCGTTCGCCGAAGGTGGCATCTTTACCCGTGCGGACGGCACGCAAGTTCAGGTGCGCGGGCCGTTCGGTTCGTCCTTTGATGGCATCACTTACCAGAAGACGGTCGGCTTCTCGAATTACAATGCGCTGGAAGTATCACTGCGCCACAGCAGCCGTTCGCTCGAAGTGATGGCCGGCTACACATACGGCAAGTCGCTCGACGATTCATCCAGCCTCTCAGAGCCTGTCTATCCTATGGGAGCTGCTCTGACTAAGACGATGTCGGCATTCGATATGCGGCACAACTTTGTCGTGAGCTACAACTACCGCCTACCGCTCGTGCGCCTTCTCCACACGAACAACCGCTGGACTGAGGGCTGGGCGCTATCCGGGGTGACTCGCTTTGCCACCGGGATGCCAGTCACGCTTTTCAACAATACCGACAGCTCGCTGCTCGGCTCCATGCCGAACGGGATCAACAACAATGGGGTAGATACTCCCTATTACATCCCGGGCGACCTCGAATTGAACACGAACCCGCGCAATGGAAAAGCCGCTTTTAACACAACCTTGTTCCCATCGGACATGACTCCCTACCTCGGACAACTGGGCAATGCGCCGCGGCGATTCTTCTACGGCCCCGGACTGGAGAACTTCGACATGGCGCTACAGAAAGAGCTGCGTGTTTCCGAAGGCAAGAGCCTTCAGTTCCGCATGGAAGGCTTCAACGTCTTCAATCATGCGCAATTCTTCGGACCGGCCGCAGTCAATGGCAATATCAGCAGTACCGGCTTCGGACAGTTCGTGAATGCTGCACCCCCACGGCTGGTGCAGTTGGCGGCGCGGTTTGTGTTCTGATCGGGCATCGGCTGGCGAGCACACTTCCGGCTGGCAGGCCCGGTCTCCGCGGGTCATGCCCTGCGGGGTACTTCAGTAACGGTCGGCTGTACTTTAAGCACGTGAGGTAACCAGCCCGCCCCAACATAAAATCATGGCAGCGGACCAAGCCACCCCCGCGCTCGGGCCGACCGGACTGCCTTTTGAAGTTGCACCTGCCCATACCCGCGCGCATTCCGCTCTTGTACGTCATCCTCGGCGTACTACTGGCGATCAGTGTTCTTCCCATGTATTTCTACTCGGCGCAGATCGAGGAGATGAACCGGGAGCGTCTGAAAACCAACGAGATGCTGCTGCAAAATACCGTTACCCGGTCGCTCGCCGACGATATTTCGCAACACCAGGAAACGCTGCGGATGATGCTGGCAAACCTGTCGTCGTCAGTGCAGGTGGAGAGCGGCAACGATATCGGCGGCGAGAATATTTCAACGCCTGAACTGCGGGCACTTCTCGAAAATTTCGTTTCGTCGTCGAATGACATCGCCTACGCAACATTATTGAATGCCGACGCCAAGGGTGTTTCGGCGGGACGAATCGATCCCGATGCCTTCCTGCAGCGCGAACTTGAACGAGCCTACCAAGCAGCACGCGAAGGCCGCATGTACAGCGGGCAGCCACTCATGGTGGGGGGCGGGAAATCGGCCAAGACGGTGATGCTGGTCAGTTCGCCCATCATGTATGGCGGGCGCTTCCTGGGCATGATTGGATCGGTAGTGGACCTTGGATACCTCATCCGCCGCTTACAACAGGTCAGCCCGAGCGGGCTGATGCCATACGTGGTTGACAGCCAGGGGCGGCTCGTCGCTGCGGCAACACCGCAATTTGCGACTGGCCAGGACATGACGCAGTTTGAAATCGTCCGCAGCTTTGTGGACGTTGGAGCAAAAGCACAGCTTGCGGCGACGCGCGAGTTTACCACTCGCGGCGACAAGAAGCCGCAGATGATGCTTGGCACCTACAGCCCAGTCACCGCGCTGGATTGGGCCGTGGTGGTGCAGAAGCCGCGCGACGACGCATATCGCGGAATTTACGAAATGCAGCGCACCGGCCGCCTGCTCGCGTGGCTGGCGGTGTTTGCCAGCGTCTTCCTGAGCATCCTCTCCGCGCGTCGCATCACGAGCCCCCTCCAAACTCTGACGCAATCGAGCCGCGCCATTGCCCGCGGCGACTTCTCGCATCGCGTCCATGTCAAGACGCGCACTGAGATCGGCGAACTGGCAACGACCTTCAACACAATGTCCGAGGAGCTCGAGCAGTTCGTCGAAGACCTCAAACGCGCGGCCGAAGAGAACAAGGCGCTGTTCATGGGCTCGATCCAGATGCTGGCGGGCGCGGTCGACGAAAAGGATCCGTATACGCGTGGCCACTCCGATCGCGTCACGCGCTACTCGCTGATGGTTGCGAAAGAGATGGGCCTCGATCCCGGGTTCCTCGAGATCCTGCGCGTCTCGGCGCAATTGCACGACGTAGGCAAGATCGGGATCGAAGACCGGATTCTGAAGAAGCCGGGCGCGCTGACTCCGGAAGAATTCGAGATCATGAAGACGCACACGACTAAGGGCGCGAACATTCTGCGTCCGGTTACGCAGCTGCGCGAGATGCTGCCGGGAATCGAACTTCATCACGAGGCGCTCAACGGGCGGGGCTATCCTTATGGGCTGAAGGGCGACGAAATTCCGCTGTTGCCGCGCGTGATCGCCGTGGCCGATACCTTCGACGCGCTTACCACTAACCGGCCGTATCAGAAAGCGTTCGATCCCGTCGAAGCGGTGCGCATCATCCGCAACCTTTCGGGGCAGCGGCTCGACCCGACCGCCGTGAACGCGCTCTTAGCAGTTTTCCAGCGCGGTGAGATTCGGCTTCAGAAGCAACTGACAGAGATGGTTCCCGTCGAACCGCTGATTCAGACTCCGGTTGTACCGCCCCCGCCTCCCAGCGATCCTTTGATCGTCGTGACCTCGCGCACGTAGAGATCGCAATTCTTGTGAAACGCTAATTGAGCTCCCCTGGTACGAGTTTCAAATTACCCGACTATAAAACTGCACAATTACCAAATCCCTCGATGCATTCTCATATAATCGAAGCTGGATGATGATTCAGACTTTATTTGGCAGCCTCGACGAAGAGAAGAAACCGAGTTTTATCGAGCGCATGAAGGAGGCCGTCTCGCGGACCCGCGAGAATCTGGCCGAACGCATCGAGGAAGTCGTTTCGATCGGCAAAGAGATCGATCGCTCGACCCTTGATGACCTGGAAGCAACGCTAATCGGCGCCGATCTTGGGACAACCACCACCGGGGAAGTGCTCGAAAAGCTGCGCGATAAAGCGGACCGGAAGCAAATAAAGAATGTCGTTGAGCTGAAGCGGCTGTTGAAGGAAGAACTGCTGGCGATTCTAACGTCGACGCCTGAGCGGCCCGTGGCGCGGGTAGATGGGACACCCGAGGTAATCCTTGTCGTAGGCGTGAATGGAACCGGAAAGACCACAACTATTGGGAAGTTGTCGCAGGTATTTCGAGGACAAGGCAAAACTGTTCTTCTGTGCGCAGCCGATACGTTCCGCGCCGCCGCCATTGAGCAGTTGGAAATCTGGGGACAGCGTACGGGCACGGAGGTAGTCAAGACAAAAGCAGGAGGCGACCCTTCGGCGGTCCTCTTCGACGCGCTGCAAAAAGCGACGAGCCGCCAGACCGACTACGTCATCGTCGACACCGCCGGCCGCCTCCACACCAAGCAGAACCTGATGCAGGAACTCGAGAAGATGAAGCGTACTGCGCAGCGCATTATCCCAGGCGCACCCCATGAAACGCTGCTTGTAATGGACGCAACCACGGGCCAAAACGGGCTCCAGCAGGCGCGGCAGTTCACGCAGTCGGCCGGAGTGACGGGTATTGTGCTAACCAAGCTTGACGGCACTGCTAAGGGCGGTGTGGTGGTAGCGATTTCTCGCGAACTCGGATTGCCGGTGCGCTTTGTGGGCGTCGGAGAGAAAGCTGGCGACCTTCTGCCATTTGACGCTAACGATTTTGTGGATTCATTGTTTTCGTGACAGCTGGATTCCCTCTCATCTCTGAGGGTCTGATGACGACTGACGAACAATTCATGCGGAGGGCGCTCGACCTGGCGCGCGCTGGCGTTGGTCTGGTTTCGCCAAACCCGGCGGTGGGAGCGATCGTCGTCGAACCGGGCGGCAAGGAAGCCGGCGCGGGTACACACACCTATGACGGCCTGAAGCACGCGGAGGTTCTAGCGATTGAGCAGGCCGGCGCACGCGCGCGAGGCGGCACACTTTACCTGAACCTTGAACCTTGCTCTCATCAGGGCCGAACGGGTCCGTGCGCCGACGCAGTGATCGGCGCGGGGATTACTCGCGTGGTGTGCTCGATGCAGGATCCGAATCCTCAGGTCTCGGGACAGGGATTTGCCAGATTGCGCTCGCGTGGAATTCACGTCGACGTCGGCGTGCTCGAAGCAGAAGCGCGGCGTCTGAATGAAAGCTTTGCGAACTTCATAAGGCATCGCATACCGCTGGTTACGCTCAAAGCTGCGATGACGCTCGATGGCAAAATCGCCCCGCCCCCCGCTGGCTCGCGCCCTGCGAACCAGCGCGTTCCGGCTGAGATCGCGGCCGGCGGTTCCACAGGCGGCTGGATCACCGGCGAAATTGCGCGACAGCACGTACAGGTATTGCGGCACGAGCACGACGCGATCATGGCTGGTGTTGGCACCGTCATCGCAGATGATCCTCTGCTGACCGATCGCAGCGGACGCGCACGGCGCAGGCCCCTGCTGCGCGTGATTCTCGATTCCTGGTTGCGCATGCCGGAGACATCACGGCTCGTGAAATCGGTGCAAGGAGATGTATTGGTGCTCTATTCGCAGGCCGATGAGAATCGGAAGCGCGAACTGGAGAAGGTGGGATTGCGAGTCGAGCACGTGGCGGCCCATTCCGATGGCAGGCCGAGCCTGCCCGATGTGATGCGGCATCTTGCCAAGTACGACATCACCAGCGTGCTCATTGAAGGTGGCTCGACGGTGAATTGGAACGCGCTTTCGTCGGGCATGGTCGACAAGTTGTTC
>Ga0335080_10004747_pt1 | contig 13865 bp, 8 predicted proteins | sample Lox_Sample_34_FD_206720 | JGI IMG/M metagenome (GOLD analysis project Ga0335080, IMG submission 206720) | Soil microbial communities from Loxahatchee National Wildlife Refuge, Florida, United States - Lox_Sample_3.4 | ecosystem: Environmental > Terrestrial > Soil > Wetlands | place: USA: Florida... | reverse complement strand
CACAATAACCTTCGCTGTTCCACCGGGTTCGTGGTCCTGCCCGCCGTCCGAGACAGCGAGCGCCTCAAGACCAGTTTCTAGTTGCTCGGCCCGGCTCCGCGCAAGTCCGTACAATATCCGATTCGCGTACTCATGCAAAATGCCATCGTCATCGGATCGAGGTCCGGAAGCGACCACAACACCTGCAGCGCGCTCCAAGACTTTCTCAAATCTGGCCCTCCACGCTGGTGATCGAACGACGCTTGTTTCCGTAAACTGGGCCTTTTCGTACGGCAGCACGATTTGGATTTCCCCACCCCTCTCGAGCATCGCCTCGAAGAAAAGGATGTCCGGCACGCATGCGACCGAGCCGTATCCGAAACCAGCATCCAGCTTGCACAACCGTTCCCTGATCTTCGCGTGGACCTTGGTTTCAAGATCAGCCGGAAATCGCTGTGCGTGTCGCTTCATGTTATCCACGCTGTGACCGGAAAATACGACCACAGCTGGCAAGTGGAAGCAGGTCTCGATGTGACATGAGTGCAAGTTGAGATGAGTCATCAGCAGGCGCGCATTACGTCGGGAAGAGTGCAAATCGCCATAACGCTTTCGTCCAACTTCTGCCGCTTGCGAGTACCACTGTTCCGCCTCCGCGCATTCCCCCAGAATCAGCGCCACTTCCCCCTGAGTAGCCAACACCCAATACAAATCTCCGCCGGTTTTCCTCAACCGCGTCAGTTCTTCGTCGCACAACGTCCTCAACTCACGAGCGACCTTCGAGGCGTAATCTCGTTCGCCGAGTACTACTGCCAGAGTTGCGGCGTTGACTCCGCTCCAATACCCGCCCGTAAGCTGGTAGGCCCTGGCATAGAAGTCCTTCGCGCGTCGCAGGTTTGATTGCTTCACCTCGGAGTCAATCGCAGCGTCCGCCAAATCCTTGTAGGTTCTTGCAAGTAAGCCCAGCGTCTCTTCGTCGTGGTGGCCTTCCTGGTACAGTTGGGTCAGGACCGACTTCGCTGCGTCGCCGGCGCCGCTTCGTGCCAGCGCAAGGCCTAACAGCTGGCGCAGCCGTACCGATGTGGGGAAATGTTCCAAACCCTGATTGGTGACGTCATAGGCAAGCAGCGGTTCGCCGATCTTCAAAACGGCTTCACCCAATATCCGGAACAAGGTTTCTGAACCAGCCCATGCATCCGGGTCGCGTCCGTTCCAGATCGAAATCAACGCCTGGAGGTTGGGGGTTGTCGACAGCAAACCATTGAGACGCTCAAGTTCTTCTCTTGCCCGTATGGACTGATGCGTCGAAGCACTCGGCTTCGAGGTCGGGGCTGCGATGCGATAACCGAGAGCGAGGAGCATGCGGAGTGTCTCCAACGCAGTCCTGCGGTCATACTCTCTTTCGTATTCAGGAAGCTGGCCGTACGGTACAAGATTGGGGTGTTCTTTAGAGGCATCGTTGCGGACGGGACCGTAACGCCACCCCTCGACCATACGCCGCTGTGCCCAAGTGTCGTGAACGTTCTCAGCTAATTTTTCCGTGAGGTCGATGAGTGCGGCGTCGAGGCAAATTTCTCGCGTGTCCACTGGCTTCGGGTTGTAGGGCATAAGAATCCATCATCTCCCTGCCAATGAATATCATAACCTGTTGCGATCGGCGAAGGGCGTACCGCTATTGGCTGCAATCTTTATGTATGCTTTGTGAAGAAGGGTAAGCGTGCCGAGGCTGAAGGGGCTACCATGCCGTCCCAGTTCGTGCTTCGCAAGTCGCTGTAATTCCGAATACAGGGCGAAAAAAGTGCGTCCGTAGCTAACCTATTCCCTTGGTCCGCAGCTTCCATGAGCGCAACCACGGTGGGTTCAGTAGACAAACCGATTCTCACAGCGTCCGCGAATGCCGGATTCTATCGCAATTTACGAGACGGTGGGCCCCTTTGTTGGTTTCATGAGTACCGTTACCCCTTAATTCCGATCAGCTGATCAGGATTTCTGAACATTTGTTGTCGTCTTTTCCTTTTGGTTTTCGATTTTCCAGATAGAGGTTGAGGTGTCGACCGGACGGATCCTCAGGGCAATGTGGCCTCCGCCTGCCTGATCGGTAGTCGTTTGGCACTAGGCGTCCTGAGCAGCGGCACTCTCAACAGCAGCGCACCGGGCGGCAACAACAGGGCCCTTCTGAATTAAGGCTAACTCCTTTCAGGGAGACACTATGACCCGCGCCACCTCAATCGCTTCTCGTTCCCACCTGGCCTTCGCCCTGCTTGTCGCGATCTTAGGCCCGGCGACGTCCTCGTTTGCACAGACATCCATTTGGAAGGGCAACGCCGGCGATTGGACCGACAACAATTGGAGCGGCGGCGTGCCCACGTCAACGAGTAACGTCTACATCGACGGCGGGCAAACGCTCATCACCTCCACCGTTACGCTCAACGTGCTCGGCACCCCCGTGAACATCAAAAGCATCACGCTCGACGCAGGCGACTCCCTCATTCTCGATAGCTCGTCGAACCTCGTTGTCAATGGGGCTGCCGAATTCAACGGCCCCCCCGAAGGCGGGTTCGGCAGCATCATCCCGAATGTCGTCGTCGCCGGCACTCTCACTCTCAATGGCGCTTCAACGAACTCAACCGCCATGTTTCTGAACCAGCAGGTCCTGGTTCTCGATGGGCACACCTTCCCCCTGTCCCAAGGCGACCTGAACGGATCCGGATCCTTGGATAACACAGGGATCATCTACGGCAGCGGAACCATCAGCTTAGGTTCGATCACCAACGAAGTCGGAATCTTCGCAACCAACCCTGACACCCCCCTCGTGTTCAGCAACTCAAACATCGTCAATACGGGTTCGGCGGTCGCTATCTCCTCTGATTCGCTGGATGCCAGCGCTCTCGGTCTTGGCAGTGGGAGCTTGATCTTCAATAACTCCAACATCACCGGCGGAGTGGTCGCCGGCACAGCGACAATCAACGGTGGGATCTTCACCGGCGTCAATACCGAAGGCACGATTATGCTCAACGGCATCTCCGTCGTCGGCGGAGCGGTTGGCGGCCAGGTCACTGCAACGAACGGCACGGTGTTCAATGGCACCACGATTGGCGCATTCAGCGACGCGGGGTTTGGCGGCGGCATTGTTGGCATCACTTTTACGGATGGCTCTTCTGTTGAGCTGCTGGGAACCAACACCGTTGCTTCGGGAACTGGCGGCGGGCTCACGCTGGGAGCTGGCGGAGCTGGTGTTACGATCACCGGCACCGGAACTCTGATCAACAACAACTACATGTCTGGCACCGGCTCGATAACGCCCACCATCACGAACAACGGAACGATATTCGTGGGCGCCATCAGCGGCGGCGGCCCTTTTGACCCCCTAATTGCGGGTTCCGGGACGCTGTCTCTTAACAACGTCAACAACGCCGCGGGTAACATCATCATGGCGCTCGGCGCGACTCTGGATCTTCACGGCCAGATAACCGGTGGGCAGATGACGGCCGAAGCGTACGTACCCTCCCAATCGGCTTATGGCTCGATGCTGTCGGCGGAGGACAATGCTGTTCTGAACAACGTAATCATCAATCCGGACCCGCTAGCCGCCGGATTCGGCGTCCCGGCCGCTGTCACTATCACCGGCGGTTCCACGCTTGGAATCAAAGGCACGGTCACGAACAATGTGAATCTCATCCTGGGCACCGGCCTTTCCGGCGCCACTCTGAACGGTATCAACACAGTGGATACGAGCGGGACCATTTCAGTCTTCATCCCGGCCAACCTCGTCAACAACGGCACCATTCAAGGCGGCGGCAACGTGAACGTCACCGTCGCGAACAACGGTGCAATCATCGCGAACGACGCTTACGCACCGCTTGTTTTGTCCGCCAACGTGACCAATCCCAACGACTTGAGCACACTCCAGGCGATGAATGGTGGCAATCTTCGCCTCAATTCTGCGACGGTCCTCGCCGAGCAAGTCACCGTCGGCTACGGCAGCGTACTCAGCGGCAACGGAACCATCACCATCCAAGGCTTGAGCGGCGATGTGCACAACTCGTGGATCGTCGCCCCTGGAAACGGCCAAACCTTCACGCCCGGCACCCTCACTATCAACGGCAATTACTTCCAGGACGCTGGAGCTAGCCTGGGTTTGATTCTGACTGACGACGCCGCCGGAGACTACAGTCAACTCGACGTCAACGGCTATGCGATTCTCACTCCGGGCAGCACCGTCGATGCTGTCTTCGGCTACGGCTTCGACCCCTTCGCCACTTGTCAATACGTCACCGGCGTCTGCGAGACCTATGATGTACTCAATGGCATGATCTCGGGCATCACAGACGTCTCCCAGCTCAATTTCGACCTCGCGGGTTCCTCTGACGGCCTGATGTGGGGCGAAGCGATTCAAAATAATGAGCTGCTTCTGGAGCTCATGGGCTTGGGCGAGACGCCGCCGAGCGGCGGAGGCGGCGGGAATGGTGGTAACGGCGGCAATGGCGGAAGCGGGGGCACCACCACCGTCCCCGAGCCATCGAGCCTGCTCCTGCTCGCGATTGGAATTTTTGCGCTCGCAGCTTGCTCCAAGCTGAGGCGCCTCGCAATTGAGTAAACGTTCAGTCCGAGGGCGCCGGCGTTGCCTCCGCGCAACGCGATCAGCATGTAGGCGATTGTTCCAACCGCGAAGATTGCGAAGCCGAAAAGAATTCCTTTCAGTACGAGCATCATCGAGGCCTTACTACGTTTTTCGCTTGTTAGAAGGACACTCCTCGTTTGCGCAAAGCCAGACCGTCTCCCCAATCGTTGCTCCGCGTTTCGCCATATAAAGGCGGTGGGAACACTCACAACATGGTTGCTTGTTCGTTGCAGAGGGATCCAAATCGTCATGGTCGATCGTGTGGTATCCCCGTCCCATATCGTAAAGCAGGAGGCAACCTCTTATCGGACAGGCATACCAGTGATAGGTGGGATCAAGAATTCGTTCTGGATCTCGCTTCTCCTGAGCAAGAATCATTGGGACATTGTGGTAGAGGCACAACGGAGAGATGTCGAAAAGCATTCGTGCCTTCGTCAGGAACTGCCGTGGGTGGGTATTCTACAGCGCGGGGAGAGAGTTCGCTAGGAGTTACTTCAGGTTGTCGATATCTTCGTCAGATGTAACGTGCATGATCACTGCTGGAATCTGAAATAGGGGGTGGCGCCGCGAGGTGCAGTGTTCCCAGCCTTGAACACGGCATCCCACGCGGCGCCTACCGGGGATGTATCGACTCCGAAATTACTCCATCCCGAACTAAATGGAACTGTCAAAACTAACAGGGTGGACGGGAGGCTGGAGGGTGCAACCCGGTTTCCCGCCTAGCGGAGGAGCGTTAGCGCCGGGTTTGATTTATACCCGCCCGGATGTGACCGGCATAGGGTTTGAATTCAAGCCGACAAGCTGTGATTCCTGAACGCCTTTAAGTGTTGGAAGATAGTAGAAAGACGATTCAGAAACATCAGCAAGCTTGTTCGGATCACTACGTCGCCTGCGCAAGCTTCGCAACAAGGAGCCGCACAAGCCCTTTGTCGCGCTCCTTCAGCTTCGCGAACTTTCGGCCTAGACTCTCGATCTCGCGCCGCTCGCTGTTGGACAACTTCTCTCCGTCAAGGCTCAGACCCTTAATCTTCTTCGGCGCTTCTTCACCGTCGTAAAAAAGTTGATAGAGCGGAATTTCGAGTGCCTGAGCGTACTTCTGAAGCGTGTCGAGTGACGGCACCGTGTGGCCATTTTCGACACGCGATGTGTAACAACGCAAAAGGCCCGTGCGCTGTTCGATGTGGCCCTGCGAGAGATTCTTTGATTCACGGATTGCCCGCAGGCGATCGCCGATCATTAACATCTTAAGTCTCCCTTAATTCGAACGTGATTTGAACGTGCCGTCGCGCTGCCGATCCACTGGACGGAAACGCGGCCATGATTCTACAATCGCGACACCCGGGATGATACATGCGAGTAAAGCCACATAAGCACTCGGCTTGTTTACGAACATCCTCGCAAGAACGCTTACGTCCCAACCCACTGCTTCATTTCCCTTGAGTGCTGGCGAAGGAGCTATGGAACTAAGCTTCACGATTGCGGCCACGACGTGGCAGACGGCCACGATGGCGAATATTCGGAGTCCGAGGAAGGTTTCCCTTCGGGTGCATTTCGGCGCTCAATGTGTCGTCATCATCCTCCATTGATTATTGTAATCGGGTGGCGTGTTAGTCGTCGTGCCCACGATTGAGCCGTCCGCGCGCGTCCAGTAGTAGTTGTAATTGTTACTCACCGTACGGCTGCCCCAGACGGGATCCTCTGTTGTTGTGACGCCTCGGCGGACTTGGCTGTCCCGTTCCATTGTGGCGTCTCGAACCTTGTTGCGCGCTTCCCATCCGGACATCACATCAATGTTGTTTCCGTGCACAACGCTCGCGCGTTCTTGGGCCGCGCGGTTGGCGGATTGTTGCGCCAGACTTGCCGCCATGGCATGTTGCATATTCGTCACCGAAGCCGTCAGTGCTTGCGCCTCGCGCTCGCTGCGCGCTTCCCACTGCGGATCGAATCGGAAGCTCGCGGTCATCGTGTGCAGCACATACATTGCGAAGGCCGCGTCCACGGATTTCTTCACCGCAAACCCACTGATTTGATAGATGAACCACATCGTCACTCCCTGGCCGGTAAGCGGTGCGGTGTAGACAGAAGTAGCCGTGACGTAGCCGAAGTCGCTGCCGCAGCGAAAGTAAACTTCGCCAACCGATGACCCTGCATTGGAGCCCATGCTGCGTCCGTAGGGAACCACCTGTGCGTTCATCTGCTGCGTTTCACTGGGCAACAGGCCCCCGCCGGTGAACTTTGCCTGGGGACAAATCCTCTTGGGGATATATTCCTGCGCAAATTGGGATCCGTTGCGGTAGCGCTCGAGAAGCACCGGGCCGCCCCACGCACCCTTGGTCATCTGACCTTCGCGAAGGCCGGCCATCGCGGTCAGTTGGTTAGGGACTTCGTGCGCTACGATGTCTGCATCGTTGATAAAAATCTGTACGCGACCGTCGGGTGTTGCTGCCCGAACCACGTGCGTGATGTCCACTGCAGACCGACGCATCGCGCCTCCGCTCACTTGCCAACCTTGCGGCACGCTCAGAGTGAACGCCCCTTCCCGCGGGTCACGCCAAGTAGTGAACATCACGACGGGCAGGACTTTGTTTTGAGCAGGCGCCTGCGGCGCGGCGGACGCGGGAGGCGTTTGGGCGTTGGCGCAAGCGATGCTGAGAAGCACAAACAGAGCAATCGTGAAAGGGCCGAAGAAACCACGAGAGAAAGAGGTCATGGCAATTGCACTCCTGTCGGGCCCGAAATGCTTTTGGTGGCGTATTGTAACTCCGGTAGATACACTTGCGAGCGCGCAAGTAACCGTCATGACTTGCTGTAACGCCTGAAATCGTGCCCGCTGACTTGTGAACTCCAGGCAATCCGCTCACATATGACCCGACACAGGTGCTCCGATTGCACGATAGGCACCGGCGAGCCCGGAGATACGGCGGCTGACCGGGAGTCAGACGGGGATGCCGCTCTGTGCCCGAAGTTTTCGTGCGCGAATCGCCTTCACCAGCAAGGCGTGATCGCGCTCGGTTTGGTCCGCGTAATCACAGGAAAATTTCACCATAGCGCTGTCGAATGATTCGCCTTTGCCTAGGTAACCCCCGATTTTGGCTGGATCTCCCGTCCGGGCGTGGCCGCGCGCCAAGGCCCATCCGCAAAGATCAACGTATTCGAGGAAGTCGTCTTGCGACATCGCGGATGCGTCAATCTTCATCTTCATGTCGTGAAGCTGACGGAAGTAATAGCAGCGGCCGTCGTCGTCACGCGTCCACCCGAGAAAGACGTCGCTGGCCGACTGCAACATGCGCTGTCCGGCTACCACACGCTCGCCATGATTCCTGTATTGACTTTTCTTGGCATAGGCTTCAAGGACAGAAGGGAACGCTTCCTTGAACTGTAGAAACAACGGATCATCCTCGCTGGCAAGCAGCAACATCACCGCACAGCGGGTTCCCACGCTTCCTACGCCGACGATTTTTCTGGCGATGTCTACGATCTGATACCGCCGGAGCAGTACTTTCCGTTCTTCGGGCAGTGTGTGCAGATAGCGGTGGAACATCTGGGTAATGTGGCCACCGGCCTTGGAATAATCGCGAGGGTGATATACGAGCGGGGGACGATCGACGATCCGGCGGTTTCCGTTGTGAACGTAAGTAATCTGAGGGAGAAGCTGGCTGGCGGACTGATGTTTGGCCTTCGTCTCGATCGCCTCCCAGCGCTTCTTGGAGGTCGCGGATTTAGCGTGGCGAATGAGGAGGTTAGCGTCGAGATGGGAATACCAGGAGTCGATCGCGCGCATGCGCGAGTACCTGCGCACGTGTTCACGATAGCTTTTCGCTAGCTCTCGCGCGGCTTCGCGACAGCGCCGCTCACTAAAATTCAGCTCTCTAGCTGCGAGTACGACACTTACGACCAACCTCTTCAAATCCCATTCCCAGGGCGCTTGGGCCGTTTCGTCAAAGTCGTTTATGTCGAAGACCAGGCGGCGCTCCGGCGAACCGAAACCCCCGAAGTTGCCGATGTGACAATCGCCGCAAGCTTGCACAGAGAGACCGGTTGCAGGAGTGTGGGCGAGGTCATACGCCATTAGGGCGGCGGAGCCTCGGAAAAACGCGAATGGGGATTGGCTCATTCGTCCATAGCGAATTGGAAGGAGGTCAGGGAGCCGCCCGTGATCGCCCTGTCGCAACAGAGTGATGGGATCGGGACGATTGCCGGGCGGGTTCCAGATTCCTTGGGATTTCCGCGGGATGCGAGCCCGGAGAGCCTTGCCTGCAGCGACGCGTTCTTCGATCGAAGGATGGAGATTCTGGAGTTGTGGTTTCACATCCGGTCCCCTAGGTAAGGGATCTGCGGATCGCTGGCGCCATTTTGTTAACGACGATTGTCGGTCCCGTCGCCTCTCGGGTCAATAGATCTTGTTGAAATCTGTCGGAAGTTATTGTTGTGAAGACCAAGGCGGGACTGTCTCGTGGGTCTCATGGCTTTTCAAATGTGCAACCTTGATCCCATACACGAGGGGCTTGAAGGGAATTGGGGCTAAAACCGTCGGCGCGAGCCACAGAATCTAACAATAGGATCATTAAGGAAATACAAAATCGCGGCACCGCGGCGGGCAATCTCTGAAATGCCTCTCCAGCGGCTGAGGCTACTTCGCCTGGGCAATCAATTGGGCGACCTTGGACGAAGGGCCTACCGGTTCGACGAACAGGATCTGTTGTGGGTTGAGATACATGCGATCCGGCTCGTGAAGTTCTTTCCCGCGTTTGATGAGGACGTTCGTGGATTGCTTGGTTTCGGGGTTTGTCTGGGAGACGACGTAATAGACTTCCGTGAGAACGGGCTCCTGGCCTCCATATCCTTGCAGGCGTCCGAAATAGACGGAGCCGTTGGTGAGGAGCACCGCCTGGAAAGGAGTAGAAAATTGAACGGAGTGATCGCGCACACGATCGACGAAATGCCAGGCAGCCGCGGCGATCACCACGACGCCGGCGACCATCCAGATCGACTGGAGAACTGCGAAACCCCTCGCGTTTCTTTTCATCGTCAGCTCCTCCGAAGCAGATCTTGAATTGTTTCGGACACATGCAGAATTGCCATGAGATCCTCCGACCTTTCAAGCCATCGAACGCGTGCGATTGTGCCGACGGATCTGCAGTATTCCCAACCAACAGGCCGCCTGCGAGTGGTACCAAGGCTCGATGGTTCGGGTGCGGTGGTTTTCCCCCTTCGCCACCGCCGCCCGAACCTTCGATTGAAAAACCCCTATGCCAGAGAATCTACCCTGCGCCGCCAAATTCGCAATATTCCCAAGCCGATCATCGCAGCTACGAGCAGAACGAAGCTCGACGGTTCGGGCACGTTCGTGCCTCCTCCGCCACCTCCGCCGCTGACCGGTGACACAGCATCCAGAACAATCTCACCAGGGTCATAGGTAATGGTCCAGTCGAAGCCGTCCATTTCGAATCCGGTTGTCGGCGCGTTGGCGAACGTACCCGAGATCAGAACCGCATCCATGATGTCGAAAGTTTCGCCGTCGGTGGGAGTAAAGCCGTTCAGAAGTTCAATATCGAGGAGCGAACCTGGGTCAAGCTGAATACCCCCGCCGACTGCGACCAGCACGCCATTGCCTGACGCGCCAATCAATTCATCGAATGTAGCGCCGGATTGCTGCTCGTAACCGGTTACCACGAGGGTTCCGGGGAGCCCATTGTCCCCGGGCTGGACGGTGCCAGTGCTGCCGGCCAGATTGCCATTGAGGAGGCCACCAACGATGGTCCCCGTTCCCGAAAGTGTCCCGCCCACAATCTGCACGGCAGGGACGGAATTCATGGTCCCGTCTACGATGGTGTGGCCGTTGCCCTGGAAGTAAGTAGCGCCAGCCCCGTTGGTCAGCACTGCACCGGCGCTAATACTCAGAATTCCGTCATTCGAAATCGAGCCGAAATTCTCGAAATTGGCGTCAGCGCCGTTGAGTGTCAACGTTCCGAAGTTGAGAACTTGCGACCCTGCTTTGCCCAGGTACGCACCGTTGATGGTAAACGTGGCACCCGTATCATTCGCGATGGCACCGTAGTTCGTAATCGAGCCCCCCGCGTCGTCTTGGAACGTGCCCGAATTAAACAAGGTCGCTCCAATCCCATTGAAGACCAGGCCTCCTGATTTGATCTCAAGCGCGCCACCGTTGAAGAGATTCTGGCCGTTCGAGAGGTTGCCGTAGGTAGTCAGCGAAGCGCCTAAGTCATTGCTAAGCTTCTGGGTGTCAAGCTCTCCGTAATTCACAAGAGTGGATCCTGCGTGGTTCTCGAAAGTTCCATTGTTCGAAAAGGCGGCGCCTATGCCGTTGGTGATCGCTCCAAAGTTGTCAAGAGTGGTTCCCGCTTTGGTGACAAATGAACCGTTGTTGGTGAGTATGCCTCCCGAACTATTAGTGGTCTGGGGGCCATTTTGATTGAACCCGGCCCCAGCATCAATTTGGAGCAGGCCCGAATTCGTGAGTATTCCGCCTTGGGCAAGCGAGCTGCCCATGGAGTTGATGAATGTCCCGCCGGACTCGATGTTCACAATGCCTTGATTGTTGAATAGAGTGTCGTTTGTGATGCTGCCGCTGTTCGTGAGCATAGCGGCCAGATTATTGTTGAACATCCCGCTGTTGGTCAGTTTGCCGCTGTTGGTGAGGGTCCCGCCCAGGTTGTTCTGAAAGATGGCGCTATTGCTGAGCGTGCCGCTGTTGGTGAGAGCGCCCGTGTTATTGATAGTGCCGACGATATTTATCAGTGTGCCCCCTGAATTGTTTGTTAGCGTGGCGCCGGCGCTGTTGTCGAGCGTCCCAGAGTTGTAGAACATCGAGTTGTTCACGATCGACGCTCCTCCCAAGTTCGTCAGGGTCCCGCCCGGCTCATTCATGAACACGGCGTTGTTGGTAAGTGTTACTCCTGAGAGAATTGGACAGAGGGGTAACATGTTGGTGGCGATGAGTGAGTTCGTTAAATTGGTGGCCACCGGGCACGTAATCTGTTGCGCAAAGGTTTCCGAGCAAGGGAGGAGCATCGTCGACACCACAAAAACGAAGCGCCAAATATGACACCACACCCGATGCGTCGATTCAGTCATATTCTCTCCTTCTTCCGCGATGCCGCCCGAACCTTCCTTGAAAAAATCGCTATGCCAGCGAATTCGTGCTGCCGCGCCGCCGCAGTTGCGTCATCGCCTTGGCCTGCGGATTAAACCGACACTGCGGCGTCAGTGCGGTGATGACGCGTCAGTATGTTTGGTGATGACAATTTCCAACGGCTTTTGCTCTTCGAGCTTTTTGCCCGCTTTTAGTCGCCTCCGGCCCTTGCCCTTTTTCGTGCTCACAGTTGTCCCTCCTCGAGCTGAAGTGCTTTCTGGACGCTGTCCATCACCTCTGCTGTAGAAATAACCTGATGAGAGTGGCTCGCCGGCGCCATATTGAGAGGCAGATGATGCCTGCCCCCAGAAATGCAATCGTGCTCGGCTCGGGCATGTTTGTGGGAGCTGAGGGGGTTCCCTCATCGACATAGAAACCCGCCTTCATCAATGTCGCTGACCCGCCATCCAACTCGTAGCCCAGAGTCGCCTCCCCTCCCGCCGCTGTTATTGAAGCTTGGCATTCGGGCTGTGGTGAAAATGTGTCGACGGTGCTCGAAGGAGTCGAAGAGGAAACGCCGTTCTGAAGGGTTGTCTGGGCGATTGCGTCGGCACTGCACAAGGTAGGACCGACAAAGGCAGAGAGTAAATTCCCCACCCCCGCGCTTAGATAGGTGGCTGAGAAGGTAGGATCACTGGGTGTGACGGAAGCGCCGGTTGTTGTCGCCGTCGCCCCGACAATGACGGCACTCGAAGAGGGATCCGTGAGAGACACACCGTACTGGAGTTCGAAAAGCAGATACTTAAGTACACCGGCTTCCGAACTCAACGATGAAAGAGAGCCAAGGGAAATCGTGAATCCGGGACTATCTGGGTTGCTCGTATCAGGGGCGAAGCCGAACACGTCGGCTTTGATCTGGGTCGTGGTGGACGTGTCGTCGAAGAAACTCACAATTCTGCTGTCGGCGAGTTCTGGCAAGAACCCAAATGTCTTATCTCCAATTGTGCATGTTGCACCCAAGACAGACGCCAAAGAGCCGGCGACGCAGGGACTAACATCGTCGGCCCGCGATCGCAGCGGCAACACCAACGCCCAGGCGGCGAGGATAATTAGCCTCTTCGTCATGACGGCCCTCCTGTGTAAAACGGCAGGTCGGCACTAAGAAGACCTCGGACCACTGCGGAGGTAGAGGCTCACAAATCGTCGTGAGCACCGCTATCTGGATCGGAAGTGTCGCCTGCAAGAACACCCACCCTCTTGGGGTTCTAACTACATAAATCGGAAATGAGGGGCAAAAGACGACAGGTAGCGAAAAAAATCTAGGCCAACACGCCGGCAGGCCTACAGGCCCGCCCTGAGGTATCCGGAATCTATGCCCGATGAGTCATCGGTGCGATGCCACATCCACTTGAAGCTGGCGAGCGATAAAGGCATTGTTCGGAAGCCGACGATCCCAATCCTGCCAGAGGTTGCGACGCGCCGCGTCGAGGGTTCTCGATTTTTCCGGCTGTCCATTCCTTCGATAAAGCCGTGCCAAAACCCAGTAAATGCAAGAAATATCATATGTTTCCGGCAAACCGGCCTGAAGGTCCGGATTCGACGCCATGCGCTTGTCAAGTAACTCCTGGTAGATGGCGGAGGCCCGGTCAAAGTGCCGGGCATCTTCCTCGTACGCGGCTAGAGCCTGGTAGGCAGCGTTAGTAGGGTCATCCCTGTCAATCCGCGTAGTGGGATAACGGCCCGTCGTCCGCAATAAGGCGAACGCGGCATCGATTCTTTCCTTGGCATCCTTCGAGCGATGCAAACGAAGCAAGGGAAGGGAAGACGCTGCCAAGCAACTCGTCTCGTTTGTGCGGCGATTCAAGCTGTCCTTAACTTCGCGCAGCCGCGCCAACGCGCCATCGTAGATTACCAAGCCGCGTCGTGGATCGCTATAGGAGACGAGAGCAGCCAATTCCCTGGCAGCTATAACTTCATCATAACGAACGAGCGAATCGTTCGGGTCCTTCGAAGCTAACGGCTCGATCAGATCGAGTGCTTTTCGAAATGACTGGATGGCCTCTTTCCGACGACCGAGGCTGGGATCGTGATCACCACCCAAAATAATTCCCTCCTGGATTAAGACATCCTCCAATGCGAGAGCTCGCTGCATTTCGTTGGGGTACGAAGCAGCCT
>Ga0335080_10004744_pt1 | contig 13870 bp, 11 predicted proteins | sample Lox_Sample_34_FD_206720 | JGI IMG/M metagenome (GOLD analysis project Ga0335080, IMG submission 206720) | Soil microbial communities from Loxahatchee National Wildlife Refuge, Florida, United States - Lox_Sample_3.4 | ecosystem: Environmental > Terrestrial > Soil > Wetlands | place: USA... | reverse complement strand
GCGGTGGCCAGGTAATACGCGCCGTTGCCAGGGCCGAACTCTCCGAAAGTTTCGCTGAAGGCGACAGCGAATTTCTTGTGGGAGCGGAACCTCAGGACCGCGTCGCGAATCTCCTGAATCTGTGCGACCGGCATGGGAGCCGCGCCGACGCGGGCAATCATGCCGACGACGCGATCGTCGCCGGCCCCGCGATCGAGAGCGTCGACTACGTCGCGCAACGTATGGCGATCCCCGGCCATCAGCCGGGCAGTCGGCGTGTCAGGGACTTCTTCCATGAATGACTTGTCGAAGTTCGCTTCGAGGATGGTTTTTGAAGGAATGGTTCCCTTCGTACGGATCACCACAAAGAGGACGACGGCCATTCCGATGAGCCACAAAGCGCCCAGGATGGCGAGAAAGCGGACGATGAGCTTGGACATTTTTGCTCCCTCGGTGATTAGAAAAGTCTATCTGAATTGTTTGGAGCGAGCCGGAGTGGGGAGATGCAAGAGGAGTCAGGGTGCGCCTGGGTTTGTAGGGAGAGCTCGTCCACCAGGCATGGCCTCGAATTGCGTCGTGTGGGTCGAGGCCAATTTCTCCGCCAGACAGGCCCGTCGGGAACAAACCGCCGCTAAACAAAAAGCCGCCGCGTGCGAAGCGGTCTCCGCTGGCCGTGCTCAAAGTGCATCGCGATCAGGGCGTTACAGTGAAACTGGCCGCGCTTGCGGTCGTGCCTCCTGGCGTAGTGATGGCGATCGGTCCGGTTAAGGCACCCTGCGGCACGGTTGCAGTCAACTGTTTGTCGGAGTTAACAACGACTTGAGTCGCTGCCACGCCGCCGAATGTTACTGCGGAAGTCTGGGTGAGGCTGACGCCCTTGATCTTCACCTGCGTGCCCACCGGGCCGCTGGTTGGACTGAAGCTCTTAATCTGCGGTGTTACCCGGAAGGCCACGTTGCTGTTGAGCGTGCCGTTGCCAGGCGTGGTGACAGTGACGGTACCCGTAGTCGCGCCGGCCGGCACCTTGGTCGTAATCTGCGAACTGGAAACGACGGTGAATGACGCGGCGGTACCGTTAAAGCTCAGGCTGGTGGCGCCATTCAGATTCGTTCCGAGAATGCTCACCTTCGCGCCGACCTTGCCCGAGTTCGGCGTCGCGCGCACGAATGGCCCAAGGCCGGTAGAGACCTTGAAGACTGTTCCAGAAAAGTTGCTCCCGCCTTGATATGTCGTCCCATAGAAGTTGCCATCGGTCGCTTGTAGCAAACCGCCAAAGGGGCTCTTGCCGTCTGGGCAATCTTGTTGAGTGCAGAAGTTGTAGAGCGTGGTCAATTGGCTTGCGGGAGTGATTTCGAAAACCGTTCCCTGGTTGCCGGCGCCGCCGACGGTGGTTGTGCCGTAGAGATTTCCGTCGGTGGCTTGAATCAAGCCCGCCGTTGGAGTTGCGCCGTCGCTGCAGCCCGCCTGGGCGCAAAAGGTGTACAGATTGGTGAAATTTCCATCGGGTGTGATCTTGAAGATCGTGCCGCAATTGACGGAAGTACAGAGCGAGCCGCCTGTTGTCCCGTAGAAATTGCCGTCAGGGGCCTGGATCAGTCCGTCGTAGGGGCCACCTTCGTCCACGGGGCCGCCAGCGCCGAAGCTGTAAAGAGTGGTCAATTGGCCCGCGAGTGTGAACTCGAAAACTGTTCCTGCCTCGTAGCCTCCGCCCCCGTGGTTGTCCCATAGAAATTCCCGTTGCTGGCTTGGATCAGCGTTCCGAATGGCTCGATTCCTTCAGGGCAGTAGTGATCGGAGCAAAAGCTGTAGAGCGAGGTGAAGTTCCCAGTGGGAGTAACCCTGAAAATCGTACCGAAGCTGTTGGCTCCGCCGCCGGCAGTGGTCCCGTAAAGGTTTCCATCGCTGGCCAAAACCAGCCCTGCATACGGATCCTGGCCATCCGTGCAAGATGGGTCAGCACAAAAACTATGGAGCGTTGTCAGCTTGCCCCCAGGAGTGAGTTTGAAGACCGATCCCATGCTGTAGTTGTCCTGGGTGGAAAAAGCTCCCCCGAATTCTGTCGTTCCGTAAAGATCGCCGTTAGGGCCTTGCACGAGTCCAGTGGGAGGGCCGAATCCATCCTTGCACGCCCTTGATTTAAATTTAGAGCAGAAGTTGTAGAGCGCAGTGAGCGTGCCATCCGGGGTCATTTTGAACACTGTTCCGCCGTTATGGGATCCGCCTTGGGTAGTGGTGCCATAGAAATTTCCGTCGGCACCCTGGATGAGCGTCATGGTGTAAGGGAAAGCGCCATCGACGCATCCCGATTGGCTGCAGAAATTATGCTGTGTGGTAAAGGTCTGTGCGGAGGAGACACCAGCCGACGCGCCTAGAAAAAACAGAAGAACTAATGCGACGCGCACGAAGGTGAGTTTCTCCGCGCGGGCAGCGACTTCGACGCGCGATCGCAAATGAACGGCTTCGTTTAGAGATATCGCCAACATGTGACCCTTCCCGGTTGAAGCTTTGAACGAAAATTCTTGAAATTACATATTGTTCTGCGCCAAGCTGAGGCCCAAAGGGACAGTCGTCCGTTCTCTCGGACCCATCGCAAGGCCCATGACGCAGATACTCCGGCTCAGGGGGGATAGGCCGGAATAACATAGGCGGAGCATCCTACCATGAAACCAGAGCCAATCAATACACGATCGGAAAGGGCCTCGCCTCTTGCTGGGTAGCTTCTCCGCAGCGGTTAAGTCGGTCATGAAAGCGGGAGGAAATTTGCGTCGATGCGGCTCGTTGGGTTTGAACGCGGAGGGCAAATGCCCTCCGCTTCCTGATTGAAGAATTATGGCCTCAGCTTGAAGACAGTTCCGCTATCGGCGATTCCGCCTGTTGTGGTGCCGTAGAGGTTCCCCTGCGTATCGAAGGTGAGGGGCGACTCCGGCTCGGCGCCGTCGGCGCAGTTGCTCAGGCTGCAAAAGTTATAGACAGTCGACTCGACGCCGCCAGCTGTGATCTCGAAAACGGTTCCACAGCCAGTGTCGAAGGGACAAGCGTTCGCGGAACCGCCCAGCATGGTCGTTCCGAAGAGGTTGCCGTGAGAATCCATGACCAGGCCTGCGAAGGGGCCAGCTCCGTCGGGAACACCGGAGAAGCTGTGGAGCACGCTTTCTGTGCCTGAGGGTGTTACTTTGTAGACGATGCCGCAACCGTTGGAGCAAGCGGTCGACACGCCGCCTTCATAAGTTGTGCCATAGAGATTGCCCTGCGAATCCATGATCAGGCCGCCATAAGGGAGGGCGCCATCGGCAACCGCATCAAAGGTGTGAAGCAACGTTTCTACGCCAGAGGGGCTCAACTTGAACACCGTACCGCATGGACAGCCGAGCCCGGTGTGCTCGGTTGTTGTTCCGTAGAGGTTCCCGTCTGTGTCGATCAGCAACGCACTAGCGGGATAGATGCCATCACCGTTATAGCCTCCAAAGCTGAATAGGATCGTTTCCGTTCCGTCGGTACTTAATTTGTAGACCGCGCCGTATCCATACGCGCCGCCATTTTCCGTTGTGCCATAGAAGTTGCCCGCCGAGTCCATGACGACGCCTGCGGCAGGATGGGCCCCATCTCCGCGCTTGAGCCGGTTACCGCGGAAGGTATAAATGGCCTTGGAACTCTTCTGTTTCTTGAGACGAAAAACGGTGCCATCTAATTCGGTTGCGCCGCCAGTGCCGTAAGTGGTCCCGTAAAAGTCGCCCGTCGAATCCGCGATGAGGCCCGACATGGGATGCGCATTCTTGCCGGTGGCGAAGGCATGCAGCGTGGTTTCCGTTCCCCCGGGTGTGACCTTGAAGATCGTGCCGCAGTTGAGCCAGTTGCGCTTGCAACTGCCATCGCTTCCCTGGGTCGTTCCGTAGACATTGCCTTCGGAATCTACGGAGACGTTGCCTGAGGGATGGAAGCCATCGATCCGACTGCCGACAAAGCTGTAGAGTGTCGTGAGGGTTTGGGCTTGAGATTGGCAGCCCAGAAGCGAGGCGAGGATGGCCAGGATGCAAAGCGTACTCCGAAGAGCGATCGTCTGAGAGGGCAGTTTCGCGATGCGCATGGCGTTACTCCTTATCGGGGAATGTGGCATTGAGTGGTCCAGAAGCTTTCTGGAGAGGGAGGCGAACTGGCGTAATTATGGTGACAGATAGGGTCCTTGTCAAACCGGTGCGGGCCTTAGTAGGAATTGTTAAGGAATTGTCAATATCTTTGGCGTAGCAGAGAGATGCCGGGATGAACGCGGATTCGCGATCTTAGTGGATCGTCTTGGTCTTACGGGACATGTAATCCATGAGCAGGTATTGGCCGAGCGTGTAAGGCGTGGTGAAGTAGGCCTTGCCGCGACACATTTGAGTTACCTTCTGGACAAATTGGACTAAGCCGTAATCGCTGGCGAGCATGAAGGTGTTGATAAGGACGCCGGCCCGCTTGCACTTCGAGACTTCTTCGAGTGTTTGGCTGACGACCAGCGGGTCGAGGCCAAAGGCGTTTTTGTAGATGCGGCCGTCTTCGAGGGTGAGCGCGCTCGGCTTGCCGTCGGTGATCATAACGATCTGCTTCATGTCTTTTCTCTGCCGCTGCAATAATCTCTGCGCCATGCGCAGTCCTTCGCGCGTATTGGTGTAATACGGGCCGACTTTGACCCGTGCCAGCTGCGAGAGCGGGACCTCTTCGGCCGAGTCGTGGAACAGGACCAGCGAGAGCGAGTCTCCGGGATATTGCGTGCGAATGAGGTGCGAGAGCGCCATGGCGACTTTCTTCGCCGGTGTGAAGCGGTCTTCGCCGTAGAGAATCATGGAGTGCGAGCAGTCGAGCATGAGGACCGTGGCGCAGCTGGACTGGTACTCGCATTGATGCACTTGCAGATCGCGGTACTCGATGTTGAGAGGAAGATCCAGGCCTTCGCGCTGAATGGCGCTGGAGAGGGTTGCGGTGATATCCAGGTTGAGCGTGTCGCCAAACTCGTACTGGCGCGATGCGCCGCTCGCTTCGATACCCGTAGCCATGTCGCGCGTGTCGTGACGTCCGAAGCTGGATTTGCCGAGCGAGCCGAGAAGGTCGCGGAGGGCCTTGAAGCCGAGGAAGTCGAGGCTCTTGTCGGTGATTTCGAATTTGGCCTGCTGCTGGCTTTCGCCGACCTGGCCGCCGACGCTCGAACGGCGCGCGGGGTCGTAGGGCTGGTCGACGCTGATGTAGTCCTCCTGTTGCATGCGCTCGATCAGTTTTTCGATCAGCTCCTCCATCTGCCCATTCATCGCCATTTCCTGGAGCCGGTCTCGCATCTCTTCGTCGAACACTTCGCCGTTCAGCAAAGCTTGCTCCAGCGCGCGCCGGAGTTCGTCGATCGTCTGCTCCCCGTCCTGCATTTCGTACCAGAAGTTGTCGTTGAATCCGCTTTGCAGGAGATAGTCGGAGAGCGCGGAAAGCAAGTCTTCCATGCTCATTTCACCGGCAGGGTCGGGGACGTATTTGGTGTAGCGGATGCGCTTCATTGTGAACTGCCAGCTGCGGGCTCCTAGCTAAATCGTCCTTGGTCCTTGGCCATTCGTCCTGCGCAATTCTCTCGATATCCGATTTTTCGGGAGACTAAGGACGACGGACTAAGGACCTAATTAAAACTTCTTTTCCTCCCAAACCCCGGCTCCTCCCGTTCGAAGAGTTGCTGCTTTTCTTGGACTTTCGGCTGCTTTTCTCCGGCGGTGAAGACTCTCTCTTCGTTGCGGCCGATTTTTTTGTGGGCGTGCAGGCCTTCGAGAACGAATTCGGCGGCTGACACTTGCACTTCCGCGCTGTCTTTCGGGCCAACGTTCAGCTTGCTCAGCTTCTCCATCAGGCCCTGAATCTGGCGGAGGCCCTCCAGCACTCCGACCGCGCCGGCGTCGTCGCTCAACTGAATTTCTCCGCCCAGGTCGAACCATTGCACGATCTGTTGCATGTTCACGCCGTGTAGGTGGGTATCGTAGGCTTTCGCGATGGCCGTGCGGATTAACTCCCGGCTTACGTGGTCCGCACCCTTCATTTCTCCTTCGTACTCGAGTTCAAGTTTGCCGGTGATGGCCGGCAAGGCGGCGTAGATGTCGCTGATGCGCGGAACAACCGTATTTTCGCGATGAGTCAGCGCGCGGCGCTCGGCGTTTGAAACAACGTTTTCCATTGCAGAGATGGGCAGACGCTGGCTCACGCCGGAGCGCTTGTCGACTTTCTTGTCTTCGCGCGCGGCGAAGGCAATGCGCTCGATGACCTCGTGAACATAGTTGGGAATGCGCAGGCGCGAACCATGGCGCGCAATTTCGCCTCCGTCCGCGGGATGCCGATTGAGCCACGCCTCTTGCGCGGTAATGGTAATTCCCTCTTCCACCGTCGTGGGATAGTGCGTGCGAATCTCGCTGCCGATTCGGTCCTTGAGCGGGGTGATGATTTTTCCGCGCGCGGTATAGTCCTCCGGATTCGCGCTGAAGACGATGGCAACGTCGAGAGGCAGGCGGACAGGGTAGCCCTTAATCTGCACGTCGCCTTCCTGCATGATGTTGAAGAGGCCGACTTGAATTTTTCCGGCGAGGTCGGGGAGTTCGTTGATGGCGAAGATGCCGCGATTAGCGCGGGGAAGCAGGCCGTAGTGTACGGTAAATTCGCTGGAGAGTTCGTGGCCTCCTCGGGCCGCTTTGATGGGATCGATGTCGCCGATCAGATCCGCGATAGTGACATCCGGCGTGGCGAGCTTTTCTACATAGCGATGCTCGGGGGTGAGCCAGGCGATTTCGATTGCGTCTCCCTGCTTCGCAAGCAGGTCCTGGCAGCGGCGGCAGATGGGCGCGTAGGGATTGTCGTGAATTTCGCAGCCAGCGATGTATGGCATCTCGGGATCGAGGAGCGACGTGAGCGCGCGCAAGATGCGGCTTTTCGCCTGTCCGCGCAGGCCAAGCAGGATGAAGTTATGACGCGACAAGATTGCGTTCACGATCTGCGGAACAACCGTGTCGTCATAGCCCACTATGCCCGGAAAGATCGGGGCGGCATTGCGATTGTTGCCCTGCTCGCGAAGCCGCACCATCAGGTTCTCGCGCAGTTCGTCCTTGACGTGACGCGCCGCAAGGCGGCTTTCTGAAAATGGACCGGTGCGCAACTCGCCCAATGTGCGGGCACTGCTCATGGCGGGAACTCCTCGAACGCATGAATTGCCGGCGTGGCGCCGGCGTTGACAGCCTTAGGCGGATTATACGCCGGGAAAACGGTTGTCAGTTCTTAGTAGCTCGCTATTCGCAGCAGTCCATTGGCACGATCTAGTTCCACCTTGCCCTGGCGGCGCGCCGGAGCCCGGGAAGAACGGCTTGGAGATAGTTGACCACGGCCTCCAAGCGTTTGGTTTCCGACAGCGTGGATAGGAGGCTTTGCTTGAAGTCCAGATCGAGGGGAAGCGAACCGGCTAGAAGAAAGGAAAGATTGGTCGCGGTCTCATCGGGCTCGCTCAGTTCGGCGCCCGCAATTTTTACGATTTCGGCGTGCAAGCGCACAGCTTGCTCGATCAGGGGGCGTGCGGGCTGGGCGGGTTCGTTGTCATCGTCTTCCAGCAACGAAATCTCCGCTTGCAGGAAGGTGCGCTCCTCGCTGACCTCGACGACCTCGAAGCGCTCGACGCCGCGGGTGAGGATATCCATGCGGCCGTCGTCATATTTTTTTGTGACGGAGAGAATTTCGGCGGTGCAGCCGATGCCGGCGACTCCGTCTTCGGAGGCGCGCACGATGCCGAAAGGCTTTTTCTGTTCCAGGCATTCGGAGATCATTTCCTGGTAGCGCGGTTCGAAGATATGGAGCGGGAGCGGGGCTCCGGGGAGGAGAACCAAATCGAGCGGGAATAGAGGCAAGAGCGTCACGGTGGACCAGAAACTTATTTTACGCTTGGAGGAGTTGCGAGTTCTCAGAAAGGCAAGACATGGTCTACGTTCGCCAGCAACTGGCAAGTGGCAACTTCCTGTTTGACTTGCAGTGGGTTGAGGCATACAACGCCTAGATGGAAATGGACGGAAAGGTGGTCGTCGTAACCGGCGCTTCGATGGGAATCGGCGAAGCGATTGCCAAAATATTTGCCGATCACGGAGCTACCGTTGTGCTCCTCTCGCGCGACGTGGCCCGCGCCGACGAGGCCCGGCAGCGGGTTGGCGCTACGGAGCGCACCCTGGCGCTCGCCTGCGATGTGCGCTCACGCCAAGGCATCGACTCCGCGTTGGCTCAGACGATTGCGACCTTCGGGCGGGTCGATGTCTGGGTAAATAATGCCGGGATCGGGATTCGCGACTTTGTCGCCGACATGGATCCGGCGGCGTGCCGCGAGTTGTTTGAGACGAACTTCTTCGGCGCCCTGGCTTGCCTTCAGGCTGTAGTACCGGCGATGCGTAAGGCGGGCGGAGGGACGATTATCAACATTTCCAGCGTTGCCGGGCATATTCCCGTGCCTTACATGGGAGCGTACTCGGCTACCAAGTTCGCTCTGAATGCCATTGGGAAGGCGGCTCGAATTGAGTTGAAGCGTAACAACATTAATATACTGACGGTTTGTCCGGGCTACGTGAAAACGGATTTCGGCACGCACGTGGTTACGAACAAAGTCGGCAATGTGCGCCCGAAATCGGTGAAAGGGATTTCCGTGGAGCGGGTGGCGCGCGCGGCTTATGATGGCTATCAAGCTCGCAGGCGCGAGGTAATTGTGCCCTGGTCGATGATCCCGATGGTAAAGCTGTATCAGTTGCTGCCGGGGATGGTGGAGTGGATGATGGGCAGGATGATGAAGTAGTAAGTAAGTCGCCGCTCCTTCTGTTGGCGCCTTGTTACAATCTATGGGTTCGACTTTGAACGAACCGGGATGACGAAATGCGGGTCACTCTTGTAGAGCACTCCGCCTTTCATCACAAATACCACTCGCCTCACTGCCGTAATGTCTTTTAAGGGATCGCCCTCAAGGGCAATGAGGTCGGCCTGCATGGCCGGAGCGATCGAGCCGATCTGATCACCCAACCCCATGGCTTCCGCGCCCGCCGCATTGGCGGAGACCATAGCCGCCATTGGATCGATTCCACAGTCACGCACGCGGTGGATGAAATCCTCGCCGTTGCGGCCGTGCATACCCGCTACTGCGTCGGTTCCGTAAACAATTTTCAGGCCGGGAATGCGGGAGGCGCGCCTTAGAAATTCCTGCGTGGCCGGAATCAGGCCTTTCATTGCCTCGAACGCTTCTGCGGGAAAGAACGGCGGGGCAAGGTATTGCTCTTTGTGTTCTATGTAGTTTTCGAGGAGCAGACCAGCCTGCGGATCAAGAATTGTTCCGCGCTCGGCCATCAGTTTGAGATCCTCATCGGAGGCGCCGAGCCCGTGCTCGATCTCGGTGCACCCCGCGAGCGTTGCGGCGCGCACGGCGTCCCGGTAAGCGTGCACCAGCGTGCGCAACCCTTGCTTGTTCGCCTCATCGCAAGCGGCGTTGAGTTGCTCCTGCGACATGGTCATGGCGCCGCGCGTCATTCCTCCAGAAGCATAAATTTTGATCAGGTCGGCTCCGGCTTGTTTCTGTTTGCGAATGAAGGCGCGGATTTCATCGGGCGTTCCCGTCTCCGCGCCCTTTCCCATGATTGGCTCGGCGGAAGTCAGGATGCGCGGGCCGGGCAGTTCGCTTTTTGCGATGGCCGCGCGCAGTGCGAGGTCCGCCGGTACGCCCACGCTTTGGACAGTTGTGAAGCCGGCCATGAGCGTCCGCCACGCGTTGGAGGCCGCCGCATAGGCAGCTTCGGGCGTCGTTCCGTTCTGCCCGGCACTCTTTCCGTCCGGACCGAAGATCCAGGTGATGTGAACGTGCGCGTCGATCCAGCCTGGGAGCACGGTGAGGCCGCGGAGATCGTATTCGACAGGTTCGGCCTTGGGGTCAAGGGCGACGATTCTTGATCCTTGGATGACGATGCGAGTGTCATGCAAGATATGGCCGCGGCCATCGAAGAGGGTGCTAACGGCGATAATGGTGCGCTTCGCCGTCTCGGGAGCGGCGAAGTTTGATTGCGCGATGGTTAGCATCGAAGTACCGGGAAGAACTCCAAGGAGGGACAGGGTTGTCAATGAAATGCGCCAAGTTGCGCCAAGCATTTGCATCGCTCTCTCCGCGTTGTTTATGTTACCGGCACAATTGCCAGGTGGGAAGGCGAGCGCGGACAGGATTGTCCGCGCCACACCAACTCTTGCCGCAGCATATGTCTTTTGGCGCACCATATTTTCGTAAAGAAACGTAAAACCAGCTACCCTTTGGACAACGGATGCATCGAATGTTTTAGGCAGAACTGCAGTCTTCCACCCCCGTTTGAGAATGAGCTGACGCACGGCGGCTCTGGGGGTGGGAGCTGCCGTTAATTTTTTCCGCACGGTTTTTCGCTAGAATACCCTTTATGAAGGTTATGTTCTTGCCTGCCCGATTTCTCCGTCTGAATCTCCTCCGTATCTTCGGCGCGCTGCTCCTGTTTGCCTCGGTCATGTTTGTCTCCGCATCGGCGCAAGAGGGACCGCTGGACAAGTCTCTTCCCAAGGGAACCACCGTTGAGGAGATCATCAAGCGCTTTGCCACTAAGGAGAAGGAATTCAAAGAAGCGCGCGACCAGTACACCTTCCGCCAGGACGTCAAGGTCATGACGCTCGACGGCAATACTGTGGACGGAACCTACCAGCAGATCTTTGACGTGAGTTTCGATGACAAGGGGCACAAGGTCAAGAACGTGGTGTTCGCGCCGCAGCCCACCTTGCAGCGGATCATGATGACGGAAGAGGATATCGATGACATTGAGAACCGCCTCCCCTTCGTGCTCACCTCTGACGAGATCGGCGAGTACGACATTCTTTATGTAGGCCAGCAGAAGCAAGACGAGTTGAACACTTACGTCTTCGACGTCGCACCCAAGCAGATCGTCGGGAAGAAAAGATACTTCCAGGGACGGATCTGGGTCGACGATCACGATTTTCAGATTGTGGAGACTTTTGGCAAGACCGTGCCGGACATCCGCAAGAAGAAGGGTCAGGAGAATCTCTTCCCGAAGTTCACGACCTGGCGCGAGCAGATCGACGGGCAATACTGGTTTCCGACTTACACGCGGGCGGAAGATACTTTGAGGTTCAGCCTCGGCGACATCAAGATTCGCGAAATCATCAAATACACGAATTACCGGCGGTTCGGATCGAAGTCGCGGATCACCTATGACGGCAAAGAAGTGAAAAAAGGGGCCGAACAAGAGAAGCCGGATGCCACGAAGCCCGACTCGCCGAAGCCCGAGTCAACCAAAGATGACCCGAAGGCGCCGGACCCGCCGAAGCCGCAGTAAGCGAAGGATCTATTCGTTCCTGGGTGACCGGAGTTTTCCGTCCCTGCAAAGAGGCTTGACGGCACCCCAACTCAGCTTCATGATAGTCAAGAGCAGTACACGGTGAAGGAGTTCACCGCCAACCGCTGTCCCACGTTTTGAGCCGGGAACAGCTGATGACTCCTGACAAGCGGGACTTGTCGCGGAGTCATAGCCCGGCGAGACCCCGCAGGAACGTTCAGAGGTCGAAGTCTTTTATGGAAAACGTGTGGGCGCTCGCGTCCCTATGGGTCGGCCTGGCACTGATCGCGACGCTGCTGGCAATCTGGTTCAAGATATCGACCGCGCTGACCGAGATCGTTGTCGGCACGGTGGCGCAACTGATCGTTGGCGCCTTCGTTGTGCAGAGCGGCCTGGGCGCAAAGAGCGAGTGGATCACGTTTCTCGCCGGCACGGGCGCAATTGTGCTCACCTTTCTGGCGGGCGCTGAGCTCGACCCGATGATCTTCCGGCTTAAGTGGAAGGAAGCGACCGTGGTCGGACTGGTCGGCTTCTTCGGACCATTTCTCGGATGCGCCGCCGTTGCCCGCTACATTCTGCACTGGACAGCGCCATCGAGCTGGCTGACGGGAGTCGCCCTCTCCACCACCTCGGTTGCGGTCGTCTATGCGGTGATGCTCGAGCTCGGATTCAACGTCACCGACTTCGGCAAAGGCGTGCTGGCAGCTTGTTTCGTGAACGATCTGGGAACGGTGATCGCGCTGGGATTGATATTTTCTCCGTTCACGACCAAGACGTTGATTTTCGTCGGCTCGAGCGTTTTGATCTTTGCCCTATTGCCGTTTCTCACGCCCTGGTTTTTCAAGATTTATGGTGGCCGAGTCTCAGAACTGGAGGCCAAATACCTTCTCTTCATCTTGTTTGCGATGGGAGGGCTGGCCGTCTGGTCGGGAAGCGAAGCTGTACTGCCTGCTTACATCATCGGCATGGTGCTGGCCGGAACCGTGGGCAAGGACCACGTGCTGATCCGCCGCCTGCGTACGCTGACGTTCGGGTTGCTGACTCCTTTTTACTTCATCCGCGCGGGCTCATTCGTTTCCGTCGCCGCTCTCAAGGCTGCGCCGCTGGTCTTTGTTGTGCTCTTCCTTGCGAAGATGTCGTCGAAACTGGCCGGGCTCTTCCCCACGGTAAAGGCGTTCCGATATCAGCGCGCGGAAGGCGTTTACTTCACGCTGATGATGTCGACCGGACTAACCTTTGGAACGATTTCCGCGCTCTTTGGCTTGAATCACGGCATCATTGATCAGGCGCAATATTCCTATCTGGTGGCCACGGTGATCGGCAGCGCGGTGATTCCGACGATGATTGCCAACGCCTGGTTCATGCCCCGGCATCTGCTGTTGAAGCCCCGGCGGGAGCTTGAGGAAGCTCAAGCGCTGGCCGTGAATAGTGAAGGGTGACGGATGTGTGCGCGGTTCCGTCCGGATGCCGCTGCCGGCGCGGCCGGGAACCGAATTAGTTCGCAAGATGAAAGACTTTATTTTCCGCCGCGAGGACGACATGCAGTCGCTCAAGGAGCGTTTGCAGGAGAGGAAGCCGTTTCTTCTTTATGGGCCAAGCGGAGTCGGCAAGACGCTGCTAATGCGTAACATTGCAGAAGCCATGTCGTCGGTTCTCTGTTGCGAAAGTCCGGCGAGCATGCAGACGGTTTTTCGCCGCCTGGCGCAGGCATTGTTGGAAAGAAACCACCCGCGTGTGACACGTGCTTGCCGTGATCGCGACGGCATCCAGACAAAGTCCGCGGTATCGCTCAGGGGCATCGTGATGGATGCCTTGCGCGAGGCGAGTTACTCGATCGTGCTCGATGCGATCGAACAGCCCTCGCAGTCTTTCGCGGCGGCAGTGCGGGAGATCGTCAGCTGGTGCTCGACTCCGGTAGTGGCGATTGCGCGGTCGCACCATATGGAAGACACGGGATTTCTTCAGCCTTTATATTCCGGCCGGCTCGCGCGGTTCGAGCTAAGAAACTTCGATCCCGCCTCGGCGGAGGAGTTCGCCGAACAGGTCGTGAAGCGGGCTGGGCTTTCCGCTTCGAACATTCGGGAGTTCGTTGGCAAAGTTCTGGAATTCGCGGAAGGCAATCCGGGCGCGATTGTTTCGATGTTGCAAATGGCGGCGTCTCCAAGATACCGGAGCGAAGAGCGCATCAAGATTACGCCGCTCTATATCGATTTCCGTATGCATGGATCAGCTGCGCCGCCGGGTGCGCGACCCGGCTTGAAGTGTTGAGCGTATGGCAGGAGAATCCTTCAACTCGAATCAGGCGCGACGCCTGTCGGTCACTTGCCGGTATATCGATAAGCTGCTGGCCGACATGGAAAACGCGCTGAGCGTGGCCAGTTCCACCCAGGCGTTTCCGGAATACGTGCCCGATATTGCGCCGGCCGAACGTGACGTGATCGAGGACTATACTTCCCGCATACGGCAGCAACTGGTCCGCGTTCTCGAGAGTCACGGAGTCGCGCGCCCGGAAGCCTCCATTCCGG
>Ga0335080_10004742_pt1 | contig 13871 bp, 12 predicted proteins | sample Lox_Sample_34_FD_206720 | JGI IMG/M metagenome (GOLD analysis project Ga0335080, IMG submission 206720) | Soil microbial communities from Loxahatchee National Wildlife Refuge, Florida, United States - Lox_Sample_3.4 | ecosystem: Environmental > Terrestrial > Soil > Wetlands | place: USA... | reverse complement strand
CTCTACACCTACCTCGGCGGCATCAAGGCCGTGATCTGGATCGACCTCATCCAGGTCGTCGTCTACCTGTCCGGAGCCCTCCTCGCCCTCGCCTTCCTCCTCCGGTCCATCCCCGGCGGCCTCTCTGCCGTGCTCGCGGAGGGCGGGAGGCGCCTCTTCGACCTGCGCCCGACCCTCGGCGATCCCTACACGCTCTGGGCGGGCCTCGTGGGGGGCGCGTTCCTCGCCATGGCCAGCCACGGCGCGGATCACCTCATCGTGCAGCGCCTGCTCGCCTGCCGGGGGCTGCGCGACGCGCAACGGGCCCTCGTGGGCAGCGGCGTCCTCGTCATCCTGCAGTTCGCCCTCTTCCTGACCATCGGCGTCGCCCTCTCCCGCTTCTTCGGGGGCCGGACGTTCGCGACGAGCGACGAGATCTTCCCCGCCTTCATCGTCCACCACCTGCCCCCGGTGGTGTCGGCCTACCTCGTGGCGGGCATCTTCTCGGCGGCCATGTGCTCGGAGTCCTCGGCCCTCAACTCGCTCGCGTCGGCGCTGGCCAACGACATCGTGGGGCCGGTGTTCGGCCGCGGCGTCCTGGACGGGCGGCGCGGGCTGTGGCTGGGGCGGCTCCTGACCCTCGTCTGGACGATCGTCCTCGCCGCGCTCGCGGTGGGCTTCAGCCGCCTGGGCCAGGGACAGCCGGCCGTCCAGGTGGCGCTCGGCCTCGCGAGCGTGACCGCCGGCGGCCTGCTGGGGGCTTTCCTGTTGGGGCTGGCCGTCGAGCGGGCGGCGCAGGCCGACGTCCTGCTCGCGATCTCCGTCTCGGCCGTGACGATGTTCCTGCTGTGGCTCGGGTCCAAGGAGTGGATCGACCTGCCGCTCGGGCGCCGGATCGCCTGGCCCTGGTACTCGATGATCGGCTCCGGCCTGACGGTGGGCGTGGGGTGGGCTTCGTGCCGGCTGCGAGCCGCCCTCGGCGGCGGGGCGCGCGTCGCGCCCGCTGGCCGCTGAGCCCGAGGGCCGACTCGACCCTCGCGCGCGGACGGTGCCGCCCCGACGTCAGCGCGCGAAGATCTGGTTGTTGACGACCTGCAGAGCGGCGGTGAGCCGGCCGATCTTGTGGTTCCGGGCCTGCTGGGCGAGGGCGTCGTCCTGGGGCGGAACCTCGGCCCGCGTGTTGCGGAGCTGTTTTTCGAGCTCGAGCTTCAGGGCGTTGAGCTCGGTGGGCAGGAAGCCCTTGAGGGTGGCCACCGTCACCGTGCAGAAGCCGCCGGCGATCTGGAGCGCCATCGCGGGGCAGCTGCCTCCCATCCAGTTGGCCATCGTGAGCTCCCCTACTTGATGCAGACCGCCCGCACCTGCTTGAAGTCGGTGAGGCCGCGCAGCACCTTCTGGATGCCGTCCTGGAGGAGGGTGGTCATGCCCTCCCGGACCGCCTGCTGGCGCAGCTCCTCGATCGGCTTCCGCTTCTGGATCATGCGCTTGATCTCGTCCGTGGCCACGAGCAGCTCGTGGACGCCCATGCGGCCCTTGTAGCCGGAGCCCCCGCACTTCGGGCAGCCCTTCGGCCGGAAGAGGCGCAGGGCGGGGGAGTAGGAGACGCCGACCTTGTCCCAGTGCTCCGCCCCGTAGTCCTTGACGAGCTCGGCGAACTCGTCCGGCGTCGGCGCGTACTCCTCCTTGCAGCTCCCGCACAGCGTGCGGACGAGGCGCTGGGCCATGATGCCGAGGAGGGCGTCGGCGAAGTTGAACGGGTCGATGTCCATGTCGAGGAGGCGCGTGATCGTCTCCGGGGCCGAGTTCGTGTGCAGCGTGGAGAAGACGAGGTGGCCGGTGAGCGAGGCCTCGACGCCGGTCGCCGCCGTCTCGTGGTCGCGCATCTCGCCGACCATGATCACGTCGGGGTCGGCCCGGAGGAACGAGCGCATGGCGGCGGCGAAGGTGAAGTCGATCTTGGGGAAGACCTGGACCTGGCGGAGGCCGGGCTGGGTGATCTCGACGGGGTCCTCCGCGGTCCAGATCTTCATGTCCACGGTGTTGATGAAGCCGAGGGCGGAGTGGAGGGTGGTCGTCTTGCCGGAGCCCGTGGGGCCGACCACGAGGCAGATGCCGTAGGGCTTCTGGAGGATGGCCTTGAACTCGGCGAGGTTCCGCTCGAGGAAGCCCATCTTGTCGAGGGGCAGCGGCTTCGACGCGGCCAGGATGCGCATGACCACGTCCTCGTTGCCGCCCGCGGTGGGGATCGTGGCCACGCGCAGCTCGATCGTGCCCATGGGCCCGCGGAAGCGGATCTTGCCGTCCTGGGGCTTCCTCTTCTCCGCGATGTCCAGCTTGGCCATGATCTTCAGCCGCTGGACGAGGGCGCTGCGGTGGGGGGCGGGGACCTCGAGGTACTTCTGGCAGTCGCCGTCGACGCGCAGGCGCACCACGGTCGGGGACGTCTTGCCGTACGGCTCGACGTGGATGTCCGAGGCCCCCTTGTTGTAGGCGTCGATGATGATCTGGTTGCAGAGCTTGACGATCCCGCTGTCCGTCTCGTCGACCTCGGGCGGCTTCTCCTCCGCCTCGCCCTCGACCTCGCCCTCCTCGCCGGTGCCGAGGTCGTTGATGATGCGGCCGAGGTCGGCCTCCTCGACCGCCGGCCCGGTCTCGCCGAAGCTCGCCCGCACGAAGGCCAGGATGTCGTCCTTCAGTCCCACCGCGAACTCGTAGCGGGGGGCGAGGTTCATGGCCTTGATGGAGTCGAGGCGCGTGAGGTCGTAGGGGTCCTCGACCGCCACCCGCACCGTGCCCTCCCTCCGCTCGAGGGGCGCGCAGACGTTCTTCTTCAGGAAGTCGGCCGAGACGCGCCGCTTGAGGTCCTCGGGGATCGGCCCTCCCGTGGGCTCCCACGGGGCGCAGCCGTAGAACTGGGCCAGGGAGCGGAGGACCTCCTCCTTCGGGACGTGCGCCTCCTCGATCAGGACCTTGGACACGTCGAGCTGGTTGATCCGCGCGGTCTCGATCGCCTTCTGGAGGTCCTTCTCGGAGACGAGCCCCTTGTCGACCAGAGCGCCGAACTTGGACGGCTTGTTCGTGCGCGCCGCCCGGGCCTGGTTGTAGAAGGCGATCCCCAGGATCTTGGCCAGCTCCTCCGCGGCCTGGGCGTCCCGCGCCGTGAAGCCGGAGCCTCCCCCGCGGCTGTTGACGAGCTGGAGGACGCCGAGGATGTACTTGTCGAAGACGATGGGCGTGGACAGGACCTGGGTGGTCCTGAACCCGGACTGCTTGTCCCAGCGGGCGTCGAAGCGGAGGCTGGCGTGGAGCCTCCCGAGCTCGGCCGCGTCGTACGCGTTCGCGATGTTCGTGGTCTTCCGGGAGAGGGCGGTGAAGCCGGCGATCGAGGCGAAGTCCTTCGGGACCCGGATCTCCCGGACCTCCTGGCCGACCTTGAAGAGCGAGTAGAGCTGCTGGTTCTTCGTGTCCAGGGCGAAGATGGTCACCCGCTCGGCGGCGACGAGATCGAGCATCTCGTCCTTGAGGTCGACCAGGATGTCCTGGATGCTGGAGGCGGCGTTGATCTGGTTCGCGATCTCGATGAGGCGTTTCCGGTAGTGGAGCTCGCGCTGCGTCGCGTCGGCCACGGCCATCTCGTTCGCCTCCTTCGGGTGCCCGCCCGGTGCGGTCGAGGATAGCCCACTTCCGCCGGGTTTTCGCGTACCCTCTGGTCGGAGGTGAGGGCCCATGCGAGGGGCGACGGCGGTCCTGGCGGGGTTCCTGGCGGCGGGGAGCCTGGTGCGGGCGGGCGCGGACGAGGCCTACCGGGCCGAGATCCAGAAGTGGCGCGCCGACCGCGAGACGAGGCTCAAGGCCGACGGCGGCTGGCTCACCCTGGCCGGCCTCTTCTGGCTGAAGGAGGGCCCGTCCGGCTTCGGTACCGACCCCGCGGGGGACATCGTGCTGCCCGAGGGCTCGGCTCCGGCGAAGGCCGGCGTGTTCGAGCTGAAGGCCGGGCAGGTCACCGTCACTCTGCAGCCCGGCGTCGGCGGCCGGATCGCCGCCCGGCCCGTCACCGCCCCGGCGGTGATGCGGCCCGACACCTCGGGCACGCCCGACGTGCTCGAGATGGGTGCCCTGAGCCTGAGCGTCATCGAGCGGGGCGGGAAGCTGGGCATCCGCCTGAAGGACAAGAACAGCCCGGTGCGCAAGAGCTTCACCGGGCTCAAGTGGTTCGAGATCGCCGAGGCCTATCGCGTCGAGGCCCGCTGGGTCTCGTACCCCCAGCCGAAGCCGGTCAGGGTCCCGAACATCCTGGGCCAGACGGAGTCGATGCCGAGCCCGGGGTACGCCGACTTCACGCTGAACGGCAAGCCGATCCGCCTCGACGGAGTCCTCGAGGACCCCCACGCGGAGCAGCTCTTCTTCATCCTCCGCGACCAGACGAGCGGGAAGGAGACCTACGGGGCCGGCCGCTTCCTCTACGCCGACCTGCCGAAGGGCGGCAAGGTGGTGCTGGACTTCAACAAGGCCTACAACCCGCCCTGCGCCTTCACGCCCTACGCCACCTGCCCCCTGCCGCCCCCGCAGAACTGGATGCCGGTGCGGATCGAAGCCGGCGAGCTCGCCTACGGCAAGGCCAGCCACTAGCGTCCGTGGCGAACGCCGCGCCCATCTCGGTGCTGATCCTCGACGACGAGGCCGACGTCCGGCGCATCCTCGCCGACCACCTGGAGGACGAGGGTCGGTTCGAGGTGCGCACGGCCGAGACGGGCGCCGAAGCGCTGGCGGTCCTCGATGCGGCCCCGGTGGACGTCTGCCTGGTCGACCTGCGCCTGGAGGGCACGGACGGGTTCGTCTTCGTCCAGGAGGCCCGCTCCCGCCATCCCTCGGTGCGCTTCCTGATCCACACGGGCTCGCCTCTCGAGGACGTGAGGGATCGCGCGCGGGCGGCGGGGCTCACCGAGGACCACATCCTCCTGAAGCCCCTGCCCCTGTCCACGATCGTCCGGACCATCCGGAGGGTGGCCGCGCGGTGAGCCGGGCCGTCCGCGGATGGGGGGCGCTGCCCGTGCTCGCCCTGGCCGCATTCGCGTGGGGATCGCAGGTCGAGGCCGGCGAAGCGGCGGTGCGGCTCGTCACCGAGCTCCTTCCCCCCTACAGCTACGACGAAGGAGGGGTGGTCAAGGGTGCCTCCACCGACGTCGTCCGGGCCGTGATGGACGAGGCCGGCCTCCGCTACGGGGTCGAGATGCTGCCGTGGAGGCGCGCCCTCGACGCCGCTCTCAACGAGAAGGACACCTTCATCTACTCCGTCGCCCACACCTCGGGGCGCGAGAAGCAGCTCCTGTGGGTGGGCAAGATCTGCGATCGTCTGCTCGCGATCTACTGCCTCAAGGAAAGGGAGGACCTCCTCGCGCATTCGCTCGCGGAGCTGCCCGGCGCCACGTTCGCCGTCATCCAGGACGACGCCTCCGCGGACGTCCTCCGCGCGCTGGGGTTCGGCGTGGGCAGCCTGCACTTCATGCGCGACGCCGCCACGCCCCTGGCTTCGCAGCACGTGCTGGCCGGGCGCTCGGACTTCTTCGTCTCCAATCCCTATCGCTTCCGGTACCTGGCCGCGGGGGCCGAGCTGGCCGGGCGCTTCAAGCGCCACAGCCTGATCACGGCCGGCGACGGCTACTACCTCGCGGCCAACCCGGCCTCTGATCCCGCCCTGGTCGCTCGGGTCCGGAAGGCCTTCGAGAGCCTGCGCGCGAGCGGCGCCCTGCGCCGGATCCTGGCCGGCTCGCTTCCGCCGCTGCCGGAGCCGTGAGCGCCGACCGGGCGGCGCCCCCGCGCGAGGACCGCAGCGTCGCCCAGCGGCTCTCGTTCGTCGTGACCGCGATCACGACCGTGGTCACCGTCGCCTCCCTCGCGGCGCTCCTCGGCTACACCTGGTTCCGCGACGCCGCGACCATGCGCCGACGGGCCGACGGCACCCTGCTCTTCCTGGCCGAGTCGCTCCGGGTCCCCCTCTGGTCGCTCGACACCGAGGCGGCGACGACGATCGGGCGGGCCGTGGCGCGGGACGAGATCGTGAACCGGCTGGAGATCGCGGGATCGCGCGGCGAGCCCGTCTTCGTCGAGAAGAAGGCGGGGGCGGTCGCATTCGAGTGCTCCGCCCCGGTCCTCTACGAGGGCCGCCAGGTGGGCGAGGTCCGGCTCCAGGTGAGCGAGCGGCCTCGACAGCGGCTGCTCTGGAGCGTGGCCGTCGTGGCCGGCCTCACCGGAGTCGTGGTCACGCTGCTGCAGCTCGTGCTGATCGGTCCGCTCCTCAGGAGGCAGCTGCGCACGCCCTTCGACGCTCTCGACGCCACGATCCAGGGGTACCTCGCCGGGCGGTACGACTCGGCGCCACCCGACATGCCTTACGCGGAGTTCCGGCCGGTGACCGAGGTCCTCGTCCGGATGGGCCGGACCGTCGAGCAGCAGCTCGGCGAGCTCCGGGTCGCCGAAGCCAAGTACCGCCGGATCTTCGAGAAGGCCCGGGTGGGCATCTTCCAGACGTCGCCGGAGGGACGCGTGCTGGACCTGAACCCCGCGTGGGCTGAGTTCCTCGGCTACGACGGCCCCGAGGATGTCCGGGCCCGGGTGCAGGACGTCACCACCCAGGTCTACGCCGACGCCACCGATCGGGCGGACTTCCTGGCGCGGGTGCGCCGGGACGGGCGTGTCGTGCGCCATGAGATCCGGATGCGGCGGAAGGACGGGAGCCTCATGTGGGCGTCGGTCACGGCGGAGGGCGTCTTCGACGCCGAGGGGAACCTCGTGCGGATCGAGGGCCTCGCGGACGACGTCACGGAGCACAAGGAGGTCCAGGAGCTGAGGCTCCAGACGGAGAAGATGCTCTCGGTCGGCGGGCTGGCCGCGGGAATGGCCCACGAGCTCAACAACCCGCTCGGGATCATCCTCCACGCGGCCGAGGGCCTCGAGCGGCGGTTCTCGCCGGGTCTCGCGGCCAACGAGCCCGCGGCTTCGGAGGCGGGGATCGACCTGTCGGCGGTCCAGGCCTACATGGAGCGCCGCGGCATCCGCGGCTACGTCGTCGCCATGCGCGAGGCCGCAGAGCGGGCGGCACGGATCATCCGGACCATGCTGGAGTTCAGCCGGAAGGAGGTGGCGGGCGAGAACGCGCTCTGCTCGCTGGAGACGATCGCCGAGACGGCCCTGGATCTGGCCTCCAAGGACTACGATCTGCGCCGCAAGTTCGACTTTCGCTCCGTCCGGATCGTCCGGGAGCTCGACCCCGCCACACCCCGAATCCGCTGCTCGGCGGGCGAAATGGTGCAGGTCGTCTTCAACATCGTCAAGAACGCCGCCGAGGCGCTGGCCGGCGGCTTCGCTGCCCCGGGCCCCTCGATCACGATCCGCACCCGGGCCGAGGGCACGCTCGCCCGGCTCGAGGTCCGGGACAACGGCCCTGGGATCGACGAGGCCACCCAGCGTCGCATCTTCGAGCCCTACTTCTCCACCAAGGGACCCGGCGCCGGCACGGGGCTGGGGCTCGCCGTCGCCTACTTCATCGTCACCCAGCGCCACGGGGGAACGATCACGGTGGAGTCGGCGCCCGGCGAGGGGACGACGTTCGTGCTGAAGCTCCCTGCCGTTCCCTCGGCCGGAGCCGTCGCGTCGCGCCAGTAGCCTGGCCGAGCCAGCACGTCGCCCCTGGCCCCCTTCAGCTTCACCTCGAGTGCGTGCCAGCCCTCCTTTTCGGGCGACAGCGGGACATAGCTCAGCACGTAGCGGGAGCGGATGTCCCGCAGGACGTCGAGGAAGCGGGCCCGCAGGTCGCGCTCGCTCTTCGCTTCGAAGAGCCGGCCGCCGGTTGCCCGGACGACGTCCTGCAGGAACGGCTCCTTCGGGTCGCCGCGCCCATAGGCGGCGACCCCGTAGACGATGGCGTCGGAGCGGGAGGCTGCCTCCACGACCTCGGTCGCGGTGAGCCAGCTCATGTTGTCGACGCCGTCGCTGAAGACGACGACCGCGGCGCGGCGAGGCCCCGGCTCGCGCAGCCGCAGAGCGGCGTAGACCGCGTCGCAGAGGGCCGTGCTCCCTCGCGACGACACCCGGGCCAGCTGCTGCTGCACGCGGGCCCGGTCCGGGGTGAAGGGCTCGAGCAGGCTGACGTCCTCGCGGAAGGCGAGGAGGGCGGCCTGCTCGTCCCCGCGCAGCCCGGCCAGGAAGCCCCAGGCGGCGCTTTTCAGCTCCTCCAGCTTGGCGCCGCGCACGCTGCCGCTCAGGTCGAGGACGAGCTCCGCGTCGACCGGGGACTCCTCCTCGAGGAGGGGCTCGAGCCGCTGGACGCGCCCGTTGTCCCGGACCTCGAAGTCCGCCGCGCGCAGGCCTCGGAGCGGCGCGCCCTTCACGGTGACGGACGCCTCCACCCTGACGAGGCCGACCTCCGCCCGGAAGACCGGCGGCGCCTGCGGAGCCGCGGCGAGGAGGACGCAGGCGACGAAGGGGCTCACCGGTCGAGGGCCTCCTTCCAGAGGCGGTCGACGGCCGCCTTGGCCAGGCCCGGCGGGCCCCAGGGGTAGACCCACCAGGGGTCGACGGACCGGTCGAGGCGCTGGGACCATTCGAGCGTCGCCGCCACCGGCAGCCGGGCGGCGGCCGGGCCGGACGACTTCTCGAGCGCGTGGGCGAGGCCGAGGCGGGCGGCCTGGGAGTCGGGCCAGGCCTCGGCGGCCCGCCGGTAGAAGCCGGCGGCGTCGTCCGGGTGATCGAGCCGCTCGGCGATGCGGCCGAGGAAGAGGAGCGCCAGGTAGCGCTGTCGAGCGTCGGCCGTGCCGGCCTCGACCTCCTCGAAGAGCGGCTCCGCCTCGACGAGCCGTCCGTGGTCGAGGTGAAGCTTGCCGAGGTGGAGCCGGGCCTCCAGCAGCCCGCCTTCGAGCGCGAGCGCATCCCGCAGGGCCCGCTCCGCCTCGTCGCGCCAGTGGGCCGCCGCCGCCTCGTGGTGCCGGAGGAGCTCTTCCCCGGCGAGGCTCTCGGCCGCGCAGCCGAGCACGAGCTGGGCCTCGGGATCGAGCGGCGCGATCTGCCGAGCCGTCTCCGCGAAAGGCTGTGCCGTCTGCGGGAAGCCGATGGCGAGGGCCGCGCCGGCGAGGGCCACGTAGAAGTCCCGGCGGTCGATTCTCTCCCGGATCTCGACCATGCCAGGAGTCTTCCCTCGATCGGGAAAGGCGTCCCGCCTCATCGTGGCCCAGTTCCGAGCCTCGGCCGCCGCCGTGCGCGACCACTGCTGGAGCGTGAGGGAGGTGTCGAGGTGGACCCTTGCCTCCGTCATGTGCAAGGCCTGGAGCGCGATCAGCCCGGCCTCGGCGTGCATGAGGACCGCGGCCTCGACGGCGTGGAAGTCGATGTCGTCGGGCGACGAGGGGACGGCTCTCAGCCGCCTGCCCTGCCGTCGCAGCTCGCTCACCGCGGCCGAGATCGCTCCGGCGTGCCACTTCTGGATCTCCTGCAAGGCCGCCTTGTGGTTGGCCGTCGCATAGGTCGCGGCGACCATGAGGTAGTCCGCGAGGTCGTGCCTCGCCGGCCCCTGGAGAGCCAGCAGCAGGCAGGCGGTGAGCAAGGCTCTCTCCCGCGGATCAGCGCAGGGCGAAGACCAGGAAGTACTGGTAGGGGAGGAAGCCGTGCTCCGCGGCCAGGCGGAAGCCGGCGTCCTCCATCTGCTTCACGAGGTCCTCGCGGGCGATCTTCATTCCCACGGGCGGGCCGACCGGGAGGTCGCGCTTCTGGAAGTCGACGTGCACCACCTGGCCGCCCGGCTTGAGCATGCGCTTCAGCAGGCCTAGGTACTTCTTTTGGCCGTCGATGTGGTGCCAGGTGTCGACGATGAGGAAGCGGTCGACCGAGGCGTCCGGGAGGAGGGGATCGTCGGGATCGCAGAGGATGGTGACCACGTTGTGGACGCCGGCGTCGCGCAGCCTGTGGTTCAGGTGCCGGACCATGTCGGGGCTGATGTCCACGGCGTAGACGCGGCCCGCCTCCCCGACCGCGCGGGCCAGCCTCATCGTGAAGTAGCCGGAGCCCGCCCCGATGTCGGCCACCACCTCGCCGGGCCGGATCGCGAGGGCCTTCATCACCTCGTCCGGCTTCTGCCACGCGTCCCGGGCGGGGTCGTCCAGGGCCGCGATGTACGCCGCCGGGTCCCCGTGGAGTTGGTGCATCTCCTGCGGGGTCGTCGCGGCCTGGGGAAAAGCGGGGCTCGAGGCCACCGCGGCGAAGAGGAGCGTCGCGAGTGTCTTCATCGGGCGATCTCCGCGACGCCTTCGACGAGGCGATTCACCTCGTCGGTCGTCGTGTAGCAGGCGCATCCCGCCCGGACGACGCCGTCCGCGGCGTGGCCCAGCCGTCGGACTGCCGTGCTCGCGTAGAAGTCGCCGTTCGAGACGAAGACGGCGCGACCGGTGAGGGCCCTGGCGACGTCTTCCGAGGCGTGCCCCCGGACGGTGAACGCGATGGTCGGCGTTCGCGGCTCCCCGGGCGGCGGACCGTAGACGGTCACCCCGGGGATCGCCCGCAGGCCCGACCAGAGCGCTTCGACGAGCGCCTGGCCCCGGGCGTGGAGGGACGCCATCGCCGCCGCGAGGCGGGCCCTCCGGTCGGCGCCTTCCGCCAGCGAAGCGAGGAAGTCGACCGCCGCCGCGGCGCCCACGATGCCTTCGTGGTTCTGCGTGCCCGTCTCGAGCCGGTCCGGCGCGTTCTCGGGCGCCGGCTCGAGCTTCGGCAGGTCGAGGTCCTCGACGAGCTCTCGCCGGCCCCACAGGACGCCCACGTGCGGACCGTAGAACTTGTAGGCCGAGCAGGCCAGGAAGTCCGCCCCGAGCGCCGCCACGTCGACGAAGGCGTGGGGGGCGTAGTGGACGGCGTCCACGAAGACGAGGGCGCCTCTCGCATGGGTGAGGTCCGCGGCCCGGCGCACGTCGTTCTTCGTCCCGAGAGCGTTCGACGCGGCGCCGATCGCCAGGAGGCGCGTCCTCGGGCCGAGGGCGGCGGCGAGGTCGTCGACGTCGAGCTGGCCCGTCTCGGGCCGGAAGCGGACGGCCCGCACGACGAGCCCCCGCTCCTTCGCGAGCTGCCGCCACGGATCCACGTTCGCGTGGTGATCGAGCTCGGTCACCACGACCTCGTCGCCTCTCGACCAGCGCCGGCCGAGGGCGCGGCTCAGGTGGAAGGTGAGGGTCGTCATGTTCGCGCCGAAGGCGATCTCGGCCGGCTGGCCGCCCAGGAAGTCGGCGAGGGCGCCGCGCGCGGCCCGCAGGGCGTCGTCCGTCTCCACGCTCGTCGGGTAGGCCCAGTGGGTGTTGGCGTTGTGGTGGACGAGGTAGTCAGCCATCGCGTCCACGACGACCTGCGGCACCTGCGTGCCGCCGGGGCCGTCGAAGTAGGCGACGGGCGTTCCGCGGTGGCGGCGGTCGAGGGCCGGGAAGCGGGACCGGATCGTCTCGACGGAGTCGACGGCAGGCGAGGAGGCGGTCGTCGTCATGCCGGGTTCACCCTCTCGGGCAGCATACCGCACCCGGACACCGCCGATGCGGCGAGGCCGCACTGCCCGACCCAGTACAGGACCATGATCGGCCAGAGCACCCCGGGGATCGGCGCCCAGAAGCGGTCGAAGGCGATCAGCGTGTCGCTCGCCCCGAACGAGACGGCGCCGGCCAGGCCGAGAGCGGCGGCGAGGGCATGCGCGCCGGGGCTCCCGACACGCGCCGCGGCGCGCCACATCATGAGGCAGATGACCGTGACGTACACGGCGACCGGCAGAGTCATGGGGCCGAGGCCGGCGCGGAGCTGGCCGAAGGCCAGCAAGCCCCAGGCGAGGAACGGTAGCGCGCGGCCGAGGGCCGGCCGGCGGTCGGCCGAGAGGAAGGCCGCGAGGTAGGCGAGGTGCGCCGAGAGGAACGCGAGGAGACCGGGCAGGAAGAGGCCGGACTCCAGAAGGAGATCGCCGATCCCGGACAGGACGAGGCCAGCCGCCGTGAGTCGGCCGAGCGGCCCTCGGCACCCGAGGACCCACGCGGCCAGGCAGAGGGCGGGAAGAGGCTTCGTTGCCAGCCGCAGGGCGGGGAGCTCCGCCGCCTGGCCGACGAGGAAGAGGAGAGCCGTCGCGATCCCAACACCGGCGAGGGCCGGGCCGGTCGGTTTCACACGCGTCGCGGCCCCCGCAGTATCCGCGCGGGCAGGAGGATCACCGCCTTCACGAGGCCGAGCGCGCCCTCGACCGCGATGCCGAGGAGACGGAAGGGCAGGAGCAGCAGCCAGACGAAGGGGTAGAGGACGAGGGCGAGGAGGGCCAGGGGCCAGCAGAGGACGAGCAGGATCAGCCAGAGCAGGAACTTCGCCATGTCGGACCTCCGTCGACTCGCAAGAGAGTCTACGACGAGAGCAGGCGCACCGCGTTCCGAGGCGCACTCGTGCGGCCGGGAGGGGGACCGGGCTAGCATCGGACGTGGGTCCGCTTCCGATCGACGCGCACGTGGGCCGGGTGCGCGAGGCCCTCGCGTCGTCGCGGGCGGCCGTCCTCGTCGCCCCGCCGGGCTCGGGCAAGACGACGCGGGTTCCGCCCGCGCTCGCCGCGGATGGCCCCGTCTTCCTGCTCCAGCCGCGACGACTCGCCGCGCGCTCGATCGCGAGGCGGATCGCCGACGAGCAGGGGTGGACGCTCGGGGACACGGTGGGCTGGCAGGTCCGCTTCGAGCGGTGCTACGGGAAGACGACCCGGCTCCTCGTCGCGACCGAGGGAATCCTGACGCGTCGGCTCCAGTCGGATCCCTTGCTCGACGGCTTTCGGACGATCGTGCTCGACGAGTTCCACGAGCGCAGCGTGCACGCCGATCTGGCGCTCGCCTTCGCCCGCGAGGCCTGGCGGGCCCGGGACGACCTCCGTCTGCTCGTGATGTCCGCGACCCTCGACGCGGGAGCGGTGTCGCGCTTCCTGGACGACTGCCCGGTGATCGACGTGCCCGGCCGGCCCCATTCGATCGAGGTCCGGTACGAGCCGGGACGGCTTCTGGCCGATGCGGTGAGGGCGGCCCTCGCGAGCCCGGGCGGCCACGTCCTCTGCTTCCTGCCGGGCGCCCCCGAGATCCGACGCGCCCAGGCCGAGCTGGGCGAGGTCGCGGGCGCGAGCGTCCTGCCTCTGCACGGCACGCTGTCCGCCGAGGAGCAGGACCGGGCGCTGGCCGAGTCGGCGGAGCGGAAGGTCGTCCTCGCCACGAACGTCGCGGAGACGTCGCTCACGGTCGCGGGGGTGACCGACGTGATCGACACCGGCCAGCACAAGGTGCTCCGCTACGACGCGTCGCGGGGCCTCGACCGGCTCGAGCGGGAGCGCATCCCGGCGGACTCGGCGGAGCAGAGGAAAGGCCGCGCGGGGCGCACCGGACCCGGGCGCGTCGTGAGGCTGTGGGACGCGCGCGACCGGCTCCGCGCGCACGGCGAGCCGGAGATCGAGCGTGTCGACCTCGCGGGTCCGGCGCTCGACGTCCTCGCCTGGGGCGCGGATCCCTCGACCTTCGAGTGGTTCGAGACGCCGCCGGTGGAGCGGCTCGAGTCGGCCATGGCTCTCCTGGCGCGGCTGGGTGCCTTGTCCGGCCGCCGGCTGACTCCCGACGGGCGGGCCATGCACCGGCTGCCCCTGCACCCGCGTCTCGCACGGGTGTTCCTGAGCGCCGGCGGCGGAGCGCGAGCTGCGGCGGCGTGCGCGGTCCTCGGCGAAGGATGGCGGCCGCCCTTCACCGGCGAGGCGCCGACGACGGAGTCCGACGTGCTCTCCGCCGCCGACCGCCTGCGGGAGGCCCCGCCCGCGGTGAGGGCGGCGGCCAGGGACCTGGAGGGGGCGCGCGACGCCGACGCTTCGGGACGGA
>Ga0335080_10004741_pt1 | contig 13871 bp, 12 predicted proteins | sample Lox_Sample_34_FD_206720 | JGI IMG/M metagenome (GOLD analysis project Ga0335080, IMG submission 206720) | Soil microbial communities from Loxahatchee National Wildlife Refuge, Florida, United States - Lox_Sample_3.4 | ecosystem: Environmental > Terrestrial > Soil > Wetlands | place: USA... | reverse complement strand
TCAGCCGCCGTGAACCGAGATCGGTCTGACAAACCCTGTGCAACTTCTGATGGGTCAGATTGGGTTGGAGGTTCCGCTATATGACTGCGCTGCAGGCGCTTGGATACGCGACCTTTGGGTTATGAGTTATTAAATGCAGTATTTACATAGAGTTAGCGTGCATGGTTGGTTACCATCTCTAGTTCAAAGTAATTTCCTGGAGCTTGCTGTAGCTTCTCGAATGGGTTGAAGTTGGGTTGACTCACCTCAAGTCAGCCCCTTTTCGATTCCGCAGTCCTCAACCTTTTACTCATCAGAACCCCGGCCGCGTTCCCTTCGTCCCCGACGAGATCGCTGTGCGGAGGCCTGTTCACGAGGTGTCATGTCTACTCTGCAAGTACCAATCAACCCAGAATCACTGTTCGAACCGCTGCTGACCTCGCGTGAGGCGGCCCCGTTTCTCCGCCTCCACTACAAAACTCTAGAAAGCATGGCGCGCGCCGGCGAGGTTCCCGCTACTAAGAAAGGGAAGAGCTGGCTGTTTCGCCTTTCCAGACTAAGCGAATGGATCGACCAGGAGCTTCAATCGAAAGCCGTGCGCGCCAAAGAAACTGTCGGAGGACGATGAACCGCGTAACCCAGTACCAAGTTGCCTGATCCAGGGAGAGCTCAGCTGGCGCATCGCACGATCGACAACTGCAGGTCGTGTGCCCCACTCCCTGGAGCAATCTTCAGGCGGCAATTGTCAAGCGAAGAGCGCTAAACACTCGGCATGGCACTCGTGGATTCAAATTTGACTGTCCACCAAACTTATCGCAATTCGAGGAGTGAATATGAACTCTAGAAAGCTCATTCGAGCTCTATCTAAACTGCGTGATCGGCTTAGCCGCGACCTCGCCGTTACTGAAAATCCTGAGGACAGAGGCGCACTCAATATCGCAATCCGTTCGCTGATAAGCGCCATAGACATTCAGGAGACACTCATAAGGTTTGAGCAAGGTAAGCCGCAGAAGAAGAGGGCACGAGACATGGACACGTATAGCCAGCGAAAGGAGCACCTAAAGACCATCATGGGCCCGATAAACCCTGCGGAGTAGGCGCGGACGACGCACCATGAAGCCGTAAAGGCTTCACTCGCTTCGATAAATGCCTTACCTCGCTGGACTGTGCTCCATTGGGCCGGCGTATGTCTCAGCGGTCTTGGGGTGACAGGCAAACTGGCTTACGACTCGAACGCCGATGCCATCAGGCCCTGTTCTGCTTTGGGGATATGAAATTGATCGGCTTCATAACGCCAATTCAGAACTGCTTTTCGAACGTCATCAAAAACTCGGGAAGCCTGTTGCGCTGTTAGTCCATAATCCCGGCTCGCATCCATTGCAACGGATACATCGCAAGCGGTTTCGACTTCATTGATCGCCAGCGTTAATTCGGTCCTGTCTATAGAAGGGTTCATATCGAAGGCCGGTGATAGTCGTATACCTTGCTCATCAACGAAGAAGCCGTGATTACGGAGATGGTCGTCCGTGTTGTGGATCAGGATATTGAAGAGGACGCGTCGGAATAGCTGCTCACAGTCCGCGGCGGTGTTCATACCTCGTGATTGCAGAAGATCGACAAGCTCCAGATAGCTGGCACCGGACTCTCCATCTTTATGCTGCGTGAGAGTCATGGCGGAAACGAAGGCTAACCGCCTTCCGTCCACATTGCGGTCAAATCGCTTCGCAAGAAATGTCGTGTACGGGCTGCCCTCAAGCCGGAGCGGGCGTGCTCCCGGCACAACAATACCGGCCTTCGCTGCAAGGCGGTTTGCCACCAGTTCCCACCCACCCATATCGCGTGTGTCCTGGCGGCTTGGGAATTTGGCGATGCAAAGTACACGCTGTTCGTCTCGTACAGAAGCCTTGGGCCTCGCACCACCCAGGGAGGTTCCCGGAGCAAAAAGCTGCGCTAGCCATCTCGCATACTCTGGATGCTCCTCCTCGTTGAAATGCTCTTCAAATTGAAGGCTGGCGGCCTGGAGTTCACGAAGCGACGTGATCGGCGGAGCCGCGAGCCGCGCGTCGCTATCAACGAAGGGGCCATCAGGCGATACGCGAAAGCGAAGCGCTCCAAGGCGAGTTTCGTCATGCACTCCTAGCAGAAAGTCCCACTCTGTCAGGGTTCGGGGCCTTTGGCCTTCCTGCCGGGCGCGCAGGTTCTCACGCCGTTGCATCAACACCCGTCCCCAGCGATCCGGCGACGAGTCTAGAAATATCCCAAAATTTGCACGGTCGGGCGCGGGGTATTGATGACCTGTGACCAGAGCGAGATCAGGGTCGAATGCAAACGCCGCTTCACCCGCAAGCCACGCGTTCTCGTAGTGGAAGGAGAAAATGTCACCAGACCGGCTCTTTTGCCGATGCAATTCGCCCATCAGCGCGGGCGCCTGAAAGCGTTCGAGGTCGGCATAGACATAGGCAGTATCGAATTGGCTCATGCCTTCCTCGCGTCACTTCCAGTGAGTTCTGCAGAATCAGAAGACGGAGATGCTTTCTTGGGAGCACGGCGCTTCGGAGTGATTCCAGCGTCCTGCAATTTTCGGCCGAGAACATCATCAACAGCCAGGCGAGAGAGATCATCCTCCAGTCGCAGAACCTGCATCACGCGAGCGTAGACACCCAACGCAACCCCGGGATTGCCGCGCTCTACCTTGGAGAGAGTCCGTCTCGTAATGCCTGCACGCTGTGCGACAGAATCAGCCGAGTATTTTCTCCGAAGCCGAGCCAGCTTCAGGTTCTCGCCGAAGCCTTCGAGCAAACGTGCGACTCGCGGGAGCAGAGCTGGAATCACCTTTGCCATAACAAGAATTATTATACACAAATATCTATAAGTTTGATTATTTATATTCCCGTTATTTAAGAAGCGGTGCTTGGTGAAAATACTCCAGTAATGAGGTTGGGGACCCTACTCCCGAATTTGGTTATGCCGGAATCTGTCACGGCAGAGGTCGCGGGTTCGAGCCCCGTCGTCCCCGCCATACATTCCAAAAGAGTTACGGGATGATTTGGCGAAGAAAATTCCGCGAAATTGGGTGCAATTTGGGTGCATTTTGCACCCAGTTTGCACCCAAAAATCTCACTAACGCCGCGTCCCTATATATGTCTTCAGCGTTCACTGAGAAGGGAAAACTAACGACATGACCGCGGCCTGCGCATTCTGCTTGGCCGGCGTGATTGCCTGGGTATAGACATCCAGAGTTGATCGAATAGTCGAGTGTCGGAGCAGCTCCTGCATCACCTTGAATTCGGTGCCAACGCTTCTCAAGAGCGTTGAGTAGGTGTGGCGGAATGTGTGCCAGCCAAATCGCGTTTCAATCCCAAGTTCCCGAGCTGCCGGTCTCAGATACTTGTGCAGAATTGCCTGTCCCCAATACGGCTGCACTCCATCGCTATGCCGGCTCGCAAAAACCCAGTCTTCTGGCCGGCGATAAGGGGACTGTTCTTTCCACTTGAGGAGTGCTTCGCACACGCGGGGATGGATTGGAACAGGCTTCTGCGAGGATTCCGTTTTGCATGGTCCCACAAAGCCGTGAACAATGGAGCGCGCGACATTCATTGTTCCTGCAGAGAAGTTGATATCGCCCCACTTGAGCGCGAACAGTTCGCTCTGCCGAATGCCAGTCGACGCCGCTATGAACACCAAGGTGCTCTCACGAATCTTTAGCCCTTCTAGCAGAATCCTGATTTCGCCAGGAGTCAGGACTACTGGCGGCGATCGCCGCTTTGCACTCTGGCGAACGAGTCTGATTGGATTGCCATCGAAGAACTCGTACCGACAAGCGTGACTGAACAGCACGGACATGACATTTCGGATCTTGGCGCACGTGCTCCTCGCGATGGGAAGGCTTCGGAGCCAGGATTCGACCTCAATGGTCTTAACATCGCTCAAAAGGTGCTCGCCCCATTTCGGAATGATCCATCGTTTCAGGTAGACCTTATAGATTGTCTTGGTTGAATAGCTCCGCCAGGTGTTCGCTAAACTCAGTTCGCATTGTTCAAAATGGCTGCACAGCTGACCAACGGTCATCGAAACAGATTTCGATTTCGCCACTCGTGCATTCAAGTCTGGCACTAAGAGACGTGCTGCTTTCCGCGCAGTTTCTAGGTCTGGTATCTGATCGACCGTTCCGATTTGCCTCCGTCGATAGATTTTCTTTCCGTCCAACGTCTTCTCCCACCAGCGAAATTGCCAGATATCAGAATGCTTCTTGCGATTTCTTCGTATGACGCTTCCATCTTGCATAAAGACCTCCACCTGCGGATGCAGGCAAAAATATCTTCTCCCAAATAGGACCAGGGAAGGGAAGCCTCAGTTCAGACGATCAATGTGGCATCTTCGAGAAGGTTGCTGCTTTGCGGCGGCAGCGCGCTCGTCTGAGGTCAGTCGCTCCAGCGAAACTTCCAATTCGCTGAGGCCTGCTTATCAGTGCATTTTCTCTCTGATGAAATACAGACACACACGCATTTACAAACACGGCGTACGTGTTTTACGATTGCGCCATGAAAACTCCCAAGCTAAACAAACATCAATTGCAAAGCGAGGCGACACGTGCCTCTTTGCTTGAAGCGGCTCGCAAGATCTTCGTTCGTGATGGATTCGAACGAGCTCAAATTGATGACATTGCGGCGGAGGCAGGCCGAACCAGGGGGGCCGTATATACGCACTTTGAGAGTAAGCAAGATCTGTTTCTTTCGCTTCTTGAGCAGCAAATGCAGGGCACGCGCAGTCGTGCGACCGAATTCATCGCCAGTCAAAGCGACGAGAGCCCAGAACTTCGATTGAAGGCACTCAAGAAGTTCTATTCCGAGGCTGACGATCCGGAGTGGGCCATTCTGGCTCTAGAATTCAAACTCTTTGGACTTCGGAATCCCGAGTCCATGGTACAACTCAGAGATCTGTATCGTAGAACTTACATTTTCGAAGGTTTTGCCGAACGGTACGGTGTAAAAGAGGAGCAAGGGCGTTCGAAAATTAAAAGCAGACTCTTCGCGTTGAACGCAATCGGAAGCGCCATGATGCTTGACACACATTTTGAACCAGATGCCCTCAGTTCCAAGGAGGTCAAATTGATTCTCGAGGAGACTTTTGAGTGTCTCTTTCCATCGGGTCAGTCCCTAGCCGAGCCCCTTAGGGAATCGTCTCGGTCAAGCAAGCACAGAAAGCCGTCCGTCAAGTAACCTGTTGGCAACAGGCGATTGTCCGGGAGGTCGCTCTATTCTTAAGTGCACTCCTTGCGAGAGCTAGAGCTATGATTGTCGTTCAAGTTTCGTTGGCGCAGTTGCGCGCGTCGTAAAGCTGCGGAGCTCGCTGCGACTTCTCGATCATCAGAAGAATCCAGCACAGTTCTCTACGCGAATCAGTCCTTTCCTTCCTTAGTAAGCCCGAGACATTGGCCCTTTGCCGGTCCCTTTCTTCAGAGGGTCCGCTGGTGGGTGTGCCAGCGTGAACCCATTAGCTCTGGCCTCTTGGCTTGTCCTCACTGATGGCCCTTTGGAACGGCTACCGATAGATCTCCCTTTCAAATCAACGGTTTTACGGCAGTTGACTAAGCAAAAACTAAAGCCTCAATTCTTCTCTTGACAAGCGTACAAAAACTCATCTATATGTGATAACCGTCATTTAAATACATGTTCACATGTATACAATCTGACAAATGTCGAAGATTCTCTCGTTTTCGCGGCGCTGTGAGACCTCAACGAAGACAGAGTCCAAGCGGCTCGCCAACGAGCAGCGAGGAACGAATTGACGGTTTCAATTTAGGAGGGCAGTCGATGTTCGCTTTTCGCAGAATCAATCTGACAATTCTCAGCCTCACGATCCTTGTCGTGGGAGCCATTCTTCATGAACAGGCTGCTTTTGCACAGAATACGACGGGTGATGTACTCGGAACCGTGACCGATTCGACTGGTGCGGTGATACCGAACGCTACTGTCACAATCACAAACGTGGGCACTCATCAGGTAAGAAAGACGGCCACTGAAGGACAGGGACAATATGTGTTCTCCCTCCTGAGCCTGGGCGACTATCAGATTCGCGCGGAAGCACCCGGATTCAAATCAGTGAATCTTCCAAGGTTCACACTGACAGTCGGGGAGCGTCGTCGTGAAGACCTAACGATGACCATTGGCGAACAGAGCGAAACTGTTCAGGTCACAACGGCACCTCCAGCCCTTGAGGCGGATTCAACTACTCTAGGTAGCACGATCGAGCCACAGGCGGTGCAAAATCTGCCTACGGAAGGGCGCAACTACTACAGCCTCGTGGACCTGGCACCTGGTGCAAACTTCGGTCCGGCAAACGGAATTTCGAGCGGAAATCGCTCCGCCGATCGTCGGCAGTCCTCTGAAGTGTCAGTTAACGGCCAGTCCGACGCTCTCAACTACAACATGCTCGACGGAATGGACAACAATGAAAGCCAATGGAATATCGTAGCGATCCGTCCCTCCATTGATGCCATTGAAGAAGTGAACGTATCGACAAGCAACTATCCCGCCTCGGTAAGCACCACCGCTGGGGCAGCAGTGAACGTGCTGACGAAGAGCGGCACTAATAGATTTCACGGCACTGCTTACGAATACTTGCGGAACGACGCCACGGACTCCAGAGACTTCTTTGCAACGACGGCCAATGGAGTTGCGAAGAAGCCGACATTGCAACAGAATCAATTCGGCGGCAGCATCGGCGGTCCGATAAAGCGAGACAAGACATTCTTCTTTGCAGATGTTGAGGACCTGAGAAAAATACAAGGCCAAACGCAAACTGTGACGGTCCCTACTGCATATGAGCACAGTCATATTGGGGATTTTTCTGATATTACGGTGGCAAATCCAGCCTATCCGGGGTGTATCAATAATCCACCTTGTCCCCCAACTATCCCAGGCCCAAACGTCTCCTATTATCCTCTCGACCCGGCCGGAGAAGCGGTCTACAAGCTTTATCCGATGCCCTCAAATACCAATCCGACTGTCACGGCGAATAATTTCACGGCCTCGCCGCACTACACCCAATACAACTTGACTTCAGATGGCCGCGTTGATCACCATTTCGGGACAAATGACGTAATGTTTGCGCGGTTCTCCTATAACAATGTGACGACACTTACTCCCGGCATCTTTCCAGAGGTCGCCGATCCAGCCAACTCCCAGATCATGATTCATCCCGGCGGGAACATTTATGGTTTCCAGGGAACAGCTTACGAAACGGCTTACAACGGAATGCTGAACTACGTTCATACATTCACGCCGAATCTGGTGCTAGAAGCCAAAGCCGGATATACGCGCTTTTACAATAACTACGTCACGCTGAATCAAGGCAACAACGTAAGTGCGGATCTTGGCCTGCAGAACATCAATGTCGGATCCACCACAACCGGGCTTGCAGCACTGTATCCGATCGATGGTTATGCGTCGCTCGGCGACAGCACGTACGAGCCAGATCTAACCGTCAACAACAATTTCCAGGAAATGGGAACTGTCTCCTATTCTCATGGAAAGCATAACTTCAAGCTCGGTGCATCGCTCATTCGGCGCCAGCAAAACGGTTTCTATGCGGGCTCCTTCCCGTTGGGTGACTATTACTTCGGCGATGGTGGCTATATCTCCCAAGGGGCGTTGCCAAATCTTTCTATGGCAGACATGTTGCTCGGTGCCGCTCTGGAGGGACAACGGCAATTGGGCTTGACAACAATTCAGGCCAGGACGTGGGAATCGGGCGAGTTCGTCCAGGACGATTGGCGCATCACGCAGAAAGTGACGTTAAACCTCGGACTCCGTTATGACGTGTATACGGCAGCACATGATGCCAAGAATGAAATCTCTAACCTTGGGGTGAGCAACCAAACCGTCACGTCAGCCACCTTCAACATCATTACAGCTTCGAACCGCAATCCCTCGGCAGGGCTCGAAACCGCCTATACAAACTTGGCACCACGCTTTGGGTTTGCTGCCACAGTGCGAAACGGTACAGTGCTTCGCGGAGCCTTCGGCTTGAGTTTTGTGCCTCACAATAGCCAGGTCGCAATATCCTATGACCCACCATTTTCGTACAGCTTCGGTCCTCAATATGCCATGGGCCTGGACGATTTGAACATATTGTACGAACTGTCTGGAGGGTACGCCTTCGGCCCTCTTCCGATACCCGCTTCCTCACCATCGCAAATCACGATATCTCCAGCTTCCAACTTGCAAGGCACGCTAGCCGCAACGTCTTCAAACCTTCGGTCAAGTTATATGGAGCAATTCAATTTCAATCTCCAGCAACAGTGGGGACAGAACGTGATGACAATCGCTTACGTCGGAGAACTGGGTCGGAAGCTGCTTGCGCAGCCAAACATCGACCTTCCCGATCCTCTTTGTGGTCGTGCTCCTTATTCCGGCGCCCTCCCTCCAAGCGGAATCACATCTTCCTGCTCACTCCCAATTGATCCAAATACAGGAAGCCCTGATCCACCCCCGGCTCGCTATAGCAGTCAAATGCCCAGCGTTAATACGGTCACTCAGTCTGTTTCGGGTGCGAGTTCGTCATACAATGCGCTCCAAGTCACATTTGTCCACCAAATGAGCCATGGCCTAAATCTGAGTGCGAACTATACTTGGGCGCATGAACTGGACAATCAATCCAACGGAAACACCTATTCGACATCTCCTTGGGGTCTGCTGCCCTATAACTGGCAACAGTATGATTACGGCAACAGCGACAACGACCTCAGAAACCGCATCGCTGCAAGCGCAACTTATTCATTTCCATTCACCAACTCTCTCACTGGTGTTTCTGGAAAAATGCTCAAGAACTGGCAGATAAATGCTGTCGGTTACTGGCAGACTGGCCAGCCTTACAGCGTAATCGATCAGTCAGCAAGAATCGACCTTGGCCCCGCAATTTACTTCGACCGCCCGCAGCAAATTGGGGGATGGCAAACATCCAATCCTTCGATCTCCAAAGCGTTCAATACGGCGGCCTTCGCTAAGCAGCCTTGGGGATACCCCGGCAGCGAGAGGAGAAACCAGCTTTACGGTTTCAACCAAAGACGCCTCGACTTTTCTCTCTTCCGCGACTTCCCGATTTACGAAGGACTGAACTTCCAGATCAGGGCGGAAGCATACAACATTACCAATACGCCGAATTTCTCATTTCCGGCCACAGACATAAACAACCAGACTACTTTCGGCCAAGTGTCATCCACAACTCCGTCTGACGTCAGAGGCCGTGTCTTCCAGTTCGCAGGCAAGTTCAGCTTCTAGTTGAAGACTATGGGTCCTAAGGCCGGCGATTTCTCGCAAATCGCCGGCTTTTTTCACTGCGAAATGCGGAGTTCAAGACCGGGGAGTAGGAGTACGCAATGAAAGTTCAAGGCAAGGTTATCGTTGTGACGGGGGCAGGGAGTGGTATAGGTCGCGAGCTCGCTTTATGCCTTCTGTCAAAGGGAGCGGCTGTAGCTGGAGTCGATCTCAACCCAACATCGCTAGAAGAGACCGCTGAGGTGGCGACTCGCTATCGAAGCGCCTTTGAAGGATTCGTAGTCAATGTTGCCGACATGCCCGCAGTTGAAACACTGCCGACCCTGGTGCTTGCGAGATTTGGACAGATTGATGGCATCATTAACAATGCTGGCATTATTCAGCCCTTTTCGAGATTGAATGATCTGGATTATTCGACAATCGAACGGGTCATGAATGTGAATTTCTACGGTACTCTTTTTGTCACCAAGGCTTTCATGCCTCACCTGCTCAAGCGTCCGGTGGCACACATAGCGAACCTCTCAAGCATGGGCGGTTTCGTTCCGGTACCTGGCCAGACGGTTTACTGTGCCGCCAAGGCAGCGGTGAAGCTTATGTCCGAAGGTCTAGCCGCCGAACTCTCAGACACTAATGTTCGCGTCACGGTCGTATGTCCAGGAGCCGTTGCATCAAACATTCGCGCAAATTCGGGGCTGAACAAACCGACAATGCCAGAGTCCAGTGGAGATGGCAACGCGCTGCCTGCGTCCAAAGCTGCAGCAATCATTATCCGTGGCATCGAAGATGACGCATTTCACGTTTTTGTGGGAAAGGACGCAGTTTTGATGGACAAATTCTACCGGCTGAGTCCGGCATTCGCCGCCCGCACAATCGCAAAGAAGATGCGGGCGTTACTTCCAGGCTGACTTAGCGCTCAAAGGGGCTTCGCCTCGTAAGCGTACGCCGAGTCCCCCTTGACGAGAGATAGAGTGTGTCATGAGGTGTCCGCTTGTATTTTTGGTGGGCACCTGTTGAGTGTGTCTAGGCGGCCCGGGCGGAGTGGGGTTGAAGCGAGGGCGCCAAGTTCCAGGGCAAGAGGTCGTGGATTTGGCTGACGGGATAGTCGGCGATCTGTGCCAGCACCGTGCGAAGATAGAGCTCCGGGTCAAGTCCGTTGAGCTTGGCCGAGCCGATCAGGCTGTACATGGCTGCGGCCCTCTCCCCGCCACTGTCCGATCCAGCAAATAGAAAATTCTTTCGACCAAGAGCGACGGCACGGAGCGCCCGTTCGGCGGCGCTGTTGTCTATCTCCAACAAGCCATCATCGGTGTAGCGAGTGAGGGCTCGCCAGCGGGAGAGTGCGTATCGAATCGCACCCGCGGTCTCGCTCTTCGATGACAGGCGATGCTGCGCCTTTTCCATCCAGGTTCGGAGTTCACTGAGCAGTGGCTTTGCTCGGGCCTGTCTGATGTTCAGCCTCACATCCACAGGCTTGCCGCGGATCTCATCTTCGATGGCGTACAGCGTACCGATCCTAGCCAGCGCTTCAGTCGTGGTGGGCGAGGCGTGCACGACATGGATCTCATGGAACTTGCGCCTGGCGTGCGCCCAACATCCAGCTTCATAAATGTCCTGGCCATAAAGATGGTGAAAGCCGGCGAAGGCGTCTGCCTGGAGAGCGCCCCTGAACCTCTTCAGGTGCTGCCGCGGATGTTCGCCCTTTCGATCTTCTGAGTATGCGAACCATACGGCCGGTGGAGTGCCTTCACCGGCCGGCCTGTCGTCGCGCACGTACGTCCAGAGTCTGCCGGTTTTGGTCTTGCCGTTTCCTGGTGCAAGCACGGGGATAGGAGTATCGTCGGCGTGCAGCTTGCGGCCGGCGAGAACATGCTTCTGTATGGCATCTACCAGCGGCGCAAGCAGATCCGTCGCAGCTCCCACCCAGCCGGCCAGCGTGGAGCGCGATATCTCCACGCCCTGGCGGGCATAAATGTCAGACTGCCTGAACAAAGGCAGGTGGTCACCGAATTTCGAGACGATCACATGCGCGAGCAAGCTCGGACCAGCAAGACCGCGCTCGATCGGGCGTGATGGCGCCGGCGCTTCGACGACGCGATCGCAGCCCGTGCAGGCGAACTTCGGCCGCACATGGCGAATGACCTTGAAGCTCTCGGGAACGTACTCGAGTTGTTCTGAGACATCGTCGCCAAAATGCCGCAACTGGCCACCGCAGTCCGGACAGCAATCGCAGCTCGGCGCGTGCGCTGCGACTTCCCGCGGAAGATGCTCTGGGAGAGGCTTGCGTTCCGGTCTTGGCTTCCGCTCCTTCGCCGGTGCCACTCGTTCGGCACCAGCCTCCAACTCGGCATGAGTCGTCTCGTCTTCTTCCAGCTGAAGTTCCATCTGCTCCAGCTTGACGACGATCTTCTCGCTCTTCGTGCCGAAGATGACATGACGAAGCTTCTCGACCGTCAGCTTCAAGTGCTCGATATGCTCGCTGCGCGAGCGCAGCTCGTCTGCCTGTTGAGAGAGTGTGACTCGGTGGGAATCGAGTTCGGCTTCAAGACGTCGAATCTGCTCGTCACGTGCCGCGATCAACGATGCCAGTTCTTCTTGATGTCCCCGCACCAGCGACAACAACTCGCCTCGATCCAGGTTATCCAGATCCGGCAGCGGGGCGTGATCCATGAACGAAGTATGCCATCACTACGGGCGCAACGCATCTGCGGAAAAGCCGCATAAATACAGGGGAATCACGATCGTCAATCAGACCGCAACTTCAGGCGTCCAGGTTCTCTCTACGCGGCTGCCAATCGATCCCTTCGAGAAGCATCGAGAGCTGGGCACGAGTAAGATGCACACTTCCACTCTCCGCCTTCGGCCAGATAAACCGGCCTCGCTCTAAACGCTTGGCAAAGAGACAAAGACCGTCTCCATCCCACCAGAGGCACTTCACGATGTCGCCTCTCCGCCCCCGAAATACAAACACATGGCCGGAGAACGGCTGTTGCTGAAGGATCGTCTGCACCTGTGCACTGAGCCCATCGAACCCCCGCCGCATGTCGGTCACGCCGGCGGCGATCCAGATCTTCGTTCCGGTCGGAATCTGGATCACTTCTGCAGACTCTCAAGAACGGCGCGAACCAGAGAGCGATCAGCACCTCTCTCCACGCTGATCATCGCTCGCCCGGGAAACTCGATATGAATCGCCCCACCGCTTGGCTCTGGCTCTTGCCGTGGTTCCTGCGCGACATCGTTCTCCGGCTCGCTGGGCGTTGTCACCGTAACTGGCAGCAGGGCTTTGCAGGGCTCAGTCAACTCACCCCGCTCAAAAGCCCGCCGCCACTTGAAAACCTGGTTGGCGTTCACGCCATGTGCCCGGGCCACCTCGGCGACACTGGCGCCAGGCTCCAGCGTCAACTCCACAATCTGACGCTTCTCTGAAACCGATCGCCACCTGCGAACTCTACGTTCGGGAACAACTTCCTGCGCCTGAACCATGCCGCGATCATCAGGCCGAGCGCGCCACTCCCGCCAGAGGGGAAGGCCGTACGCTTACTTCGCCTCTGTCCTGCATAAAGGACCTATCTGTCGATGCGGCAGTTCTTAATTCAGAGATAGCCCTGAGCACGAAGCCAATTCTCCAGCAGCGCAGGCCACATCTCGAGAGCCGGATCCCCATCACCAAGACCGCTGCCGTGGCCGCCGTGCCGGAACAGGTGCATTTCCGCTGGAACCCCTGCCTTGATCAGAGCGCTGTAAAAGTCAACACTCGCCGATACCGGCACAGTCTTGTCGTCCGTCGTGGCGTATATGAACGTCGTGGGTGTGTTCTCGCTTACGTGTAGCGTCGGAGTGTACAAGCTCTCCCAGGCCTTACATTTCTCAGCAGGTAAAGTTCGCAGTACAGAGCAATAAGTGATCAGTCCACGGTCGTTCGGCTGCATCGCATTCAACCAGGCATACCCAAGAACGAGGAAGTTGGGACGGTCGCTGAACCGATCGATACTGTCATGCGCTTGCGGATCTCCGTCGTCGCCGGTCGTAGCCACCATTGCGGCCAGGTGACCGCCGGCCGAGAATCCAACAAACCCGATCTTGTCCCGGTCCAAATGAAACTCGTCACTCATTGATCTCACAAGACGCATAGCGCGCTGGCCATCCAAAAGCGGATCGGGATAAGGATTGCTTTTCCCGAGCCGGTATTTGAGCACGAATGCGGTGATCCCGTGCGCGGCGAACCAGTCTGCAACCTGGCGCCCTTCGAGGTTCATCGTGAGCCCCATGTATCCCCCGCCTGGTGCGATAACGACAGCAGTATGGCTGACCTTAGCGGCCTGGGGACGAAAGACTGTAAGCGTTGATTGGAGCGAGCTGTCGGAGGGCCATAACGGGATGGCAGTCACTCCGAACTGGGTACCAAGAGCGCTCTGATCTGTTGCAGGAACCTGTGCAATCGCGCTAATGCCAACGACAAACGCTAGAAGCACGGCTGTGATCCGAATTTGCCTTATAGATTTCAACGCAGAAGTGGACAAATGGGTCTTCCTTTTTCTGAAACGGACTGAACATGCGGGCGGAGATTCTTTGAACGACCCAGCCTTCAAGGGAGACCGGGCGACAAGCTTCCTGGTT
>Ga0335080_10004739_pt1 | contig 13874 bp, 10 predicted proteins | sample Lox_Sample_34_FD_206720 | JGI IMG/M metagenome (GOLD analysis project Ga0335080, IMG submission 206720) | Soil microbial communities from Loxahatchee National Wildlife Refuge, Florida, United States - Lox_Sample_3.4 | ecosystem: Environmental > Terrestrial > Soil > Wetlands | place: USA... | reverse complement strand
TCGAGCGAGCCAAAGAAGAACGCCTTCCAGCTCTTCGTCCCTGCCTGCACGGCCGCGGCGTAGAAGCTGTTGGCGTCACCCGACGCCGTCAGGTTCCACAGGTATGCGACTGCCGTCGCGGCGAGCAGCGCGATCAGCGCGGGGCGCGCCCACGACGGAACCTCGGCCCGGCCGCGAACGAGCGACCGAATACGCCCGCTCGCGCTGTGACCGGCCGGCGAGACCCGGCCGGGAAACGTTGTCGTGCTCATCGGTTTCCTTGCGTGTGTAGGGACAGGACGGTGTCGGGACGACCGCTCCGAGAACGCCCGCGGAACACGAACGACGACAGCGCGACGTAGCGTGTGATGGTGGCGGCGAGCGTGGCGAGCACCAGCACCGCGGCCTCGAGCAACCGCGGGGCGTGACGGTCCAGGCCGTGAAGCACGGTCAGCGCACCGTTCGTGAGCGCTAGCGCCAACACAAACACGAGGAATCCCGCGACGTGCTGGCGGGCCAACCCTTCGCGACCACGGATCCCGAACGTGAGCCGGCGGTTCGCCGCGGTGTTGCCGACGGCGGTGAGCGCGAGTGCGACTGCGCTGGCGAGGGCGGACCCGAGCACTCCGGCGAGGAGCAGGAACAGCAGCGCGTAGGCGAGCGTGGAGACGACGCCGATCGCGGCAAACCGCGCGACGGGCGTGGCAAGAGCCAACCGCGCGACGCCGCGCAGATCGGCGACCGCCGTCGAGACGATGTCGACGCGAGAGTCGGGATCGTCGACCCAGTCGACCGGCACCTCGTAGATACGCATCCCGCGGCGCTGCGCCGCGATCAACAGCTCCGTGTCGAAGAACCACGATTGATCGCGTACGGCTTCGAGGAGCTCGGGGAGCACGTCGCCGCGCACCGCCTTGAAGCCGCACTGGGCGTCGGTGAACCGCGCGCGGAGTGCCACGTGCAGGATCTGGTTGTAGGCACGCGAGATGAACTCGCGCTTTGTGCCTCTCGCGACCCGGGCACCGCGCGCGAGGCGCGAGCCGATGGCAACCTCGCTGTGGCCCGAGAGCAGCGGCGCGAGCAGCGGCAGGAGCGCGTGCAGGTCGGTGGAGAGGTCGACGTCCATGTAGGCGACGACGCGCGCTCGGCTGGTCGACCATGCCACGCGGAGCGCTCGGCCGCGGCCCTTCTGCTCGAGCCGCAGCACGCGGATGTGGTCGAGCTCGGACGCGAGGGTGTCCGCGATGTCGGGGGTCAGATCGGTGCTGGCGTTGTCGGCGATCGTAATCCGCCACGAGAACGGCACCTCGGTATCGAGGAAGCGGTGCAGCCGGTGGATCGACCGCGCGAGCGCTTCCTCTTCGTTGTAGACGGGCACGACGATCTCGACGTCGAGCTCTCGGGTCGACGCCGGGTGAGCGCCCTGTGCCCCCACGCCGGCCGGTCCAGGTTCTTGTGTGACTGTTTGCATTCGAAGCCTCGGTTCGTAGGTCTCACGCTGAAGCTTCGACACTGGGCGTGAGAAGGCGATGAGGGCTCCGTAAGCCTTACGTCGCAACCTTGGCATGATCCCCGCGTGGCGCGAAACGGTCGTGAGCTACCCCGGCGCGTGCTGATCACCGGCGCCGCCGGCGCGATCGGCTCGTATCTGCGGAAGGGTCTGCGGCCGCTCGTCGACGAGCTCGTGCTCACCGATGTACGCGCGATCGAGCCGGAGTCAAATGAGCGGTTCGTGCCGGCCGACCTCGCCGACCGGGACGCGATTGCGCGGGCGGTGCAGGGCGTCGACGCGGTCATCCATCTCGGCGCGGTGCCGACCGAGGCGCCGTTCGACGAGCTCGTGGGGCCCAACCTCGTCGGCACGTTCAACGTGTTCGACGAGACCCGGCGCGCAGGCGCGCGGCGGATCGTGTTCGCGAGCTCCAACCACGCCACGGGCTTCTATCCGGTCGAGCACACCCTGACCGAGCGGGAACCGACGCGGCCGGACTCGCTCTACGGGGTCACGAAGGTGTACGGCGAAGCGCTCGGCCGGCTGTACGTGGACAAGTTCGGCATGGAGGTGGTGTGCCTGCGCATCGGCACCTTCGCCGAGCGGCCACGCCAGTTGCGCGACCTCGCGACGTGGCTGAGCCCAGGGGATGCGGTGAGGCTGGTCGCCGCCTCACTGTCCGCGCCCGACGTCGGCTTCCGGGTGGTTTACGGAGCCTCGGCCAACACCCGGCGGTTCTGGGACCTGACCTCGGGGCTGGACATCGGGTACGAGCCCCAGGACGACGCCGAACGGTACGCCGGCGACGTTGGCGGCACGCCCCACGAGTTCCAGGGTGGCGCGTTCACCGCGCGCGACGCCGGCGGCTGGGCCTGACCCAGCTCTTGAACCTCACCCGAGGACTCTGAGAGGATCGCGCGAGCTCGGGAACAGAGAGGGGGCTGGTCCGTTGGATGGAGCGATCGATCGTCGTGGCTTTCTCGCCGGCGCCGGCGCGATCGGGGTATCGCTTGGTATCGGGACCGGCGCGCGCGGTGCCGCTCGCGCCGCCGGACGAGCCTCCGGGCCGCCGATCCGCGGCCAGGTGATCCGGCGGGGCGCACCCGGCTTCGCGCAGGCCGCGCACGTGTACAACGAGTTGTACGACCGGGTGCTCCCGAACCTGGTGGCGCGCCCACTCGACGCAGCGGACGTCCGCGCGGCCGTGCAATGGGGCGTCGCGCACGGTGTTCCGCTGCGCCCTCGCTCCGGCGGCCACAGCTATGCGGGGTACTCGACGCTGTCGGGCGGCATGGTGCTGGACCTGCGCAACCTCCGGGGGATCAGCATCGACACGCGCAAGCGCACGGCGACGATCGGCGCCGGCTCCCAGCTGATCGACGTCTACAGCGCGCTGGCCGCTCGCGGGCTGACGATCCCCGCGGGATCGTGTCCGTCGGTGGGCATCGCCGGCCACGCCCTCGGCGGGGGGATGGGCCTCGCGGGTCGCCAGTTCGGTCTGACGGCGGACAACATCCTGAGCGCCCGCATCGTGACAGCGGATGGCCGGCTGCGGACCGCCGATGCGCACACCAATCCAGATCTCTACTGGGCGCTCCGCGGCGGTGGCGGCGGGAACTTCGGCGTCGTCACGAGCTTCACCTTCCGGGTGCACCCGGTCCCGCCCGCGGTGGCCGGCTTCACGGTGAGCTGGCCCTGGTCGCAGGCCGCCGAGGCGCTCGCCGCCTGGCAGGCCTGGGGGCCGCACGCGCGCTCGCAGATCACCTCGATCTTTCATCTCAGCGCGAGCGGGGGCGCGACGCTCGTCAGCGTGAGCGGGCAGTACTTCGGGCCGGCGAGTGATCTGGGTGGGCTACTCGCGCCGTTGACCGCGGTGGGCGGCGCTCGCGTGTCAGCCGGCGATTTCGGCTACCTCCAGGCCCAGCTGATGTGGGCCGGCTGCTCGAGCATCTCGCTGACCGCGTGCCACACCCAGGGGCCCCGCCCCGGTGGGACGCTCCAACGTGACAGCTTCCAGGCCAAGTCGGACTACGTCTCAAAGCCGTTGCCCGGCGCCGCTCGCCAGGCGCTCGTAAGCGCCGCCGAGCAGCGGCTGAACACGCCAGGGCACGGCGCGATCCTGTTCGACTGCTACGGCGGCGCGATCAACCGGGTCAAGCCGGCCGCGACCGCGTTCGTGCACCGGAACGTTCTGTTCTGCATCCAGTACCTCAGCTACGACGGCGGGGCGGGTTGGCTGACTTCGACCGCCGCGCGGATGCGCCCGTATGTCACCGGCGGCGCCTACTTCAACTACACCGACCCCGGGCTGAAGGGCTGGCAGACCGCGTATTGGGGGTCGAATTACCGGCGGCTGCTTCAGGTCCGGCGCGACGTCGACCCGCACCACTACTTCAACTTCCCGCAGGCGATCGGCCGGTAGCGCTCAGGGGTTGGCGCGCAGGGCCAGGATCCGGGTCGCTGCCTGCCCGGCGGGCCCTCGGGGGAGTCGGCCGCGGGCCAGCGCCGAGGCGATCGCGTTCCGCGCGGCGATGCCGATCGCCGGCGTGTTGTCGTCCGGGTTGGTGGTGGCGCACAGGATCAGATCCGCGCCGGCCGATGCCGCGAGCACGGCCCGGTTGCCGACGCCCCCGAACGGCGCGAGCGCACCCGCGTCGATCCCGTCCGTGATCGTCACGCCCTTGAAGCCGAGACGGCCGCGCAACTCCCCCTCGATGACCGCCGGTGACAGTCCACCGGGCATGTGCGCGTCGAGCGCCGGATAGGTCGCCCACGAGGTCATCACGAGCTTCACGCCCGCCGCGATCGCGCTCACGTAGGGCACCTCGTCGACGGCGCGGAGCGTCGCCCGCGGTATCCGCAGCGTCACCGGCACGAGATCGGTGTTCTGGCTGCGCGCCGCGGCGCCGAGCCCGGGAAAGTGCTTGGCGGTGGCAGCCACGCCCGCGCGCTGCTGCGCGGAGATGAACGCCGCGCCGAGCTTCGCCACCGTGCCGGAGCTACTCGAGTACGAGCGCTGGAAATCGTCGATGAAGTTTCCGGGCTGGCGATAGACATCGAGCACGGGCGCGAGATTGACGTTGATCCCGGCGCTCTGGAGGGTCCGCGCGGCGCCGGTGCCGGCTGCGCTCGCGGCGGACACCCCCGACGAGCTCTCGCCGATCTGCTTCTCGGACATAGCGGGTGCGCCGGGGAGGCGGCGCACCTCGCCGCCTTCCTGGTCGGTGAGCATCAGCAGGCGCGTATGCAGTGGGCTGGCGCGGCTCGCGGCCTGGAGCTCGTTGATCACGCTCCGGAGCTGGGCGGCGCTCGAGACATTCGGGCCGAAGAAGATGACGCCGCCGGCCTCGCCGGCGCGAATGGCGGCGAGCAGGGACTCGGGCGGGCGAAGGCCGGCGTAGGAGTAGACGATGCGCTGGCCGGCGAGTTGCTGGAGCGAGAGCTTCTGGACCAGCGGTCGGACCACCGTCTGCGCATCCGCGGCAGGGACCGGACCTGCCGGCGCCGTGACCACCGAGATCACCGCGGCCAGGATTGCGGCGAACGCATACGCAAGTGGCCCGACCATCAACCGGAGTGAACCAGGGCGCTCACATGGACGTCGATGCGGGCGCGGTGCGTCCCCCAGGCCAGTGTCAGCGCCCAGCACCCAGGGCGGGGGAGATCCAGAGAGGACGGGTAGATCTCGCCGGGCGAAGCGTCGGCGGGCCAACTCGCTCTGACGACGACGGACGGATCGGCGCTGAGGTGCGCGGTGATGCGAGCGGGTTGCCGTTACGGGGGAATCGGACGATCCACAGGACCTTGTTGCTGGGGTTGCTCGGATGGCCGGCGCGGAGCGGGTGGGCGAAGAAGAAGGCGCCCGCGGCGTCGCCCGAGGCGAGCGCGTAGGGCACCGTGAAGCCGGGGCTGGAGTCGGCCCACGCAGCCGCCGTCCAGGCGGGCGAGGCGCACATCGTCGATACACCGCGCGCTCGCTGTCGGTTCCGAACCGCCCGGGAATTGATCGAGTCCCGGCGGTGTAATGAGACGATGCTGGTCACCGGCTCGGTCATGGATGATGCGTCGGCGCGCATGAGCGGCCTTTCCACCGGCGGGACCGATCTCGATGAGCGCCGCCTTATCGCGGCCGCGAAGGCGGGCGACCGGCAGGCGTATTCCCAGCTGCTCGAGCGCCACCAGGCCATTGCGTTCCGCGCCGCCTACTTCATTACCGGCTCGCTCGCCGATGCCGAGGACGCGACCCAGGACGCCTGTGTCAAGGCATGGCTCGCGCTCGGGCGCTTTCGCGCCGACGCACCGTTTCGTCCCTGGCTGGTCCGGATCGCCCTCAACGAGGCGCGCAACCGCCGGCGGGGGGCGGCCCGTCGCGCCTGGCTCGCGCTGCGCCTGACCGGCGAGCCACAGGGCACGCAGGCGGCGGCCTCGGCCGAGAGCGAGGCTCTCGCGGGCGAGGAGCGAGCGCTGCTGGCGGCCGCGGTCGGGCGCCTGCGCGAGGACGATCAGCTCGTGATCGCCGCCCGCTACTTCCTGTCGCTGTCCGAATCCGAGACGGCGGTGGCGCTGTCGATCAGGCGAGGAACGGTCAAGTCGCGCCTGTCGCGAGCGCTCGACCGGCTGCGAAGCGAACTGGGGGACGCCCGATGAGCGCCGATCTCGAGCAGCGGCTGGTCGCGCTGGGGATCGCGCTCGACACCCCCGCGCCGCCCGAAGGAATGATCTCCGCCGTCATCGCGCGGCTCCCCGCACGCGGCCCGGCACGAACCCGCCGGATCCTCCGTCCGCTGGCGATCGCGTTCGCGACACTGCTGCTGCTCGCTGGGGTGGCGATGGCGCTCCCGACGAGCCGCCACGCGATCCTGCGCGTGCTCGGCTTGCGCGGCGTGGCGATCGAGCGGGTCCCGCGCCTGCCGCCACTACCCCCGGGCCCCGGCGCCCGACTCGGCCTCGGCGAGCGCATCCCATTGTCCGAGGCTCGCCACGCCGCGGCATTCACCGCGGTGATTCCCCCCGGTGTGACAGCGGCGTACCTGGAGCACGACCTGCCCGGTGGACGCATCTCGCTCCTTGCCGGCCGCCTGCTGATCATGGAGTTCCGCGGGACCGGCGTGCCGTTCGCGTTCAAGCTCGCCGGCCCCGGCACGCACATAAAGATGCTGCGCGTCAACGGTGGTCCAGGGGTTTACCTGTCGGGCGCGCCGCACCAGCTGCTCGTGCAGACGTCCAACGGAGAGGTCGTAGCCGACCACGTCCGCCTCGCCGGGAACGTGCTGGTGTGGCAGCAGGGACCGGTGACCGTCCGGATCGAGGGCACGCACAGCCTCGGCCAAGCGCTGGCCGTCGCCCACAGCATGTCGACCTCGACATCGGTCACCACGGCGAGCGCCGGCTGCCCGATCACCAAGCCGAAAGGTCCGCCGCCTCCGGCTAACGCGCTTCAAAACGGCGGCACGCCGATTGCCAAGGGCTCCCAGCCAGGGTGGTACGGCAACGGCGCGTTGTGGACGAACCTGCCCTGGTCCACCCAGTTCATCCGGACGCCGTCCGGTCTGCTGAGCACCAAGATCCCATGGTTCCGCGCCCGGATGGGCAGGATCACGGTCGACGCCCGGCCCTTGCACGGTCGGCCGGCTCGGTTCACCGCCGATGTCGGCGAGCCCGCCTCGTACGGGCGGACGGGCTTCTCGCCGAGCATCCTCGCGTTCGGCCGTACCGGGTGCTGGGTGGTCCACGCCCACCTCGCCGGTAAAGCGCTCGACATCGTGTTCCGCGTCTACCCGGCCACCACCGGCTAGCTTTCCAGCAGCGAGCGGACCTGCGTCGCGATCTCGAGATCCTCGCGCGCGCGAACCACCACGGTCCGCGCGACCGCTCCGGCACCCGAGATCTCGCCGTCGCCGTCGGCCGCGCCATTGCGAGCCGCATCGATGGCGACGCCCAAGAACCCAAGGCCGGCGGCGGCTGCTGCCCGGATCTCGGCGCTGTGCTCGCCGACGCCGCCGGTGAACGCGAGCACGTCGAGCCCGCCGAGAGCCGCGGCCATCGACCCGACCAAGCTGCGCAACCGGTGAAGATAGGTGTCGAGCGCCAGCCGCGCCGCCGCATCGCCGGCGCCAGCCCGCGTCTCGACCTCCCGCATATCGGCGGTGCCGCATAGCCCTAGCACCCCCGACTCGTGCTCGAGCGCCCGAGCCACTTCTGCCTCGGCGAGGTGTTCGTGCTCCATCAGCCAGAGCACGAGTCCGGGGTCGACGCTCCCCGAGCGGGTCGCCATGACGAGTCCCTCGAGCGGCGTGAACCCCATCGTCGTGTCGACCGAGCGCCCGCCGGCGATCGCGCACAGCGATGCGCCGGCGCCGAGATGGCAGCTCACGATCCGCAGACCGCCGGCCGCCGCTCCCACAAGCTCGGGCGCCCGGCGCGCGATCCAGGCGTGCGACAGCCCGTGGAAGCCGTAGCGCCGCAACTGCCAGCGCGTGTTCCACTTGGCCGGCAGCGCGTACGTCGCGGCCGCCTCGGACAGGGTCGCGTGGAACGCCGTGTCGAAGCACGCGACCGCCGGCACCATCGGCAACTCCGCCGATACCGCATCGAGCGCGGCCAGCGACTTCGGCTGGTGAAGCGGAGCGAGGTCGACGAGCTCCCCGAGCGCGCGCCGCACGCTCTCGTCGACCACGACCGCCGAGCGGAACCGCGGGCCTCCGTGCACGATCCGATGCCCGACGGCGTCGGCGTCGCCAAGACCGGACTCGAGCGCCGAGCGCAGCTCCCCGGGGTCGACCTGAGAGCGCGGCGCGGCCAGTTCCTCCGCCGCCAGCGGCTCCTCGCCCGACCCGAGCAGCGACAGCTTGAGGCTGCTCGAGCCCGCGTTGACGACCAGAACGAGCACAGCGGACGGCGTCGCTACCCGCGGAGGGCCGCCGGCCAGGTCCAATCGCGGATCTCGGGCACGTCGTCACCGACCTCCCGCGTATACGCGCGAGCGCGCAAACGCTCGTCGACCATGTCCTGACGGAGGTGGGCGCACCGCTCGCCAAGCCCGGGCACGCGGTCGATCACGTCCATCACGAGGTGGAAACGGTCGAGGTCGTTGAGCATGACCATGTCGAATGGGGTCGTGGTCGTGCCCTCTTCCTTGTAGCCGCGGACATGGAGGTTGTGATGGTTGTTGCGGCTGTAGGTGAGCCGGTGGATCAGCAGCGGATACCCGTGGTAGGCGAAGATCACCGGCCGCGACAGCGTGAACAGCGCGTCGAACTCGGGGTCCGACATCCCGTGGGGGTGCTCGGTGTCCGGCTCGAGCCGCATCAGGTCGACGACGTTGACGACCCTGATCTTCAGGTCGGGCACGCGCTCGCGCAGGATCGACGTCGCCGCCAGGGTTTCGAGCGTCGGGACGTCGCCGGCGCACGCCATCACGACGTCGGGCTCCTCGCCCTCGTCGTTTGACGCCCATTCCCAGATGCCGATCCCGCGCGTGCAGTGGGCGATCGCCTGCTCCATCGTCAGGTAGTTGAGCTCCGGCTGCTTCCCCGCGACGATCACGTTCACGTAGTGGCGGCTGCGCAGGCAGTGATCCGCGACCGACAGCAGGCAGTTGGCGTCCGGCGGCAGGTACACGCGGATGATCTCGGCCTTCTTGTTGACGACGTGGTCGATGAAGCCGGGATCCTGGTGGGAGAAGCCGTTGTGGTCCTGACGCCATACGTGCGACGACAACAGGTAGTTCAGCGACGGGAGCGGTCGGCGCCACGGGATGTGGCGGGTCACCTTGAGCCACTTGGCGTGCTGGTTGAACATCGAGTCGACGATGTGGATGAACGCCTCGTAGCAGTTGAACAGGCCGTGACGGCCGGTCAGGATGTACCCCTCGAGCCATCCCTGGCAGAGGTGCTCGGAGAGGACCTCCATGACCTGTCCCTGGCGTGCCAGGTGGTCGTCGGTGTCGAGTAGCTCGGCCTCCCACACCCGGTTGGTGGCGTCGAACACCGCCGAGAGCCGGTTCGACGCGGTCTCGTCGGGTCCCATCAGCCGGAACCGATCGCGGTTCGCCGCGATCACGTCCCGCAACCATCCGCCGAGGACCCGGGTCGACTCGCTGGTCGTGGTCGCCGGCGAGGGCACGTCCACCGCGTAGTCGGTGAAGTCGGGAAGCTCGAGCGCTCGCGTGAGCAGACCGCCGTTGGTGTGCGGGTTGGCGCTCATCCGCAGATCGCCCTGGGGCGCCAGCGCCGTGATCGCCGGGATGACCGCGCCCGATTCGTCGAACAGCTCCTCGGGTCGGTACGAGCGCATCCACTCCTCGAGCTGGGCGAGGTGCTGAGGATTGGTCCGCACTTCGGCGAGCGGCACCTGATGCGCGCGCCACGTGCCCTCGACCGGCAGGCCGTCGACGACCTTCGGCCCGGTCCATCCCTTGGGCGTCTTCAGCACGATCATCGGCCAGCGCGGTCGGGTCAGGTCGCGATCTTCGCGGGCGCGCTGTTGAATCGCCCCGATCTCGTCGAGCACGTCGTCGAGCGTTGCCGCCATCAGGCCGTGCATCTCCTCGGGGTCTGAGCCCTCGACGAACCGCGGCGCGTACCCATAGCCTTCGAGCAACCTCTGGAGCTCATCGCCGGAGATCCGCGCGAGCACCGTCGGGTTGGCGATCTTGTATCCGTTCAGGTGGAGCACGGGTAGCACCGCGCCGTCGCTCGCCGGGTTCAGGAACCTGTTCGAGTGCCAGCTCGCGGCGAGCGGACCGGTCTCGGCCTCCCCGTCGCCGACCACGCACAGCGCGAGCAGGTCCGGGTTGTCGAGGACCGCGCCGTAGGCGTGAAGCAGCGAATATCCGAGTTCACCGCCCTCGTGGATCGATCCCGGCGTCTCGGGCGCGACGTGGCTGGGGATCCCGCCCGGGAACGAGAACTGGCGGACCAGACGGCGCAGGCCCTCCTCGTCGTGCCCGATGTGCGGATAGACCTCGCTGTAGGTCCCGTCGAGGTACGTGCTCGCGACGATGCCTGGACCGCCGTGCCCGGGGCCGGTTACGTAGATCGCGTTCAACCCGCGCTCGCGGATCGCCCGGTTCATGTGGACGTAGATGAAGTTCAGCCCAGGGGTCGTTCCCCAATGGCCAAGCAACCGGGGTTTTATGTGCTCGGGGCGAAGCGGCTCGCGAAGCAGGGGATTTGCGAGCAGATAGATCTGTCCCACCGAGAGGTAGTTCGCGGCGCGCCACCACGCGTTCATCGCTTCGACCTCGTCGGCGGAAAGGGGGTTCGGGCGCAACCCAGTCTGAATAGTCATATGCGAGGCCTACCAGATCCGCCCGGCCATGATGTAGCCATCGCTGAAGCATCGGCCGAGAACGACTAGGCTGCGGTAGCGCGCCGGGCATCGAGCCGGCGCCCGTCCGGCAAGTGAAGGTGAGCTTATGGCAGCGATGAAGTGGTGGGGGTGGGGTCAGGAGGGAGTCGAATTCACCCACGAGGACAAACCCGCCCTCGCGCCTTTCATCCTCGAGGCGATCGACGTCGACGTGCGCGCGAAGGGGGCGCCGCCGCTGCGATTCGATCAGCTCGAGATCCCCGATCCGGCGCTCCCGGATGAGCTGTGGGAGGCGCTCGAGCAGGCGGTCTCCCGCAAGTTCGTCTCGCTCGACCCGCTCGACCGCGTCGTCCACGCCCGTGGGAAGTCGCTGCGCGATCTGGTCTGGCAGCGGACCGGTGAGCTGCCGCGGGTGCCCGACGTCGTCGTGCGCCCGGGCGGCGAGGACGAGGTGGCCGCCGTCCTGGACGCGGCCATGCGGCTCGACGCCGTCGTGATTCCGTTCGGTGGGGGCTCGTCGATCTCCGGCTCGCTCGAGGCGCCGGCGACCGAGACCCGGCCGGTGATCTCGCTCGACCTCGAGCGGCTGGACAAGGTGCTCGACATCGATCCCGACTCGCGGCTGGCGCGCGTGCAGGCCGGCGTGTTCGGCCCGCATCTGGAGGAGCAGCTGGCCGCACGCGGCTACACCTTCGGGCACTTCCCGGACTCGTTCATGCAGTCGACGCTCGGCGGATGGATCGCCACGAGGTCATCGGGCATGCAATCCGACCGCTACGGAGACATCGCCGACATGACCAAGGGACTGCGCGTGGTCACTCCGTCGGGGACGCTCGTGACCCGGCCGGTGCCGGCGATGTCGACGGGACCGAGCATCCGCGAGATGGTGCTCGGGAGCGAGGGCCGGCTCGGGATCATCACCGAGGCGACGGTCCATGTCCGGCGGGTCCCCGAGAAGCGCGTGATCCTCGGCTATCTGTTCCCGAGCGAGCACTCTGTCTCGGTCACGCGGGTGTCGGACGCCAACGAGACGCAGTTCTCGTTCGCGATGCGGGTCCGGCCGACGCTGCTCGACAAGCTTCAGTCGCACGCGCTGCGGCTCTTCCTCAGCCGGAGGCTCGGCTGGAATCTGAACGAGATGTGCCTGTCGTTCATCGGGTATGAGGGCAGTGAAGGGCACGTCGCCACGCAGCGGCGTGCCGTCGGCAAGCTGGTCAAGCGCCACCGGGGGTTGTGCATCGGCTCTGGCCCGGGCGCCCTCTACGACCAGAAGAAGTTCGACATCCCCTACATCCGCGATTTCCTGCTCGATCGCGGTGCTCCGGGCGACGTGTCGGAGACGGCGACCACGTGGAGCAACCTGAAGCCCCTTTACGACGCGGTCACGGCCGCGGCGAACGCCGCCTTCGCCGAGATCGGCGTCAAGGGCTTCCTCATGTGTCACCTGTCGCACAGCTACCACGGCGGTGCGTGCCTGTACTTCACGTTCGCCTTCAAAGGAACGTCGCCTGCGAACATGGTCAGGGAGTACGAGGTCGTGAAGTCGGCGATCCAGCAGGCGTTCGTCGACAACGGCGCCACGCTCTCCCATCACCACGCGGTCGGGACCGAGCACGCCCAGTGGCTGGAGCAGGACATCTCCGCTCCGGGCGTCGCGATGCTCGAGGCGCTGTTCGCCGGGACGGACCCTGGGCAGCACCTGAACCCCGGGAAGATCGTTCCAGATGATCATCGACCCGTACTCGATCCTGGAAGTATCGAGGCGCGCGACTGACGCGGAGATCGAGCGCGCCTACGAGCGCCTGCTCCAGCTGTTCGATCCCGAGCGCTACCCGGGTTCCACCCAGGACGCCTACCGACGCCTCGAGCAGGTCAATGTTGCCTACGCGCAGATCCGCAGTGGGGCGCCGGCGGAAGGGTCTGCGGAGCCGGATGCCCCGGAGCCGATCGACGAGCGTGACACCCAGGGCCGCGAGGCCGAGGTCGCCGACAACCTCATGCGGATCGGATTCATCTCCGGCGATGCCCGGTGGCCGCGCAACCCGGCGGTGGAGGTGCTCGCGACGCTGCTGCCAGAGGGATCGCAGATCGACGTTTGCCTCACGTGCCTTGGCGTCAAGTCGAGTGGTCACTACGAATGCCGGCAGCGGAGCGGAGGCTTCAGCGCCATGACGATCACGCGCCAAGACTGGCCATATGGCGCCGGTGACTATGTCCATGCGATCGCGCGGACTGAGATCGCGTTGTGCACGAAGGACGAGCTGTCGTGGACGCTGTCTGAGTACGCGGGGCACGGCGCGGACAGAGTGACGCTCTACTCGATTCCGTTCGACGCCATCGTCGGCGCGTCGGTGCGCGGTCGTAAGCGCGATGTCGCCGAGGTCTGGATCGGCGACGGGCCGACGATCTCGATCCAGACGAGACCGCGCGAGGCCGACGCCCTAGGCGGGTACATCGAGCGCGCGGCGACCTCGGGGTGATCGCCCTCATCCCGGGCGCAGACGCTTGGCCGCCGCCTGCGCGCGCCGGTTGAGCCGACCGAGTGTCTCGCCGGCGACCTCGGCGCCGATCGAGCGAAGCTCGTCGCGCAGGCTGCCGACGAACGGCCCGTCGCTCGGCGCGGCCGACTCGCCATCCCCGCCGCCGAGCAGATCGACGAGCAACGTCGACCATCCGAAGCGGCGCGCCGCCAGCCCCTCGCCGTTCAGCGGGTTGTAGTACTCGCGGAATCCGTGGCGCTCGACGAGCTCCACGCATGAGCGGACGATCCGCTCGGCCTCGGCTTCGTACCCGAACCGCGCGAGTGCGGGCGCGAGCAGCCAGGCGGTGTTGATCCACGACGGACCGCGCCAGCATCGAAACAGATGCCAGCCGGCCTGGAAGCTCGGCTCCTCCATCGACACGGATGGGATCCCGTACCGCGCCCGGTAGCGTCGCGGGTGCAACAGATGCTCTTCGATCAGCCGCTTCGCGATCTCCTCGGGAAGCGAGGGCAGGGCCAGCGGCGTGAGCGATGACCACGTCGATACGCGCAGCGGGGTGTGCCCGGACCCGGCGAGGTCCCAGAACAGCCCGCGCTCCTCATCCCAGC
>Ga0335080_10004738_pt1 | contig 13874 bp, 12 predicted proteins | sample Lox_Sample_34_FD_206720 | JGI IMG/M metagenome (GOLD analysis project Ga0335080, IMG submission 206720) | Soil microbial communities from Loxahatchee National Wildlife Refuge, Florida, United States - Lox_Sample_3.4 | ecosystem: Environmental > Terrestrial > Soil > Wetlands | place: USA... | reverse complement strand
AAGCCTTGGCCTTTTCGATCTCCAGCTTTCCGGGCATGTGCACAAGGGGCAGCTCTTTCCCTTCAATCTCGTGACCTATCTGTTTTATCCGGTACGAACAGGTTATTCACTGTTTCCCCGGCATTCGGCCCTCTATGTGAACAGGGGGACCGGTACCTGGGGCCCGCCGATCCGTTTCCTGGCACCTCCGGAAATCACCGTGATCGAACTTGTTCCCGCCGCCGACAGTCATTGAAAAACAACTGGCTCCCTCTTGTCTCGTTCCCAGAAGGAATATAGACCTGAATCCGTGAGGCATTCAAGAAGCACGCAGCTAGCGGATAGCGGCTTGTCGTTAGCAACAACACAAGTTCATAGCGTGTTTGGTGTTCTTCGCGCATAAAAAGATTCTTATTCAGATAATTGTTAACCAAATGGTTATGATTGGTTGACGAATAAGACTGTAATATGCTACAAGTAGCTGATTATCCGACATTGGAGAAGCCGGGAGACGTGGTGAAGGATTTTCACGAGGAACTTGACAACCTCCGCAGGGAGGGCCTCCACAGAAAAATGCATCATCTGCAAGGGGCCCAGTCGGGACGGGTAATACTGGACGGCCGCCAGTCGCTTCTGCTCTGCTCCAACAACTATCTCGGACTGGCAGACCATCCCACCCTGAAAGAAGCTGCAAGCCGGGCAATTGAACGCTACGGCACGGGCAGTGGAGCGTCCCGCCTGGTTTCGGGAAACATGGAACCCCATGAAGCCCTGGAGTCGCGCATCGCCGCATTCAAGGGGACTGAAGCGGCCATTGTCTTCAACTCAGGCTACGCGGCAAATACCGGCGTTTTATCGGCCCTTACCGGCCGGGAGGACACCATCTTCTCGGACCGCCTTAACCATGCGAGCATCGTGGATGGTGCTCTCCTCTCCAGGGCGCGTTTCGTCCGGTATCCGCACAATGATATTGCGGCGCTGCGGCGACTCCTTTCTGAATCGGCGGATTCCGGACTGCGCCTGATCGTGACCGACGGTGTCTTCAGCATGGACGGGGACTTGGCGAAGCTCAAGGAACTTGTGGCGCTCAAGAAGGAATTCGCTGCCCTGCTGATGGTGGATGACGCCCACGGGACCGGGATCCTGGGGGAAAACGGCAGGGGGAGCGCTGAACAGTTCGGTGTCATGGCCGACATCGACATCCATATGGGTACCTTCGGCAAGGCCCTGGGGAGCTTCGGTGCCTATGTGGCGTCCTCCAGGGAGATTGTGGATTTCCTGGTCAACCGGGCGCGCAGTTTCATCTTTTCCACGTCGCTTCCCCCCGCCGTTCCGGCAGCCTCCCTGGCTGCCCTCGACCTGGTGGAATCGGCGGAAGGGGTCCGCCTGCGCGGGAAGCTGGCGGCCAATACTGCCTTCTTCCGGAGTGCCCTGCAAAGGTCCGGGTTTTCGACCATGGGGAGCGAGACCCAGATAATACCGCTCCTGGTCGGCGAGACCGGGCCGACCATGGAGTTTTCCAGGCTGCTGCTCGAAGAGGGTATATTCGTCCAGGGGATCAGGCCGCCGACCGTTCCCGCGGGCAAATGCCGCCTGCGCTGCACGGTGATGGCGACCCACATGGAGGAAGAACTGGCCTGGGCCGTCGATAGAATAGCCCGGGTCGGGAAGAACCTGGGGATAATTTGAGTGATGAAGGATTCATCGGATGCCGTTTCTTGAGACATCTCCCGGCGTGAAAATCTATTATGACGACATTGGCGCGGGCCGGCCTCTGGTCATGCTCCATGGCTGGGGTATGTCCCAACGGGTCTGGGAATTCCAGCGGGAGTTGGCGGACTCATGCCGGCTGGTGCTTGCCGACCTGCGGGGCCATGGCCGTTCAGGCACATCAGCAAACGGTTTTTCCCTGGACGATCTCGCAGGAGATCTCGTCCGGCTCTTCAACCACCTTGCTCTGCAGAACGCCTATCTCCTTGGCTGGTCCCTCGGCTCGCTGGTGGCCCTTGCCGCTTTTCCGGAGATCCGCGAGCGGCTTGCCGGGCTGATCCTGGTCGGCGCAACACCGCGTTTCACGGCGACGGACGGTTATCCGCACGGCCTTCCGGCAAAGGAACCAAGGGGAATAGGATTACGCCTGAGAAGAGTTCTTCCGATGGATGTTCGCGCCCGGTGAACTCTCACGGGAGCAACAAAACCGCATTGCCCGTGAGATTGTCATGGGTGGGCGCCTGCCCGACCCCGCAGCGGCCCAGGCAGCTCTGGGCATTCTTGCCACCGCTGATCTCCGGGAGACTCTGCCGGCCGTCGATCTGCCCGTGCTCCTTCTGCACGGGTCTCTCGACAGCATCTGCCCCCCCGGCTCGGCCCACTTCATGGCGGAGCGTCTTCCCAATGCCCGGCTCATCGAATTCGACGCGGCCGGTCATGCCCCTTTTCTGTCGAGGGCTGCCGAATTCAACTCGGCGCTGCGGGATTTCATAGGAGTGGACAGCCATGGCCCGGATTGATCGACGCCGCGTGCAGCGGGCATTCACGCGCCATGCAGGGGAATATGATCTTCATGCCGACGTCCAGAAGCGTGTGATCGCCCGTATGACAGGACTTTTACGCGATGCCCCGGCAGCTCCCGGACGTGTGCTTGACATCGGTTGCGGAACCGGCATGCTGCTCAGGAAGATGAAGAATCTCTTCCCGGCGGCGACACTGACCGGTCTCGATCTCGCCTTCGGCATGACTCTCAAGGCCCGGACCCATGTGGCGGCAGGCTCGTCTTTACAGCTTCTGACCGGTGATGCGGAGGCGCTCCCGTTCAGGGATCATGCATTCGATCTGGTCACTTCCACTTCGACCTTCCAGTGGCTGGACCATCTCGACAGGGCCTTCGTCGAGGCGTTCCGGGTGCTGACGCCGGGAGGAAGTTTGCTCTTCGCAATGTTCGGCGGCAAGACCCTGGCGGAGTTGCGTGTCTCCTACAGGCGCGCCTGGAAGAGGTCCGGTCGCGGAACGGAGGAGAGGATGCATGATTTTCACGATGCTCCGGTGGTCGCGGCGGCGCTGGAAAAAGCCGGCCTTACCGACGCACGGGTCTGGCTTGAACGGGAGGTCGAATACTATCCGGATGTAGCGGCGCTGCTCAGGGCGCTGAAGCGGATCGGCGCCGGCAACGCGGCTCCACCACTCAGAAACCGCGGCCTCGCCAAGCGGAGGATCATGCTCGACATGATGGATATTTATCAACGGGAATACGGGGTGGACGGCCTTATTCCGGCAACCTACGAGGTTATTTATTGCCGGGCAACAGCTCCTTATACCGAGTTGCAATCAAAATGAGTACCAGGCGGCGAGGTGTTAAACCGCCTGCAGCACGAAGCACTTGAGATATTCCGTTTCCGGCACGGCGAGCAGGACCGGATGGTCGGGGGCCTGGGAGCGGACTTCTATCAGGCGCATCTGCCGGTTCGCTTTCTGCGCGGCATTCGCCAGCAGTTCGCGGAACATCTCGCGTTCAAGATGATATGAGCATGAGCAAGTGATCAGATGGCCGCCGGGCCGCAGCAACTCCATGGCGCGACGGTTGACAGTGAAGTAACCTTTCACCGCTTCCCGCAGGAGCTTCCTGCTTTTCACGAAGGCCGGCGGATCGAGTACCGCCACATCAAAGCCCTTTCCGTCACTTTTCATAGTCCGCAGCCTGTCGAAGGCATCCACCGCCTCGCATTCAACGATGCCGGCAAAACCGTTCAGAGCGGCATTTTCCCGGACCAGGGCAATGGCCTTTTCGGATATGTCGATGCAGGTGACGCGGGCCGCGCCGAAGGCCGCGGCATGGATTCCCCAGCTGCCGGTATAGCAGAAACAATCAAGAACTTCCTTCCCTTTCACCAGATCCTTCAGTAAAAGGTGATTCTCCCTCTGGTCGAGGAAATGCCCTGTTTTCTGCCCGTGGAGGAGGTCGATCCGAAAGCGGAGGGAATGCTCCTCGATCTCGATCATGTACGGCGGGTCGCCGAACAGAATCTCGACCTTCTCCTCCAGCCCCTCCAGTGCCCGCACCGCCGCATCGTTTCTGGCGACAATTGCCCTGGGGGAGAAAAGTTCCAGCAATACCCCGGTAATCATCTCTTTTCGCCGATCCATGCCGCTGGTGAGAAACTGCGCGACAAGGTAATCACCGTACTTGTCCACGACCAGCCCGGGGAGGAAATCTCCTTCTCCATATACGGCACGGAACGATGTTAAGTCTGGATAAAGACGCTGACGGAGGGCAACGGCAGCGGCTATCCGCTCCCGGTAAAAGCCGGGTGCATCTATATCGACGCGGGTTCTTGAGAGTATACGGGCGGCGATCAATGTCCGGGGATTGTAATAGCCGGTGCCGACGAATTCTCCACCGGCATCATAAATGTCCGCGGCCGCGCCCGGCTCCTTTTCTCCGGTAATCTCCCTGATCTCGTTGCTGAAAACCCACGGATGCCCGGCCCGTATCCTTTTGTCCTCGCCCTTTGCCAGCACGATCCTCAACATGGAAGCTCCAAGTTTGGTAAATAAAAAACCCTCCATGAAGGAGGGTTCGTTGCTGATACAGGATAAATCTCAGAAAAGTATCCCGATGATTTTCTTTACCAGGGGATTGGTAACGCTGTAATGCACCTCGACGCCGTCCCTCTTTCCCTCGATGACCCCCTTGTTTTTCAGAAGGGCCAGGTGCTGGGAAACGGTGGCCTGGGGAAGCCCCAGGCACTCCCAGATATGTTTGACGTTGCATTCCTGGGAGCAGAGGCCGGCCGCAATCTTCAGCCTGATCGGATGTCCGAGGACTTTGAGTATTTCCGCTTCACTGCTGAAATCCATGTTTTTGACAAATTCCTTCTCTTCCATGGTCATCTCCGGCTCGGAAAAATAGCGCCATTAACGTAATATTAATTTAGTAAATGAATTTGTCAACCACAAAGCTTTGATGGCTTCGCAAAAAAGTCCATCTGCGAATGAGCCACTTGGCCTTAGTGCGAACTCTGACGCGCCCGCACCAGTAATTGCTTCGCAATTACACGTCACTGCGGTGTACTTATATGTACGCCTCATTCCTCGGCTTTTGCAAGCCTTGCATCTGGAGCTTTTTGCTTTGCCATCGTGGTAGAGAGAATTTGCGAGTTCATCTTTGTTCAACGATAAAGTTTTCCGCTCAGATGGCAGGCCGCCATGTGCCCAGCTTCCTTTTCCTCCAGGGGAGGAGGGACCTCGGTGCAAAGGGGCGTCTCGGCGTACGGGCAGCGGGTATGGAAAGGACAGCCGGGTGGCGGGGCCAGGGGGGAAGGTATATCACCTTGCAGAATGATGCGTTTACCCCTCTGCTGCGCCTTTATCCGGGGCACGGCGGAGAGCAGCGCCTCGGTGTAGGGATGGAGATAACGGCTGAAAACCGCGTCACGACTGCCGCTCTCGACGATTTTACCCAGATACATGATGGCGACCCGGTCGCTCATGTGGCGGACCACCGACAGATCGTGGGCGATGAAGAGAAAGGAGAGAGACAATTCCTTTTTCAGTTCCTGGAGGAGGTTTATTATCTGCGCCTGGATGGAGAGGTCCAGTGCGGAAACCGGTTCGTCGGCGATGATCAGCCGGGGAGATACGGCGAGCGCCCTGGCAATGCCGATGCGCTGCCTCTGCCCTCCCGAGAATTCGTGGGGATAACGGGTAAAGTGCTCCTCGGCCAAGCCGACCTTCGCCATGAGGTCAAGGACCGCGTTCCGCTTCTGCGCGCCACTGGCGAGGCCATGGATGGCAAGGGGCTCGGCGATTATGTCGCCGACGCGCATCCGGGGGTTGAGAGAGGAAAACGGGTCCTGGAATACCATCTGCACGTCTTTTCTGAAGGCGAATTGCTCGTTGCGCCCCATTTCGGCGAGATTCCTGCCGCGATAACTGATTGCTCCCGCCGAAGGAGGGACAAGCCCCATTATGAGCCTGGCCACTGTCGATTTGCCGCATCCCGATTCGCCGGCGATTCCCAGGGTTTCTCCCTCATGGAGGCGCAGATCCAGGCCATCTACTGCCTTGAGGTCCCTGGTTTCGCCGAAAGCCCCCTGCCTTATACTGAAAAATTTCTTGAGAGCGCTGGTTTCCAGCAGTGGCGCATTCATTGGAACTTCCAGCAGCGAACCAGATGGTCGACTGCCGCCTCCTTCATGGCCGGTTTTTCCTGCAAGCAGGCCCACTCCTTTACCGGGCACCGTTCACAGAAACCGCACCCCGGCGAATCGGACAAAAGATTCGGGACCTGGCCGGGAATGGTGCTCAGGGGTTCGCCCGGTACGGCATTTTGCGGCAGGGCAGCCAGAAGACCCTGGGTGTAAGGATGAAGGGGGTTGCTGAATATCTCTTCCGTTTCTGCGTATTCCACGATCTTTCCGGCATACATGATGGCGGTGTGCAAGGCCCTTTCCGCCACGATCCCGAGATCGTGGGTAATCAGGACCAGCCCCATGCCACTGTCGCTCTGCAGGCGGTCGATGAGCTCCAGTATCTGGGCCTGGATGGTCACGTCAAGGGCGGTGGTAGGCTCGTCGGCGATGAGGAGCCGGGGGCGGCAGGACAGCGCCATGGCTATTACGACCCTTTGTCTCATTCCCCCGCTCAGCTGATGGGGATAATCGTTACATCTGGCCTCAGGTGAAGGTATTCCGACCTGTCGCAAAAGAGCCGTCCCTTCCGCGCGCGCTTCATCCCGCGAGAGGTTGCGGTGCAGGAGGAGCCCCTCCGCGATCTGTCTGCCGACGGTCAGGACGGGATTCAGCGAGGTCATCGGCTCCTGGAAGACCATGGAGATCTGATTGCCGCGCAGCTCCTGCATTTCCCTTTCGGAAAGGCGCAGCAAGTCCCGCCCCTCAAATAGTATCTCGCCGGATTCTATCCTGCCCGGGGGCATGATAAGGCGCATTATCGAATAGGCAGTGACACTCTTGCCGCACCCGGATTCTCCGACAATGGCCAGGGTTTTACCGCTTTCCAGGGAAAAGTCGATCCCGTCTACGGCCTTGAGCGTACCTTGGGGGAGATGGAAATGGGTGGAGAGTCCACTTACCTGAAGAAGTGTAGACAAAACGGCGGCTCCGGTTAGTTTTCATCCGGAAACGGTCCTTTTCCGCCCTGGCTGTGTCAATCCGCGGGCTTGCTTGTGCGACGTACCCCCTCTCCCTATCCCTCCCCCAAAGGGGGAGGGCATTCAGTTCACCCTCTCCCTCTTGGGTGTGGGTGGCCAAAGGCCGGGTGAGGGGCCTCCGCGCAACCCCTTGATTTTCTTGCCAGGACTAAAAATTCCTCGTTTCCGAATTGAAAACCAATAATTTCTCATCCGGACTTTCCGGATGGAAACTAATTATGGTTCGATAATGGTGCAGATATTATATAGCATGATCGGTCAAGGGGGGCAAATTTTTACGCCGGTGTACCGATGGCGGCGGCGAGTGCTCCTCCGTGGCGGAGAGCATGCATCTGTTGTGATGAAATGACACCGTTTCCCACCAGCTCGACGAAATGCTGGACAAGTTCCGGGTCAAACTGGCTTCCGGCTTCATTGATCAACTCTTTGACCGCCATCCTGTCCGGCAGCGGCTTCCGGTAGGGCCGGTCGGAAGTCATGGCGTCAAATGCGTCGGCGATGGCGAGTATTCTCGATTCCAGGAGAAGTTCCCCGGCCTTGACGTTATTGGGATAACCCAGTCCGTCGTAGCGCTCGTGATGCTGACCAATGCAGATCCTCACATCCTGGAGAAATTCGATAGGTTCGAGGATGTTCATGCCGATAACCGGATGCTGCCGGAGATCGCAGACCTCCTCGGGGGTCAGATTTCCCTCCTTGTGCAGCAGGGTCAGGTCTATGCCGATTTTCCCGATGTCATGGAGAATTGCTGCCCGTTCAACGATCTCAAGGCGTTCCGGAGAGAGTTTGAGCTTTCTGGCCAGCGCCATGCTGTAGAAGGTCACCCGTTCGGAATGACCGCGGGTATAGCTGTCATTGGCTTCGGTGGCTGATACCAGGGCATGGATGGTGTTCATGTAAATTTTTTCCAGGGTGGTGTTCTTGTCTTCCAGGTTTTTCGCCAGATCGGCGATCTTATAATTCGCCTCCTCGATCTCCTCTATGCGCTCCTCAAGATTTACGTTGAGGTTTTCGATCTCCCTCAGTTGATCTTCCAGCTTTCTGTTCATGAGCTGGATTTCCTGCTGGTGCGCCAGTTTTTCCTGGGCACGGGCCAGCGCGCGTTCGTGGTTTACGGTGGTGTTGATCTGCTCTTTCAATTGACCGACCATCCGGTTATGTTTCTCGAAGAGAAGGCGCATTTCATCGCTGCTTGCCACGACCTGCGCACTGGCAAAGTCCCCGTCCTCCACCTGTTGCATGGCATAAATGAGCTGGTTGATCGGCTTGTTGATGTAGTGGAACAAAAACAGGGAAATCGTCATTATAAGGAGGAAGATGATAAGCGTCGCGGCGAAGATTGACAGATTCCGGACATTGGAAAAGAGACTCTGCAGATGGTCCATGCCCATGTTGACCTCAAGGATACCCAGGACATCCTTTGAGGCATCATGGCAGCCGTAGCATTCCTTGCTGTTATGGAAAATCGAGATGGTGTCAAGGGCGTTCTTGTCGTCAAGGGGGATATCCTGATGTGTAAAGGCGCCGATGATCAACGGGTTAAGCTCCCCTGCCCCTGCCATCCGGCCGATTTCCCCCCGGTCGGCTGAAGCGATGATCTTCCCGGCAGGATCGCAGATTCTCAATGCCTTTATGGATTCCTGCGATTTTATGCCGGTGAGGATATTCTGCAATTCTTCGGCCCGCCCCGAATGCATTGAGTTGAATATGCTCTGCTTGATGGTCTCCGACGTCATTACGGCGTTTTGCTTGGCTATGGCTTTGATCTTTTTTTGCAGCTGGATATTGATCAGGGAGGCGGCAGTGACGATGACAATAACGATTATTGCAATCAGGCCGAGTATTTTTGCTTTAAGGGTATTCATAATTAATTCTGAATGGTGTCGAGACTGAATTATTGTCCTGTTGTAACTCAGTTACAAAAATGCCTTAATTGCTTGAAAACATCGGATAAATATAACAGATGGCGATGTTCATGCCAATAAAAAAAGTTTATTTTAATGTGATCGAAAAATATTGACTTTAATCTCCGATTTGTGATTTTATCTACAAGTTTGTACAAGGATTAGTCAATTTGAAGCGATTTTTGACCATACTCCTTTTTATCCTGGTTTATCCATCGGTGGTGGCGGGAGGTTTTCTCAAGCAGCCTGAGACAGTCAGGGTCGCCTTGATCAAAGGGGCGGAAAATGTCAGACTGGATGGGATCGGGGTATTGGCGACCGATGAAAATGGGGAACCGTTGAGGGAAGCTTCCCCATTTTATGTATCAAGGGCAAAGGGTGGGCTCTCGGTAAACGGCAAGCAGGTCCGCAGGCTCACGATAACGTCCCCCCTGTTCATAACGGTCGGCGGTAAAAAGTACCGCGGCGTCATGGAAGTATCACCGGCCGATAAAGGGATACTGGTCGTCAACGAGCTGCCCCTGGAGGATTACCTGGTCGGGTTGATAAATTGCGAGATTTCTTCGCAATGGCCCATGGAAGCTGTCAAGGCCCAGGCCGTGGTTGCCAGGTCATATGCCATGTATCAGAAGGAAGCCAGAAAAAACTCCGCGTATCAACTCGAAGCGACGGTCATGGACCAGGTCTACGACGGATGTGATATCGAAGACAGCCGTGCGGCACGGGGAGTGGCGGAGACCTCCGGTGAGGTGCTGACATACGAGAACAAGGTAATCCAGGCATTTTATCATTCAAGTTGTGGCGGCCATACGGAGGCGTCGGAGAATGTCTGGGGGATTCCACTCCCTTATCTGCAGGGGGTTGATTGCGCCTATTGCCTGACATCCCCTTCCTCCAGATGGGAGCAGGCGATACCTTTGAAAAAGATCGAGTCGTTGTTGAAAGATAACGGATACCAGGCTGGAGACCTTCGGGAGATAAGGACCGGAGGGAAAAACAGAAGCGGCCGGGTGACCGACGTCACCCTGATATCCAGCACCGGGCATCTGACGATTTCCGCCGTGAATCTGCGCAAGGCAATCGGCTACGGAGTCATCAAAAGCACTAATTTCGAGATAAGGATGGCCGGGGATAAGGTATTCTTTACCGGGACCGGTAACGGCCACGGGGTGGGCCTCTGCCAGTGGGGGGCCAAACAGCGGGCGCTCGAAGGTTTCGATTACCGGGAGATCCTCTCGTATTACTATCCCGGCACGCGGGTCGTGAAGTCTTACGGCGAATAGCGATGCATCTGGATGACTTCGATTATTACCTGCCGCCCGAGCTGATCGCCCAGGAGCCTGCCGAAAGAAGGGACGCCGCGCGCCTGATGACCCTGGAACGAAAATGCGGGGCCATCGGCGAGATGGATTTTGCCGGGATTGCCGGGCTTCTGCGAAGCGGGGACCTGCTCGTGTTGAACGACACCAGGGTTATCCCGGCACGGCTTTTCGGCACCAAGGAGAGCGGCGGCAAGGTTGAGCTCTTTCTTGTAAAAAAAGTGGCCCGGTCAGGTGAGGTATGGCAGTGTCTCGTCAGGTCATCCAAGCCACCCAGACCGGGGACGACGATCCACCTCCCGGAGGGGGCGCAGGCATCCGTTCTGGAGCGGGACGCAGAAGATACCTGGATTGTCTCCTTCTCTACCGGTGAGCCTTTCACGGAATGGCTTGACCGGGCCGGGAACATGCCGCTTCCGCCTTATATAAGGCGCGATGCCTCGGAGAGTGACCGGCAGCGATACCAGACCGTTTTCGCCCGGGAAAAAGGGGCGGTGGCCGCTCCCACCGCAGGACTCCATTTCACGGATGAGCTCTTGGAGAGAATCAGAGAGCGCGGCGTCGATATAGTTACGCTGACCCTGCATGTGGGTCTCGGCACTTTTCTGCCGGTCAGGGTGAACGATCCGGCAAGGCACCGCATGCACCGGGAGTATTATCATATACCGGAAAAGACCGCCGGGGCTGTGAATGACAGGAAGAAAAGCGGCGGCAGGGTAGTTGCGGTCGGAACGACGACAACCAGGGCGCTGGAGCAGGCAGCCCGGGAAGAGGGCATACTCAGGGGAGGCGCCGGCGAGGCCGATATCTTCATCTATCCGGGCTTTACTTTCAAAATAGTGGATGCCCTGGTCACCAATTTCCATCTCCCCAAATCGACGCTCTTCATGCTTGTTTCAGCATTTGCCGGCAGGGAGCTTCTCCTTGCCGCCTATGCGGAGGCGGTGCGGAGGCGGTTCAGGTTCTACAGCTACGGGGATGCGATGTATATAGAATAAGTCAGGAACAAGGTACGAGGGGCGAGGTTCGAGGAAGAATCCTGTGGTTCTCTTTTTGACCTTTGTCAGTCGCATTATGAGGAAGATGACTCAAACTTGTCAGCCATAGATTTCAAAGTAATAAAGACCGACCGCGACAGCGCTGCCCGGCTGGGCTCTCTGACAACACCCCACGGCAGGATCGACACGCCCATTTTCATGCCGGTGGGGACCCAGGGCACCGTCAAGGCGATGATCCCTGAGGAGCTGCGCGAGGTCGGGTCGCAGATAATTCTCGCCAACACCTACCATCTTTATATCCGTCCCGGGCATGAAGTGGTGGGGCGGCTGGGTGGACTGCACGAGTTCATGCACTGGGACGGCCCAATCCTGACCGACAGCGGTGGTTTCCAGGTCTTCAGTCTGGGTGAGCTGAGGAAGATTTCCGAGGAAGGGGTCAAGTTCCAGTCCCATCTGGACGGCTCGTACCACTTCATCTCACCGGAAGGGGCGATTGGCATTCAGGAAGCCCTGGGGGGTGACATTATCATGTGTTTCGATGAATGTCCCCCTTATCCGGCGGAGTATGACTATGTGCAACGCTCCACGGCGCTCACATACCGTTGGGCAGAGCGCTGCAAGATGGCGAAACGGCGGGACGACCAAGCACTTTTCGGCATAGTCCAGGGGGGAATGTACAAGGATCTCCGGGAGCGGAGCGCCGCGGAACTCTGCGCGCTGGAATTCGACGGATATGCGCTGGGGGGGCTGTCGGTCGGCGAGGAAAGAGAGATGATGTACGAGATCATCGCCCATTGCGCGCCGCTCCTCCCAGCTGACAAGCCGCGCTATGTAATGGGGATCGGCACCCCGGAAGACCTGATCGAGGCAATTAATTTCGGTGTCGACATGTTCGACTGCGTCATGCCGACGCGTAACGCCCGCAACGGCATGCTCTTCACGACGACGGGGAGCATCAACATAAAGAATGCGGCATATGCCGAAGACCGCTCGCCCATTGACGAAGAGTGCTCCTGCTATGTCTGCAACAATTACAGCCGGGCCTATCTGCGGCACCTGTACCGCTCCGGGGAAATACTTGCTTCCCGGCTCAATACTTGGCATAATCTCCATTATTACCTCTCCCTGATGGCCAAAGCGAGGCAGGCGATTGCCGAGGAGGGGTTTGCGCAGTTCAGGCGGGAGTTTTACGGAAAGAGAAAATCAATGTAGTGGCGAATCTCGTATTCGCCCTTCATGTGGGCGATCACAAGGATCGCCCCTGCGATAGAAACAATACCATGATAGAAATAATAACATTTCGGAGGTACCACCATGTTTGGTCTGGCATTCGCGGTTGATCCCCTGACAAGCAGTCAGGCGGCAGCCCCGTCCGGGTTCCAGTCGTTTCTGAATTCCGGCGCGCCGATGTTCGTTATTGTGATCGGCATATTTTATTTTCTCCTTTATCGCCCCCAGCAGAAAAAGATAAAGGAGCATCGAGCGTTGCTCGAATCCCTGAAAAAGGGTGACACGGCTGTTACCGCGGGGGGGATCTACGGAAAAGTGACCGCCCTGGACGAAAATATCGTTACCCTGGAAATCGCGACCGGCGTGAACATCAAGATCAAGAAGGGTCACGTTTCTGAAGTGATCAAAAAAGACTAATTTTCCTGAGTCCCGTGCAAAACGCCTGCACCGCGGCCCGGCCCTGCGGGAGTTTTGCATATGCCTCAATCGAAAGGAGCTTCTCCCATGTCCAAGGGTCTCACCTGGCGCGTGAGTCTGATTCTGCTCTTCATTATACTGTCGGTTGTTTATCTGACGCCGACGCTGGTTGATAAACTGCCGTCGTGGTGGCAGGGAATCCTGCCCAAGGACAAGATCCATCTGGGTCTTGACCTGCAGGGGGGCACCCATCTGATTTTGGAGGTCGAGACGCAAAAGGCGGTCGAAGGCACCCTCGACATGATCGCCACCGACCTGGAAGATTCGCTGACCGACCAGAACCTCCGTTTCAAGCGGATCGCCAGGACAGGGCCAGATCTGGTGCAGGCGACGCTTTACGACAAGGGGACCGCCGAGACCGTGGAAAAACTGGTCAAAAAGAAGTATCCGGAGCTGGACCTTCTCCCCGTGAACGAGGCGGGTGGATTCGTCAATGTGCAGCTCCGCATGAATGAAAAGGTGGCCCAGGACAGGAAGAACAAGGCGGTGACCCAGGCCCTTGAAACTATCCGCAACAGGATAGACCAGTTCGGCGTGTCTGAGCCGGTCATCCAGAGTGAGGGAATAAACAATATCGTCGTCCAGCTCCCCGGCATCAAGGACCCGAAGCGGGCCATCGAGCTGATTGGCCGCACCGCCCGCCTGGAATTCAAGCTGGTGGACGAGAATGTCAATCCGGCAACGGCGACGCCGGGCACCATCCCCGAAGACGATGAAATCCTCATGGAAAAAAGAGGCGACCCCAAGACCGGAGTGGTCACGGAAAGTCCCCTGGTGGTGAAGAAGAAGGCAATGATCACAG
>Ga0335080_10004737_pt1 | contig 13877 bp, 14 predicted proteins | sample Lox_Sample_34_FD_206720 | JGI IMG/M metagenome (GOLD analysis project Ga0335080, IMG submission 206720) | Soil microbial communities from Loxahatchee National Wildlife Refuge, Florida, United States - Lox_Sample_3.4 | ecosystem: Environmental > Terrestrial > Soil > Wetlands | place: USA... | reverse complement strand
CCACGCCGAGCGGAACAGGCGTATATTCCAGGCGATCACCGCGCTCTTTGAACGGAGCGAGCCGGCGGACGTCATCACCGTCGGGGAGGAGCTCCGGCGGCAGGGCCACCTCGACAGCGCCGGGGGAGAAGCCTACCTGGTGGAGCTGACGATGAAGGTCACCTCCGCGGCCAACGTGGAGTACCACGCCCGCATCGTCCTGGAGAAGGCGCTCATGCGCCGGCTGATCACGGAAACCTCCGGCATCGCCTCCCGCGCGTTTGCACAGAGCGAGGACGCGTTCGATCTGCTCGACCAGGCGGAGCAGGCGATATTCAAGATCTCGGAATGGCGGCTCAAGAGGAATTTCGTGTCGATGGACCGGGCGGTCCACGACACGCTCGAGATGCTGGAGAGCATCCACGGGAAGCACGAGGGGGTGACGGGCGTGCCGACCGGGTTCCGGGAGCTCGATACGCTGACCGGCGGGTGGCAGAAATCCGATCTCATCATCATCGCGGGACGCCCCAGCTCGGGAAAGACCGCGTTCGCGCTGTCGCTCGCCGCGAACGCGACCACGCACCGGAGCAAGCCGACGACGGTCGGCATCTTTTCGCTGGAAATGTCCACGCGCCAGCTCGTGATGCGGCTCCTGTGCGCCGAGGCCCGCGTCGACGCGCACGCCGTGCGCACCGGCCGCCTCCCGGAGGACGACTGGAAGCGCCTCTCGCTGGGGGCGGGAAGGCTCGCGAAAGCGAGCATATTCATCGACGATACCGCCGGGCTGGGCATACTGGAGCTCCGGGCGAAGGCGCGCCGGCTCAGGGCGGAACACAACGTGGGGCTCATCATCATCGACTACCTCCAGCTGATGCAGGGCCCGCGAAACGCGGAGAACAGGGAGAAGGAGATCTCCGCGATCTCCCGCTCGCTCAAGGGGCTCGCCAAGGAGCTTGATATCCCGGTGATCGCCCTCTCGCAGCTCAGCCGCGCGATCGAGGGACGCACGGACAAGCGTCCCATACTCTCCGACCTCAGGGAATCGGGGGCGATCGAGCAGGATGCCGACGTGGTGGCGTTCGTCCACCGCCCGGAGATGTACACCGACCCGAAGTCCGAGAAGATGGACGAGATCCAGGGGAAAGCCGAGATCATCGTGGGCAAGCAGCGGAACGGTCCCGTGGACGACGTGGCGCTCGCGTTCGTCCGCCGTTACGCGCGGTTCGAAAACCTGGCGCTCCCGAGCTTCGAGGACGTCCCCGCCGCCCCCGACGAGACGCCGTTCTAGCGGGAGAGCCATGAACGGACACGACGCATCACGCAGGGAGTTCCTCCGCAGGGCCGCCGCGCTCCTGCCGGCGGCGGGGCTCCTCCCGCGCGCGCTCCAGGACTCCCTCTTCACCGGGGACCGGACGATCATACTCGAGCGCTTCGCCGGGGGGATGGACGGGGATCTCGCGAGGCTCCCGATGGGGGATCTCGTCGCCGCGATGGGGCGATCCTTCCTCGATCGCCCCTACGAGCCGAACACGCTCGAAGCGCCGGGCCCGGAGCACCTCGTCGTGAACCTGCGGGAATTCGACTGCGTGACGCTCTGCGAAACGTCGCTCGCGCTCGCGCGGGCGATCAAGCGCCACGCCTCGACGGTGGGGGGCTACACGGCCGAGCTGGAGAACATCCGGTACAGGGGAGGACGCTGCAACGGCTACGGGAGCAGGCTCCACTACTTCAGCGAGTGGATCGCGGATAACGCGAAGAAACAGATCGTGCGGGATATGACGCCGGCGCTCGGGGGAGTGAATGACGCGCGGCGGATCGATTTCATGTCGACGCACCGGGAGGCCTATCCCCGGCTCGCGGAACCGGGGACGCTGGAGGCGATCGTGGCCATGGAACATGACCTGGCGCGGAGCACCCGGCGCTACGTGCCGAAGGCGCGCGTGGCGGCCGTCGAGGAGAGGATACAGAGCGGCGACATCATCGCCGTCACGACCGACGTGCCGGGCCTGGACGTCGCCCACACGGGAATCGCCGTGCGGGAGGGGGGAGTCACCAGGCTGCTCCACGCTCCCAACGTGGGCCAGAAGGTCCAGATTACGCGTGTGAGCCTCTCGGCATACCTCCAGGCGCACCAGAAGCAGAGCGGGATCATGGTCGCGCGGCCGGTCGATCCGACCGCCTGAGATGCTCAAGCCCGACGGCGCAGCGCGGCGCCCGCAGCCGTTTCACCATTTCAAACCTGTCCCAGCACGCGTCGGAGACCGCCGTGCGGGGATGCCACACGTGGTACTGGATGGCCAGGTTCCTGAGCGACTTCCCGGTGACGCCGGCAAGCGCGAGGCGGAACTGGACGTCTGAATCCTCCCCGCACCCGGGCCCGTCGTAGAGCTCGTCGAACCCGTTGACGGCCTCGAGGTCGTTCCGGGCGACGGAGAAATTGCTCCCCAGCATGCCCGTGACGGACCGGAGGAGAAGCCTCCTGACCGTGCGGCTCTGCATCCTGATCCCGTCTTCCACGCGAAGCGCGCGCCCCGCGAATGAGTCCCCCAGCATCCCCCACGTGAAGCGCTCAAATTCTCCGTTGTCGATATTCCCGATGGTCAGCGCGCGCGACCAGCGCTCGCTCGTTTCCACCCTGCGCCCGAGAAGGACACGGCGCTCCTCCCGCTCATGCCAGTGATCGAGCAGGAAATCCCTCGCGGGGATGCAGTCCCCGTCGATGAACACCAGGTACGGGGACCGGGCGGCGCGCACGGCGGCGTTGAGTATCACGTTTTTCCGCCATCCCCTGTCCTCGTGCCAGAGATGCGTGACGGGAGAGGCGACGGATGCGCGGGCGGCATCGACGACGCCGCGGACGCCGGGACCGGAACCGTCGTCGGCGATGATGACTTCAAATGAGGGAAACGACTGGCGGGCGCAGGCCGCGAGGACAAGCCGGAGGATTTCCGGCCTGTTGTACACGGCGATGATGAGTGAGATGTGCGGAGCCGGATTCACGCCCCAATATAAAAAAAACGGGGCGTGAATCCAGCCGCTACCTCGGCTGCCGGAACTTGAAGGGGATGGTCAGCCAGGCCGCGACGGGGCCCTGCCCCATCTGCGCCGGGTTGAACTGCGATTTCATGACCGCGTCCACGACGGGCTGCTCGAACACCGCGTTCGTGCTCTTGAGTATCTGTGAATCAAGCGGCTTCCCGTTCGCGTCGATCAGCACGCGGATCACGACCTGTCCCTCTCCCCCCATGCGCCAGACGAAGCTCGGGAAGTCGGGCGTCACGAGATGGACGATCTGCGGCTCCTTCTCCACCGCGACGAATGGCGTCGGGGGCGCCTGCGGGGCGGGTTGCGCCGGAGTCACGGCCGGTGGGGTTGTGTGCGGCGCTGAGGCCGCCGGTGACGCGGTCGCTTCCGCGATGAGCGGCTTCTGCTGCGGTGCCGATGGCTGCGGCGCCGGTGGCGTTACAGGCGGCGCCTGCTGCGCCGCAGCGCCCTGCGTGGTGACTGTTCGCGGGGCGGTCTCCACTGCGGCCGCGGTGCGCTCGGGCTTCTGCTCGGGCGCGGGTTTCGCCGGCGCGGAGATTGACGGCGTCGTATGTTCCACCGCGGCAGCCTGCGCGGGCGCGGGACCAACCGACGCGCCGATCGTGGCTGCGGCCGAAGTCGTGGCGTTGACGTTCTGGACGGGAACCTGCGCCCGGACGTTGTCTGAGGCGCTTGCGCCGTTCTTGGCCGAGAATATCGCGATTCCCACGCCGGCGAGGAGCGGCGTCAGTATCACAGTCGCGAGAACGAGGAAGAGCCTCGATTTCTTCCGCGGCGCGTGCTCGTCCCCGTCGTCATCGCCGCGCGTGTCCGCGAGCGAGACGGCAAGCCTGTCGCCGTACGCCATCGTCTGCCGCGAGCTCGGCGGAGCGCTCCTGCGCTCGGGAAGCGGCGCGGCCTGCCGCGGCGCGGCGAAGTCGTCGTCCCACGCGGTGGCCCGCTCGGCCCTCGCCGGCGCGGCCGCAGGGGGCTCCGGCTCGACTGCGGGAGGGGCCGGCGCTTCGGGCTCCGGCTGCGGAGCATCAACGGGCTCGGCGGCCAGCCGCCGGGCATGCTGTATGAGCTGCTCGACCCGCGAAGCGTACTCGCGCGCGATCGTATTCTGCGGGTCGACCACGAACACGCGCCGCACCTCCGCAAGTGCCTGCTCGTATTCCCCCTTCATCACGAATTTGCTCGCCCTCTGGAAGTAGAGGAGCTTCAGCGCCTCAAGCTCTTTCTGCGCGTCGGCGCTCTCCGCGCCGTGAGTGTCCGCCTCCGGCCGGGGGGCCGCCTCGTGCGGCGCGGCAGTCGCACCCGTGCGCTGCCGGTGGTTGTCCCTGACCGCGCACTCGATGATCCCCTGCATCGGATCCATCAGCTCGTGTCTCCGGTCCTCGCTCAGGTCGTCCGCCTGCGAGAGAGAGAGGAGCTCCTCGAGCTGCCGCTTGAGCGCGGAGATGTAGATGTTTCCCGGGTCCGTCTGCCGCGCGTTTTCCAGGGAGTCGAGCGCTTCGGCGTACTCGCGTGAGTCCGTCTTGTCGTAGACTTCCCTCAGCCTCTCTTCGATCGGTATGTCTCGCGTCGATGAGTCCATGGAATTCCCCCTCTTGCGAGCTGATAGATTTTCTTGCCCGCAAATTACTAATAGTGGCGAAAAACGTCAATATCTACGATTGAAAAAAACCGGTCACTCGGGTGACCTCCAGAATGGAGTGATCCCCCTCCGGCTCCTTCAAAAGGCACAAATGATGCGCCAGATCGAGAACTCGCTGATTTGGGCAATTTTTGAGTATATATGCAGAGACTCGGGTAAAATCGAGCGGGGCGGGGTAACAATTACTTCCACGTTACACGCCGGCGTTGAACAATGCGCCAGGCAATGGGGGCTGTCGCGACCGAGGCAAGCGCAAAAAGGAGGGCGACAGTGTGTATGTTCCTTGTTGCAGCCAGCCCGGCGACCCCGGCCAGGAAGCAGAGTGCCGGAAGGGATATCATGACGATCAGCCCTCTCCTTCCCAGCGGTATCGCAAACGGCCTGTGTGCGCCGGGACGGATGCGCCTGAGCGCCAGGAGCGCGAGGAATTCGAGGAAGAGGCCCGACCCGTAGAGCATGACATCGATGACGAGAAGATCCTCGAATTGCCAGAGAACCATCACGCTCACGACGAGAGCGCACGCAATGATCGATGCATGCGGCGTTCCCCGGCGCGCATCCGTCCTCCGGAGGAGCGCGGGAAGCGAGCCGTCATCGGCCATGGCCTTCGGGAGCCGCGAGACCGACAGGAGGTTCGCGACGAAGAGCCCGAGCGCGCTCGCCATGCCTCCCGCCGAGAGAAGTCCCCCCGCGAGCGGGCCCCCGATGAGCGAGCCGAGGGCGGGGAACCCCTCCCGCTCGAGCACATCCGCGCTGATCCCGGAGCGGACGGCCGTCACCATGGCCATCGCGTATGTCAGGAGTATGAGCGCGAGCGCCCAGCTCGTGGCAACGAGGTACGACCGGGCGGGACGGTGGACCTCGGGGGCGAATGTCGTCGCGTTGTCCCACCCCAGGTAATTCCACATGACTGTGAAGAGCGCCATGGCGGCCGCCGGGAGCCCCGGCGCCCCTACGGCGGCACCAGGCGCGTCGCTCCCCGCCGGCGTCCCGCTCCCCCCCAGCGCGTATGCGAACAGGAGTATGAACGGCACCACCACCGCGGCGCCGAACGCAGCGGACGTCCTTCCGACCGGGAGTATGCCGAGGAGGTTGAGGCCGGCGCAGCACCAGACGATCCCCAGGCAGAGGGGATAGCGGAGCGGGGCCGCCGCGGGGAAAAAGAACCCGGCGTACTGGACGAACAGGACGGGATAAATCGCGAGGTCGACGAACTGGTAGAGCCAGCTCCACCAGCCCTCGAAGAACCCCCACATCGGGCCGAGTCCCTCGCTCACCCACCGGTAGTAGCCACCGCTCGCCGGCATCATGGCGTTGAGCTCGAGCACCATCAGTATCACCGGCAGGGCCCACAGCAGGGGGGTGAGGAGGACGAGGAGTATCGCGTTCCAGGGGCCGACGAGTCCCAGGACGGGCTCCAGACCGTACGGCCCGCCGGAGACACTGAAGAATATCACGGCGGTGAGCGCGGCGGGCCTCAGTACGGCGCGTGCGCGTCCTGGCGGCGCGCCCGGGATCGGTTCCACCCGTGCGGCGGCTACGGCTTCTGTATCGAGCGCGGACGCGCGAGCTTCTTCAGGTCCGCGGGCATGGGAAAGAGCCTGTCGAGCGACGTGATTTTCATCCTGCCGTCGACGGTGGTGAGTATGATCTCCATGGAGGGATTGAACTCGGAGAGCACCTGGCGGCACGCGCCGCAGGGGGGGAGGAACTCCGGGTCGTCGGAGGCGATGGCCACCGCGCGGAGGCGCGTCTTTCCCCTGGCGGCCGCCTGGAACACCGCGTTCCGCTCCGCGCAGATCGTCAGCGAGTAGGAGCTGTTCTCGACGTTGCACCCGGAGACGATCGTGCCGTCCTCGGCCAGGACCGCCGCGCCGACGCGGAACCGGGAATACGGTGCGTACGCCCGCGCCTTCGCCTGGACGGCGCGCGCGACAAGCGTCCTGCGCTCTGCTCTGGTGCTCATGGCCTCACCCCGGAAGTGAGCGAATCTAGAAAGAGCGGACGCGACATGCAAGCGCCGTCAGAGGAACTCCTTCAGCTTCACGTAGCCGGCGCGGCTCACCGGGAGCTTCGTCCCCCCGGCCAGCACCGCGATGCGGCTGTCCTTGGCGTACGTTTCCAGGCGCGCGAGCTTCTCGATGTTCAGTATGTGGGAGCGGTGGATCCGGACGAACCGCTTCGGGTCCAGCGTTTCGGCGAGCTCGGCGAGCCTCTCAAGCTTGATGTACTTCTTCCCGGCGGCGTGGATCATCACGTAGTCGTCCTGCGCGTCGATGTGCTCGATCTGTCCGACGGGGATCACGTGGACCTGCGTGCCGTCGCGCACCAGTATCCGCTCCAGGGGAGCGGTGTGCCGCCGCGCCTCGTGCACCAGGCGGTCGAACGCCCCCGCCGTCTCCTCGCCGGCGGCGCGTTGCATGGCGGCGTCGAACCGCTCCCGGCTGAACGGCTTGAGAAGGTAGTCGACGGCGTTCACGTCGAACGCCCTGACCGCGTAGGCGTCGTACGCCGTGACGAAAATCACCTTCGGCCGCTCCTCCAGGAGCTCCAGGACCTCGAACCCGTTGAGCTTCGGCATCTGTATGTCGAGGAAGACCAGGTCGGGCTTCAGCTCCGCGATCGCGCGCACCGCGTCGAACCCGTTGCTGCATTCCCCCGCGATCTCCGCACCGGGGTAACCGGCAACATACTCGCGGATCACGGCGCGCGCGAGGTCTTCATCGTCGACGATCATGACGCGCATGTGTGTGCTCCTCACCCGGCGCCGTCGGGCGGCGCCGCGGTGTACGGCAGATCCAGTACCACGGTAAACTTCCCGCCGGCCGCCCCCGCCGTCACGCGGGCGTCGGCGCCGTAGATGCGCTGCAGTCGGCCCCGGACGATCGCAAGCCCCCTCCCCTGTCCCGCGGGACTCCCCGCGTCGTCCACCGGGTTGGCCACCGTGATGCGGATGCGGGAGCCGAGTCGCTCGCCCGTCAGGAGGATGCTCCCCCCTTCGGGAATCCGGGCGATGCCGTGCGTGACGGCGTTCTCCATGAGGGGCTGGAGGATCAGCGGGGGAACGAGCGCACCGAGCGTTCCCACTGCCGCCTCCGTTGCGGAAGCGAGGCGGCGGCCGAACCGGACTTTCTCGATCGCCAGGAAATTGCCGGCGAGCGCAAGCTCCTGCTCGAGCGTGATCATCTCGAGAGCGCCGTAACGGAGGCTCAGCCGGAAAAAGTCCGCCAGGAGCACCGTCATCGCCCGCGCGGCCGCGGGGTCGGAGGCCGTGAGCGCGCTGATTGAATTCAGGCTGTTGAACAGGAAATGGGGATCGACCTGGGCCCGGAGCGCCTTCAGCTCCGCGTCGCGGGCAAGCACCTGGAGCTCGAGCGCCTCCCGTTCCCTCCTGCGCGCGGCGTCATACGTTGCGACGAGGTAGTGCACCGCCGCGGCGATGATGAAGAGACCGACGCCGAACGGGAGGAGGAGCGCGAGCGAGGCGGGATATCCCTGCCGCGGGGCCATCCCCGGGGCCACGCTCTCGATCACGGAGGCCCAGACGTAGCAGACGCCGACCCAGAGCGCCGCCGAGAGGCATGCCGCAGCGAGCACCGGCGCGAGCACGCGGGGGAGTCCCGAACTCCCCGGGGGGAACGCCCGGGCGACGTACCAGGCTGCGAGCGACATGAAGGCGTACACCACCGTGGCGGGGATCGCGAAAAGAACCGCTCCCCCCCACGGTGCCTTGCCCGTCGTCTCGATCAACGCGGCGAGCGTCAGTGCCGGCGCGACCCACGCGAGGAGGTAGAGCGCCAGCGCGCGCGGGTCCTTCAGTATCGGGTGCATGCGCGGGGCGTGCGCGTCAGTTCGTCAGCTCGACTCCCCCCATGACCGCGGTTCCGCGGATGACGAGCCGGCGGGCCGACGGATCCGCGGGCCTTGCTGTTTTGTCGTCGAACCCGCCGAGGAACGGCACCCCCTGCACGAGGACCGACCACGTGGAGGGGACCCTGATCTTGATCCCGCCCCACATCGCAAATATGGTGATGACGGCCTCCTGGCTCTGCATCGCCGCCTGCCGGAGGTCAAGCTCGACCCCTCCCATGATGGCGCTCGCTTCCCCTCCCCGGAAGTCCTGCGTGTTGTATGACTGCTGCACTCCCCCCAGCACGGCGAACGCGTTGACCGTGCTCCGGGTGTCCGACGGGCTCCCGTCGGCCGACGGGTGCCACCTGCGCGCGGGTCCCCCGAAGAGCAGGCTCGCCCCGATCAGCACGAGGACGAGGGGCCAGAGCTCGAAGACCCCGATCGACGTGAAGCCGAGCTCACGCGCAAGAAGAACAACGCCCACGAGCGCGATCGCGCCCCCGACGACCTGTCCCCCTCTGTGGGCGGAATAAAAGACCTTGACCCCGCCGAAGAGGACCAGCAGCAGAGGCCAGAACCGGATATACTCGCGCGCGTCCAGAACATCGAAGTTGTCGAGCAGCAGCAGCGAGCCGATCAGCACCGCGGCGACGCCGAGCATCGCCTGGCCGCCGACGTACGTCCGCCAGTTACGTTCCATGAACATCCTCCTCTGGGGTGGTCTCCGTTTCGGAGCGGTAATTAAGGAGCTTCATGACACCGGCGACGATCAGTATGACCGGCCAGTACTGCCAGAGGGACCCGATCGGGAGTATCCCGGCGTTGCGCAGGAGCAGCGCGAGCCCCGCCAGCAGGAGTATGATGCCGGCGAACATGCGTCCCCGGTGGCTTCTGTGGCTGTGCATGATGTCACCTTCAGTGATTGGTGGAGTCTCCCCAAAGATACGGCACTCGCAGCCGGATGATACAGTGAAATCGGCGGGCGGGGGGTCAGACTCGGCGGACGGAGCTGCCCCTTCGGGTGAAACCCCGGCGGCGCTCCGACGTACACAGGTGGAGGAGGCATCTCATGGTGAAATTTCTGCTCTGGCTCATACTGCTTGTCATCTGCTGGCCGCTGGCGATTGCGGCGCTCTTCCTCTATCCCGTGGTCTGGGTGCTCCTGCTCCCGCTGCGGCTCGTCGGGATCACCGCGGAGGCTCTCTTCCGGTTCATCCGGGCGCTCTTCCTGCTCCCGGCCCGGATCCTCGGCGCGCCCGGCCGCCCGGCCGCATGAGGGAGCGGAGGAGGGCCATGTTCTCGATATCCTCGTGCATGTCCTCGCTCTTCTCGGTTTCCAGGATCTTCGGCACGCGCTCCAGCCGCTCGTCGTTCATCAGCATCCGGAAGCCCCCGAGACCGATCGCTCCCTTGCCGATATGCTCGTGACGGTCGACGCGTGAGCCCCGCTCGCGCCGGGAGTCGTTCACGTGGACGGCGGCGAGGCGGCTGAGCCCGATGGCGCGATCGAATTCCCCGATGGTCGCGTCCCACCCCGCCGGTGTGCCGATATCGTACCCCGCGGCAAAGACGTGGCACGTGTCGATACAGACCGCCATGCGCTCCTGTCGCTCCACGCGTCCGATAATCTCCCCCAGCTGCTCGAAACGGTATCCCAGGGATGTTCCCTGTCCCGCGGTGGTCTCGAGAACCGTGAGCGCCGCGCAGCCCGGCGTCCTCTCATGGGCTTCGTTGACGGATTCCGCGATGAGCCGGATCCCGTCCGGTTCCCCCCGCCCCCCGTGCGCCCCCGGGTGGACGATCAGGCCGGCGATGCCGAGCTGCGCGCAGCGTGTGAGCTCGTCCGCGAGCGCGTCGCGCGAGCGCTGGAGTATGGAGGGGTCGGTTGCGCAGAGATTGATCAGGTACGTGGCGTGTGCGACGACGGGGGCGATCCCCGTGCGCGCGGCCTCGGCGCGGAAACGCCCGATGGCCGGATCGTCGTACGGGGGCGCGCTCCAGCGGCTGTTGTTCTTCGTGAAGACCTGCATCGTGACGCACCCCGAGCGCTCCCCCCGCGCGAACGCGGTGTACACGCCGCCGCTCGTCGACATGTGGGAACCGAGCAGGGGAGGCGTTCTCATGCCGGTGTAACGGGTCTCTCCATACTACCTGAGAAGGAGAAGTCGCCGCGACTGGACGTAGTCGCTCGTCCGCAGCCGGCAAATATACACTCCGCTTGCAAGATTACCGGCGTCGAACCTTGCCGCGTAGACACCCGCATCCTGACGCCCGTGCACCAGAAGTGCCACCTGCTGGCCGAGCGTATTGTATACTTCCACCGTAACTTCCGCCGCCCGCGGAAGCGCATACCGGATGGTGGTCGACGGATTGAAGGGATTCGGGTAGTTCTGTTCCAGTGAATAGGAGGCGGGGCGTCGGCCCGCATCCTCTGCACGAACCTCCGTGACACGCGGGTCGCTCAGGTTGACTGTGTCAGGGACGGAATAGAACGTCTGCAGCGATCTGGTGTGCGCCGCCACCATGTACGTATTCGTCCGGGAGGGGGTGCTGTAGTCAATCAGCGCCGGGACGACCGCACTGTAACGCTCAAACCCTGCCACCGGGACAGTTTGCACGAAGTCCCATAATTGTCCTGTCGTCGCAGAAGGAGGGTGGACACCCGGAGGAGGCTGAGTAACTCCTGCTCCCGGGATGCCGGTGACTTCCCTCCAAATGCTGTACTGGTCGACAGGATCGGCAGCCCCCGTCGAATCATAGAGGCTCCGGAACCACTCAATTCTGACTTGGTAATAAGTATTTGGCACAACATCCGCCGATACGATGGTCGGACCGGGCAGCAACACGTATCCGTGGCCGCTCAGATTTACGAAAAACGAAAAAGGTGTTACACCGGTTCCTGAGCCGATAACTGAACCGGTGTCGATTCCCAGCGTGCCCGGACGGTACACGACGTGGAACACGTTGGTCGATTCCGGCGGGATCGCTAGAGACTGGGGAAAGACGGTAAATACCGGATTGTTCGTCGAGAGAGAAAGGATGTGAATCGTGTCAGCTGACTGCAGATTAGTTGCCCTCGCCGTGAGCGTATCCGCTTTGCCGACTCTTGTCCAGCCAAAGTCAAGAGACGTGTTTTCGAGACCGATTGTCTGGGACACCGATGAAATCGCGGCGAGCCCGATGGACCACGCACTCCCGTTGCTCGCGGCATACCAGAAACGGAAACCCGAACCGTAAGGCAGCAACGAACCGGCCCCGATGATGTAGGAGTCCCAGGCACTACGGCTTAATCCGTAAATCGGGTTCGCATTGTATTTGTGCCATTGCGTACCATCCGGTGACGTTGCAAGGCAGTAGGAAGGTCTGCCCGCATTGTCCGTCGCCCTGTAGATGAGGTACCACGTGCCGTTCTTTATGCTCAATCCTGAAGCGCTCATGCACGTGGCGTCCACCGCAGAGGGGCTGCCGTGCACGAGAACCGGATTCGCGGCATTTCTCGTCCAATTCACACCGTCGGCTGAAGTGGCAATCCCGATATTTTGATAGACCTCGGTGTAGCCGCTATAGACCATGACATACGAACCATTGATGTACTCCACATAAGAAGCGGTCACCTTGGGATATTCCCAGGAGCCGACCGCCCCGGGCCGGAGGACAGGGGAATTCGGATGCTTTTGCCAGTGGATTCCATCAAGAGAAGTCGCAAGTCCTATAGTCGAAGTATCCACCGGTCCGAATGCCGTGTAATACATGAGGTACCTGCCTGCGGCCTTGACGACGAAGACGGATGTAATTTGCTGGTCATATGATCCGTAAGGGCCGGGCGTCAGGGCAATGCTGTCCGATATGAACCAGAATATGCCGTCTGTCGACGTACCCTGCCGAACCGGGCCTCCGATAGTGGGAAACCAGATCATATATTTTCCCGAAGTGCTGTCAAAGAGCACTGCCGGGTCCAGCGCACCCCCGGTCAAGACTGGGTTTCCTCCGTACGAGGTCCAGATGTTTTGTGCTCCGACCGAACAAGAAGAGAGGATGTAAAATCCGAATAGGGCGAATACGCCGAATATTTGTCGTTTCATGGTAGCACCCTGAAATAATGAGCGCGCAGCTAATCCTAGCCGGTGTCCGGGGATCGATTCTGCCGGTGGATGATGTCAAGGGCCAGAAGGTGCCCTGTGGGGGGAGTGGAGATAGGGAGGCGGTGGCGCAGAAAACGCTGGGCACCTTTGATAAGAAGGTACCCCCGCCCGGCGTCAAAGTCAATGATGCGTGTTGGGGATCACACTTCCCCGCTCACGCCGCCCCGACGACCGCGTTGATCGCCGCGACGTTGACAATGTCGCTCACGCTGCAGCCGCGCGACAGGTCGAACGCGGGCTTCTTCAGCCCCTGCACCACCGGTCCGATCGCCTCCGCTCCGCCCAGGCGCTGCGCGAGCTTGTAGCCGATGTTCCCCGCGTTGAGGTCGGGGAAGATCAGCACGTTCGCCTTCCCCGCGATCGGGCTCCCCGGCGCCTTGGAAGCCCCGACGCGCGGAACGATCGCCGCGTCGAGCTGCAGCTCCCCGTCCATGGCGATGTCGGGTCTCTTGGTGCGGAATATCTCCGCGGCCTTCTGCACTTTTTCGACCAGGGGGTGGCTTGCGCTCCCCTTTGTCGAGAACGAGAGCATGGCTACGCGGGGCACCTCCCCGGTGAGCCGCTTGTGGTTTTCGGCCGTCGAGATCCCGATATCCGCGAGCTGCTCGGGGGTCGGGTCCGGCACGACGGCGCAGTCCGCGAACGAGTACACCTGCTGCGGGAACACCATCAGGAAGAAGCTCGAGACGATCGAGATGCCCGGGGCGAGGCCGATGACCTGTATCCCGGCGCGGAGAACATCGCCTGTCGTTGAGAGTGATCCTGCCACGCTTCCGTCCGCCATCCCTTCCCTGACCATCATCGCTCCGAAAAAGAGGGGATGCGTCATCGCCTTCTGGGCCTCTGTGAATTGCATCCCTTTCGCCTTCCGCAGGTTGAAATAGATATGGGAGAAATCGCTTAGCTTGTCTGATGATTCCGGGTCGATCGTGCGTATGCCGCCGAGCGCCGTGTTGCTCTTCTTCGCCTGCTCCTGTATGGCGCCCGTTTTGCCGATCAGCACGGGCTGCACGATCCCCCTGTCGGCAAGTATGCGTGCCGCCTGTATTGCCCGCTCATCGGTCGCGTCAGGGAGGACGATCGTTCGTTTCAGGCCCCTGGCCTTGGCCACAATACCGCTCATCAATTCAGAGGGGAGCATGGAGTTCGATCCGGGGAATATTGAGAAATGAAGAACTAAGGGGCTCCAAGATAGTGAACAACAGTCAGAATTCAAAGGAATC
>Ga0335080_10004736_pt1 | contig 13878 bp, 10 predicted proteins | sample Lox_Sample_34_FD_206720 | JGI IMG/M metagenome (GOLD analysis project Ga0335080, IMG submission 206720) | Soil microbial communities from Loxahatchee National Wildlife Refuge, Florida, United States - Lox_Sample_3.4 | ecosystem: Environmental > Terrestrial > Soil > Wetlands | place: USA... | reverse complement strand
GGGCGAGTTTTCGCTGCGAGGTTGCCAGATTCTGGAGATGAACGACGCGCCCGCCGCGCCTGCAAACCGCGAGTAAGCAAAATGCTGCTGCCCGAGGTCGTTTCGCGCGACAAATACCTCGCCTACAGCGTGCCTGGTCCGCTTCCAGAATCCTGTTTCGGTAGACCGGACATAGCGGTTATCCTCGCGCAGAATCGCAGCCGCGCCGGATTCGAGTGTTTGACGAACGATATGTTCAGCGTAGGAGTTTCCGACACGTTCGCCGAAGGCCAGCGCTCCCCCGCCCCATTCCTTCGGGTGATCTTCCAGTTGCGCGATGCCACCGACGGCCGCAGCATTGAGTATCGCTCGCGGTCCGTACGCACCGAGCAGATACAGCCGCCATCTTTCACTCGCCGTGAGTGGCGCATATTCCGGTGTTGTTGCAGGGCGGGTTGTGCTAATCACGCCCCCATCTGCATCCCTGTTGGAAGTGCCGGCCGGCGCGGCTACATTCGTCGTCTGTGCCTGAGCCGCAGCCTGCAGCAAGCCAAACCCCAACGCAAAGAACGCCAGACTTCGCATTCTCCTGGTTCTCCTCCCTGCCCACTGGTTGGGCGAGCACACAGGGGATTGCAGTTTGGTCGCCACGGCAGATGTTCCGCCGGCTCACATAGAACCCGCTTCATTACAGGCAGTTAGTCCATAACGATTTCAACCGCGACAAGAGGAGAATACCGGTGTCGTCTCTTGGTGTCGTAAGATCGACAATCCCGCGGCGATGCGCGAAAGGAAGTGCTAGCGAGACATCGCGCCGGCGGGAGTTGCCGACGGGCCATTGTCAGCCGCGCGCTCCGCCGCGATTGTCAGGGGTCGAAAACGCTCTATGAAGTCGCGCCGCGGCAACTGAAAGAAGCTGATGCCGTGAGCCCTGGCATCGTCAAGAGCACGAGCATTGTCCCAGTGATCGTGATCGATGTGATATGCGGCAACGATCGCGCCGGTACGATCGGCCCCGCGCTTGCAATGAACAAAGACAGCGCCTTTGGACGCGCTTTCCATTATCGGCAGGATCCTCAGGACTTCTTCTTCGGTGGGTGGTGTCAGCCCCGTCATGGGCACGTTCAGGTAAGCCATTCCGGATTCCGTCACGACATGCTCTTCCGCTCGGGCGCGGGCACCGGATTCCCGGAGGTCGATGACCGTCTTCACGCCAATGCTTGCCAGGTACCGGAATCCTTCGCCGGTTGGCTGGGCTCCGCGATAGACGTGTGCGTCAACCTGATCGAAATTCCTGATTCCCGGAGCATCGCCGGCGACAACAGGCAGTATGCCGGCTAACAAACAAAGGAACTTACACATCCGATCCAAGGATAGCTCTCCAGGTCCACCAAGAAAATGCAGCTGCCCACAAGACGCGGCAAATGAACAACTGGTTTCAGGTTGCCATCCCGCGCGCCGTCGACACCCTGTCTCAACGGAACTGGCCGGCACCGGGCATGTCATTGATACGACAGGCGCGGCGGACCGTCTTCACTGCCATCCGCCGCCAAGGGCTTTGTAGAGCTCGACGACGGTTAACGACTCATCCAGCCGAATGCGGGCCAGCGCCAGTTCGGCGTCGAAGAGATCGCGATCGGCATCCAGCGCGTTGAGTTGCGTATCCACACCGCCGTGATAGCGGGCGTAGGCGAGACTCTTGCGATCCTCCAGTGCAGCCACCAGTGCCTCCTGCTTTTCGCGGCTCTCGCGGACGCGCTGATGAGCGATGAGGCTGTCGGAGACCTCCGTGAAGGCCGTCTGAATGGTCTTCTCATACTGCACAAGGGCATGTTCTCGCTCAGCCTGGGCGAGTTTCACGTTTGACTTGAGACGGCCGGCGGTGAAGACCGGCTGCGATGCCTCCGGCACCAGCGACCATGCGGTGTGCGCGCCACTGAAGAGACTGGACAATTGCGTGCTCTGGCCGCCCAGGAAACCGCTGAGACTCAATTGCGGAAAATACGCAGCCCGAGCCACCCCGATCTGCGCGTTCGCGGCGATCAGATTCTGCTCGGCGGCCCGAATATCCGGGCGCCGTTCCAGCAGCGCCGACGGCAGACCCGCTGGAACGTCGGGAGGGAAGCTCTGGTCCGTCAGGGCGAGTCCTCGAGGCACTGTGCCCGGATGGTTGCCCAACAGCAGATTGATCCGGTTTTCGGTTTGCTCGATCTCCTGCTGAATGGCGGGAATGGTCTCTGCCGCAGTGTAGACGAGTTGCTCCGACTGACGGAGGTCGAGCCGAGTGGCAACCCCACCAGTCTGCCGTGACCGCGTGAGTTGCAGCGATTCCTCGCGGCTTTCCAGCGTGCGTTTCGATATCTCCAGCGTGTAGTCGAGCTCGCGCAGCGTCAGATAGGCAGTTGCCGTGTCCGCAATCAGAGTGGTGATCACGGCTTTGCGGTTTTCCTCGGCGCTCAACAGGTTCGCGCGTCCTGCCTCGGTGGCGCGCCGCAGCCTGCCCCAGATGTCGATCTCAAACGAAAGCAGTTCCAGGGCGGCCGCGCCGAAGTTGCGATTCTGCGAGGGGAGAATGGTAGCCGGCAGCGCGGTGGCCCCGTCGCGAGAGAGACGATTCACCTCAACGCTTCCGCCCACACCGAAATTCGGGAACTGGTTTGAACGAACGATACCGAGGCTCGCGCGAGCCTCCTCAACGCGAGCCACGGCATCGCGCAGGTCGTAATTCCTCTCCAGCGCGGTGCGAATCAGCTTCTGGAGCTCTTCGTCCCTGAAAACCTCGAACCACTTCGCATCGCCAACGCTGGCGGCCGTGGCGGGGGGCAGCGGCTCCGGGGCGCGGTAATCCTTCGGAACGTCAATCGCCGGCCGATGATAGTTGGGACCAACGGCGCACCCCTCCAACACCGCGATTAGCAAGATCAGGAACAAGCGCGCGCGCATGTTTAGTCTCCCGCTTCCGACAGAGGGCGTTCCGGCAGCACGCGCGGAGTTCCGCGAGCCATCGCTCCCGAGAGTCTCTCCACCATGTAGAAAAATCCGGGAATCAGGAAAACGCCGATGACACACAGTGCGAGCATCCCTCCGATCACCGTGGTGCCCATGATCTGACGGGACACCGCTCCCGCTCCGCTGGCCGTCCACAGCGGCACGCACCCCAGGATGAAAGCGAAGGAGGTCATGAGAATCGGACGGAGGCGGAGCCGTGCGCCTTCCAGGGCCGCGTCCGCGAGCGGCCTGCCCTTCTCGAATTCGTCCCTGGCGAATTCGACGATCAGAATTGCGTTCTTAGCGGCGAGACCGATCAGCATGACCAGCCCAATCTGGGAGTAAACGTCGTTCTCGATCTGCACCATGAACGCCGGCGCGACGAGGCCCAGCAGGGTCCTGCGCAGCCACAGGACGACAAACGCTCCAAACACAGCCACCGGAGTGCTGAGCAACACGCTGATGGGCAGCGTCCAGCTTTCATAAAGCGCGGCGAGGATCAGGAACACGAACAGCAGTGAGAATCCGAAGATCGCGGCTGGTGAAACTCCTTCCGCCGCCTTCTTCTCCTGGAACGATATGCCGCTGTAGTCGAAGCCCATCTCGCGCGGCATGGTCTGCGCAAAGACTTCCTCGAGAGCATGAGTCGCCTGGTCCGAGCTGTATCCCGGCGCCGCCGCGCCGTTCAATTGCGCCGACCGGTACTCGTTAAACCGCATAGTGAACTCCGGACCGTCGCGCCACTCGAACCTGACCAGCGATGACAGAGGGACCATCTGGCCGCTGGCGTTTCTTACATAGAAGAGTCCGACATTCTCGGATTTGGTGCGGTAGTTCCCTTCGGCCTCGACGTAGACCTGCCATTGGCGCCCGAAGCGGTTGAAGTAGTTGACGAACAAACCGCCCATGAAGGTCTGGATGGTCCGGTAGACGTCGTTGATATCGACGCCCTGTTTGATGACCTTGTCGCGATCCACCTGAACATATTGCTGCGGGACGCTCGGCAGAAATGTCGTACTCAGATTGGCGATTTCCGGACGCTTGCGCGCCGCCGCAATAAACCGCGCGACGTTGCTGGCGAGGAATTTCACGTCGCCGCCGGATCGATCTTCCAGAATGAAGGTGAACCCGCCGGACGCACCGACTCCCGGAATCGCGGGCGGCGAGAAAGCGAAGGCCACGGACTCCGGCATCTTTCTCAACTGCTGGTTGAGGCGGGCTTTAATCGCCTGAAACTGCTCGCTGGTCTTGCGGCGATCAGCCCAGTCTTTCATGCTGACCCAGATGAAGCCGTTGTAACTGGTGCGCACGAAACTCAGCAGACTGAAGCCGGTGACACTCACCGAATTCTCGACGCCCGGCGTATCCAGCAGGATCTTGTTGATTTTTGCCATCACCGCCTCGGTTCGCTGCAGGGAAGCGGAATTGGGAAGCTGGACGTTCAGGAAGAAATAACCCTGATCTTCGTCCGGCACGAAGCTGGTTGGGAGCCGCCCGCCGATGAACAGTCCCAACACTCCCAAACCGCCCAGCATCACCAGAGCCACGGCGCCCCTTCGCAGGAGGATTCCCGACACGCGGACATAGGCGTTGGTGCCTCGACTGAAGACCCGGTTGAACCAGCCGAAGAAGCGCGCCAGCAACCCGGTCTGTTTTCCCCTCGGCTTCAGCAGCAGCGCGGCCAGCGCGGGACTCAGCGACAACGCATTGAAAGCGGAGAGAATCACCGAGACGGCAATGGTAACCGCGAACTGTTGATAAAGCCGGCCGGTGATGCCGGGGATGAAGGCCGTAGGCACGAACACCGCGGAGAGGACCAAAGCGATGCCGACAACCGGCCCCGTGATCTCGCCCATCGCCTTGACAGCGGCCTCTTTCGGCGCAAGTCCGTTTTCGATGTGGCGCTCGACGGCCTCCACCACCACGATCGCATCGTCCACCACCAGGCCAATCGCCAGAACAAGGCCGAACAGCGAGAGCGTGTTGATGGTAAACCCAAAGACGGGAAAGAACAGAAACGCTCCAACCAGCGACACGGGAACCGCCAGCAGCGGTATCAACGTTGCGCGCCAGCTTTGCAGGAACAGATAGACGACGGCGATCACCAGAACGATGGCGATGGCCAGCGTCACAACGATCTCCCTGACCCCCTCATTGACCGCGAGCGTCGTATCGATGGGGATCACATAGTCGACATCCTCGGGAAAGCGCTTCTTCGCCTCCGCCATCAGTTTCTTGATTCCCTGAGCTGTCTCCACCGCGTTCGACCCGGGTAGCTGGTACACCGCGATCACCGCGCTGGGCTTTCCGTTCAGGCGGCCCACGATGCTGTAATCCTGGGTGCCCAGCTCGACCCTGGCAACGTCCCCGACGCGGACGATTCCGCTTTCGGGCGTCTCCCGCACCACAATCTGCTCGAACTCTTCGGGCGATGTCAGACGACCCTGCGCGCGAACCGCGTAAGTAAACTCCTGTCCCTGGGGAACCGGCTCACCTCCCACCTGCCCGGCGGGATTCACGGTATTCTGTTTCTGAATGGCCGAAACGATCTCCGGGACCGTGATCTGAAGCTTGGCAAGCTGATCCGGCCTGACCCACAGCCGCATCGCATACTGGCCCGCGCCAAATACCTGGACACTTCCCACACCTTTCACCCGCGTCAACTGGTCATTCAGGTTGATGTAGGAGTAGTTGGCGAGGAAACGCGAATCGTGAGTGTTCCCCGGCGAAGATAATGCAATGAGCAGCAGCGGTGCGAGAACCGACTTCTGAACGGTGATGCCGTAGTTCGTCACATCGGTGGGGAGTTGCGAGGCGGCCAGGGTCTCGCGGCTCTGGGCGAGGATGAGGTCGGTATTCGGATCGGTGGCGACGTCGAAGTCGACGGTCATTCTCATCTGCCCGTTTGCCGTGGCGTTCAGAGAATACATGTAGTTCATGTTGTCGACGCCGCTCATCTGCTGTTCGATGGGAGTGGCCACGGATTGCTCGATGGTCTGGGCGTCGGCGCCGACATAGGTGGCATAGACCTGAATCTCCGGCGGCGCGATGGCGGGGAACTGCGCCACGGGCAGCCCAACAATCACCACTCCGCCGACGATCACCGTGATAAGGGCGATCACGATCGCCACGATTGGCCGGTTAATGAAGAACTTTGACATGGCGAATCACCTGACGCGATATGGCTGCGGATTGACGCGCACGCCCTGCTGCACCTTCTGCAGGCCTTCAACGATCACACGCTCTCCGGCTTTGACGCCGTCGGTGACAATCCACTGCGATCCGGATGTCTCACCCAGCTTCACTGCACGGATGTGCACGACGTTGTCTCCATCGACAACGGCAACCTGCCGAATGCCCTGAAGATCCCCGACCGCACGCTGCGGGACCAGTAGTGCCCCCTTGCGAACGTTCATACTGGCCCGGACCCGCCCGTATTGACCCGGCCGCAGGCTGTTTCCCGGATTCGGGAAGAGGCCGGCCAGCTGAAGCGCGCCGGTGCGGACATCAACCTGACGGTCTGCGAATTCGAATTTCCCAGTGTGGGGATATGTTGACCCGTCGGCCAGAATCAGTTCCAGGTCCTTGCTGCGGAGATTGGCCTGGCGCAATTCGGCAGTCGGGAACTGGCGCGTGTAGTCGATGACTTCCTGCTCGCTCACGGTGAAGTAAACCTTGATCGGGTCGAGCGTCGAAACGGTGGTGATGGTGCCGCTCGCGGGGCTCACCAGCGACCCGACCTGCAACTGCGCCCGGCCAGGGATCCCATCAATTGGCGACGTAAGCAGGGTGAACCCGCGGTTGATCTGCGCGGTGTCAACCGCGGCTCGCGCCGCCTGAATGGCCGCGTTTGTCGAAACGATCTGCGCCTTCGCCGTCTCCACCGCGGCCCTGGCTGCCTGGAGCTGAGCCAATGCCGCGGTGTTGTTCTGGGTGGCATTGTCGAAGTCCTGTTGCGTGATGGCCTGCTGTTGAATCAGCGGCGTGTAGCGATCGACGTCCAGTTGAGTGCGACGCTGGTTTGCCTGCGCGACGGCGACCTGTGCTTCGGCCTGGGTGAGTTGCGCGCGCGCTTGTTCCAGTTGGCCTTCCATCTGCGCCAGCCGGCCTTTTGCTTCACCCAGCGCGGCCTCGAACGGACGCGGGTCGATCTCGAAGAGCGACTGGCCGCGGCTCACAAACGATCCTTCGGTATACAACTGGCGTACCAGGTAGCCTGAAACCTCGGCTTTGATGTCGGCGTTAACATAGCCATCGAGCGTGCCGATCCACTCGCTGTAGATCGGGACATCCCCCTGCTGGACTTCAACCACCTCGACCACCGGCGGGGAGAGCACCGTTGAAGCGCCCGTTTGGCTGCAGCCCGAGTACACCGCAAGGAGTGCGACGGTCATTGACAGCCAGGCCGATGTCAGGACAGAGCGTCGCACCAGGCGGAATCTGGTATGTTGCGCATCGAACATCTTTCTGACCTCCGCAGCGGCAAAATCGTTGGCACAGGTGCAACCGGGACGCCAACGGAAAATCAGCCTTATCCGATTGAAGCGAGACTGTTTTGTCGAAACTGCTCAGCCGGTGGAAGTGTCCATGTGTCGATGTATCGTCGCGCGGCCTCGGCTCCTCGGGGGGAGCGTTTTGACACTTGCGCGCACAGTGTACGAGACGATCCCCCTAAAAGGGTAGTTGTGTCCGCATCGATTGAGGTACGACATCCGCATCCGATTGGGGGACGACTCCCGAACCGGCAAGCGGCACAATCGACAGAGTTGAAATTGGTCAGGCGACAACACTGGAAAGACCGGTTGCCGGCCGGAATTGTTGACCTTCGATGCTGCAGACCCCCCGAAGCGGTCGCCCAGCATTGAAATCCCGGAAGCACCGGACTAATCCGGCTTCCGCCCCGGGCAGGAGATGCATTATGGCTAACTTGGATTTGATTGGGTCAAGCGCGACATTTCGCGCCGTGCTCGATGAGATTGACATGGTGGCACCGGTGGACTCAGCCGTCCTGATCCAGGGCGAAACGGGGACCGGCAAGGAGGTGATTGCGCGAGCAATTCATGAAGTCAGCCCCCGCCGGCGAAATCGTTTTGTGGCCGTCAACTGCGCGGCCATTCCGAGCACGCTGCTGGAAAGCGAGCTCTTCGGCTATGAAAGAGGCGCGTTCACAGGCGCTGTTGCGCCGACAATGGGACGGTTCCAGGCCGCCGATCACGGAACGCTGTTTCTGGACGAAATCGGCGACCTTCCGCTCGAGCTGCAGCCGAAACTACTCCGCGCGCTCCAGGAGAAACAATTCGAGCGCCTCGGCGGCAGTCGCACGTTCGACGTCGACGTACGGGTCATTGCGGCCACCAATCAGGACCTCGGGCGCATGGTGGAAGAGCGGAAGTTCCGAGCTGATCTTTTCTACCGGCTGAATGTATTTCCGATGACATTGCCGCCGCTCCGGGACCGGCGAGACGATATCCCGCAGCTGGTGGAGCACTTTGTAGAGAGGTTCGCGAGGCAGCAAGGCAAGGTCATTGACACCATCCCCGATGACGTGCTGGCAACCCTGGAGCGCCATTACTGGCCGGGCAACGTTCGGGAACTGCAGAACGTCATCGAGCGGGGCGTGGTCATGACCACCGGCCCCATTCTCAGCCGGCAGACGACCCAGCATCTGACGCGCGCCCAGGCGACGCCAATTCGTGTGGCAGCCCCCGGCGATCCGGTGAGCGCGAGAACACTGGCCGATGCCGAGCGCGCGCACATTAACGCGATCCTTCGTGAAACGAACTTTGTGATCGGCGGACCACGCGGAGCAGCCGCCCACCTGGGTTTACCGAGGACCACCCTGATCGCCCGGATGCAGCGACTCGGGATCGCAGGCGGAACAGTGCGAAGCAGATCGCGAGGGACAAGACCATACGTGAGCATCGTGGAGAGCATTTCCTCACGCCCGGCTGTTCCCCTGCGGGCAATGGACGCCGCAGCCGGCTGAGCCCGCGAATTGGCACACCCGGACATCAACAAAGGAAGAACGCTGGTTCAAGAAGGGAGGCTACACATGAAGCGCAAGGGTGTTCAAGTGAGTGCGTTGGTTGGCGTGTTTCTCTGCGGCCTGGCAGCCCTGGCCGTCGCCGCCCAGGACAAGTACGACGTAAAGGTGCCGAATGGACTCGCCTTCTCGGAGTTTCGCGGATATGAGTCCTGGCAGAATGTCGCAACGAGCGTGACTGACGACCGCGTCAAAATCATCGCGGGAAACCCGGCGATGATAGCCGCCTACTACGACGGGTTCCCCGGTAACGGCAAAGCGATTCCGGACGGTGCAGTCCTCTCCAAAGTCCAGTGGGCCAGGACGCCCAGCCCCGACTTTCCTGACAAAGTGTCGGTACCGGGAGATCTCAAGGAGGTGGAGTTCATGGTCAAGGATTCGAAGAGATTCCCGGACACGCACGGGTGGGGATACGCGGAGTTCACCTACGATGCCGCCTCCGGCACCTTTTCACCCCTCGGTACCGGGGCGAAGTGCGGGAACACGTGTCATACAAGGGCAGCGGCCAGGGATTACGTCTTCACCGCGTACCATGCGAGATGACCCTCGAAGGATGAATGATCCATGCGACTGAGAGTTGCGGGTTCCCGACGGGGGAGAGCCGGATGCCTCGCGGTGTTTGGCCTGGCGGGCGCGGCAGTATTGAGCGCTGACTCTGTCCCGCGCGGTCAGGAGATCTTCGAGACGAAGTGTTCCAAGTGCCACGCGCTCGACAAGGATGAGGAGGGACCGAGGCTCCGCGGTGTGTTCGGCCGGCCCGCTGCTTCCGTGCCTTCCTTCCAGTACTCGGACGCTCTGAAGAATTCGAAGTTCACCTGGAACGAGACTCTGTTGAACACCTGGCTGACCGATCCGGACAAGATGGTGCCCGACACCGACATGTCGTTCCATCTGGACAGCGCTTCGGATCGCAAGGCTGTCATCGACTACCTGAAAAGCCTGGCAGGCAGGTAGGAGCCGGCGATAGTGAGACCAGTCCTCCTGTTTTGCACCGGCCCGGTGCTGCTCACTGGCGTGCTCGCCGGGTTGGTGCTGTTCTCCAGAAATCCCGGCGGTCCGAGACCGCCGATGGATGGAGTCAGCAGCGATGCCTCTGTTGGATCCATTCTTGCGAGGTCGTGCGAGGACTGTCATTCGGATCAAACTCAATGGCCCTGGTACGGATACATCCCGCCAGTGAGCTGGATGCTAAACAACGATGTGCAACAGGCCCGCATTCACATGAATCTGTCCCGGTGGAATACGTATTCGCCAGACGACAAACGGCAGATACTGACGGAAATGGCCGCAGTCGTGCGGAATTTGCAGATGCCACCAGCGCGTTATCTTTACATGCACCCGGGTGCGCGTTTAACCCGGAACGACATCGCGGCGTTGTACGCCTGGGCAAAGAGCGAACGTCGAAAACTGCGCCGGCAACCAGCTTCGGGAAAGTCGTGACTGCAGGCTGAATGACTTAGCGGCTCGCCGGCAAGTTCTGGTCTTGTTCGCTTTGCGAGGAAAGGGTAAATGAAGGAACCCTACGATGCCATTGTGATTGGGGCAGGCCAGGCCGGACCGTCGCTGGCGGTCCGATTGGCTGGTGCCGGACAACGCGTCGCTATCGTCGAGCGAAGCCGTTTCGGCGGAACGTGCGTGAACACAGGGTGCATTCCGACGAAAACGCTGGTTGCCTCCGCCTATGCGGCGCACATGACTCGGCGCGCCGCCGAATTCGGGGTCCAACTCCAGGGGTCTGTGACGGTCGACATGAAGCGCGTTAAGGCGCGCAAGGACGAAATCTCGGCGCGATCCAGAGGCGGCGTGGAGGCATGGCTCAGGGGCACGGAGAATTGCACGGTTTGCCAGGGGCACGCGCGATTCGAGTCACCCACGGAAGTGCGCGTGGGTGACCGCCTGCTTACGGCGGAAAGGATCTTCATCAATGTGGGCGGCCGCGCAACCACCCCGCCGCTCCCCGGCATCGCGGACACGCCATATCTGACCAACACCACATTGCTGGACTTCGATATGCTGCCGCGCCATCTGGTGATCGTCGGAGGCGGGTATGTCGGCCTGGAGTTTGGCCAGATCTTCCGGCGGTTCGGAAGCGAGGTGACGGTCATCGAGACAGCGTCACGCCCGATCGCCGGTGAAGATGCGGACGTTTCGTTGGGGGTGCGCGAAATTCTCGAGAATGAAGGCATACGGTTTCGCATGAATGCGACATGCATCGCACTGTCGCGAGGTAAAGCCGGGGTTATCGCGACGGTGGACTGTACCGAAGGAGAGCCCGAAGTCGCTGGAACCCATGTTCTGCTGGCGCTGGGCCGAACCCCCAACACAGATCACCTGGAGCTCGAAAAGGCCGGGGTTATGCGCGATTCCCGCGGATACATCACCGTGAACGATGAGCTGCAAACCAACGTTCCCGGTATCTGGGCGCTTGGCGATTGCAACGGCCGGGGTGGATTCACGCACACGTCCTACAACGATTTCGAGATTGTGGCGGAGAACCTGCTTGCCGGAGGCACCCGTCGTGTTTCAGACCGAATTCCCGCACAGAACCTGTATGTCGATCCGCCTCTGGGGCGAGCGGGAATGACCGAAACTCAGGCGCGCGACTCCGGGCGGCGCGTGCTCATTGCGAAACGCCCCATGACCCGCGTCGGGCGAGCCATCGAGAAAGGCGAGACGCAGGGATTCATGAAAGTACTGGTGGATGGCGACTCCAAACAGATCCTTGGCGCCGCTATTCTCGGTACCGGCGGCGATGAGGTCATCCATTGCGTTCTGGACATGATGTACGCGCGCGCTCCTTACACCGTTTTGCAGCGTGCCATGCATATCCATCCGACCGTCTCGGAGCTGATTCCCACGATGTTGGGGGACCTGCAGCCCTTGTAACGGTTCCGCATCGCTCCGCGTCCACTGTCGAAATAGCGTCACGCCCCAGCCACTCTTGTTCTGGCCTTTACTTCTTTTCAATGAATTGCGCGTGGCGAGCTGGTTGCATCTTTTCCCCACGAGAGTGCGCCCATAAAGGAGAACGGCGATGACGCCCAAAATACACTTCCATCAGACAACAACGTTGACCCCGGAGCAGTACATCGCCGGACTCACCGATTTTGGCCCTGGCCGCTCGAAGCTATTCGGCAACAGCGCCGACGAGTATCTCAAAGTGCATCACCTCGGCCGCGCGGAGGCGGACGTCACGGAGGGGTCAGGCGGCATCTGGGAGCGTTTACATTACGACTGGTCCGATCCGAATCACGTGGTCCTCACGACGACGGACTCCAATATGTGGGGAGGCGGTTCCGGCCACACCTACACCTTCACGCGTCGGTCTGATGGTAAGACTGACATTGACGTGGATGTCGTCCGCGAAGGCAGGAACTTCAAAGGATGGATGCTCGGCCTGGTGGTGAGGACCATTGGCAGAGGCGTCTTGAAGAAGGCGTTTGAAAACTCCGTCAAAGCCATTGAAGCGCGGAACAGTTTGGCAAGAAAGCAAGCCGCGTCACCAGGTGCGTAGTTCTCGCGGCGCCAGGCGGGGTTTGAGACAGCCCCGGGATTGCGTCAGCGATTGCCGGCGCGCGTGTTCGCGCCGTACCGCCGTGAAAACCGATGTATTGGACAGGCCACAACGCCGCCGGTCTCGAATCGCCGTGATTCCCAGCGACCGTGTTGATACAAGATAGATGGCGACTTTGCAGTAGCCGACCTTCGTCAGGACTCTGCACGAAGCCCGCCGCCCTTCCAGCCAGATCCGTCCACGAAACCCGCCTGGACCGGATAGTGTTCTTCACCGGCGTCGATGTGTCTGTTTCCGCCATTAGCTCCCTTCCTATGCCTGAATTCTGAATCAACGACTTTATCAGCGAATCCGCCGAAGCGGTCATCGGATCGTTCCAGGATGGCGGCAGCCCTGGCTGCCACCTTTTCTGTGGGAGATTGACAGCGTACGCGCTAACATGGTTCAAAACAGCACCACTGGAGGGTGTTGAAGCGGATGTCCCTCACGGCGGGGACCGGGGATATTACGGCCTGGCGCTCCCGGCGAAACTCCTTGAATCTCGGGGGATTAGTGTGCACTGCCTTACCGGCAGGATGCCATGCGCAGAAGGTCGACTCGGCTCCTTCGATCGAACTCACGGAGCGCGGCTGCACGTCCTCAGCGAGGCCTCCGCCGGCACTGAAGTGGAACTTGAGGTTCCCGGTCACGTTGTCTTTGAGATCAGTTCCGGGCTCGCTGAGTGGCTCGCCAGGCGTTCGCAAGGCGGGAATGGAAAAACACGATGAATGAACAAGATCGAATTCGTGTCCTGAGCGTGGACGATCATCCTCTGCTGCGCGAAGGAATCTCCGCCATCATCAACGGTGAGCCGGATATGGAGCTGGTGGCGCACGCCTCGACCGGCGCCGAGGCAATCCAGCAGCATCGCACGCATCGCCCCGACGTCACTCTCATGGACCTTCGGCTCCCCGACCTGAGCGGCATCGACGCGATGATTGCGATCCTGGCCGAGTCTCCTGATGCGCGTATCGTGGTGCTCACAACTTTTGAGGGCGACATCGAGATCCAGCGAGCCCTGCAGGCAGGAGCTCGCGGATATCTGCTGAAGAGCATGCCCCCGGTCGAACTCCTGCAGGGGATCCGACAGGTGCACGCCGGGAAGAAGCGCATCCCCTCGCAGGTGGCGGCGCAGCTCGCCGAGCATATGGGAGACGACACTCTCACAGCCCGTGAGATCGAGGTTCTCGGCGAGATCGCCGGCGGGAACCGCAATCGTGATATTGCCGAAAGGCTGTCGATCTCCGAAGAAACAGTCAAGGTTCATATCAAGCACATCATGGACAAGCTCGGCGCAAGAGATCGTACCCAGGCC
>Ga0335080_10004734_pt1 | contig 13879 bp, 10 predicted proteins | sample Lox_Sample_34_FD_206720 | JGI IMG/M metagenome (GOLD analysis project Ga0335080, IMG submission 206720) | Soil microbial communities from Loxahatchee National Wildlife Refuge, Florida, United States - Lox_Sample_3.4 | ecosystem: Environmental > Terrestrial > Soil > Wetlands | place: USA... | reverse complement strand
CAATGCTGTCAAAGATACTGCCGTAAGAACCAAAAACAGCGTAGAGACAGATCGTTTGTTCATTTCTTTCCTGAGGGCGTTCCGAACCAAGGCCGGAGCATCCCGATAACTTGGCGCAGTGCGATTCTGGATGGTCGCGTTGGGAAAATCCTAATCCATTTCGGTCCGCCGTGCTGTGATCTCTCCTGCGCAATAGCTGTCTCACTGGCAATTCTGCCAGTTTCAGATGGCAGAGCCGGACACATAGACTGCTATCGTTCCGTATTCTGCGATTATTCGGTTATCAGATGAGCCCATCGATACGAAATACCCATGTGCTTCTTGTTGCCGCGTTGCTGCTGCTTCCCTGCGCGTTTGCGCAAAAGGTCAAAGTGGGGTACGACAAGAGCACTGATTTCTCGAAATACAAGACCTATACCCTCCAGCTCCCCAAGACTCAGCCGAACAGGCCACTCCTCTATGCGTCCGTGGTCGGCTCGATCAAGCAGGGACTGGAAGCACAGGGCCTGGTAAGCAAGGACACGGACGGAGACCTCACCGTGATTCCTTCGGGCGGCCTGGACTATGGCCTGCCCTCGCTCAACCCGCTTGCCGACACCTGCGACAACTGTCAGCGACCAATTCAGGATCCGTTGCAATGGTCCGGAACACCGCCGATGGGTTCCTCTGGCAAACCGCAGCCGAGAGGGACGCTCGATCTAGAGATGGTGGACCGGGAGACGAACAAGCTCGTGTGGAGTGGTGCGGTTGTTCAGAAGCTCGAACAGGCCAACGTCGATAAGTCGTTACAACTGGTCGGGAAGGCCATCAACAAGCTACTGGCCGAGTACCCCCCGAAAACGGGCAAATAACCTAGCCAAGCAAGTCGAAGGAAGAGTGAGTATTGGAGCCTGCCGGTGACGGACATCACATCCACAGTTCCACTAAGCTGTCATTCTAAATGTGCACGATCCTTGATCGTTCGGGGCCCCCTTGCAGCTTCTGCTGCTCACAGGTTTACTTCTCTTAACCAACTTTGAAAGGTATCCAGGACCCATCAAACTGGAGCCTTACCTTCTCTTTCAATTGAGACCGCGCTCTCAATATTGAGACATACGGAGAAACCCATGGATCGCTTGCATCATCATCCACAGGATCCGCACGCGTCAAAGTTGGCACATCCGCTCGGAACCGTCGTTTTTTGTATTCACTGTTTTCGGACTCTCGGAACAGAGAGCGTTAAAACCCCTCGAGAGATCCTGCTGGCCAGGCACAATTGTGCCGAAAGCCTGCTGGCGAAACAGCCGGCGGCTCCGCCTCCGTATAACTGATCGCTGGCGTGACACGCATTTGTTCCCTTAGATCGTTGATGGCGAGCGCACTGCAGCCTCAGTGTCGTTCAGAAACGCAACGGCAGGAACCGAACCGGTGGAGAAAATGCCACCATACTTACCAGCGCGCTTCTGGTGTTTCTCGGTTCTTATTTCTGGAAAGGAGTTATAAGCCATGATCGCGAGAACGCAGAACAACGGACGAACCATTACGGGAATCTGCATTGGGATCTCGGATGCGCGGCGTTATTTCCCCCGCAGGACCAAGACAATTGACTTGGAACTGGACCACTTGCGCATCCGCTGCGATCTCAAGGCGAGCTTCTGGCGCGATTGCCCTGAAATCTCCGATCCCAGGCTTTCTGCCTGGCTGGAAGCGAAATTCTTTGGACAGAAGCTGCCGGCATCCCCAGTTCCCGTGGAGATGGTGAAAGCTGGCGATGCCTATAAACTGCATCTGCTTCCCGCTCAGCACCTGGCTAAGACCCCGGGCTTCGGTCTGATCGCCTGAGACTGCCGCCCATTTTCGGGCCCGTCATGCGAGGTACCCAAGAGTCGCTACCCTGCGCTCGCGTAAAATATGGACAAAATTGGCACATTAGGCCGACCGCCCCGTTGGTACCGGGAGGGTGACCTGCGTTCAGCCGAAGTCTAGGCCCCCTGTGCTACGCTCGATTTTCTGTGGCCAACTTTGAAAAAACTCCGGCAGAGGTCCAGGAAATCCTCTCCAAGCCCATTCAGCAACTCGGTCTGAAGCTGGAGGGCTCGCCCCTCGAGCGTTTCGTCCAGCAACTCTACAAAGAGCTGGATGCCAAGGGGCTCAGGAAGTTCCGCCCCGGTTGCTATCTCACTGACGAGTGGGGCTGTCCCAACATGGAGCCTGTCATCGGAATCCCGTTCTACCTCGCCGACCCTAAACTGCAGCGCCTTGAGTCGGAGATGAACGACATCGAAGACACGCGACAGATCATGATGTACATGCGCCACGAAGCCGGTCACGCCTTCAATTACGCTTATGCGCTCTACAAAACCGAAGAATGGCGCAGCCACTTCGGCCCGTTCCGACGGCCTTACCGCGACAACTACAAACCAGTTCCCTTTTCGCGACAGTTCGTGCGACACATGGAGGGCTGGTACGCACAGAAACATCCCGACGAAGACTTCGCTGAAACGTTTGCCGTATGGATGACACCTCGCTCCAATTGGCGCAAACGCTACAAGGGCTGGGGCGCAATGAAGAAGCTGCTCTACATGGATCGCATTGGTCACAAGCTCGCCGATGTTGACCCCGTAGTCGCGCATGGCGACACTGACATTACCGTCGACGAGATGAATGTGACGGTGGGCGAGTTTTATCAGCGTGCACTCGATCAGCAGCTCACTCCCGGCGAGCTTCCGTTGGACACCGATCTGCGTGACATCTTCAATGTCTCGAAGCGGCGCAGGAACAATGTTCGTCCCGCAGTCGATCTTCTTCGGGAAAATCGCAAGGTCCTCATCGACAAAGTGAATTATTGGACCGGAGTTCAACGTCCTCTGGTAAAGAAGCTTGTGGAAACCGTGGAAACAAAACTCAGTGATCTCGGCCTTCGCGCGGACATAGAATGTGAAAGAGAGTATTTGACGGAAGTCGCTGCGTACGTCACCGCGCTGGCGATGAACTACATCACACGGGGCAAGTTCATTCTGCCCTGATTGCAAAAGGACGTAGAGGCAACATGGCAAACCTCAAAGTTGCGATCTTGCACGATGTCTGGGAAGAGGGTCCGCCTGAGCCTGAGCCGGAACCGGTCAAGATTCCGCGCAGCAAAAGCGGCAAGCGTGCGCGAAAGAAGAAGGATCCGATGCACGACCGCGAAGAGATCTTCGAGGCGTTGACAAAGCTCGGACACGAACCTTCCTACCATGTCCTTGACGGCAAAAACCAGTCCCTTCTCGCGCTGGCGAAGTCCGGCGCCGATCTGGTCTTCAACCTCACGGAATCCTACGCTGGCGACGACACGATGGACAAAAACATCGCCGCGTATTTGGAACTGCTACACATCCCCTATACAGGTGGAGGACCGCAGGCCCTCTACCTTGCCCAGGACAAGTCGATCGCGAAAAAGATCTTCGACTTCCACAAAATCAAGACTCCGGATTTCGCCACCTCGTATAAGGGCCGCGTTGATCACTCGCACGATATCGAGTTCCCACTCATCGTAAAGCCCGTCTCTCAGGATGGTTCTATCGGCATCGACAACGGATCCGTCGTCGACAGCGTGAAAGAACTGATGGAGCGCATTCACTACATCCACGAGGAATTCGACAGCCCGGCGCTCATCGAGGAGTACATTGAAGGCCGCGAGATCTACGCCGCTGTTCTGGGCAACGACAACCCCGAGGTGCTGCCGCTCATCGAGCTTGATCTTTCCAAGCTTCCCAAGGGAACCCCCCGCATCGCCGGCCAGGACGTAAAGTTCGATCACGATACGGAGGCCTACAAGGTCACAAAATCAGCACCGGCCGAAGACCTCGATGAGGAGACAACCAAAAACCTTCAGGACACCGCGCTCGCTGCATATCGCGCTCTCAAGCTGCGTGACTACGGCCGCATCGACATGCGCTTGAACAAGAAGGGTCAAGTGTACGTCATCGAAGCGAACCCAAACCCCTGGCTCTCCAGCGCCGCCGAATTTGCCATGGCCGCCAAGAAGGCCGGCTACTCCTACACCGACATGATCGACAAGATCATCGAACTGGCCCGCGCACGCTCGCTGTAGTTTCAAGAAAACTGCGGAGACTCCCCTTTCCCGCCGGAGTTTGGCATTGTTCATCGCGTCGCTGCTCTGTTATGCTCCGACGCACATGCCCGCCGCCCCAGCACTGAAAAGAGGGATCCGCTTTCGCGATCTGGCGCTGTTCTACGTCGTCGTCGCCCTCAACGTGCGCTGGACTTCGACAGCCGCAGCAGCAGGACCCAGCATCCTCGTCATCTGGCTGGCCGCGCTGACCTGCTTCTACATCCCGCTCTCTGCAAGCGTGATGGAGTTGTCCTCGCGCCATCCCGAAGAGGGCGGTATCTACGTCTGGACACGTATGGCCTTCGGAGACTTCACTGGCTTTATCGCGTCGTGGATGTACTGGATGAGCAATCTTCCCTTCTTTGCTGGTGTGCTCTACTTCGGCGCCGCGTCGGTCCTGATTCCATTTGGCCCCAAAGCGCAGTCGCTCAATGAGCGTCCTCTCTATTTCATGGGATTCGCCGCCTTCTGGCTCGCCGTGATCATTCTGCTGAATATTCGCGGCGTCGACTCCGGAAAGTGGCTGAACAACGTCTGCTCCATCGGAAGCATCGTTCCTCTTTGCCTGCTCATGATGATGGCAGCGGTCTCGTGGATGCGCTTCGGACCAGCTACGCACTTCACCGTCGCCACCCTGACACCACACTGGTCGATAGACAACGCGGTCTTCTGGTCGGGTGTGTTCTTCGCCTTCGGCGGAGTCGAAGCCGCAAGTGCCATGGGTGACGAGATCCAGAATCCGCGCAAAACCATGCCGTGGGCCATTCTGGTCGGTGGTGCAATCGTGACAATCGGCTACATCGGCGGAACTGCGGCGCTCCTCGTGGCGTTGCCCAGCGAAGCGGTGAGCGGGCTCCAGGGATTTGTGAACGGCGTGCATGCCCTCGCCGAACGACTGGGACTCGGGTGGGTGTTGATACCGGTGGCACTGCTCGTCGGCGTCAATACCGTAGGATCGACGGCTGCAAACCTGTCGTCGACCTCGCGGCTGCCCTTCGTTGCTGGAATTGATCACTACCTTCCGCCGATCTTCGGGTCGATTCATCGGAAATATCGAACGCCATGGATTGCGATCGGCGTATACGGACTCGCAAGTCTCCTCGTCGCGATCCTTGGCCAAACGGGAACCACCGTGCGTGGCGCATACGATGTGCTCGTCAGTATGGCCGTCATCTCCTACTTCATTCCCTACCTTCTGCTCTTTGCATCGATGATCCGCCTGCAGAACGAACCTCCTGGGCCAAACGTGCGCCGCGTTCCCGGCAAAAAGCCGGTTGCGATCGCTCTAGGCTCGATCGGATTCGTCGCGACGGCCATCACCATCGCTCTTTCATTGTTTCCAGGCGCCGATCAGCCGAACAAGCTGCTCGCCGTTGTGAAAGTGGTCGGCGCGACGCTGGTGCAGCTCGGGCTGGGCGTTTCGATTTTTATGGCGGAACGGCGCAGAGCGCGGCGCGAAGCAGTCGCGGCCCCGGCAAGCATTGCGAACAGCTAGCCGGCGACCTCCCTCCCCGCTATGAAGACCCGCGGCCGCATCGGCGCCGCAATGAAGTACGCAAGCTCTCGGTAGTCGCTGAATTCGTGAATCACAAAGTCTGCCTGCTTCCCTGCTCCAAGTGATCCGACCTCTGCACCGAGCCCCAGGCTGTACGCGGCGTTGATCGTCGCCGCCGTGAGTGCCTCGGCAGGCGAGAGGCGCATCTCGAGGCACGCCAGCGAGAGCATGAACGGCATTGACGGACCCGGTGATGAGCCGGGATTGAAGTCGGTCGCGATGACGATGGCGAGACCGGCCTCGACCATCTTCCGCGCTGGCGGATACTCACCACGATGAAGCGCAAATACCGAACCGGGCAGCAGCACTGGCTGAACCTCTGCCCAGCGAAGATGCTGAAGGGTTCCCTCGATAGCCGTCTCCAGATGGTCCGCGGTCACAGCGCCCAGTTCCGCCGCAAGATCGGCGCCCGTCCCCGGCCGAAATTGCTCGGCATGTATCCGCAGCTTCAGGCCCTGCTTGCGAGCAGCAGTAAGAACAGAACGGCACTCTTCGACAGTGAACGCGTGGTCATCGCAGAAAGCGTCGCAATACTGCGCGAGCCCAGCGCCCGCAACCTCGGGAATGAGTTCGTCGGCGATAAAGCGAACGTAATCACTGCGGCGTTCCTTGTACTCCGGGGGCACCGTATGCGCGGCGAGCAGCGTCGGCACAATGCGGACGGGCCCTTCTTCATTCAGCCGTCGCAACACACGCAACATCTTCAACTCGGTCTCGCGATCAAGGCCATAGCCGGACTTCGCCTCAAGCGTCGTCGTACCGGACCGTAGCATCCAGGCGCGATGGCGTCGCGCCGCAACAAGCAGATCGTCCTCGCTTGCCGCACGGGTGAGCGCCACCGTGCGCAGGATTCCGCCGCCAGCCGCCGCGATTTCCTGATATGTCGCGCCGCCAATACGTTCTTCAAATTCGGCCGCGCGGTTCCCGGCAAAAACGAGGTGCGTATGCGCATCCACAAAGCCAGGCGTAACGCAGCGTCCCTGGGCATCGACCACGCTCGCATCTGGCGCGATCTTTGATTTCAGTTCGTTGTGCGGCCCGACTTCGGCGACTCGCCCATCCTCATCGATGAGCAAAGCCGCGTTCTCGATGATGGCGAGATCACGGAGTTCAGCGCCGACACGGGGACGAGCCGGTCCGGCGAGTGTGGCGAGTTGACCGATATTGACGATGGCGATCATTCGAAGTTTTGAGATCAACCTACCCGTGGCAATAAGTCCGCCGAGACAAGAAGGAGAATCGCTCCGGACAACTTCCCGATGATGGCGGCCGTTCTACTCTTTACGATTGAAGAAAAGAGGCATGCCAATAGACCAATCGCCGCGAGAAGGACGCCAGGGAAGATTACCTGCCCGATTTCATGAGAATCAAAAAGGCACGGTAGAATCCGACCCAGATTGCGATCCCAACCTTGGAAGAGACCAAATCCAAAGACAAAACTCCCGACCGTTGGGACCACTCTCATTCCGAATCTATCTGGGTTGGGACGCCTCCCTGCAGGCACCCGAGACATCAGGAGATCCTGAGCACTCTGCGGAAAGAACAGCACGAGTATCAGCAAAAGAAGCACACAAAATGGGATCAAGGCGGCCATACTCTTCTTGTCTCTTTTCGCTTAGGCGATACTACCTCTCCGCCATCGGAATCTGAATTCCCTTCTCCCTCGCAGTCTGTTGCGCCAACTCGTATCCCGCGTCCGCGTGTCGAGCAACTCCAATGCCGGGGTCATTGTTGAGCACACGCGCTATTTTTTTCGTCGCCAGCTCCGTTCCATCGGCAACCGTCACCTGCCCGGCGTGGAGGGAGAACCCCATGCCTACTCCGCCACCGTGATGAAAGCTCACCCACGTCGCGCCCGAAGCGGTGTTCAATGCGAAATTCAGCAGAGGCCAGTCAGCCACCGCATCCGTTCCGTCGAGCATTTTTTCCGTCTCGCGATAGGGGCTCGCAACTGAACCCGTGTCCAGGTGATCCCGCCCGATGGCAACCGGTGCCGAGATGATCCCGCGCTTGACCAGGTCATTCATCGCTTCGCCCATCAGCGCGCGCTCCCCATACCCAAGCCAGCAGATGCGCGCCGGCAATCCCTGGAAGGCAAAGCGGCCGCGGGCAAGCCGCATCCAGCGCTTGAGAATTTCGTTGTCGGGAAAAAGTTCGAGCGCCAGGTCGTCGGTTATGTCAATGTCCCTGGGATCGCCCGAGAGCGCCACCCACCGGAAGGGACCCGCCCCCGTGCAGAAGAGCGGCCGAATGTACTCCGGCACAAAGCCCGGAATTAGAAACGCGTCTTTACATCCCGCATCGAAAGCAAACCGGCGAATGTTGTTGCCGTAGTCAAAGGTGACGGCCCCCGAACTCTGCAGAGCAAGCATCGCATCTACGTGCACCACCATGCTCGCCGTGGACCTGCGAACGTATTCTTCAGGATCGGCTTTGCGAAGCTCTGCGGCCTCTGCCAGCGTGAGCCCCTGCGGAACATAGCCATTCAGCGGATCATGTGCGCTGGTCTGATCCGTGACCACATCCACCTGAACGCCGCGCCGCACGATCTCAGGAAGTACGTCAGCACAATTGCCCACCAACCCTACCGACAGCCCGCGACCCTCCCGCAGTGCCGACTCGCAAAGTCCAAGAGCTTCGTCCAGATCCTCGCTGATTGTGTCGCAGTAACGCGTCTCAACGCGCCGTTCGATGCGATGCCGGTCAACCTCAATCACCAGCGCAACACCGTCGTTCATCGTCACCGAGAGCGGCTGGGCGCCGCCCATTCCGCCCATGCCGCCGGTGACGACGAGCTTGTGTTTCAGCGTTCCGCCGAAGTGCCGCTCGGCCAGCGCGGCAAACGTCTGAAACGTCCCCTGCAGAATTCCCTGCGTGCCGATGTAGATCCAGCTGCCCGCCGTCATTTGCCCGTACATCATCAGGCCCTTGCGGTCGAGCTCATGGAAGTGATCCCACGTGGCCCACTTCCCCACCAGGTTTGAGTTGGCGATGATCACCCGCGGCGCCATCTCATGTGTTGGGAATACAGCGACGGGTTTGCCGGACTGGACAAGAAGCGTCTCCTCCGGTCCAAGGTGCTCCAACTCGCGCACGATTGCGTGAAAGCACTCCCAGTTGCGTGCAGCGCGGCCAATGCCGCCGTAAACAACAAGATCCGATGGGCGCTCGGCAACTTCTGGATCGAGGTTGTTCATGAGGCAGCGCAGAGCGGCCTCCTGCTGCCAGCCTTTGCAGCGAAGCTGTGTGCCGCGCGGAGCGTGAATCACGGGGGCGCTTGCGGTAGTCATCCTGAAACTCCTGCTCGATTTCCAAATAGAGAATACTACCCGCATCAGTATCAGCGCTCGCCGCAAACAGCCCGGCGACCGCTCTATCGCATCGAAAGTGGTAGGCTCGTTGTCAGAAGGGTTCTTCTCCAATGGCTCACGGTGAGAATGCCCACTTCCCCGATTCGTCACGAACGGATGTATCGGAGCTCGGCTTTCGGCGCCTTGCCGAGTTCCGTCACCGTATCCGTCAATTCCTGCACTTCAGCGAGGATGCAGCCCGCTCCAAGGGGCTTGAACCTCAGCAGCACCAGGTATTGCTGGCCATCAAAGGACTGCCAAGGGACAGCCGTCCCACCATCACCGCACTTTCGCAGCAGCTTTGCCTTCGCCATCACAGCACCGTCGAATTGGTAGATCGCCTTGTGGAACGCGGCGCCGTTCGACGCAGGCACAACGACGAAGATCAACGTGAAGTCCTCGTCGAACTCACGCCACATGGCGAGTCATTGCTGCATCGGCTTTCGGTTCTTCACTGGGAGGAATTGCGCGTCTCGGGGCCGGCCCTGTCAGAGTCTCTTCGCGCCGTAATGCGCCACTCAGCTCCAGAACGGAGGAAGCAACGATGAGTTCGCCGGCGGCGCATCTTCACCGCAAACCCGCGCTCGAGGAACTAGGCGATTTCACTACAACATCACGCGTATTGCCCATTTGCGTGCTTGCAATTGGCATAGGAATCATCAGCACCTTCGTTGCGTGGGCCCTCCTCAAGCTGATCGGCTTCTTCACGAACGTAGCCTACTACCACCACTTCGCCACATCGTTCGTATCGCCCGCCGGCAATACGCTCGGCGCGTGGGCCGTCGCCGTGCCCGTTGTCGGATCTCTCATCGTTGGCTTGATGGCCCGGTACGGCTCCGAACGCATCCGCGGCCACGGTATTCCAGAAGCCATCGAATCCATTCTGATGGATGGCAGCCGCGTCAAGCCGCGACTGGCAATCCTGAAGCCTATCTCCGCCGCCATCTCCATCGGCACCGGCGGACCATTCGGCGCTGAAGGGCCCATCATCATGACCGGCGGCGCCTTCGGCTCCATGATCGGGCAGCTCTTTCACCTCACGAGCGTGGAAAGGCGCACTCTTCTGGTAGCAGGAGCAAGCGCGGGCATGTCCGCCACCTTTGCGGCTCCGCTCGCGTCGGTGCTCATCGGCGTAGAGTTGCTCCTTTTTGAATGGAAGCCTCGAAGCGCTATCCCAGTGGCCCTGGCAAGTGCAACAGCCTGCGCCGCCCGCCGCTACCTGCTTGGGATGGGACCGCTTTTCCCCGTCTCCCCGCATCCGGCCTTTATCGGATTTGCCGGCCTCGGCGGTTGCATCATCGCTGGAATCGCCGCTGGCGCGCTTTCGGCTCTGCTCACCTTGGGAGTCTATGCAGCCGAAGATCTCTTCCGAAAACTGCCCATTCACTGGATGTGGTGGCCGGCCATCGGCGGAGTCTTCATCGGCGTAGGCGGCCTCATCTTCCCCCAGGCTCTCGGAGTCGGTTACGACACCATCGCGCGGCTACTCCAGGGAGATGTCCCGCTGGCACTCTTTGCCGGGGTCCTGATCGTAAAGTCGCTGATCTGGATGATCTCTCTGGGCTCGGGAACCTCTGGCGGCGTCCTCGCCCCGCTGCTGATGATGGGCGCGGCGCTCGGGGGCATCGAAGGCATGTTTTTGCCGCATTTCGGCCTGGGCTTCTGGCCGCTCGTCAGCATGGGCGCTATTCTTGGCGGTACGATGCGTTCCCCCTTCACAGGCATCGTCTTCGCCATCGAACTGACTCACGACATGAATATGCTGCTGCCCCTGCTGGTCGCCTGCTTCCTGGCGCACCTCTTCACGGTTCTCACCCTGAGACGATCGATCCTTACCGAAAAAATCTCGCGCCGCGGATACCACCTCAGTCGCGAGTACGCGCTCGATCCCCTCGAGATCCTCTTCGTGCGCGAGGTGATGCGCACCAATATCATTGTTCTGCCGCATGATGGAACCCTGCAACAGGCATTTGAACTCATCCATTCAACCAAAAACCCGAATGGCCAGCATGTGTTTCCGGTCCTTGGACCCGACCGTGAACTCGTCGGCGTCGTTACGCGTAATCAGCTCGTCCAGCGCCATCGCGAAATGACCGAACGAGCAGCCAGCGTAAGCCTCGCCGAGATCGCAACTCGAAATCCGCACGTCGCCTTCTCTGACGAGCCACTGCGAAAGGTTGTAAATCGCATGGCAGAGTCCGGCTATACTCGGTTCCCGGTGCTCGACCCGACGGGTGACGGCAAGATCGTTGGCATGGTTGCTCTGGGCGACCTGCTCCGTGCTCGCTCGAAGAACCTCGAAGACGAACGTGCGCGCGAAAGAGTCTTACGTATCCGTATGCCCTTCGGCCGCAGAGTGATCGAAGAGCAGATCCCGTTGACTGAAGACGCAAGTTTTCGCAACGGAGAATCCGAAGATCAGCACGAGCACACCAGCGCTGACGACTGAGACGCGCAATCAGGGCAGTGGGACGGGATCGACACACTCTTCATCGCGATAGATACGAGCAGTTCGACCTTCGCGCTTCCACCATTCCGACCACTTGATCACTTCGAGGTTGTGATCGCGAGCTTGAGGGTCGGCGAAAGCGGTACGGTGCGTTAGCACCCGCAAGCTGTACGCAGCACGATCGCTGGTTGCTTCATCCCCACTCCTGAGAAACTCGAGCAGGACCGGCACAGCGATTCGCGAATGTGTGGACCCGAGCGCCATGATCGCGTTCGTGCGCCCACCAGAATCAAATTCCACCGACGTATTCGCCATTTCGACCAAAGCGGCGATGCTGCTTTCCCCGCCAAGTTCGGCAGCATAGGTGGGGTATCCAATTTGAGGGCTCTTCTGCGCCGCTTCAAGAAGCAGCGGATACCATTGCTGATCGCCGCTCCGCGCGAGATACTGCGCAGATTCCAAAGCTTCGGAACTGCCCGGCGGGCCCTTTCGAACCAGCCCGGCAAGCGCCTCCATGCTTCGCGGTGTGTGCAAGCGAAAGAGTGCGAGCGCCGAGTATCTTCTGAACTCCGAGCTGTCTGTGAAGCCGAACAGCGAGTTCTCAATCGATGGCGGGGCAATGCTTGCAAGGGTTCGCGCTGCTTCCGTGCGCTTGTAGATATCGGACGAATGCAACTGGTTGACCCACGATAGAATCTCGGTGGACGAAATCGGCGCGGCGCCCGCATCAATGCGAAACAGCATCGTTGCTTTTACGCTCTGCAGCCGGTTGCCGGGAAATCCAGTTCGTTCCGCCTCCAAGCGGTAGTTTCCAGGGACATTTAGATCGTGATGATAGTTGAGCAGATAACGATCGGTGTGCGACTGGCCCGGACCAAGATGAACTTGCTTGGAAAACTGCCCGTTCATCACGCATAATTTTTCTGAAAAAAGAAGGCAGGAGTTGGTCTGTCGTCCATCTTTGAAAAGTTCAAAGGAAACGCCGGAACACATCGGTTGCTCGGCGTCGAACGGTGACATGTCGATCGGTTCGGATCCTGTATTCGTTACGCTCAAATACACAAAGACGGGCTCAGTCGGAGAGAACTGCGCCTTTTCAAGATAGAACCTGCCGGTAACCTGCGATACCGCGGGCAGCGTCCAGATCAGAGACACGGCGAGGAGTCGAGCAATCACGTGCGAATTCTACATCGGAAGCATGCTGATTTATCCTTCTCCTCGTGCCAAACACCTTAGTTGAATGCGTTCCCAATTTTTCCGAAGGCCGCGACAGGGCCAAAGTTGACGCCATTGTCGAGGCGATGAAAATCCCCGGCGTGTATCTGCTCGACCGCGAGATGGATGCCGATCACAACCGCTGCGTGATCACCCTCGTCGGTGACCGCGAGGCCATTCAGGAAGCTGCCATTCGCGGCGTCGGCAAGGCTGCCGAGTTGATCGACCTGACAAAGCACCAGGGCGCGCACCCACGCATGGGCGCTGCCGACGTAATCCCCTTCATCCCAATTGACGGCGTCACGCTCGAAGACTGCGTCGCCATGGCGAAGCACGTCGGCGCGGAGATATGGAAGCGCTACGAGATTCCGGTCTATCTTTACGAAGCAGCAGCCACCTCGCCTGAACGCCAGAATCTCGAGAACATCCGCCGCGGACAGTTTGAAGGCATTCGCGCTGAAATCGCGACAAACCCGTCTCGCAAGCCGGACTTCGGCGAGCCGCGCGTCCATCCGACTGCAGGCGCAACTGTCGTAGGCGCACGCAAATTCCTCATAGCCTACAACGTCTTCCTTAACACCCCGGATGTTGACATCGCCAAGAAGATTGCCAAGGCGGTGCGTTATTCGTCGGGTGGAATGCGCTTCGTCAAGGGCGCAGGTTTCCTCGTACGCGGTATGGCGCAGGTCTCAATGAACCTCACCGACTTCGAGCAGACACCCATCCATCGCGTCTTCGAACTTGTAAAGCGCGAGGCCGAGCGATACGGTGTAACCCCCGTCTCCAGCGAGATCGTGGGCCTCATTCCGAAGGCAGCACTTGAGCAGGCCGCCGAGTGGTTCCTCCAGGTAGAGAACTTCGACTCGTCGCTGATCCTGGAGAACCGCCTCGCCTCTGTGATGAGCGGAAAAACGGCTGTCGGTGGTCTGCGTGTTGGCGTGGAGCCGTTCATTGAGCAGTTGGCGGCGCCAACCGCGACGCCGGGCGGCGGCAGCGCCTCGGCAGCCAGCGGCGCGATGGCAGCGGGACTCGCTAACATGGTCGCCTCCATGTCGCGCGGCAAAAAGGCCTACCTTCAGTACGAATCGCAACTGAGCGAAGCGATCGCTCGCTTGGGTCCCCTTCGCGAGGAGCTGAAGACCGCGATCGATGCAGATGCAGAGTCCTACAACGTCGTGATGAAGGCCTACCGGGCCGCGCGCGAACACGACGACGGC
>Ga0335080_10004731_pt1 | contig 13881 bp, 11 predicted proteins | sample Lox_Sample_34_FD_206720 | JGI IMG/M metagenome (GOLD analysis project Ga0335080, IMG submission 206720) | Soil microbial communities from Loxahatchee National Wildlife Refuge, Florida, United States - Lox_Sample_3.4 | ecosystem: Environmental > Terrestrial > Soil > Wetlands | place: USA... | reverse complement strand
CGGCATCGTCAGCCGCGGCGGCTCGCTGATGGCGCACTGGATGGAGCATCACAAGAAGCAAAACTTTCTTTACGAAAACCTTGAGCGCATCTGCAAGATTTTCAAAAAGCACGACGTCAGTTTTTCTTTCGGTGATGGTCTCCGTCCCGGCTGCATTGCTGACGCCAGCGACGAAGCGCAATTCGCCGAGCTCAAAGTTCTCGGTGACCTCACCAAAATGGCCTGGGAACACGACGTGCAAGTCATGATCGAGGGCCCCGGCCACGTCCCGATGGACAAAATCAAGGAGCAGGTCGACAAGGAAATGGAATGGTGCCACGAAGCGCCCTTCTACACGCTTGGCCCGCTCGTGATTGACATCGCTCCCGGCTACGACCACATCACCAGCGCCATCGGCGCCGCCATGATTGGTTGGCACGGCGCCTCGATGCTCTGTTACGTCACTCCCAAAGAGCATCTCGGCCTGCCCAATCCCGACGACGTCAAGCAGGGCGTTATCGCCTACAAAATCGCCGCGCACGCCGCCGACGTCGCTCGCCATCGCCCCGGCGCGCGCGACCGCGATGACGCTCTCAGCTATGCCCGCTTCCTCTTCGACTGGAACAAACAGTTCGAGCTTTCTCTCGACCCGCCCACCGCCAAAGCCATGCACGACGAAAATCTTCCCGACGACTTCTACAAAGAAGCCAAGTTCTGCTCCATGTGCGGCCCTAAATTCTGCTCCATGAACATCACTCAACTCGCCGACGCCGAAGGCGGCCACGATCAGTCCGAGCGCAAACAAAAATTCGTCGAGTTGCTCGCCAAAGTCCAAAGCGCTTAAAATGCCGTCCGGCTTGGATACTCCAAAGCCGATCCGGATCAGCCGAAATGTCATTTCTTAAAGACGGTGTGGCCGTCGTCACCGGCGCAGCCAGCGGCATTGGCCGCGCCCTCGCGCAACAGCTCTCCGCTGCTGGCTCCGCTCTCGCCATTGCGGACCTCGACGAAAAAGGTCTCGCGGAAACCGCGGCTTCGCTCACCGGAAAAGCGCACGTCTCCACGCATGTCCTCGACGTCTCCAACGAGTCCGCCGTTAAATCTTTTTCTGAAGACGTCCTCGCCCGCCACGGTCGCGTCACGCTGCTCATCAACAACGCCGGCGTCGCCCTCGTCGGCACCTTCGAAGAAATCTCTCTCGACGATCTCCGCTGGCTCATGAACATCAACTTCTGGGGCGTCGTTTACGGCGTCTCCTACTTTCTGCCGATCCTTAAACAACAGTCGCGCGCGCACATCGTCAATCTGTCCAGCGTCTTCGGCCTCGTCGGCCCCATCGGCCAGAGCGCCTACGCCGCCAGCAAATTCGCCGTTCGCGGTTTCAGCGAAGTGTTGCGCCACGAACTTGCCGGTTCCTCAGTCTCCCTTTCCGTCGTCCACCCCGGCGGCATTCACACACCGATAGCCAAACACGCCCGCCTCGGTGCCAAAACCCCCGCGCAACGCAAAGTCGAAGCCGTAGCCTTTTTTGACAAGGTCACACCCACGTCGCCCGAAGCCGCCGCGGCGCGCATTCTCGCCGGCGTACAAAAACGCGAGCCGCGCATCCTCATTGGGAACGACGCCCGCCAGATCGACATCGTGCAGCGCCTGCGCCCCGCCACCTATTGGAAAATCATGGCCAAACGCACCGCTAGCGCCACGAAGACGAAATGATTCCCGGCCTGCTCACCTGCAGACGTAGCCTTCCGCTGGGAAGCCGTGTCGCTGTAGGGGCACGATTCCTTGGTCTGAGCCTCGAAGGCATCGTGCCCTGGCCGTTAAGGCAAATTCGCTGTTGGACGCAAATACATGAAGTCGCAGGGAGGCATCATGGGATTTGAACGCGCCGCAAAAGTCTCAGACATCCCCGCCGGCACGCTGCGCGAAGTACAAATCGGGCAAAAGACCATTGCGCTCGCCAACGTCAGCGGCAAGTTTTACGCCATTAGCGATGTCTGCCTGCATCGCGGCGGCCCGCTTGGCCAAGGCGAGCTGGCCAACTCCGTCGTCACCTGCCCCTGGCACGGCTGGCAATTCGACGTCACCAACGGAAAGCTCGTCCAGGACCCCCGCATGTCCGTCGCCTGCTATCCCACCGAGCTTCGCGGCGACGAAATCTACGTAGAGATCGTCTAATTTTCCTCCAAGCCACTGAAAAAGAGCTACATACTGGCGGAGCCTCCTTGTATTTAACCATATGGTTAAATACGAGCTCAACTTTCCTCCTGCTGGCTCTTCCCTGAGCCGCGCCTCCCCCTAACCCTCACATTTTGTTTCGCTTTTTCCCCACTGCCGTGTATATTGCTGCGTATTCCAAGCCTCGATGGCTACGACGCCGACCTCCCAACGACACTACTGGATATTCAGCGCCGACCCTCATCACTATCATTGGGACACGCTTTTCGTTAAAGGCAAGGAGATGTGGCACGGTGCCGAAGGCAAGCCCGACGCCGTCCGCGCGCTTAAGCAGGTGCGCAAAGGCGACCGCGTTCTTTGCTATCACTCGGCCCCGGAGCGCAGCCTCTATTCCATTGCCGACGTCACTCGCGATCCGTATCCCGACCCGCACGACCACAAAGGCAAGAATCTCGTCGCGGACTTGCGCGCTTTCGACCGTCTGCCGCGCCAGATCACGCTCGCTGATCTTCGCGCCAATCCCGCGCTCAAGAAACTCAAGCTGAATAAAAACGTCCGCCTGCTCATTTCGCAGATCACCGAAGTGGAGTATCAGGAAATTCTGAAAATGGCCGGCATCGTCGCCTCCCCTGGCATTCCTCTTCCCTGACGCCATGCTCGCAGGCGTGCTTTCCGGCAAGACGCGGATTCTCGACCTCACTTATCCGCTCAACGATAAATTGGTCCCTTGGCCTGGCGATACGCGCTGGTTCGAAGCCAGCGACAACGCCACCTTCGCCAAAGACGGTTTCTTTACGCGCTCCTTCTGGACCCTCGAACACTGCGGCACGCATCTCGATGCGCCGATCCACTTTGCTCCCGGCCAAGCCAGCGTGGATCAAATTCCGGCACAACATTTCTTTGGCCCAGCCGTAGTTCTCGATGTGCAAGCGCAGGGCGCCGCAGATCCGGATTATCAAGCTCCTGTCGCATTGCTAGATCAGTGGGAGTCCCGCCACGGCACCATCGCCAGGGGCGCGATTGTTCTGCTTCGAACGGGCTGGGCCTCCCGCTGGCCGGACGCGCAGCGTTACCGTAACCAGGATCCCTCCGGCAAAATGCACTTCCCCGGCTTCTCTCTCTCCGCTGTTCACCGTTGTATCGAACGCGGCGTAAGCGGCCTCGGATGTGACACAATGAGCGTCGAATTCGGCGCCTCCGAAGATTTTGCCCTGCATCGTTTGTCGCTCGGCGCGGGGCTGTATCACTTGGAGAATCTTTCCGACTTAAGCGGCCTTCCCGAATCGGGCGCGTGGCTTATCGCCGCTCCGATCAAGCTGCAGGGCGGTTCCGGGGGCCCCGTTCGCGTTTTTGCGTTGCTGCCTTAGTCGGGCGGGAATCGCAAACATTTTCAGGGGTTCGTACGTCTTACATTGTTGCCTCCTGGGCGTAAAGGTGGGTTCATGAAACGAGTCTGGTCCCGCAGTGCCATCTTGGCGGCGTTGTGTGTTCTCCTCTGCTCTGTTCCAGCCTCCCGCGCCCAATCCCAGGACTTTCCGGTCACCACCCACACCCTCAAAAACGGAATGAAAGTTCTCGTTCAGCCCGATCACAGCATTCCCAACGTCGCGCTCTACGTTTTCTACCGCATCGGCTCGCGCAACGAACGGCCCGGGACCACCGGCCTCTCCCACTTCTTCGAGCACATGATGTTCAACGGCGCCAAAAAATACGGCCCCGGCGAGCTGGACAAAGCCGAGGAAGCAAATGGCGCCTCCAACAACGCCTACACCACGCGTGACGTTACCGTCTATCAAGACTGGTTTCCCCGCTCGGCGCTCAAACTCATTTTCGATATCGAAGCCGACCGCATCCGCGATCTCACCTTCGATCCCAAGAAAATCGCTTCCGAACGCGAAGTCGTCGCCTCCGAACGCCGCCTCAGTGTGGACAATAGCAATTTTGGCGTTCTCGACGAGCAGCTTTGGGCCAACGCTTTCATCGCCCATCCGTATCAGTGGCCCGTCGTCGGCTGGATGAGCGATATCGAGCACTGGACCATGGACGATCTCAAGCATCATTTCGCCATGGGCTATTCCCCGAACAACGCTACCATGGTGGTCGTCGGCGACGTTTCCCCGGAAGAAATTTTTCAGTTCTGCGAACAGTACATCGAACCGATTCCGACCCACGAGCCGCCTCCGCCCGTCACGACTCTCGAACCCGGGCAACTGGGCGAACGCAAACTTATCGTTCACAAGCCCGCGCAACTTCCGATTCTCATGGTCGGCTACCACATTCCGCAAACCAACAATCCCGATTTCTACGCGCTGAACATTCTTCGTACGATCCTGTTTCAGGGCGAAAGCTCCCGCATGTACCAGCGCCTTGTCGATAAAGACCAACTCGCGCTCGATGTGCAGTCTGAAGTTGATCCCGCTTTCGATCCCACGCTCGTTATCATCACCGCGCAGCCGCGCCAGGATGTTGACCCGCAGGCCTGTGAAAAAGCCATTTACGAAGAGCTCGATAGGCTGAAAACCACGCCGGTCACCGATCAGGAACTGGAAAAAGCCAAAAACAATCGCCTCGTCGAGTTCTACAAGCAAATGCAGACCATCAACGGCCGCGCCAACACCATCGGCACGTACGAAGTCTTCATGGGCGATTACCACAAGCTGTTCGACGCTGCCAAGAACTACTCGGCTGTCACGAAAGACGATGTCCAGCGCGTCGCCAAGCAATATTTTGGTCCGAACAACCGCACCGTCGCCACGCTCCTCCCAGAACAGGAGAAGGCCAAACCATGAGCCAAGCCCCCCGCCTTCTCGCCGCCGTGTTCTCTTTTCTCTTGGCAGCGTTTCTCGTTGCGCCTCTGGTAGCGGCGCAATCCATTCACCTTCCGCCGCACGAAAAAATCGTCCTGAAAAACGGCCTCACTGTTCTCCTGCTTCAGAAAAGAGGCGTGCCTCTCGTCGCCGTTTCCGCCCTCGTGAAAAGCGGCGCCGCTGCCGATCCCGCCAGTCAAGAGGGCCTTGCCTCTATCACTTCCTCGCTCCTTCGAAAAGGCACGAAGACCCGTTCCGCTCAGCAATTCGCCGCCGATCTCGATTTCATTGGTGGCTCCTTCGAAGCTGACGTCACACCCGACTACACCTTGATCCGTTCCGAATTTCTTACTAAGGATCTCGCCAAAGGTCTTGAACTGTTCTCCGACGCGCTCCTCCGTCCCACGTTTCCGCAAGCCGAAGCCAATAAGGTCCTTGCGCAAAGCCTCGATGGAGTGAAGGCCGCAAAGGACGAGCCTCGCGCGGTCCTCGGCATTTATTTCAACGGCTATCTCTTCGGCAACGCTCCCTACGGCCGCCCCTCCGATGGCGACGAACTCTCTCTCAAGCGCATCCAGCGCGATGCCGTGCTCAAGTTCTACGAGTCCAACTACACGCCGAACAACGCTGTTCTCGCCATTGCCGGTGAATTCGATTCTGCGGAACTCCGCAAAAGACTCGAAGACACTTTCGGCTCCTGGCCTTCGCATCCCACCACTGCTGCGGCCATCTCTCCTGCCGCGCCCGCCAAAGGCAAGCGCCTCCTGCTCATCGACAAGCCCGACGCCACGCAAACGTACTTCGCTATCGGCAATCTGGGCACCGCTGCCAACGATCCCGATCGCGTCGCCATTCGCGTCGTCAACACCATTTTCGGCGGCCGCTTTACCTCCGAACTCAACGAAGCGCTGCGCGTCGAATCCGGCTACACCTATGGCGCCGGCTCCTTCTTCGACTCTCGCAAAGTTCCCGGCCCGTTCGAAATTTCCAGCTTCACGAAAAACGAAACGACCGTCCCGGCGATTGACCTCGCCCTGCAGGTTCTCGACAATCTTCACAAAAACGGCCTCACTCCTGGGCAGCTTGACTCCGCCAAGGCCTACATCAAAGGCCAGTATTCGCCCAGCATTGAAACTGCCGGCCAGCTTGCCCGCCGCATCGCCCTCGACGAGTTCTACGGCCTCGGCGACGAGGAAGTGAACCAGCTCGAAGCCCGCATTGACGCCGTCACTCCGGAAATCGCCCGCCGGGTCATCGAGAAACATTTCCCGATGGATAACCTCGTCTTTGTGCTGATCGGAAAAGCTTCCGAAATTCGCCCGGCCGTGAAAAAATATGCGGGCCAAATGGACGAGCGCTCCATCAACGACCCCGGCTTCTGGCCGCCGCCATCCGCGAGCGCCACAAAATGATTGCCCATTGGAGGGCACGACTTCAGTCGTGCCGGAAGGGTTGTAGCATGATTGGGGTTTTGGCCGCTGAGGGCCTAACAGAATGCGGCCAGTCGGTGTAGTGGCGGTTCTTTAGACCCGTTCTTTTGATCTTCTTTGCTTCTAAACGGATTTACCAGGTGACTTCAGGAGGAACGATGCGTTTTCGAATTTTCACAATGCTGGCGACTCTCTTACTCGCAATCTTCGGCCTCGCCAACCGTGCCTGCGCCGCAAATGAAACTCCGCTCCTCGCCCAATCTCCCACCATGAACCAATCCGAGATCGTCTTCGTCTACGGCGGCTATCTCTGGAGCGTTCCGCGCGGCGGCGGCGAAGCTCGCCAACTGACCACCGGCGGCCACGAGTCCGGCCCGCACTTCTCTCCTGATGGAAAATGGATCGCTTTCACCGGCGAGTACGACGGCAACATCGACGCCTTCGTTATGCCTTCCGACGGTGGCGAACCCAAGCGCCTCACCTGGCATCCCGGCCCCGATGTCGTCAAAGGTTGGACTCCCGACGGCAAAAAAATTCTTTTCACTTCCGGTCGCGAAGCCTATGCCGACTTCGATCGCCTCTACACCGTTCCCGCCGAAGGCGGAGTCGCCGAGGTTCTGCCCATGTGGCGCGGCGAAGCGGCTTCCTTCTCGCCTGATGGATCCCGTATCGCGTACGTCCCGAACCAGCGGTGGCAAACGGCGTGGAAGCGTTATCACGGCGGCCAGACCACGCCCCTCTTCATCGTCCGTCTTAACGATCTGCAGCTCGAAAAAATCAAACGCCAAAATTCCAATGACGACGATCCCGTCTGGGTCGGCGACACGGTTTACTTCCGCTCCGACCGCAACGGCCCCGTCTCCATCTTTGCCTACGACACAAAAACGAAAGAAGTAAAAGAAGTCCTCAACAACACGGGCCTCGACGTCAAATCCCTCACTGCCGGTCCCGATGCGCTCGTCTACGAACAATTCGGCGGCATCTATACCCTCGACCTGAAAACACAAAGGCCCACCCACGTAGACATTCGCATCTCTGGCGATCTTCCCGCCACGCGCCCGCACTTCGAGAAAGTTGGCGACAAAATCCGCAACGCGGCCATTTCTCCCACCGGCGTCCGCGCCGTCTTCGAAGCGCGCGGCGAAATCCTCACCGTTCCCGCCGAAAAGGGCGACGTCCGCAATCTCACTCGCACTCCGGCCATCGAAGAGCGCGATCCGTCCTGGTCTCCTGACGGCAAGTCGATCGCTTTCTTCTCCGACGAGTCTGGCGAGTACGCACTCCACATCGTCGATCAATCCGGCCTTGGTGCCGTCAAAAAAATCAGTCTCGGCAATCCGCCATCCTTCTTCTATTCGCCGATCTGGTCGCCCGACAGCAAGAAAATCGCTTACAAAGACAAGCGCCTAAACCTCTGGTACGTCGACGTCGAAAAAGCCGCACCCGTCAAAGTCACCAGCGATCTCTACGAAGATCCCTCATACTCCATCGATGAATCGTGGTCTCCCGACAGCAAGTGGCTCACTTATTCCAAATTCCTGCAAAACCACATGCGCAGCGTCTTTGTCTACTCGCTCGACTCCGGCAAAGAATCGGAAGTCACCGACGGTACCAGCGACGCGCGCTTTCCCGTCTTCGATAAAAACGGCAAAACCCTGTACTTTGCCGCCAGTACCAACATCGGTCTCTCCATCGCCTGGCTCGATCTTTCCAGTTACCAGCACCCCATTTCCCGCAGCATCTATGCTGTGGTCCTGAAAAAAGGCGATCCGTCGCCCGTCGAGCCGCAAAGCGACGACGAAAAAGCCGCCGATGAGAAATCCAAAGATGCGGACAAGTCCAAAGACGCCGACAAGGACAAAGATAAGGACAAAAAAGAAGGCGACAAGAAGGAAGAAGTTAAAGTCACCGTCGACCTCGACGGCATCGGCCAGCGCATCGTCGCCATGCCCATCAAAGCCGCCAACTATATCGGCCTCGACGCCGGCAAAACCGGTGTGCTCTTCCTGAGCGAACTACCGGATGTTCCCAGCATCACCGAGCCCACCCCCATCAGCGTCTCAAAATTCGAGCTTTCGACGCGCAAAACCGAACCCTTCATCGGTGGTGTCAGCAGTTTCTCGGTCTCGGCCAACGGCGAAAAAGTCCTTTATCGCATGGGTTTTGGTCCTGGGCCCTGGTTCATCGCTCCCAGCGCGGTTGTTCCGAAACCCGGCGACGGCCAGCTCAAGCTCGACGCCATGGAAACCTACGTCGATCCCCGCGCCGAATGGAACCAGATGTATCACGAGGTCTGGCGCATTGAGCGCGACTTCTTCTACGACCCGAATCATCACGGCGTGGACATCGCCGCCTTCGAAAAGAAGTACGCGCCTTACGTGAAAGGCGCCGGCGGCCGCGCGGACGTCAACCATCTTTTTGACGAAATGCTCGGCGAACTCACCGTCGGGCACATGTTTATCGGCGGCGGCGACGAACCGCAGCCTCCGCGCGTAAAAGGCGGTCTCCTCGGCGCCGACTATAAAGTCGAAAACGGCCGCTACCGCTTCACCCGCATCTTCAACGGCGAAAATTGGAACCCCGAACTGCGCGCTCCGCTCACGCAGCCCGGCGTCGACGTCAAAGTCGGCGACTATCTCCTCGAAGTGAACGGCCGCGAAGTTCGCCCGCCTACCGAAGTCTATGCCTTCTTCGAAAACACTGCCGACACGCAAATCAAAATCAAAATCGGCCCCAATCCTGACGGCAAGGACTCGCGCGAAGTCACCGTGGTTCCGGTTGGCAGCGAATTTCCGCTCCGCAATCTTGCCTGGGAAGAAGACAATCGCCGCAGAGTCGATCAGCTGAGCGGCGGGAAACTCGCCTACGTTCACGTCCCGGATACGGCCACCGGCGGCTTTATCAATTTCAACCGCTACTATTTCGCGCAGGTTGGCAAACAAGCCGCTGTCATCGACGAACGCTACAACCACGGCGGCGAAATTGCCGACTACATCATCGACCTGCTCAAGCGTCCGCTGCGCAACTGCGATCTCACTCGCGAAGGCAGCGGCTTCTGCTCGCCTCTCGCGCAAATCTACGGACCCAAAACCATGGTCATCAACGAAATGTCCGGCTCCGGCGGCGATGCGTTGCCCTGGATGTTCCGCCAGGACAAAGTTGGCCCGCTCGTCGGCACCCGCACTTGGGGCGGCCTCGTCGGCATCTACGGCTATCCGCCGCTCATGGACGGCGGTGGCGTCACTGCGCCCCGCGTCTCCATCTTCGGCCTGCACAGCGAATACGAAGTCGAAAACAAAGGCATTCCGCCGGACATCGAAGTGGAAAACGATCCTGCGTCCGTCGCGCAAGGCCACGATCCGCAACTCGAGAAAGCCGTCGAGGTCACCCTCCAGGCGCTCAAGGAGCACCCGGTCGTGATTCCACCTCCGCCTCCGTTCCCCAACTACCACCAGAAAAAGTAATTGCTCGTTCGCCGAGTGTGGCGGGGGCTTCACGCCCCCGCCGGCTTGCCTGTTTACCCTGAGCCTCGAAGGGAGCCGCGAAGGCATCCTGCCGCTGTTCACCTTGTAGGGGCACGATTCATCGTGCCCGCAGTGTAAGCGCAGCCCCGGCCTTTCCACATGCGCGCTGCTCCGAATGTAGGGGCGCGCTTCAGCGCGTCCCTGATCTTGGCTTGCGCTCATTGTAGTGGCGCAGCATGCTGCACCCCATTTTCAGCAAGCTCAAAGATTTCCGCGACACTGTCAGCTGTCGGCTGTGAGCTGTCAGCCCACCTACTCCACTTGTGATACTTTCTACTTGCATCCCTCATGCCCGAACTTCCTGAAGTCGAAACCGTCGCCCAAGGCCTTCGCAAGACCATTCTCGGCCGCACGATTCTCTCCGTCCGCCTCGGCAAGACCGATTTCATCGACGACCCCGCCGCGCTCGAACTGCATCTCCCCGGCCGCCGCATCGAAGCCGTCGACCGCTACGGCAAATTCATGCTCCTTCGTCTCTCGCCCGTCGCACCGCAACGCGCAAACGCTCTTGCAGAAAACGGCGACTCCGCTCCGGCTGCCCTTCTCGTCCATCTCGGCATGACCGGTCAAATCGGCTCGCTTCCCGCCGCGCAACCTGCGGCCAAACACACCCATGTCGTCATGCCTCTCGACGACTCGCGTGAACTTCGCTACACCGATCCTCGCCGTTTCGGCCGCCTCGCGTATCTCGATCAGGCGCTTCTCGACAAAGAGCTCCCGCGCTTCGGCGCCGATCCCCTGGAAATCTCTTCTGCCGATTTCATCGCGCAAACTCGCTCTCGCCGCGCCCGCATCAAGGCACTCCTCCTCGATCAATCGTTCCTACGCGGCGTGGGCAACATCTACGCCGATGAAGCCCTCTGGCGCGCCAAAATTCATCCCGCCCGCTTAGCCTCTTCCATCACCAAGGACCAGGCCAAGCTGCTGCACCGTGCCCTTCAGCAAATTCTCCTGAAAGCCATCGCCATGCACGGCTCTTCCATCTCCGATTTTCTCGATGCCGACGGCGAGCCGGGCTGGTATCAGCGTCAGCACCGTGTCTATGACCGTGAGGGCCGCCCCTGCTCCCGCTGCGGCCACACCATCCGCCGCACGCTCGTCGCCGGCCGCAGTAGTCACTTCTGCCCGCACTGCCAACCCACTCCCCGCGGCCTAACCAAATTCGTGCTCCCTCTCCCAAAACGCCACTCGAAATAGTGCCGACCCAAACGGCAGGGCGCGCCTTAGCGCGTTCCCAGCGCGCCGGAGGCGCGCAGCCCATGTAGTGGCGGGTCTTTAGACCCGTGCCTTTCTCTTTAGGAGGTGGGGGCTTCAGCCCCCACGTAAGCATTGGCAACAAACGGGGCTTTAGCCCCTGAAGAAAGATTTTTATCGCATCCAAGTTCGACGCGCAGAACGTGCGACAATGAGCTCGCGCTTACCACTATGCGAAATCGCGACTCCTGCCTTTCGTCAGGCTTGCTCCCTTACCGATCCACCGCTCTGCTCTTCTCTATTCACTATTCACTGTTCACGATTCACTCCCGCTAATGCGCTCCGTCCTCCAACGCGTCTCCCGTGCCAAAGTCACCGTCTCCGGCCAAGTCACCGGCGAAATCGGCCCCGGCCTGCTCATCCTTCTCGGCGTCGGCAAGGACGACACCTCCGCCATCGCCGCCTCCTTCGCCGAAAAAATTGCCCACCTCCGCATCTTCGAAGACGACCAGCAAAAAATGAACCGCTCTCTTCTCGACACCAAAGGCTCCGCCCTCGTCGTCTCCCAATTCACGCTGTACGGCGACGCTCGCGGCCAGCGCCGCCCCAGCTTCATCGCCGCCGCTCCGCCCGACCAAGCCAAAGCCCTCTATGGAGACTTCTGCGCCGCTCTCCGCAATCTCGGCGTCACTGTCGCCACCGGAATTTTTCAAGCGATGATGTCCGTCGAGCTAGTGAACGAAGGCCCAGTCACGATCCTCCTCGACTCGGACAAAACCTTCTAGTATCGTCCTTGTAGTGGCGGCTTTAGACCCGTTCTTTTCTCTCATCCTCTCAATTCTTCCAGACTTTCTCCCATGCCACGCGCCAACAACCCGCGCCGCCGCCCTAAACCCACCTGGACCAAATCCACCGTCCTCCGTGAACTCAAGCAACTCGCCGATCCCGCCGTCCGCGCCAAAATGTCCTACTTCGGTGTGAACGTCCCAAAAGCCCACGGCATCTCCGGTCCCGTCCTGCATACCTTCGCCCGCCACATCGGCAAAAATCAGGACCTCGCCGAAGAACTTTGGTCCTCCGGCGTCCACGAAGCCAAAATCCTCGCCGTCCTGATCGGCGAATGCGACAAAATCACCTCCGCCCAAATGGAAAACTGGGCTCGCGACTTCAACTCCTGGGATGTCGTCGATGGGGCCTGCTGCTATCTCTACGCCTACGCCGCGCCCGCCTGGAAAAAAATCTACGAGTGGAGCGGTCGTTCCGGCGAATACCAAAAGCGCGCCGCCTTCTCTCTCGCTGCTTACCTCGCGTACAAAGACAAATCCGCCTCCGATGCCCAGTTCGAAAAATTCCTGCGCGTCATCGAACGCGAAGCCCACGACGACCGCAACTTTGTCCGCAAAGCCGTTAACTGGGCGCTCCGCAACATCGGCAAACGCAATTTTGCTCTCAACAAATCCGCCATCGCCGCCGCCGAACGCATCCGCCAACAAAACTCCCGCTCCGCCCGCTGGATCGCCTCCGACGCCCTCCGCGAACTAACCAGCCCCGCCGTGCAGGAACGCCTCAGCCGGAAAAGCCGCGCAAGATGATCGCGCCGCTTCAATCTCACTCGATCACTAACCATGTAGGGGCGCGCTTCAGCGCGTCCCACGGTGTAAGCACCGCCACAATCTCCTGCGCAGGCTCAAAGTAAGACGAGGTATAGTAGGGGCACGATTCATCGTGCCCACGGTTTAAGCACCTGCACAATCTCCACGGGCAATCGAGAATCAGCGCCCGAAGCGCGACAAGATCTAGTCCAGCCCGTAAGGACTGGGTACATGTCCCAGAGCACCGCAGGTGCGGCACTAGACTTACCTCTCCGAACCCGCTAAAAAGAAACCATGCCGACCCGAACCAATCCCGCCGTGAAAATCCGCCGTGCCCGTCCTTCCGACGCTCCGCGCCTCGCCGATCTCTCCGGCCAGCTCGGTTACCCCACGACGCCTTCCGAAATTTCCAAACGCCTTCGCAAACTCAAAGGTGGCGCGCAGAACGCTCTTTTTGTCGCGGAATCTCCCTCTGCCGGCGTCGTCGGCTGGGCGCATGTCAGCGTGAACCATCTCGTCGAAGTCGGCACGCGCGCCGAACTCAACGGCCTCGTCGTTGCCGATGGTCAGCGCAGCCTCGGCGCCGGTGCGCTGCTCCTCAACGCGGTGGAAGCTTGGGCCGGCAAACATGGCTGCCCCGAACTGTCCGTCCGCTCCAACGTCCTTCGCGAACGCGCTCACCAGTTCTACCTCCGCCAGGGCTACGACCACTACAAAACCCAAAAAGCCTTTCGCAAATCCCTCTGACCGCTGCCTGCGTGGGCGCCGGGCCCTGAGAAATTGGTTCTCCGCCAATGGTTCCCCCTACCTCCATGTTTCCCATTACGCACATCCCAATTCTCCCGGCTAGCCTGGTTATATCGCAATACGATATACTTGTATGATGTCGTCGGAAATCACTCCCGCGGAGTACCGCGCCCTCGCCGAGTTGCGCTACCGCATTCGCCACTTCCTTCGCGAAGGCGATGCCAAGGCGCGCGCCGTCGGTCTCGAGCCGCAACAATATCTGATGCTCTTGGCCATTCGCGGTCTGCCCGAGGGCTGCGACGCCACCATTCAGACCCTCGCTGAGCGGCTCGCCCTCAAGCATCACAGCGCTGTCGAACTCATCGATCGCCTCGAAACCAACGGATTCGTGCGCCGCACGCGCAGCCGCAACGATCGCCGCCGCGTCTTC
>Ga0335080_10004729_pt1 | contig 13882 bp, 12 predicted proteins | sample Lox_Sample_34_FD_206720 | JGI IMG/M metagenome (GOLD analysis project Ga0335080, IMG submission 206720) | Soil microbial communities from Loxahatchee National Wildlife Refuge, Florida, United States - Lox_Sample_3.4 | ecosystem: Environmental > Terrestrial > Soil > Wetlands | place: USA... | reverse complement strand
GCACGGCTTCGACGCCGGCAACGAAAGTGGTGGCGACCGCGCCCATGCCCGGAATCATGACTCCGAGTTTGCCGCGCGGGGCCTGGATAGGACTGCTGCCGGACTTGCCGGCTTCGGTTTTTGCGTGACTCTGCCGTGTTGCCATATCAGGCCGCTTCCTTATGAAAAAAATGAGATGTAAGCAAACGGTTATGTTCTCGTATTGAGGGGCGATTTGCAAATGCATGCGGTTGAAAGGAGAGGAACGGGGAGTCAGGTGCGCTGAAAGAGTGGTAATTGGTGGAAGAGGATGCGAGACAAGTGCGCTTTCTGTGGAGAGAGATCAGGGTTGCGTGGGATGATAAAGGGAGGATAGTCTTCCTGCGGCTTACGAGCGATCTGCTAAGGAGCGCAGGCGTGGGTAGGGACCGATGAAACAGAGGGGATCCAGAGCAGCATCGAAGAAATCCGGCGCACAAGCACGTGTGACGCAGCCGACGCTCTCGGCGGAGCAGATCTGGGCCGAGCTGATGGCCGGGAACAAGCGTTTTGTGGCCGGTAAACCCAAGGCTCGCGGCCTGGTAAGACTACGGAAAGGGTTGGCGAACAGCCAGAAGCCGCTGGTCGTGGTGTTGAGTTGTTCGGACAGCCGGGTTGCGTCAGAAATCATCTTTGACCAGAATCTAGGAGACCTGTTCGTGGTGCGCACGGCGGGGAATATTGCCGGCCCGATCGGGTTGGGCAGCCTGGAATTTGCGGCCCAGCAGTTGGGAGCCAAGATGCTGGTGGTGCTAGGCCACAGCAAGTGCGGTGCGGTGACCGCTGCATGCTCGAGCGAAAAGATGCCGACGCCCTGCCTGCAAGCGATCGTGGACAAGATCATCCCGGCGGTTTTGCGTGTTCCGAAGACAGACGACAGAGATGCGTTTATCGAGGCCGCCATCCAGGAAAACGTCCACCAAAGCACGCGGGACATACTCCGCAATAGCGAGGTCCTACGGCGCCTGCTGAAGGAAGGCAAGTTGGCAGTGATAGAGGCCGAATACCACCTGGATAGCGGTGAAATTGTGCGGCTTGGCGCTACCAAAGCGTAAATCGGGCTCAAAGGCAGACTGGGACAGCAGGTAACCTTCCTGAGTCGGAATGCGTCCAACTTCATAGGGACAGTACCGGGCGAACCCTTGCCCGGAGGGCGGTATAATCGCGACAGGGACGCTTACCGAACACTAAGGAGTAAGGGATATGAAGTCACGGCTGATGGTATTAACGGCCGCACTGTTCGTTTTGGGGTTTACGGCGACTTCGGGATTTGCACAAGAGGGGGGAAACAGCAGCCCGGTCCCGCCATCGTCGCAAACACCGGCCCAGACGGCCCCTAGCCAAACGACGCCGACGCCAGGCGACTCGACCGCCGCTACCAGCGCGCCGGACGCGCAGAGCCAGGCGCCAGTGCCTCCGGCTGTCGAACCGGCTGATCCAGACAAGGTAAAGCACGATGGCGGCAAGAGCGACATAGATGCCATCGGCAACCGCAACATCGGTTGCAACCGTGGCTTTGGCAACTGGTACAGCATCGAGAAGCAGATTGCGATGGGCCGCGAATATGCCCATCAGGTGGAAGCTTCGGCGAAACTGATTTCCGACCCGGTGATTACGGAATATGTGAACCGCGTGGGGCAGAACATCGTCCGCAATTCGGACGCCCAAGTGCCATTCACGATCAAAGTAGTCGATTCGGATTCGATCAATGCTTTTGCGCTTCCGGGCGGGTTCTTTTACGTGAATACGGGACTCATTCTGGCGGCCGACGAAGAGGCCGAGCTGGCGGGAGTGATGGCGCACGAGATCGCGCACGTCGCTGCCTGTCACCTGGCGCGTGAGAATACCCGTGGACAAGTCATGAATCTTGCCTCAATCCCGCTGATTTTTGTTGGCGGCGGAATCGGTTACGCCGCACGAGGCGCGGCGGGCCTGGCCTTGCCTATCAGCTTCCTGCAATTCAGCCGGGGATTCGAAGCGGAGGCCGATTATCTGGGCCTGCAATACATGTATAAGACGGGGTACGATCCGCAGGCGTTCGTCGCCTTCTTTGAAAAGATCCAGGCGCTGGAGAAAAAGAAGCCGGGAACGCTCGATAAGGCGTTCTCCACGCATCCACAGACGCCTGACCGGATTGAGCAGTCGCAGAAGGAAATTGCGACCATCCTGCCGGCCCGGCCGGAATACACGGTAACGACCTCCGAGTTTGACACAGTGAAAGCACGCCTGGCTGCCCTAGAAAACCGCCGGAAGGTGGTGGATGAGAAGGAAACCGGGAAGCCGAGTCTGCGGCGGGCGTCTACCAGCGATAAGAGCAGCAAGGACGGAACCAGCACCGACGACGATCATCCCACGCTGAAGCGGCGGGACGACAGCAACTGAGATTCGAGGCAGAGTGAAGGCAAGAAGAGCCGCGGCACGCACCGCGGCTCTTTTTCTATTGGTTATGAATCCGTATTGTTTCGATCCCTCTGTGTGGAACCTGCAGCCAGGTGGTCAAGCAGCCTGCTTGGTAGCCAGGGAGCGCGCATAGCGCTGAGATCCAGAATCAGACCCAACGACCTTCATCTGGTTCCAGTCGTATGGCAGTTCCTTGCCGCAATCCAGACAAACGACGTAGGTGCCGGTCGCGGACGCGGCCGGACTGCGCTGCGATCCGCGCCGCACAGTGATAGGAAAACTGTAATGAGTATGCCAGCAACCGAAGAACGCATCGAACAACTTAGCCATCATGATTCGCCTCTCACCCAAACCTGAAGTAACAGCCAGTTTTGGTATCAAATCGGAATCTGGGTCTACTGATAGTTTAGATTCGGACTGACAGGAAAGGGTTCGATGAAAGCAAGCGGCCGTAACGCTTCGGATTACCTGCAGAGAAAGAGCGAGGAATCAGAGAGTTAGAAACAGAACGAAGAGGGGAAAGATCAGACGCTCTCCGGGCCGGCTTTCTTCTTGGCGTGGCATTTTGAGACGATAGCGCTGCGCAGGCGATCGCGCAGGTCCTCGGGCAGCTCGTAGAGTTGAGAGTCGCGATAGATTTCGATGGTCTTCTTGGTGGTATCGCAGACTACGTAGCAGTTGTGGCACCAGGCGAGGTGGTCTTCGAGCTCAGATTTTGTCCGGTCGTCAATGACGCCGTCCAGATAATTGGTGAGCTCCTGCAAAAATTCAGCGCATTTCACTGGTGGCCATCTCCGCTTTCATGTGTCGGTTTCCCGTCTCCATCCTGCCGCTTTTGAAAAAAGCGGTTCAAGCGTTCACGCAGCTGCAGTCGAGCCCGCAACAGGCGTGACTTGACCGCGGGGATACTGAGTTCCAAGGCGTCGGCGGTCTCTTCGGTGGAAAGACCTTCGACATCCCGTAGAACAAATACGGTGCGAAACGTCGGAGGCAGGCCCTGGATGGTGCGAGTGAGAATATCTCGCAACTCCGCCTGACTGTATTGCTGCTCAGGATTAGGGCTCCAATCCGCCACCTCGCGAGGCAGCGAATCCTCTTCGGTTTTTACGTCTTCGTCGAGCGAAACCATGCGCTCGGGCCGGCGGCGGCGAAGGCGCATCAGCGCCTCATTGACCGCGATACGGACCAGCCAAGTATAAAACTTGGACTGGCCCTGGAACTGTTTCAGGTTGCTGAAGGCCTTGAGGAACGCGTCCTGCACCACATCCTCAGCATCCTCGCGGTTCTGCGTGATGTGCTGAGCAATGCGAAATACGTTCCGATCGTAACGTCGAACCAACTGCTCAAACGCTCCGACGTCGCCCGCCTTGGCGGCCTGAACCAACGCCAGCTCATCGCTGACTGGTTCGCTCAGTTTTGGTTGGATTGTGCTCATGGCCGTTCCGATGCAACAATTTTCAGCTTCGCAGGCGCAGACGGAAACCGCTATTTTACCGGGTAATGCGGTGCGCGGCCAATTCTTTTGGCCCAGCGGCCAGCTTCAGAGTGTCATCCGGCACGATCCGCGCAGTAGAACACGTACTAAGGTGACCCCGGGGACCTGATCCAATAGCCCTATAATCAAAGTGTTGCCGGGATGAAGCAAGGCAAACTCTCGGGCAAAGTCCGATCGGTCAGGCAAAATGGCGGAAAAAAACCAAGTCAGAAAAATTGTCGAGCAGGCAGTGTCCCAGGTGCTGGAGGGGTATGTCCCGCGGCTGCGAGAAGAGCTGATCGAGCGAGTCGTGGAAGAAGTCCGGGCGCAGATAAAGGCGCCTGCGGACGCCGGCGGGGCTGGAGCGGCGGACCTGCTGCGGGCCATATCAGGCATTCATGCGGGCGGGAACCAGAAGGAAATCCTGCGCGCGCTGCTCGAGGGGACGAGCGATTACTGCGGGCGGACTGCGCTTTTTGTGGTGAAGGGAAGCGCGGCAAACGGCTGGCAGGGACGCGGTTTCGCGGAGGGATCAGAGATCAAGGACTTCGGCCTGGACACAGGGCAGGGACTGCCGGCGCGAGCCCTGCAGTCGCGGCGTCCGGAAGCCGGCACGGCGGCGGAAATGGACGGCCGCTTTATTGCTTCTTTTGGTACTCCCGCGGACAGCCGGGTGCTGGTGTTGCCGCTGGTGCTGAAAGACAAAGTGGCGGCGCTGGTGTATGCAGACGCGGGCACCGAGAGCGGCGGCAGGATGCATGGCGACGCGCTCGAATTATTGGTGGCCGCGACCAGTGCGTGGCTGGAAGTGGCGTCGCTGCGCAAGCAGGCAAGTAAAGATGGACCATCCGACGCGACTGCGGCGGAAAAAGCGGAGGCCGCGCCGGTGGCGAAGGCGGCCGCCGCGGCATTTTCGGATCCATTTGCCGGGCATGCGCCGCTTCATACGATGAGCGCCGTTCCAGAGCCTGTGGCTGAGACCGCAGTAGCAGCAGCGGCCGAGGCGGCACCTGCCGCGGTGGCGACGGCGGCCGCAGCGCCAGCGCCGGCAGCGGATCCATTTGCGCACCTTTCGCCGGCGGATGCGGATGTGCACCGCAAAGCACAGCGATTTGCCCGGCTGCTGATGGACGAGATCAAGCTCTACAATCAAGCCAAGGTTTCCGAAGGGCGAAAGAACAAAGATCTCTACGACCGGCTGAAGGAAGATATCGACAAGAGCCGGGCGACTTACGAAAAGCGGTATGGCAACACGGTGGCATCGGCCGGGAATTACTTCCACGCGGAATTGGTGCGCATCCTGGCCGATGATGACGCATCGCTCATGGGCACAAATTTTCGCCGATAAAAGTCGCAGATAGAAGATAATTGAGAAAGTGGTTGGGCATCGTCGGCAAATCTTCTACGTCTTGATTCTGGCTGTGGCCGGGCACGTTTTTTCTGCACTGCCCCGGAGCGCAGCCCAGTCGTCCGCCCGGGCGCAGACTTCTTCCACGAACAAAGGATCGACAACCAGCCGTACCAAGAAGAGCAAGCGCACATCGCCACGCGTGCGGCGGATGAAGCAGGCGTTTGTGGCCTCGGCGTCACTGAAGCCGATGGCGCGGCAGTTGTTGCAGGATCGTAGCCCGGCGGCTTACGCGGGCGTGGAAGCCTATGCCCGGCGTCACGCGAAAGAGGATGCAGGCGCGCTGGCCTGGCTGGTGCTTGGGTATGCGCACACCATGGATCGGGACTATGCGCGGGCGATTGATCCCCTGAACCGGGCCAAGCCCCACGCCGGCGATCTGGGAGACTATGTCAGTTACTACCTGGGAAGTGCGTACTTCCAGAGCGGACGCATGGCGGAAGCGATCGCCACGCTGAATGGGTTTGACAAGAGCTATCCGGACTCGCTGCTGGTTCGCGATGCGGCGGTGGCTTATGCGAGCGCGCTGCTGGCAGATGGGAGAGCGAAGGATGCCGTCGAACTATTGGAGAAGAACCGGGAGCCGGCAAGGTCGGACCTGGAACTCGCCCTGGGGCGGGCTTATGCGGCGGAGGGGCAGCCGCTAAAGGCGTTGAACATCTTCCGCAACATCTACTACACCATGCCGCTGAGTTGGGACTCGGCGCAGGCGGGAGCAGAAGCGAAGAAACTGACGGTGCAGGCACCGGCGCCGACTTTCGAGGCGCGGCGGACGCGGGCGGACCTGCTGGTGAAGGGCAAACAGTTCGACGAGGCCGCGAATGAGTATCGCGACCTGCTGAGCGAGGCGGGAGCGGGAGAGCGGGCGGCGGTGCAGATCGCGATGGCGGAGGCACTGCGGCACGACGGGAAATACAAGGATTCGCGGAAGGCGCTGGAGGGGATTACGAATCCCACGCCGGAAATCAGCGCGCAGCGGTTGTTCGATCTGGGAGAAATTGCGCGGGCCGGCGATGACGATGAGACCTTCCTGCGAATGCTCGATCAATTGCGGCAGACAGCGCCGACGAGCCCATGGCTAGAGCAGGCGTTGCTGTCAGAGGGGAACATCTACCTGCTGCGGCGGGATTACGATCGCGCCATTGATTCCTACCGGGAGCTGCAACAGCGGTTTCCGAATGGCGGTCATGCTTCGTACGCGCACTGGAAAGTCGCGTGGCTCAGCTTGCGTCAGGGAAGAACTGCGGAAGCAAGAAAGGGATTTGAGGACCAGATCGCGTTGTACCCGGGGTCGGCGGAGATTCCCGCGGCGCTCTACTGGCGGGGGAGGCTGGCAGAGGAAGACGGCGAAGGGGCGAGAGCGCGAGCCTACTATCAGAAGCTATCGGAGCGATTCCGCAATTACTACTATGGCGAGCTGGCGCGGCAGCAGTTGCGGAAGCTCAAGGTGGAGAGCGACCCGGTGCATTACGCGCTGCTCGACCGGGTACCCCCGATGGATTCGAGTGCGAAGATCAATGCGGATGTTGTTCCCGCGGATAACCTGCGGGTGCAGAAGGCGCAGGTGTTGGCGAACGGAGCGTTGCTGGATCTTGCGGTCCGTGAACTGCGCGCCGCCAGCCAGGAAGAGAAAGGGAACTGGCTCGCCCCGGAGGTAGCCCGCATGTATCAAGAGGCGGGGCGATACGACGTTGCGATCGAAGTGCTGAAGAAGGCGGCGCCGGGATACTTCGCGGTGGATGTTCCCAGTTTGCCGCGGTCGTACTGGGAGGCATTATTCCCCAAGCCGTTCTGGCTGGATCTCAAGAAGTTTGCCACGAGTAATGGTCTGGACCCGTACCTGGTGGCGTCACTGATCCGGCAGGAATCGGCGTTTAATCCTAATGCGGTTTCCCGCAAGAATGCGGTGGGATTGATGCAATTGCTGCCGAAGACGGGCAGGACCGTGGCGAAAGAAGAGAAGCTAAAACATTTCTCCACAGGGCAGTTGTTCACTCCGGCGGTGAACCTGCAATTGGGCACGCGATATTTCCGCGCCATGGTTGATAAGTTCGGCGCGTCCGAGTATGCGCTGGCCGCGTACAACGCGGGGGGCGACCGGGTGCAGGACTGGCTGGGGCAGGGAAAGTATCGCGACCCACAGGAGTTTGTCGAGTCGATCCCTTTCACCGAAACCCGGGAATATGTGCAGGCCATCCTGCGAAATGCGAACGTGTACCGCCAGTTGTACGGCACTCCCTGATCGCGCTTCGGCCGCGAATCTTTTTACAACTTTTAACTTCCAGCTGCCGTCCGCTTCACTAAGATTGATGTGATCGCGAATCCAATGAGGAGAGTTTTTTATGGCACGTGCATCGCAACCTATTCCGCGGGGATTCCATACGGTTACCGCATCCCTCATCGTACACAATGCAGCCGAAGCAATTGAGTTTTATAAGAAGGCGCTGGGAGCGAAAGAACGAATGCGCATGAAGGCGCCGGACGGAAAGATTGGGCATGCCGAACTGGAGATCGGCGATTCCATTGTCTTCCTATCGGATGAATACCCCAACATGGGAGGCAAGTCGCCGCGCACGGCGGGAACCTACACCGGCGCGCTGTATCTGTATGTTCCGGATGTGGACAAATCCTTCCAGCAAGCGGTGGACGCGGGCGGGAAGGTCACCATGCCGGTCACGGACATGTTCTGGGGCGACCGCTATGGGCAGTTCATGGATCCGTTTGGTCACTACTGGGGCCTGAGCACCCATACCGAAGACCTGACGGAGCCGGAGATTGCAGAGCGGTCCAAGGCTTTCTTCGAAAGCATGGCACAGAAAGAAAAGATGACAGCCTGACGCCGCGTCGTTCGAGGTCAGGCAGCTTTGTGGGTGGGGTGCTTGGCGAAGAGTATCTCAAGGACCAGCAGACCGGCACCAATGACGATGGCGCTATCGGCCACGTTGAATGCAGGCCACTGGTACTGGCCGATGTAGAAAAGCAGGAAGTCTACAACCCGGCCATTAAGCAAGCGGTCCCAGAGATTGCCAAGCGCTCCGCCCAGAATCAAAGCCAGACCCACTCCCGTGCTGGTCATGGAGTGACTGTTTCTCCACAACAAGGCAGCCACGATTACCAGGGCCACAATCGAGAACAGAACCAGCATTGCTACCTTCCACTCGCCTGGCGATTCGGCAAACAAACCGAAGGCCGCGCCGCGGTTCTCCACGTGGGTGATGCGAAAGAAGCCCGGAATCACCTGAAAACCGCCATGCAGGGGAATGTGCCGGGTGATGGCCCACTTGGTGGCCCGGTCCAGCAGAACGATCAAGACAGCGATCAGGAAATGAAAGCGACGCATGTCGATTACCTGGCAGCCGCAGGGGCTTCCAGCTGCTTCAGCACGGCGCTGCATCGCTCGCACACAGTGGGATAAGCCGGATCTTCTCCCACGCGGGGAGAATAGTTCCAGCAGCGCTCACATTTCTGCCCGGAGGCCCGCATCACTTCAACCTTGACCTCGCCTGCTCCATTTCCTGACGGAGCGGCCTTCAGCTCGACCGCCGATACGATGAACAGATAGCGAAGCTGGTCCTGGTAGCGTGACAGGACCGCGTGGACGGCTTCCGAAGCAGTAACAGTGACCTGGGCTTCGAGGCTGCCGCCGATTTCCTTGCTATTGCGCGCGTCTTCCAGCCTTTTCAGCACAACATCCCGCACCACCCGCAGATGCTCCCAGTCGGTACGGAGGGGAAGCGCATCGAGTGTGGCGCGATCGAAATTGTTGTGCGAAAGGTGTCCACGTACCAGGCCGCGTTCCCCGAGCATTTGGCCTTCCGCCGGGAAAACAGCCATGTGAACGCTTGGTTCGCGGTCCTTCGTAATCGGCAAATAGCCCCAGACTTCTTCGCAGGTGAAACTCATGATCGGAGCGAAAAGGCGGGTGAGGGCTTCTCCGATGTGCCAAAGCACCGTCTGGGCAGAGCGGCGGGACTGAGATGCCGGGGCATGGGTGTAAAGGCGGTCCTTGAGTACGTCGAAATAAAACGCGCTCAAGTCCACGATGCAGAAGTTCGTCAACAGCTGATAGATCCTGTGGAATTCGAAGCTGGCATACCAGGCTGCAGTCTTCTCGACCACGTCAGAGGTCTTGAGGAGCATGTACAGGTCGAGCGATTCCATCCTGTCGAGGGAAACCGCGTCCCGCGCTGGATCGAACCCATGCAGGTTGCCGAGAATGTAACGGAAGGTGTTGCGAATTTTGCGATAGTTCTCAGCGATACGCTGCATGAGCGCTTCCGAGCCGACAACGTCTTCGCGAAAATCCACCGAGGCGACCCAGAGACGGACAATTTCGCCACCCAGACGATTGGCGATATCAACCGGGTCCACGTCATTGCCCCGCGACTTTGACATGGCTTGTCCGTGTTCGTCGAGCGTCCAACCCGGCGTAACCACGCCGCGATAGGGTGGCCGCCCACGGGTGCCCATGGCGCAGAGCAGAGAAGACTGGAACCAGCCACGGAACTGGTCACTGCCCTCGAGGTAGAGATCGGCGGGCCAAGGGAGGTTGGGCTCGCGACCAAGAACCGCGGCATGACTGGAGCCGGATTCGAACCAGACATCCAGAATGTCGGACTCTTTGCGAAACTCGACGCCACCGCAGGCAGCACAGCGAGCGCCGTCAGCCAGCGTATCGGCCGTGGGCGAGTACCAGGCGTCCGCACCGGAACGGGCAAACAGTTCGATGACTTTGCGATTGATCCCGGGATCGTTCAGCGGCTTATTGCAGCCTTCGCACAGGAAGACAGCGATGGGTACGCCCCAAATTCGCTGCCGCGAGATGCACCAGTCCGGGCGGGAAGAGATCATGTTGGCCATGCGCTCGTCGCCCCACAAAGGATCCCAGCGGACTTTTTTGACTTCTTCCAAGGTGCGGGCACGCAGTGTGCCGCCATCGGGCATGGGGGTTTCCATCGAGATGAACCACTGCTCCGTGGCGCGAAAGATGATGGGATTGTGGCAACGCCAGCAGTGAGGATACGAGTGCTCCAGCTTCTCCTGGTGCATAAGCGCACCGCGCGACTTCAGCAATTCGATGATCGGTGCGTTGGCCTTGAAGACCTGCAAGCCGTCGTATTCCGGCAAACCGTTGCGGATGATGCCCCCGCTGTCCACGTTTGTAGTCAGGTCAAGTTTGTATTTCGTGCCGGTCACAAAATCGTCGGCGCCGTGAGATGGAGCGGTATGGACCACGCCGGTGCCGGTATCCATGGTGACGTAGGGCGCGAGTACGCCGAGGATGTTGCGATCGAGGAAAGGATGCGCGAAGTTGGCCCGCTCGAGTTTTTCACCGGGGAAACGAGCGATTTCGCGGGATTCGCGCAGTCCCGCTTTGCGGGTGAAGTCTTCCGCCAATTTGGCAGCGACGATGTAGACGTCATTGTTCGCCTGCAGGGCGACGTAATCTTCGTTGGGATGGAAAGCGACGGCCATGGAAGCGGGCAGCGTCCAGGGTGTGGTAGTCCAGATGACCGTGTACACGGTGCTTCCCTTAAGCGCAGGGTCGAGTTTCGACGGGTCGTCCTTGAGACGGTATCTCACCCAGATTGCCGGGCTGGCATGGTTTTCGTACTCGACTTCGGCTTCCGCAAGCGCCGTGCGGTCGTGAATACACCAATAGACCGACCGCAGCCCCTTGTACACAAATCCTCGTTCAAGGAAGGTGTAGAAAGTCTCCAGGATGGCCGATTCGTAGGCAGGATCCATGGTCGAATAGGGTTTTTCCCACCGTCCCAGGACGCCAATCCGTTTGAATTGCTCGCGCTGCAAGTCTAGGAATTTCTGCGCATATTTACGGCATTCCAGGCGCACATCGGTGGGCTTCATTTGCAGCTTCTTGCCGCCCAGCATCTGGTCCACCTTGATTTCGATCGGCAGGCCATGGCAGTCGAAGCCGGGGACATAGGGCGACTCGAATCCGGCCATGGTTTTGGACTTCACGATGAAGTCCTTGAGGCACTTGTTGAGCGCGGTACCCAGGTGGATAGGGCCACTGGTATATGGCGGTCCGTCGTGCAATACGTAGATGGGGGCATTGCGCCGCGCTTCGCGGATCCGCTCGTAGATGTCGATCTGCGCCCAACGAGCCAGGATTTTGGGCTCATTCTGCGGCAGGTTGGCTTTCATGGGAAAGTCTGTCCGGGGCAGATTGATGGTGGACTTCAACTCGAGCGGCACTCGCTTGATTTCTCCCAAATAGTTGATTTTTTTCATTATAGGGAGCGAGGAAACGAACGTCCATCGTCCCACGGAGAGGGGTGGCCAGCCGGGGAGTCGGGAAAGCACTGTCGAAAAGCACTGCAAAGCGGTACAATTTTTGTTAATGCCGTAGGTCTCCATCCGGCATCTAAGGGTTGAGAGTGGTGGGAGTGAACGTTAGCCAGGCCGGCTGGGTATGGACTGGCGAGTGGGCGCGCGTGAGGCAACTTGGCACGCCACGTGCACATCAACTCTAGCGGGCGGCATTTGCGAATCCCGCGTATTGAGGGGCACCCGGTCAAGTATGGCAACCGAATCAATTAGACCAAGCGGCAACGGGACACCGGAACTGAATCTGCTGCTGCCCAAGAGCACCTTGGAGCAGCCGCTATGGAAGTCGCTGTTTCAGAATCTGGATGAGTTCTTTTTTCCCAAGAAGCAGCCTCCGCTCGTTCTGACTTCAAAACCGATTCCGGTCCGGGACATCTGGGGCTTCTACAACTACAAAAAGAACGGCGCCCTGGGTTCAACCGTCGTGCACGTGCTGGCCCTGGCAGCAATTGTCGGCGGCACCCTGCTGGGAAAGCGCGTGGTACAGGAAATCGCCAAACCCAAAGAGACGGTTACGCTGGTGGCCCCGGATGACATTCCTCCGCTGCCTCCTTCCAAGACGGAAGCCGGCGGTGGTGGCGGCGGTGGCGACCGCGACAAGTTCCAGGCCCCTAAAGGCAAACTGCCAAAGTTCTCCATGCAGCAGATAGTCCCGCCCGCGGTGGTGGTGCGAAACGAAAATCCGAAGCTCACCGCTGAACCAACGGTGGTGGTTCCGCCTCAGATCAAGATGGCAATGAACAACCTGCCGACGCTGGGCGACCCCATGTCGCATCTTCCTTCCGGTCCACCGTCGAACGGAACGGGCTCTGGCGGAGGCATCGGTTCCGGCAGCGGCGGTGGCGTAGGTTCAGGCGAAGGCCCAGGGGTCGGGCCGGGACGCGGCGGCGGAATCGGCGGCGGAGTGTTTCGCGTGGGCGGCGGAGTCTCGGCCCCACGAGCCTTGTACGCGCCCGATCCGGAATATTCCGAGGAAGCACGGAAGGCGAAGTACCAGGGAGTCTGCGTTCTTTGGCTAGTGGTTGGGCCGGATGGCCATCCGCGCGACATCAAGATTGCGCGCAGCCTGGGACTTGGACTTGATGAGAAGGCAATCGAAGCTGTCAAAACCTGGAAGTTCGAGCCGGCGATGAAAGACGGCAAGCCGGTGGCAGTGCAGATCAATGTCGAAGTGAGCTTCCGTTTGTATTAAGAGTTTCTGGTAGTCGAAGGCGGCCGCGAAAGCGGCCGCTTTTTTTGTTTGAGGGCAAGACTGAGTCAGGCCGCGCCTATTCTTTCAGGTCTACGTGCTGGACATCGGCGATAGGCCGACCGAGAAAGCGCGCGCCGAGGCGAAGAAATTTCTCCGTAGAATCCGTGGCAAAGAAACCTAACCGAGGAAGCTGACGGCGCTCATTTTGCCCCGGGTCGGGCAGCGGGCTGCGGCGAAGCAGTTTGCGCACGGCTTCGGCGGTGGATTCGGCGGAATCGACGATTTGTACATGAGGCGGAGCGATGCGGTGCAGAAGCGGTTTGATAAGAGGATAGTGCGTGCACCCCAGCAGGAGAACATCGGCTGACTCGAAGCCGCCGGAGAACGCCTCTCCAAGATAGATGCGGGCCACTTGTTCGGTTACGGGGTGCTGAACCCATCCTTCTTCGACCAGCGGAACCAAGAGAGGGCAGGCTTTTTCACTTGCCCGCACGCCGCGGGCTTCGAGGGCTTTCAGGTAGGCGTGGCTACAGACAGTGGCTTCGGTGCCCAAGACAACGACTTTGCCGGTCTTAGTCACAGCGGACGCGCGTTCCGCGCCCGGTTCGACCACTCCGATGACGGGAACGCTGGCTGCTTTTGTGATCTGGTCCAGGGCCAGGGCGGTCGCGGTGTTGCAGGCGATCACCAGCATTTCTGCGTTGTGCTGCTCCAGGTAGTGGGCGGCTTCGACCGCGTAGCGGGCCACGGTTTCGACAGACTTGGAGCCGTAGGGTAAGCGGGCAGTATCCCCGAAATAGATGTAGTCGACATTGGGGATAAGCTCAAGTAACACTTTAAGAACAGTGAGGCCGCCAAAGCCGGAATCGAAGACGCCGATGCAAGTTCTGCGGGTAGTCATCTGCCGCTAGCCCTTATGTTCCTTCACGAAGGAGAGGCCTGCGAGTTCGGCAGTTTTTTCGCAGCATGGGCCAGGGGGAATTAGCGCACCGTGGGGGCAGGTCCTGGGATGTCCAAGGAAGCTACAGATCTTGTCAGT
>Ga0335080_10004728_pt1 | contig 13883 bp, 11 predicted proteins | sample Lox_Sample_34_FD_206720 | JGI IMG/M metagenome (GOLD analysis project Ga0335080, IMG submission 206720) | Soil microbial communities from Loxahatchee National Wildlife Refuge, Florida, United States - Lox_Sample_3.4 | ecosystem: Environmental > Terrestrial > Soil > Wetlands | place: USA... | reverse complement strand
TCGACGACGTGCTCTCGGAGCTCGATCCCGCCCGCCGCCGCATCCTCGGCGACCGGCTCGCCGCGGCCGGCCAGACGCTCGTGACCGCCACCGATGCCGCGTCCCTGCCGGTCGAGCCGGCCCAGCTGCTCGAGGTCACTCCGGGGGAGGTGCACGTCGCGTGAGCGACCTGATCGGAGACGACGTGCGGCGTGAGCTCTCGCGCTTCGGGCCGGCCGCCGGGATGGCAGAGGTGCTGGCCGCGTGGCCCTCGGCCGTGGGGGAGGGAATCGCGCGCAACGCCTGGCCGGCGAGGATCGGCCGGGACGGGACGCTCCACGTCGCAGTCACCTCCTCGGCGTGGGCGTTCGAGCTCGGCGCGCACGGTGCGGAGATCCTCGGCCGCCTGCGCGAGACGCTCGGCGGCGACGCGCCGGCGGCGCTGCGGTTCACGCCCGGCCCGGTCCCGGAGCCTGCGCCGGAGGACGCGCCCGAGGCTGCCGCGGCCGTCCCGGAGCCCACCGAGGCCGAGCTCGCCGAGGCCGCCCGCGCGGCGGCGTCGATCGAGGAGCCGGAGCTGCGCGAGCTCGTCCGCAGGGCCGCTGCGGCCAGTCTCGCAGCCACCCGCGACGACCACCCGATCTGATACACTACGTCGGGCCCGCAAAGGGTCACTTTGCAGGGCTTTTTTGATGGCTGAAACCACCTACACCGCAAAAGACATCACGGTTCTGGAGGGCCTCGAGCCGGTCCGGCTCCGACCGGGCATGTACATCGGCTCGACGGGCTCCCGGGGGCTCCACCATCTCATCTACGAGGTGGTCGACAACTCGGTCGACGAGGCCCTCGCGGGCCGCAACGACCGGGTCGAGGTCACCCTCCATCCCGACAACTCGGTGACCGTGCGCGACTGGGGCTCGGGCATCCCGGTCGACGTGATGGCGGAGCAGGGCCTTCCCGCGCTGACCGTGGTGCTGACGAAGCTGCACGCCGGCGGCAAGTTCGGCGGCGACGGCTACAAGGTCTCCGGCGGCCTGCACGGCGTGGGCATCTCGGTCGTGAACGCGCTCTCGGAGTGGTTCATCGCCGACGTGCGACGCGACGGGAAGATCTACCGCCAGGAGTTCGCCCGCGGCGTCCCGACCACCGAGATGGAGGTCGTCGGCGAGGTGGGGCCCGACGACACCGGCACCACGATCCGCTTCCTGCCCGACCTCGAGATCTTCGACGAGCTCGAGTGGTCGACGCAGGTGCTGCTGCAGCGGCTGCGCGAGACCGCGTTCCTCACGAAGGGCTTCCACATCGTGCTCGTGGACGAGCGCACCGGCGAGGAGCGCACGGAGTTCTACTACGAGGGCGGGATCAAGGACTTCGTCGCCTACGTGAACGAGGCGAAGGACGCTGTCCACCCGCACGTCGTCTACTTCGAGGCCGAGACCGACCAGGGCGCGGTCGAGATCGCGATGCAGTGGAACAACTCGTACGTCGAGTCGGTCTACTCGTTCGCGAACAACATCAACACGACCGAGGGCGGCTCGCACCTCTCGGGCTTCAAGGCCGCGCTCACCGGCACGCTGAACAAGTACGCCCGCGACAAGGGCCTCCTGAAGGAGAAGGAGGACAACCTCGAGGGCGAGGACGTGCGCGAGGGGCTCGCCGCCGTGATCTCGGTGAAGCTGCGCGAGCCGCAGTTCGAGGGGCAGACGAAGACGAAGCTCGGCAACCCGGGCGTCCGCGGGCTCGTCGAGCAGGCCGTCAACGCGAAGCTCGCCGAGTTCCTCGAGGAGAACCCGGGCGACGCGCGCCAGATCATCCAGAAGGCCGTCTCCGCCTCGCGGGCCCGCCAGGCGGCGCGCAAGGCGCGCGAGCTGACGCGGCGCAAGAGCGCGCTCGAGAACTCGTCGCTGCCCGGCAAGCTCGCCGACTGCTCGAACCGCGACCCCGACTCCGCCGAGCTCTACATCGTCGAGGGCGACTCCGCCGGCGGCTCGGCCAAGCAGGCGCGCGACCGCAGCTACCAGGCGATCCTGCCGCTGCGCGGCAAGATCATCAACAGCGAGAAGAACCGCATCAACAAGGTGCTCTCGAACAACGAGATCCAGGCGATGATCACCGCGATCGGCACCGGCTTCGGGGACGAGTTCGACATCGCGAACCTCCGCTACAACCGCGTGATCGTGATGACCGACGCCGACGTCGACGGCTCGCACATCCGCACCCTGATCCTCACCTTCCTCTACCGGCAGCTGCCGGAGCTCGTCGAGCGCGGCCACATCTACATCGCCGTGCCGCCGCTCTACCACGTGAAGATCGGCAACCAGGAGATGTACTTCGAGAAGGACTCGCAGCTCGAGGAGCTGCTCGTGCGCGAGCGGATCGAGACGGTGGAGATCGAGGACCGCAACGGCACCGCCGTGAAGCTGACCGAGGCGCGCTGGAAGCGGCTCGGCTCGAGCCTGAACGAGCTCGAGGGCTGGTCGAACCGCCTCCGCGCCGACTTCGGCCCGACCGCGGTCGACTTCGTGATCGGCCAGCGCCTCGTCGAGACCGAGGCCGCTTCGCCGAAGGGCGTCGAGGCCGCGCTGGCCGAGGTGGACGACCCGACGTACGAGACGAAGGTGCTCGAGGCGACGGACGAGACCCTGCGGGTGAAGGTGATCGAGCGCGAGACGTCCACCGCCCGCACCTTCAGGCTTCCCGGCGGCCTGCTCGCCTCGCCGATCTACGGGAACCTGCGCAGGGCGTACGCGAAGCTCGTCGACGCGACCGGGCTGCCGCCGTTCACGCTGCGCCACGGCAAGCGGGTCGAGACCGCGCCCGGCTTCCACGAGCTGCGCGAGGTGGCACTCGACCTGACGAAGGACGGGATGCACGTGAGCCGGTTCAAGGGCCTCGGCGAGATGAACCCAGAGCAGCTCTGGGAGACGACGATGGACCCGGCCCGCCGGATGCTGATCCGCGTCGACGTCGAGGACGCCTCCGCCGCGGACCGCGTGTTCACCACGCTGATGGGCGACCAGGTCGAGCCGCGCCGCAAGTTCATCGAGGAGAACGCCAAGGACGTGAAGTTCCTTGACGTCTAGGGCCGCGCGAGATGTCTGAGGTCGAGACCGGGCCGCTGAACCCCGGCAGGATCGAGGCGCGCGAGCTCGAGCAGGAGATGCGCACGAGCTTCCTCGACTACGCGATGTCGGTGATCGTCGCGCGCGCGCTCCCCGACGTGCGCGACGGGCTGAAGCCCGTGCACCGGCGCGTCCTCTACGGCATGCACGAGAACGGGATGCAGCCGAACCGGCCGTACAAGAAGTGCGCGGTGATCGTCGGCGCGGTGATGGGCGGCTACCACCCGCACGGCGACCAGGCGATCTACGACACGCTCGTCCGGCTCGCGCAACCGTTCTCGATGCGCTACCCGCTCGTGGACGGGCAGGGCAACTTCGGCTCCCTCGACGACGACCCGCCGGCGGCGATGCGCTACACGGAGTGCCGCCTGACCCGGCTCGCCACCGAGCTCCTCCGCGACATCGACGCCGACACGGTCGACTTCGGCCCGAACTACGACGAGTCGCGCAAGGAGCCGACGGTGCTCCCGGCGCGCTTCCCGAACCTGCTCGTCAACGGCGCGGCGGGGATCGCGGTCGGCATGGCGACGAACATCCCGCCCCATCACCTGGCCGAGGTCGTCGACGCGATCGTCGCGCTGATCGACGATCCCGAGACCGACGTCGAGGCGCTGATGAAGCACGTGAAGGGCCCCGACTTCCCGACCGGCGCGATCATCGTCGGGCGGAGCGGGATCCGCGACGCCTACCGCACCGGCCGCGGCCGCATCGTGATGCGCGCCCGCGCCCACATCGAGGAGCTCCGCGGCGGTCGCAGCGCGATCGTGATCACCGAGCTGCCCTACGGCGTGAAGAAGGGCGGCGACGCCGGCGTGATCAAGAAGATCGCCGACCTCGTGCACGACAAGGTGCTGACCGAGATCTCCGACCTCGCCGACCACTCCGACAAGAGCGGGATGCGGATCCAGGTCGAGCTGAAGCGCGACGCCGTGCCGCAGGTGGCGCTGAACAAGCTCTTCAAGCACACGGGCCTCCAGGCGACCTTCGGCTACAACGCGGTCGCTCTCGTCGAGGGCGTCCCGCGCACGCTGTCGCTGCTCGAGCTCGTCCGCCACTATCTCGACTACCAGCGCGAGGTCGTCACCCGCCGCTCCCAGTACGAGCTGCGCAAGGCCGAGGAGCGGGCGCACATCCTCCGCGGCTACCTGATCGCGCTCGACAATCTCGACGAGGTGATCTCGCTGATCCGCGGCGCGGCCGACACCGACGCGGCGCGCGACGGCCTGATGAGCCGCTTCGACCTCACGGAGATCCAGGCCCAGGCGATCCTCGACCTCCGGCTCGCGCGGCTGACCGGGCTCGCCCGCAAGGAGATCGAGGACGAGCACGCCGAGCTCGAGGAGAAGATCGCCGGCCTGCGCGCGATCCTCGGCGACGAGGCCCGGATCGACGCGCTGCTCCGCGAGGAGCTGCTCGCCCTGAAGGCCACCTACGGCCGGCACGACGACCGCCGCACCGAGATCGTCGCCGCCGAGGAGGAGCTCGAGCTCGAGGACATGATCGCGGAGGAGGACATGGTGATCGCGATCACCAAGTCGGGCTACATCAAGCGGCTCCCGGTCACCGCCTACCGCGAGCAGCGGCGCGGCGGGATCGGCGTGATGGGGATGGAGCTGAAGGACGAGGACTTCATCGAGCACCTCTTCGTCGCCTCGACCCACGACTTCCTGCTCTTCGTGACCTCGGTCGGGAAGATCTACCGCCTCAAGGTGCACGAGCTCCCGCTCGGCTCGCGCCAGTCGAAGGGCCGCGCGATCGTCAACCTGCTGCCCTTCCGCCAGGACGAGGTCGTGCGCGCCGTGATCCAGACCAGGGCCTTCGACGAGGCGAAGTACCTCGTGTTCGCGACGCGCAACGGCGTCGTCAAGAAGACCGAGCTCGCGGCGTACAACACGCCGCTCAAGGCCGACGGGATCATCGCGATCAAGATGCGCGAGGGCGACGAGCTCGTCGGGGTGCGCCATTCGTCCGGCGACGACGACTTCCTGATGGTCTCGCGCAAGGGCCAGGCGATCCGCTTCCACGAGAAGGACGTGCGCCCGATGGGCCGCGACGCATCCGGGGTCCAGGGGATGCGGTTGCGCCCCGGCGACGAGGTGATCTCGCTCACGATCGCCGAGGACGACGCCGATCTGCTCGTGGTGACCGAGAACGGGTACGGGAAGCGCACTCGTGTCAGCGACTATCCGGTGAAGGGACGCGGCGGCCTCGGCGTGAAGACCGTCGCGTTGACCGAGTCGAAGGGCCAGCTCGCCGGCGCGCGCGTCGTGCGCGACGGCTACCAGGTGATGCTGATCTCGACGGGCGGCACCGTGATCAAGATGCCGGTCGACGGGATCCGCCGGATGGGCCGGGCGACCCAGGGCGTGATCGTGATGCGTCTCCGCGGCGACGAGATCGTGTCGAGTCTCGCACCCGTCGTGGAGTCGGACGAGCCCGAGCAGGCCCTGGGAGACGCCGAGCCGGCGGCTGCGGCGGAGACGCCCGCGTTCGACGGCGACTTCGGCGACGCCGACGACCTCGACGACGAGGACGACGAGCCGGACGACGACGAGGACGACGAGCCGGACGACGAGTAGGCGCCGGACCTTCCCAAACACCTCGGGCGGCGATATACCTGCGTCTTCCGACGCGACCTCACGCGTCGAAACGAAGGCGGCGAAGGCGGCGATGGCGACCACGCGGCAAGCGGACCTGCTCGAACCCATCAACCTGGCGGACCATCTCGACAAGCTCGAGCTGTATCTCGGCCAGGTCTGCCAGATCGCGGGCATCTCGAAGATGCAGCTCGACTACTGGACGAACAAGGCGCAGATCCCGACGAAGGGCAAGAAGCAGAGGATCTACGACATCGACGCGCTCGAGACCGTGATGCTGATCAAGCAGGCGAAGGACAAGGGGCTGAACCTGGGCGCGGCGATCGACGCCGCCCGCAAGTTCCGAGAGGTCGAGAGCGCCAGGATCTAGTGCGCGTCGCGCAGCTCGTCCGCCGCGACCGCGGGATCGACGGTGTTGACGTAGATCCCGGCGCCGAGCTCGAGCCCGGCCATCACGGTCAGCCTCGGCAGCAGCTCGAAGTGCCAGTGGCCGCCCGTGTGGAGCCACGCGTTGAGAGGCACCGGCCCGCCAACCAGGGCGCGAAGTCGCCGAATCGCGTCGGCCAGCAGCGCTAGTGCGACCTCGAGCCGTGCTCCGAACCCGTCGGGGTCATGCTCGCGCGGGGCGATCAGGAGCTCGTATGGAAGGCGGCCTGCGGGATTTGCGATCACGACGATCCCGTCGCGCTCGACAATGACGTTCTGGTTGCTCGTGACGAGGTCGCACAAGGCGCAGTCGGGGGCGTGGGTGTGCTCGGCTGCGACTGCCGGGGGGACTTCGCCCGTCCAGGCCAGTTGGGTATGGGAGTGCGGGAGGCTCGCGCCGGCTTCGCGGCCCTCGTTGAGGAGCCCGTGCACGTACCCCGGCTCCGCGGCGGCCCGTGCCCGCCACGCTTCGGCGATCAGCGCGACCTCCGCGTCGTCGAGCTCCGCGAGCGAGCGGGCGTGCCGCGGCACGGAGATCACGACCTCCTGCCGCTCGAGCGCGGGGTAGAGGTTCGGGACGACGCGCACCGACCAGCCCGGAGTGTCCGGCTCGCGTCCCGGCGGGCCGATCGCAAACGTCTCGGGCGGCGTGCGGTCCTCGCGACCCTCGCAGAACGGGCAGCGCTCGAGCTCGTCGGCCGACGGCGGCTCGAGGGCCGCGCGGCCGGCGCCGGGACGGCCGGCCCGGGCGGGTGCGATGACGACCTCGCGGCCCGAGATCGGGTCGCGTCGAAGCTCTCCGCTCAGTCGGGGGTGCCCTTCGCCATGAAGGCGCTGTAGAACTCGAGCGGGAGCGGGAACACGATCGTCGAGGAGCCGGCCGCCGAGCTGACCTCGATCAGGGTCTGCAGGTAGCGCAGCTGGAGCGCGACGGGGTGCTCCTCGATCACGAGCGCGGCGTCCTTCAGCCGCTCCGCGGCCTGGAACTCGCCCTCGGCCGCGATCACCTTCGCGCGCCGCTCGCGCTCGGCCTCGGCCTGGCGCGCCATCGCGCGCTGCATCCCACTCGGGATCTCGACGTCCTTCACCTCGACGACCGAGACCTTGATCCCCCACGGCGCCGTCTGCTCGTCGATGATCCCCTGCAGGATCGTGTTGATCTTCTCGCGCTCCGAGAGGAGCTCGTCGAGCACGTGCTGCCCGAGCACCGAGCGCAGCGTGGTCTGCGCGATCTGCGAGGTCGCGGAGAGGTAGTTCTCGACCTGGACGACGGCCTTCGACGGGTCGACGATGCGGAAGTACGCGACGGCGTTGACGCGGGCCGGCACGTTGTCCTTCGTGATCACCTCCTGCGGCGGCACGTTGAGCGTGATCGTCCGCAGGTCGATCCGCACCATCCGGTCGACGATCGGGATCAGGAAGAACAGGCCCGGGCCCTTGGGCGCGCCGAGCAGGCGGCCGAGCCGGAAGATCACGCCCCGCTCGTACTCGCGGACGACCTTGATCGCTGCGAACAGGAACAGGACGATCAGGAAGACGACGATGATCGCCGCGAGGATCCCGGCGATGGTGCCTGAAGCTGCGACCATGCCGTGATCCTACTCGGGGCTGACGGTCAGCACGAGGCCGTCCCGTCCGACGATGCGAACCGAGTCGCCGTCGCGTAGCTGTTCGCCGTGGGCTGCGTGGGCCTGCCAGAGCGCACCGTCGACGTAGACGAACCCGTCTCGCACCTCTCCCACCTCGCCGATCATCAGCTGCGGGCCGACGCGCACCGGCTGCCGCTTCGCCCTCACCGCCTTCGCGATCAGGAACGCCCAGAAGAGGCCGAGGACCACCGCGATCGAGATCACGAGCGGGAACGAGGTCTTGTACGGCGCCGGCGCGTTGTGGAAGAGCAGCAGCATCCCCGTCGCCAGGGAGATCAGCCCCGCGACCGTGAGCACGCCGTGGGAGGTGACGTGGGCGTCGGCGACGAAGAGGAACACGCCGAGCAGGATCAGCAGGATCCCGCCCCAGCTGAACGGCAGCACCGAGAAGCCGAAGAGCGCGATCACGAGGGCGACGGCGCCGAGCGCGCCGGGCAGCACGACGCCCGGGTGGAAGATCTCGAAGCCGATCCCCGCGATCCCGGCCAGGAAGAGCAGGGAGATCAGGTTCGGGTCGATCAGCGTGTTGAGGACGCGGTCGAAGAAGCTCATCGAGACGTTGTCGATCTGAGCGCCTGCGAGGTGGAGCGTGTAGCCCTTCGGGACGGTCTTGTAGCCGTCGGACTTGACGAGGAGCGCGGGCAGCGTCGGCGCGATCATGTCGATCACGTTCATCTGCAGCGCCTCGCCCGCCGTGAGGTTCGACGCCTTCCGCACCGCCGCGTCCGCCCAGACGGCGTTGCGGCCGTGGCTCTTCGCGAGCGCGCGCAACGAGGCGGCCGCGTCGTTCACGACCTTGCGGCGCAGGTCGCTGCCGATGTTCGCGCCGCTCGAGTCGATCGGGGTCGAGGAGCCGATGTTCGTCTGGGGCGCCATCGCGAGCAGGTCGGCGGCCTGCGAGATCCAGACGCCGGCCGAGGCGGCCCGCGCGCCCTCGGGCGAGACGTAGACGATCACGGGGATCGGGCTCGCGAGCTCGTCCTGCACGATCTTCCGCATCGAGTCGGAGAGGCCGCCCGGAGTGTCCAGCACGATCACGGCTGCGCCGTAGCCGTTCTTCGCCGCGCGCTTCAGCTGATCCGAGAGGTAGCTCTGCGTGACCGGGTTGACCTCGGTGTCGAAGTGGATCGCAAGCACCCGCGGCGTCGCGGCGTGGCCGGGCGCCGCGAGGGCGAGCAGAGCCGCCGCCGCGGCGAGCGAGACGACGACCCGGCGCAAAAGACCTGCGTCCACTGCAGTTTGAGCGTAGCAGGGAAGGGGAGTTGCCCCTACTCTGGAAAAGGGTCACCTTGTGCGCACTTTTCTCGTAGCCGCAGTGCTGCTGCTCGCGTCCGCGGGCGCCGCGCATGCCACGGACGTGACGATGGTCGTACGGGACGTGCCGCTACACGGCGGCCGCTCGCTCGCAGCGGCTCCTCCGGCCCGTTTCGACATGGTCGGCCTGCATTGGCAGGGAACGGGCACGCCGCTCTTCCGCACGCGGAGCCTCGCCGGGCGCTGGAGCGCGTGGCTCGCGGGCGACGACGACTGGGGGCGCGACGACAGCGGCTGGCGCAAGGGCAACGCCGAGTGGACGGGAACCGCCGATGCGATCCAGTACCGGCTGCAGGGGAAGGTGACGGCCCTGCGCGCGTACTTCCTCTGGAGCCCGATCGTGAAGATCCAGTCGCGGCGGCTCACGATCGCCGGCTCGCCGACGATCATCCCGCGCGAGTCATGGGGCGCGGACGAGTCGATCCGCCGCGACAAGGTGCCCCGCTACGCGCCCGCGCTCCGCTTCGTCGTGATCCACCACACGGTGAACACCAACAACTACACGCCCGCGGAGTCGGCGGCGATCGTCCGCGGCGACTACGTCTACCACGTGAAGGGCAACGGCTGGGACGACATCGGCTACAACTTCCTGGTCGACAAGTACGGCCAGGTCTTCGAGGGCCGCTACGGCGGCGTCGACAAGCCGGTCGTCGGCGCCCACGCGCTCGGCTTCAACAACGGCTCGGTCGGGATCGCCGTGATCGGCGACTACGACACGGTGCAGATCTCCGCCGCTGCGCGCGCCGCGCTCGTGAAGCTGCTGGCCTGGCGCCTCGACGTGGCCCACATCGACCCGCTCTCGTTCGTCAACGTGATCTCCGGCGGGAACCAGAAGTTCCCGAAGGGGATCCCGGTCAACCTGCGCGCGATCTCGGGGCACCGCGACGTCTACTTCACCGACTGTCCGGGCAACGCGCTCTACAACGAGATCCCGTCGATCGCCAAGAGCGTCGCCGCGACCGGCGGGCCGAAGCTGTACGCGCCGCTCGTGCAGGGCAAGCCCGGGAAGCTGCTCACGTTCACGGGAAAGCTGTCGACTCCCCTGCCGTGGCGCGTCACGATCGCGGACAAGACGGGCGCGAGCGTGGCGAGCGGCGGAGGCACCGGCACCTCGGTCTCGTGGAGCTACGACTCGAGCAAGGCCGCGCCGGGGAGCTACGCGTGGACGATCGCGGCCGGCACGTCGGTGCGGCCCGCGACCGGCGCGTTCACGGTGAAGAAGGGCCCGCCGGCACCCCCGCCGCCGGTGATGCTGTTGACCTCGATGGCCGTGAGCCCCGCAGCGATCAGCCCGAACGGCGACCTCGTGGACGACTCGGCGACGGTCTCGTACACGCTCACGAGCATCGCCTCCGTGACGGGAACGCTCGTGAACGCGGCCGGGGTGACGATCGAGACCCTCTTCGACCAGGCGCTGCCGGCCGGCAAGCAGAGCTTCGTGTTCGCCGGCAACGGCGTCGCCGACGGCCCGTACACGATCGCCCTCACCGCGACGCCTGCCGAGGGGGCGCCGCAGACGGTGAGCCAGCCGATCACGATCGACCGGACGCTCGCGAGCTTCGCGATCACACCGGCGTTCTCGCCGGCCGGAAACGGGCCGGCGAAGCTCCTCACGGCCACCTTCCAGCTCTACTACCCGGCGAGCGGGGTCTTCCAGATCCTCGACGAGAACGGGAACGTGATCGCGACCCCGTTCACGGGGCCGCTCGACGCGGGCCCGCAGACCCTCACCTGGAGCGGGGCGATGCCGGACGGGAGCACCGTGGCCGACGGCAGCTACACGGCGGCGCTCGTGCTCGACGAACCGTCCGGCCCGGTCACGCACGCGGCCCCGTTCGTCGCGGACTCGACCGCGCCGACGCTGACCCTCGTCTCCGCCCGCTCGCTCGAGTTCCGGGTCAGCGAGCCAGGCACCGTGACCCTCACCGTGCGCGGCTCGCCGTGGCGGCGCTACGTGAAGACGGTCAAGGAGGCGGGTCTCGTCTCGTTCTGGATCTCGTCGCCGCAGCCGACGCGGTTCACCGCCGTGGCCACCGACGCGGTCGGGAACACGAGCACGGCGGTTCTCCACCTGTAACGGGCGCCGTAGACTTACGGCGATGCAACCGCCGCGTCGCCGTTCCCGTCCAATTGGACAACCGCTTCGGCCGGACCCGCCGCTGCGATACGAAAGGCTGAGCGACCCGATTCTCGTGCGACGAGCAAAAGACGGAGACGACAGGGCGCTCGCCGCGCTGTGCGAGCGGCACGCGCCCGCGGTCGAGCGGCTCGCGCGGCAGATGCTCCGCGACCCCGAGGACGCCCGCGACGCCGCCCAGGAGTCGCTCGCGAAGCTGTGCACGCGGATCCGCCAGTTCCGCGGCGAGTCGCAGTTCTCGACCTGGCTGCACCGGCTCGTCGTCAACACCTGTCGTGACGCGTTCGCCCGCAACGGCGCAAGCGCGTGCGAGCCGCTGCGCGAGGACCTCCGCCCCGCCCGCGACGGCGACCCCGTCTCCGCGGCCGCCGCCACGGAGCTGCGCTCCGAGCTCGGCGCCTGCCTCGCCGGCATCTCGCCGGTCCAGGCGCGGGTGGTGGTGCTGAAGGACGCGTTCGACTTCTCGTTCGAGGAGATCTCGTCTGCCACCGACCTTCCCGTCGGCACCGCCAAGTCGCACGCACACCGCGGCCGCCGGCGGCTGCGCGAGTCGATCGAGCGCGGCGCGGCATGATGCTGACCGTTCCGTTCGGGCGGGCGGAGATCGAGGCGATCATTCCCCACCGCGAGCCCTTCCTGCTGATCGACGAGGTCGTCGAGCTCGTTCCCGGCGCCCGCGTTGCCGCGCGCAAGCACCTCACGGGCGAGGAGTGGTGGTGGCCCGGCCACTTCCCGGAGAGGCCCGTGATGCCCGGGGTGCTCACGGTCGAGGCGATCGCGCAGTGCGGAGCGGTCGCGGTGCTCGCCGAGGAGGCGAACCGCGGCAAGCTCGCGTTCTTCGCCGGGATCGACGACGTCAAGTTCAAGCGCATCGTCGAGCCCGGCGACACGCTCGACCTCGTCTGCGAGATCGTTGCGGTGCGCGGCCCGATCGGGAAGGGCAAGGGGACGGCGCACGTCGACGGCGAGCTCGCCTGCTCCGGGACGTTCACCTTCTTCGTCGGAGACGCGCCGTGATCGGCGCGGCGGGCGCCCGGGTCTCGATCACCGGGCTCGGCTGCAACGTGCCGGCCAAGGTGGTCACGAACGACGACCTCTCCCTCACGCTCGACACCTCCGACGAGTGGATCCGGACGCGGACCGGGATCCGCGAGCGCCGCGTCGCCACCCGGGAGGAGGCGCTCTCGGACGTCGCGATGCCCGCGTGCCTGGCCGCGCTGGCGCAGGCCGGCGTGAGCCCGGCCGACCTCGACCTGATCATCGTCGCGACGGTCACGCCCGACATGACGTTCCCGTCGACCGCGGCGATCGTCGCGGACCGGCTCGGCTCTCCGGACGCGGCCGCGTACGACCTCTCGGCCGGCTGCACCGGCTTCATGTACGCGCTGGCGCAGGGGTACGGAATGCTCGCCGGCGGGCTCTCGCAGCGCGCGCTGATCGTCGGCGGCGACCTGCTGTCGAAGCTCCTCGACTGGACCGACCGCTCGACATGCGTGCTGTTCGGCGACGGCGCCGGGGCCGTCGTGCTCGAGGCGGTCGACTCGGGCGGGTTCCTGGCGTTCGAGCTCGGCGCCGACGGCGCCGGCGGCGCGAACCTGTGGCTCCCCGGCAGCGGCTCGCGCTACTTCGAGGACCCTGCGAATCTGCTCAAGATGAACGGCCGCGAGGTGTTCAAGTTCGCGACGAGGGTGCTCGTCAGCTCCGCGGAGGCCGTGCTCGACCGCTGCGGGCTCACGGCCGCCGACGTGGACGTGTACGTGCCCCACCAGGCGAACGTGAGGATCATCGACCATGCTGCGAAGAAGCTCGGCTTCCCCGACGAGAAAGTGGTGGTGAACGTCGACCGGTACGGGAACACCTCGTCCGGGTCGATTCCGCTCGCGTTGCAGGACGCCGCAGCGGACGGACGGGTGCGGCCGGGCCGGCTCGTGCTGATGACCGGGATGGGTGCGGGCCTCACGTGGGGCTCGAGTCTGATCGAATGGACGAAGGAGATGGCGGCATGAGGCGGGCGAACAGCGACATGCGGCGTGCGAAAGGTCCCCCCACGCTCAAGGAGATGGCAGGATGACTGGCAAGATTGCGTTTTGCTTCCCCGGGCAGGGCTCGCTCGAATCGGGGATGGGCCGGGAGATCGCGGAGGCGGTGCCCGAGGCGATGGCGGTCTTCGACGCGGGCAGCGAGGCCTCCGGGCTCGACCTCCGCAAGCTCTGCTTCGACACGCCCCTCGCAGACATGGTGGAGACCGAGGTTCAGCAGCCGGCGCTGGTCGCGACGAGCCTGGCGGTCCTGGCGGCGATTCGCGCCCGCGGGATCGAGCCGGACTTCGTCGTCGGCCATTCGGTGGGCGAGTTCGCGGCGCTGGCTGCCGTCCGGGCGATCGGGACCGCCGCGGCGATCGGGCTCGTCCGCGAGCGCGGGCTCGCGATGGCCGAGGCGGCGCGGAAGCATCCGGGCGCGATGGCGGCGATCCTCGGGCTCGACGACGAGATCGTCGAGACGCTCTGCCGGAAGATCCTCGGCGTGTGGCCTGCCAACTACAACTGTCCGGGCCAGATCGTCGTCTCGGGCGAGCACACGGCCGTGGACGAGTGCTGCACCGAGGCCGAGTCGGCGGGGGCCCGCCGGACGATGAAGCTCAAGGTCTCGGGCGCGTTCC
>Ga0335080_10004725_pt1 | contig 13886 bp, 14 predicted proteins | sample Lox_Sample_34_FD_206720 | JGI IMG/M metagenome (GOLD analysis project Ga0335080, IMG submission 206720) | Soil microbial communities from Loxahatchee National Wildlife Refuge, Florida, United States - Lox_Sample_3.4 | ecosystem: Environmental > Terrestrial > Soil > Wetlands | place: USA... | reverse complement strand
AGCCAGTGATGATTTGGATCAATCAGCGGCGAATAAAACGGCGAAAGATATGGTCCCCACGCATAGAGTGTGCCTTCAAACGCGCGGAGTGTTGCGTAAATTCCGAATCCGCCCAGCAGAATCCACACCGGAAGAAGTTCGACCCACCAGGAATCGCGGCGCAGTGTAGCGCCCAGGCGCGACTCCGGCAGAGTGGTTGGCGACCCAGCCATCTAGTGACCTCCCAAGCGGCGACAGCAAACGCATCCAAATGAAGCAGACGAATTATAAGCAAAACGGGTTGCGAGGGCGAATTTACAAAATGGTCTGAATCTCGGGGTCAAGAGCGATATGCGTACTTGCGACGCCATTCACCGAAAATTTCGCGACAGTGGGGTCGGGCGATTCCGAGAACTTGAAGAACCGGCTGATGTGGTAGTCCTCGTCGTATGCCGAGAAAATTCGCTCCGTTTCAGCGGAGGAGAGGCCAAACGCCGAAAGCGCTACTGGCTTGCTGAATTCGCCTCCCAGCGCGATGTAGCGGTCCACCAGTTCGCCCAGCGGCATCATTGGAGCACGTTGTGCTGAGGGCGAAGGCATGGCGTATTCACGGGCTGCAGTCTAGCGCCCCAATTTGCAGATGAAAAGAGATTCGGTAAGATGCTTGCCTACGCCCAACGTATAGGAGGATTGCTCATGAGCATCGCCGCAGGTCAGAAAGCGCCGGACTTTACTCTGCAAAATCAGGACAAGAAGGAAGTAAAACTCTCGGATTTTGCGGGCAAGAAAAATGTCGTGCTGATGTTTTATCCGCTTGATTGGAGCCCGGTCTGCACGAACGAGCACGCCTGCTTCGTCAACGATATGAAACAGTTCGAAACGCTTGACGCGGAAGTCCTCGGTGTGAGTGTGGACAGCGTCTGGTCCCACAAAGCCTACGCCGACAAAATGGGCATCCACTATTCGCTGCTGGCCGACTTCCATCCGAAAGGCGCCATGAGCGACAAATACGGCGTCTATCTTTCCGACAAAGGCATCACCGCGCGCTCCATCATCATCGTCAACAAAGACGGCAACGTGGCTTGGCGTAAGGACTACGAGATCCTCACCGTTCCCGACGTCAAAGAAGTCGCCGCCGCTCTCTCCAACGTCAAAGCCGCCACCGCTTAGAAAATTCTGGGGGATCCTTGTATGGGCGCAGCTTCATCCTGAGCCTCGAAGGAATGCTGCCCCTTTCGGCGAGATCACAGACCCAATCACTTGCTGCTGACATCGTTCTTCGCGACTACTCCGCCCTTCATCACAAATTTAACCGATTCCAGCACCTTCACATCACTTAGCGGATCTCCGCTCACCGCAATCAGATCCGCGTAGTGTCCGGGCTCCAGCGCGCCAACCTTCGCCGACCACCCCAGCGCGTCCGCCGACGTAATCGTCGCCGCCCGAATCGCATCCAACGGCTGCATGCCCCATTCCACCATCTTCGCGAACTGCTTCGCGTTGTCCCCGTGCGGATACACGCCTGCATCCGTCGCAAACCCCATCTTGCAGCCCGCCTGAAACGCCTTCCGGAAATTTTCCCGTTGCAACCGTCCCAGCTTCTTTTCTTTTTCGATGGACTCCGGCAGCATCCCCGCCTTCGCGCCTTCCTGCAAAATGTAGTCGTCGTTGTAAATATCGAAGTCCAGCCACGTGCCACGCTGCTTGGCCAGCGCAATCCCCTCGTCGTCAATCAAGCTGCTGTGCTCGATCGTGTCGATTCCCGCACGAATCGCATCCTTGATGGACTGCGTTCCGTGCGCATGCGCCGCCACTCTCCGCCCGAGCTTGTGCGCTTCCTCCGCAATCGCCTGCATCTCTTCGAGCGTGTACTGCGGCGTCCCCGGCTGGTCACCTTTGCTCAGCACTCCGCCGGACGCGCAAATCTTGATCACATCGGCTCCATACTTAACGACTTCCCGTACCTTCGCTCGCGCTGCCCACGGCCCATCCGCCACACCTTGATCCCTAAAATGAAATTCGTACGGCAAGAGATTGTTGTCGCAGTGCCCTCCCGTGATTCCCAGTGGCGGCCCGGACACCAGCATCCGCGGCCCTTCAATTTCGCCGGCGTTGATTCCGTCGCGCACGGCCACATCCGTGAAGCTGCTCGCGCCCACATTGCGAACCGTGGTGAAACCCGACCGCAAAGTGAGCCGTGCGTTCTTCACGCCGGTCACCGCCTCGCGCGGCGCAGAAATTCCCAGCCCCTCGTAGCCTGTGGAATTGGGATCCGTCGTGATATGCGTGTGCACGTCAATCAAGCCCGGAAGACACGTTGCCGTCGACAAGTCCACCACGGCCGCACCGGCCGGCGGTTTCGTGCTCGCGGCTGGTCCGACCGCCGTGATCGTTCCCGACTCATCGAACACCACGACCTGATCCGTCAGCATTCGCCCCGCGCGCACATCCAGCAATTTCCCGCAGCGCACCGCTCCAGGCTCCGCTTGCGCTGCCGGCGCCAACACCAGCGCGCACAATAGCCCGAACCAGCCAAACGCAATCTTCCGCATTGAGTTCTCCTGAACGTCGAAATTTGCGTAGGAGAATATCTCGCCGCGGCGATTTTGCAAATATCCGATGAGGTTTACCGCGTGTATTTGGCGCGATCTTCTTGCGCAGGCTGCTTTTTCCCGGGCCCGTGCTGTGCGAGAATTTCGCGATGCCCGCGAATCCTCGTCAGACGAAAATCTTGTTTGCCGCGCTCCTTGTGCTCGCCGCCGTAGCGATTGCTTACGCTGTTTCCGAAAATCGTCCGTGGCGTGTTCCCGAAGAAGCTAAGCAACGCCGGAATCCCATTCCACCCTCAGCTGCCGCGCTGGCCGCCGCCAAATCCATCTATTCCGACAAATGCGCCAACTGCCACGGGGACACCGGCAAAGGCGACGGCGCCGATGCCAAGAGCTACTACCCCAATCCGTCCAACCTCTCCGATCCTTCGCACCTGAACACCGTCACCGATGGCGAGCTTTTCTACAAAATCAGCGAAGGCCACAAGCCCATGCCCACCTTTAAACGCAAACTCAGCGAAGAACAGCGCTGGCAACTCGTCCTGCTCCTCCGCTCTTTCGCTGCAGCCAGCTCTCCAGCAGGCCACACCCAGCCATAACGCCGCCCACGCAGCCTTCCTCTTTGTGTCTCTGTGTTTAATTGTTTCTAATCCCTGAGAACCATTACGACCGGAAAATGAGCCAAAGCAGTTCGCCATTAAAAAACAAAATCGCCGCCGCCACAATCCACGCCAGCACTGCCGTCAGCTTTGAATTTGCGAACTCGCCCATCTTCTCTCGGTCACCCGTAAACTGAATCAGCGGAATCACCGCAAACGGTAACTGAAAACTCAGCACGACCTGACTCAAGATCAGCAGCGAAGTGACTTTGCTCTCCCCGGCAATCCCGATCACCAGCACTGCCGGCACAATCGCCAGCACTCGCGTAATCAGCCGCCGCATCCACGGCTTCAGCCGGATGTCCAGAAAGCCTTCCATTACAATCTGTCCGGCGAGCGTCCCTGTCAGCGTCGAATTCTGCCCCGACGCCAGCAGCGCGCAGGCAAACACCGTGCTCGCCAAACTGACGCCCAGCACCGGGCTCAGCAACTTGTACGCATCCGCAATCTCCGCCACGTCGTGCAACCCTCTCGTGTGAAACGCCGCCGCACCCAGCACCAGGATCGCCGCATTGATGAACAGCGCAAACCCCAACGCGACAGTCGAATCGAAAATTGCGAAGCGAATCGCCTCGCGCCGTTCTCCCGTCGACCTTCCAAACGCCCGCGTCTGCACCACGCTTGAATGCAAATACAAATTGTGCGGCATCACCGTCGCACCCAAAATCCCAATCGCGATGTACAGCATGTCCCGATTCCGCAGAATCTCAGCTCGCGGAATCAGCCCAGCCATCGCTTCGTGCCAGATCGGATGCGCAAAGAAAATCTCGTACACGAAACATCCTGCGATCGTCGCAATCAGCGTCACCACAAACGCTTCAATCAATCGGAACCCGCGCCCTTGCAGCGCCAACACAATCAACACATCCAGCCCGGTGATAATCACGCCAACCAGCAGCGGCAACCCAAACAACAGCTTAAGCGCCACCGCCGATCCCAACACTTCCGCCAGATCACACGCCGCAATCGCAATTTCGCACACCACCCACAGCCCAATCGTAGTGCTGCGCGAATAGTGTTCCCGGCAAGCCTGCGCCAAATCGCGTCCTGACGCGATTCCCAGTTTCGCGCTCAATGCCTGCAGAAACATCGCCATCACGTTGCTGATCAAAATCACGCTGAGCAGCGTGTACCCGAACTTCGACCCGCCGCCGATGTCCGTCGCCCAGTTGCCGGGGTCCATGTAGCCGACCGCCACAAGGTAACCCGGCCCGGCGAACGCCATAATTTTCCGGATCCACGACGCCCCGTGTGCAACAGGAATGCTGCGGTGCGCTTCCGGTAGCGAGGGTGCGGTGGCCCGGCCGGAAGCAGAGAGCCGCCTCGCCGCGCCTGCTTCGGCGCTGCTTACGGCTTCGGGCTGGACCTGCGGAGGCATACTATAGGACATCTTTTGTGTTAACTATGGTGAATATCACGTAGAAACTACATTTAACCAATGCCAATGTCAATAGGACTGTTGCTGTATCTTTCGGCAAGTGCCTCGGTCCATCCTCGCCCCCCGAAAAATGTCCTGGTTGGCCATACACGAGGCGAACGCCAGTGTGATACCTTCAGGCCCTTCGTCTTTCGCCAGACTTATCAGTGCGACACAACAGGGAACTGCACAAGAGGAGACCGCATGGAAGAGCAACCGCGCCCGTTGCCGGGCCAAGTGCAAATTAAAGCCGACGAAAAGGAATTACAGGGGCAGTACAGCAACCTGGTCATGGTTCATCACAATATGGAAGAATTCACGCTGAACTTCATCTATATTTTCCCCAACGGCCAGCAAGGCAAACTGCTTAGCAGCATGATCGTCAGCCCGGGCCACGCCAAGCGCATCCTGAAAACTCTCGAGGAAAACATCGGCCGCTACGAGGCGCAGTTTGGCCCCATCAAAGAGCCTTCCGCTGGCATGGTTCCGCCACCTCCGAATGTGGGCTTCGTGCAGTAGGTTCTTGCTCACTCCCCAGTTTTGGTGGACAACACCTGCAGCAAACGCGTGGTGGTAAGCCACGGCTGGCTGCCGGCAAGAACTCCGCCTTGGAAAATCTCGACTTGCTCTCCGGGCAGTGTGCCAACGGGTTGCGCTTGATTCACCTGCCGAGTCGAGCCGTGCTGGCCAGCCGCCCGCCGCGTGCTACCGCCTCCGAAGAGTAGCGCAAAACTGCGAGCTAATCCCTTCACCTTCGCGTGCGATTCCCCTGAGCCGCCCCGAACTCGCACTTTTCGTGTTTCTCGCTGTTGCGGACCGCGCAGCCTCATCGTAAAATGCCAAGTGTTGTTCCTCGGTACGCGAGGGCCTGTAGCTCAGGTGGCTAGAGCGCGCCCCTGATAAGGGCGAGGTCGGTAGTTCAAGTCTACCCAGGCCCACCATTCCACAGTTGCTTGTTTCTGTCGGCCTCGAAATTTTGCGGGCAGCGACCTAGAGCTCCTCGCTTGACATGTGTTCCACATGTGTTTATGCTTGCAGCATGTCCAAGATGATCCAAGTGCGCAATGTTCCCGACACGGTGCATCGTACGCTGAAGGCACAGGCCGCGCTGGCGGGAATGTCGCTCTCTGATTTTCTTCTGGCTGAGCTCCGCCATGTTGCCGAACGGCCTACTCTCGCGGAACTCCGGGAACGTGTGCGCCATCGCTCACGTACTTCGGTGTCGATGCCCGCGGCGGAAGCCGTTCGCAGCGAGCGAGACACGCGGTGATCGTTCTCGACGCCTCCGCCGCGATTGAGTGGCTCCTTCAGTCGCCCACCGGAGTCAAGATCGATCAGCGCTTTGTCTCCGAGTCTCTGCACGCTCCTCATCTGCTCGATGTTGAAGTCGCCCAGGTATTGCGTCGTTATGTGCGAGAGAAGATGCTTACGGAACAGCGGGGGCAGGAAGCCCTCGAAGACTTCGGCGACTTGCCGCTGAATCGCTATCCGCATGATTTTCTGATTCCGCGTATCTGGGAACTCCGCGGGACACTTACGGCCTATGACGCCGCGTATGTAGCCCTCGCTGAGCTACTCGGCGCCCCCCTTCTGACTTGCGACCGCAAGATCGCCTTCGCCCCGGGACACCATGCCAAAATCGACGTCGTGTAAGTTCAGTGGATCATCCCGCTTTCAATAAAAAGTGGCGCTAGCGCTGCAGTTTCCCTCGGCGCCCTGAATTGCCACGTAAAAATTACGTACCACTGTACTTATTTGCACTTTTTTTTCTGTTTTGTTTTGACTCGGCCAAAACGCACTTCTACACTTGAACCTTCGGCGTGGTTCGGGTCCCGCAGAAGGAAAGGTCCAAAGGGTCTAGCTCGTGTATCGACGGCTGTTGGTGCTCCTGTGCGTCGCGGGTGTGTTTGCGGCAATCTCGTCCGCGCAAGTTACAAGTCAGGTAGCGCCACCAACTCCGTCCTCGGCTCCGCCTGCATCCTCTACCGCTGCGATTCTCGCTTCGCCAAATGCCTCAGGCGTCCCGCCTCTACGCGTTCCGTCCGGCAGCATTCTTACTTTCTACTTGCAGACGCGTCTTCGCCCTGTTGCCGAAGATCCCCTCGACGCGCTGCCGCAGGGCACCATGGTGCATGTCAAATTGCTCCGCCCCATCGATTCCACACTTGATCGCGACGGCAGCGAGTTTCACGGCTGGATAGTCTCCGACCTCGCCTTGGGTGATGGCGTGGTCATTCACGCCGATTCAGAAGTGCGCGGGCTGCTCGTCCTGCTGCGCAGTAAAAATCATCCCGATGGTTTCCGTTACGAGTTACTGCTGACGGAACTTACCGATCACGGCAAGTCTTACCCTCTAACCGCGTCCTTGAATCCGTCTTTCTTCGACGCTTCGTCGTCTTCCACGGCGACAAAAGTCGCTGCTAAAGAATCGGCCAAGCCGGCTGCTACCGGCAATACGAAGATTCCTGTAGCAACGCCTCAATGAAAACCTGTACTTTGCGCGCCCCCGGAAGGCTGACGCCGCGAGAACTTTCCGCATCAATCTAACTGGCAACATCGCCGCTAGTCACTTTCTTTATATCACCGAGAAGAGTTTTCCGGTTCTGGTACTGTGAGATCTGGTGCGCCGAATTCTCGTAACTTCCGGCTAAGCCTTTTAACTCATTACACTTCGCGAGTTCTGCTCCGCTTCGCAAAACTCTGGCACTCCGTCTGCTTCTCTACCGGGCACTCGGCCAAATATCCGAGGAGGATACAGAAAATGAAGAATGCATGGCGTTTCGGTTTGTCCAGCTTGGCAGGTTTGGTTCTCGTAGGCGGCGCTCTCGCTCTGCCTCCGGCGCAGTCGGCCCAGTCTCAGGAACCGTCGCAGTCCACCGCGCAGACGCAGTCCGTCTCCGGCAAGATTGCTTCCGTCGATCGCAACTCTTTCACGTTGACCGTCGGTTCCGCGATGGAGCAGAGCTCGCAATCTTCGCAGACTCCTTCCAGCGCCCGCACCATGACCTTCTCGATTGACAAGAACACCACCGTGGAAGGCACCCTCAAGGTCGGTTCGAACGCCGACGTTACCTATCGCAGCGACAACGGCTCCAACGTCGCCATCAGCGTCCACGTTACTCCTTGATTCGGTTCGCTGACAGTCGCGTTACAACGCACTGAGCTGTAGTTCACTTTAACTCCGTCCAGCTTGTCTCGGGACTCTTCAAACTCCTCGCACTCCTCCTATTTGAGGGGTCCCAAGACAAGCGTAGTAGACCTTCGGCCTTCTCCGTCGTTCCCGCTCCTCGCCCGATTTCCTCGCACACGAAGTCGCCGCTCATTTGCTATGCTCGCCCTGGCGCATGAAAACGTTTCAGTATACTTCCGAGTTGTGGCTCGCTCGCCCCATTCAGGAAGTCTTTGCTTTTTTCTCCAGTGCTGCCAATCTCGAAACACTCACTCCGCCTTGGCTCCACTTCCACGTTCTCACTCCCGATCCGATCGTTATGGCTGTTGGCACCCGCATCCAATATCGTTTGCGCCTGCGTGGGTTCCCGATCCGCTGGGAAAGCAAAATCACCGCTTGGGAACCACCGCATCGTTTCGTGGACCAGCAGGTCTGCGGTCCCTATCGCCTCTGGTATCACGAACACACCTTTTTCGAGCGCGATGGCCGAACTTGCGTCCGCGATCAGGTCACCTATGCCGTAACCGGCGGCGCGCTGATCAACTCACTCTTGGTTGCGCCCGACGTCCGCCGCATCTTTGCCTTCCGCACCGAAAAGCTCCGCGAACTTTTCCCCGACGCTTTGGCGTAGCAAAAAGCGTGGAAGTATTCTCATCGACGGTTCCTCCGATATGAAGTGCCGCGTCTCGACGGTGCTTTTCTAGCGGTGCGACTAGCGTCGAGAACGACCATTTGCAGGAGTTCTGCTAGGCGGCGAACAATCGTTTCGCGGCTTACCGCTACTTCTTTGCATTGCCAAACAGGCATTCTTCGGCGTAGGCTCCCTTTACTTGCCTCTCCCACTATTCGCCTTCGGGAGGTTGTCCCATGGCCGTCGATCCCAGGAAAGTCGTCCGTCGCCTGTATGAGGAAGTGTGGAACCAGCGCAAACTGGAAACCGTCAGCGAGCTCATCGCTCCCACTCATGCGCTGAACGACCCGCATCTCGCCGGCTCCGCGGTCGGTCCCGAGGCCTACAAGGGCATCGTCGCGCGCTTCATCGCCGCATTTCCGGATTTGCGCTTTTCTGTCGAGGACTTTATCACCGAAAAAAACAAGGTGGTCGCCTGTTGGACCTTCTCCGGCACTCACAAACGCGAATATCGCGGTGTGCCTCCCACCAACAAGAAGATCTCCTTCGATGGCGTCACCGTCAACCACGTATCCAACGGAAAAATCATCGAGTCCTTCGTCACCATGGACTACTTCAGTCTCATGCAGCAGCTCGGTGTTCTTCCGTCCAGCGTGGAAAAAAGCTTTCGTTCCGCGATTCCCGGCGACTGAACCCCATTTTTGGATTTGCTCTGTGCGCTTCTGGTGCTTTCGGTTTGGCGAAGCGTTTCTCCGCCCTTTCTCACGCCCAGGTGATCGTTAATTCCGCGTACTCTCGTTCGTCGGAAATCGGTACTGTGAATTTCACCGCAATGTCCCGCGCTCCGGAGATCTCCAGTGCTTTACGAAAAAATCCGATAATCCCGTAACCCATGATTTCGTGGCGCTTGCGCAAACCCAGGTATCGGATTGTCGCTCCATTTGACTCATGCGCCTGCGGCAGAATTTCAATGCCCTGGTAATACGTGGCATGCACTGCCGCGATCCGTTTCACCACAAACATCGGCGACCCGTACTTAATGAACACGCGGTAGATTCCTTGTAACTGCGCTTCGATGACCTTTTCTGCTCGCGTGATCAGCACTTCGCGCACTCCGTTCGCGGTCTCACGAATGTCCGCCTCAAGAAACTCGGCGAAAGCATCCACCGGATACCAGCTCGACGCGGAGATCCGACTCTCGAAGATGTTCCGCGTTTCTTCGCTCACGTTCCGCAGGATCTTCTGGAACTCGGCTTCGCCGCCGCGTGCTTTGATCGCCTTCATCGAATCAATCAACACGGTCCCTTTGATTTCCGCCATTCGTCTTCTCGAACTCCAGCGTAGCGTTCCGGGAAAGGCTCAGACCAACTTACAACGCCCCGCCTTATCCACTAGCCCTTGCTTCCGGCTGCGTGTCCCGATAGGCATTGTCTTTCGTTCTCTAACCGTCGGAAGAACGCCCGATGCCCATCTGTCCGTACGGGCAATGACGACAAGAGCAAACTAGTACGCGCGATGCATTCGGGATAGCGGTTCGCCACCCTAACATTGTTTCAGCGACCTACCGGAGCCGACGGAGCACTTGTGTCATGAAACCCTCAAAAGGCGCGGCCATCTTGTTTACCCTGTTTGGTTTGGTCTTCCTCCTTCCCGGCCTGTCTTTTCTCTTCAGCGTTCTCACGAAGAGCCCTAATGTCTCGGTCAATACCCTCACCGGTCTGATCATCGCCTCGTTGATTAGCTCTATCGGGGCCGGTTTGATTTTCGTTGCCTTCAGCGGCTACCGACGCATGCAACAGCTCGCTGCGGTAGAAGAAGCCAACCCAACCTCGCCATGGCTTTGGAAGCCCGATTGGGCCGCCAGCCGTGCCAACAGCCAAAACAAAGGCAAGGAAATCCTGCTCTGGGTTATTTGCATCTTCGTCAACGCGATTTTGCTTCCTCCTACACTCAATCTCCTGCCCGGCATGTTGAGCAAGCTCGACCCGCGCGCTTTCGTCTTTCTCGCTTTTGACGCCGTGGGCGCCATTCTTTTCGCCTATGCCGTGCGCGCTACGCTCCGCCGCAAGCGTTTTGGCAAAACCTACTTCGAGTTTGACTCGCTGCCATTCTCTGCCGGCGGCCGGCTTACAGGAAGAATTCATCTTCAGCTCAAGACCACCGCCGAGCACGGAATTGATTTGACGCTCTCTTGCATCCGCAAGACCGCCAGCGGCGCCGGCGACAACCGCACCGTTACGAAAACTGTCCTTTGGCAAGCCGATCAGAATGTGCCGGCGGGCGCCATTACGATGGATGCCTTGGGCCGCGCCATTCCGGTCGATTTTGCCATTCCGGCGGACGCTTACTCGACTGACCAGGACAATCTTTCTGACCAGGTGCTCTGGGTCTTGCACACGCAAGCCGATGTTCCCGGCATCAACTACTCCGACGACTTTGAAGTGCCGGTCTTCCGCACCTCATCTAGTTTTCCGGCTGCGGATGGAGCTTCAGCCGCCTCGGGATTTGGAGCGCCACCGCCACTCGAGACCGAAACGCATGTAGCCGCGCCGGCGAATTCCGGCGTGCGCATTTCTTCCGTTCCCGGCGGCACCGAATTTTATTTTCGTCCTCTGCGCAATCTTGGCCGCGCCTTTTTGCTCTTCGTCGTCCTACTTATTTGGAGCGGTCTCTGCTACTTCCTCTGGCACGACGCCAAGGCCCCAAAGATTTTCGCGATCGTTTTCTCCCTCGCGGATCTTCTCGTGATATACGGGTTTTTCCAGGTGGCGTTTGGCTCGGCGCGCATCCGCGTCGGCAACGGCGAGGTCGTTTCCATTCGGCGCACGCTCGGTCTTGGCTCGGCGAAGCGCTTCGCCATCGCGGAAATAGAAGCCATTGTTCCAGTTACAGGCGGCCAGCAAACCAACGCCAACGGCAATCCGATTTACTCGATCCGCTTGCGCACGAAAAAGGGCCAGCGCGTAACCCTCGCTGACGAAATCGCCAGCCGCCAGGAAGCACGCTGGGTCGTTTCGCAGATCGAATCGCTCGCCGGGCTCCAGCTCAACACCAAGGTCGAAGTGGACGCTCCGTTTGGCGCGTCGGCGCTTCCGCCCCAGCGCCCGCTGCCGGGCCAACCCGTTTTCACTCCAGGACGCGGCGCCTTCCCGCGCGGCGGGCAATCCCGCGCTTCCAGCATTGTCGCCTTCGCCGTGTTTCTCGGCATTGCCGGAAGCATGTTCGCGGTACAGGCCTGGCGCTTCTCCAATATCAAACAAGCCGCGGCTGCGAATGCGCGAGCCCGGCGCGCGCGCCAAGCGCAAAACGCGACAGTAAGTCTTCGTAAGCCCAACCCGGCGCCGGCAAACGCTTTCGCTCCCGCTAAGGCCATGAGCGAAGAAGATGCCGAGCGGATCCTTGCCTCACCCGCGCAGAACCAGGCCGAAGAGTTGCTCGAACGCGCGATTCAGCACGATCCGAAGGCGCTCGATCTGTTCGAACAGAATGTGGACTCCTGGGTCGGCCACATTCGCCTGACGGACCACATGCGCGACCTCGAAAATCGTTCGCAATACTCCAAAGATCTGCGCGTGCGCTACGCCAACGCTGATATTTTTCTGACGCTGGATGGCTGGCACAAAGATGAAGCCGCTGTGGACATGCTGATCGAACGCGCGAAAAACGATGCGCACTATCGTGCCGCCGCCGTCTTCTTTCTCGGCATGATGGCCGGGCGCGGCGTCGCCTACGAAAAGATTCATCCCGCGTTGCTGGATTACGCGAGGAACAATCCTGACGCTGCTGTGCGGCAATGGGCCGTCGAAGGTATGCGCTATCTCGGCACCGACGAAGCGCTCGACGAGCTGTGGTGGTCGTTTACAAACGATCCTGCGATGCAGGTGCGCGACCGTGCCGGGTGCAATATCTCTGATTGCGGGAATTTCACGCGGCGGCAGCGCATGCGCATGGTCCCGAAATTCCTGGAACTGCTAAACAACAGTTCGCTCGACCCACAAATGCGGAACTGGTGTTTCATGGCGCTGCACGAAATCACTGACCAAAATGTGCCAAGCAATGCGCAAGCCTGGCAGACCTGGTATGGCCAGCACGGCGCCGCCAAGCTCGCCGAATTTGAGCGCCTGAACTGGTGGCAAGTCCGCGGCGACGAGTAGGCGTTTCTTTGCTTCCTTTATCTTCCACTACTTCTTGTTTGGTTTCAGGATGCGCTCGATCTGTTGGGTGTGATTGATGTCGTGGCCGGCCATCATGTGCAAAAGGCGGTCTAGCGATTCCTCGCCGCGTTCGGCATGCATGCCGTGATACTTCCATTGTTCGGGTGAAAGCGCTTTGTACAAACCGAGGTTCGCTTCGCGAATCGCCGTGAACTGCTGAAGACTTTTGCGCGGATCGTGTTTGGCGTAGTTGCGCGCTGCAGCCAGTGCATCCTGATCGTAAGCCTGAATCGGGCAGCCGGGGCCGGCGAGAATCGCGCGCAAACGCCAGCCGACGATCATTTCCGCGTCCGCCAGATGCGCAAGAATTTCCCCAACCGACCATTTGTCCGGTGCTGGGCGCTTGCGCAACTTCGCTGGCAACGCGCCCTTGATCAACTTGGCCAGAACTTTAGGCGTGGCGGTCTGCGTCTTGAGTGGATCCTTTCCATCGACGTTGCCGAGAATGCGTTGTGTGTACTGCTGAGCTGTTTCGGGCATGGGTTCGTTTTTCCTTTTACGTCAGATTGGCGGCTTGCAATTTTCTTGCGAACGCACAACCTAAAAAGTCGTGAACAGGCGGTGCCAGCGGACCAGGCTGGGGTGAATCAGCGCATTGGCATAGGCGAAGAAGCGTTCCTTGAGCTGGCCGGTTTCCCACGCATCGGGAGCCGCGTCCACCGACATGTAAATCATCACCGGAGTGCCGATGATATTTTTGCGCGGAATAGCGCCCATGAAGCGGGAATCGTAGGAGTTGCCGCGATTGTCGCCCATCATGAAATAGCAATTTTTGGGCACGACGAAAGGCACCTGAAAGTCGTACGCGTACGTGGGCCCGGTAGTGTAGTTCTCATCGAGCTTCTTACCGTTGATGAACACCGAGCCGTCGTGAATGTCGATGGTGTCCCCGGGCAAACCGATGACGCGTTTGACGAGATCGTTCGAGCTCACCGGCGACATGAAGATGGCGAGTTGCTGGCGCTTCAGGCCGCGCCACAGCGGAATGTGCCAGCGTGTGAAGGGAATACCCGCGTCGTAGCCGATGCGGCTCATGATGAGGTGATCGCCGACGAGCAGCGTATTCTCCATCGAGCCGGAAGGAATGACGCGCGCCTGGCCGAGCGTGCCGTTGATCAGCAGAAAAAAGAGAATCACCCACATCCAGGCGATGACTTCGCGCTGAATGCGCTTACCGCGGGGCACTTCCTCTCCCGCGGCGGGATCGGGCTGTTTGCGCGAGGACTGCTTCCGTTGGGGTTGGCCTTGGGTCGCGATGTCTTCTGGAT